>Ga0209573_1001514_pt1 | contig 35453 bp, 38 predicted proteins | sample TNRBio252014_DNA_FD_185870 | JGI IMG/M metagenome (GOLD analysis project Ga0209573, IMG submission 185870) | Wastewater treatment Type I Accumulibacter community from EBPR Bioreactor in Madison, WI, USA - TNR Reactor_6/25/2014_ DNA (SPAdes)... | ecosystem: Engineered > Bioreactor > EBPR >...
CATATCAATGATCTTCTTTTTGACTTCAGGTAAATAGCCATTATAATCGTAGTCTAAAATAAAAGTCCTGATAGAGCATTCTGGATACTGACAAAAATAGCGTTGTTTTCCGTTCTCTGTTTTTCCACGTTTTGAGATTTTATCATGACCACAAACGGGGCAAAGGACAGGAATTAAAACCATATTGAAACTCCTTAAAAGAATTAAAAATACCCAAGTGAATTCAAAGTTAAAAATATAGCACATCCAAGTCTAGAACACTACCCTCAACGGCGGGTTCGAGCAGATCGAGCTGTTGCAGCAGCTCATCGACCGCAACGGGCAGATAGCCGGTGATTTCGAGCGCCCGATCCTCGAACACGTCACGGTCGGGATGGGCCTGTTGCCAAGCTGCAATAATCTGATGGCGGTGGCGGATCAGCGCCTTGATGTGCGGCCGGTACAACCGGAGCAGCGCGGTGAGCCAGCGGTTGCCCGCCCAGTTGGGAAAAGCATGGGCGATGACGAAACGATCCAGCATGGCAATGACCGCTTCGGCTGGATACCAGGCTTCGTCAGTCATCCAGCGGTTGGTGCAAAAGAGGCCGATGGGATCACCCCAGGCGTCCATGGCAATGGCGACGAGATGGCAGATGGCGTCATCTCCTCGCGGCCAGGGTTCGGGTTCGGATGCCTGTGGGTCGTCAACGGGTGCGACGCCCGCCGCATCCCGCCCGCCCGCAGGAAGGTGTGAAAATGGCCGTGCTCCAGATCGCTGCCCCGATCCAGGAACGCGCCGACCGGGGCGCGCGCCAGGTCAGGCTGGCCTTGCCGTCGGCGTTTTCGGTGACGTAAAAGCGCAGCGGCGCTTCGATGCCGGCGGGCACGCTCGCTTCCAACATGCGCACCGCGTAGTCGTTTCTGAAGACCATGATGACCGCGTTGCCGGGGATTTTCACCCCGCGCGCGGCGGCGCCCTGGCTGGCGCTGGCCTTGGGTGCATGTGGACTCCCGGAGGCAGGAAGCAGGAAGCAGGAAGGGAACCGGCGCGAGCCGTGGTTCGCGGCGATGGGATGCCGGCGCGAAGCGCGAGGCCATGGCTTCGAGTTTATCCAACCCATTGATATGGGTAATAAAATACTATCGATCGCTACTGCGTGAGGGTTCACTATAATAGGACTACCTTCGCGACATGCAGGTGACCCGGCTGCGAACAGGCCTGAATGCGGCGCCTTCCGGACGGGCGTTCATCGAAGCGCGCCTGCGAACCTTAACCGAAGAGGCGCGAGGGCCGGACCAGCCGTGCGGTTGCCTGATCATGAACACCGCCACCGAATTCGCCGGGCGCGACCAGAAGCAGTTGCCGTTATAGTCCAATCAAACGCATTTACATAAAAAGATTGACCGGCTCGCCGAGTCCCCGCCCGCCACTCATCGTCGGCCCTACGGTTTAACCAGCGCGGCTTATCGCTCCCTACCGCCACCGCACCGCCTCATCCAGCCCCAATCCCCTAAGTAGCGCTGCGCCAAGACGCGCTTGCGTCCCATCGAGCAACCGTTCCAGCCAGCGGGTACGCTGGGTGTAATCCACCAGGGTCTTCTCGCCGATCACGTCCTCGGCCACATAACGGGTGCTGCCCAGCGCATCCACCAAGCCCAGCGCAATACTCTGTTCACCAGTCCACATCAGCCCGCTGAAGATATCAGGATTCTCTCTCAACCGCTCGCCCCGGCCCTGCTTGACCGCTGCAATAAACTGCTGGTGAATCCCGTCCAGCATCCCCTGCAGATGCTGGACTTCCGCCGGATTGACCGGTTTGAATGGATCCAGAAAATCCTTGTTATTCCCCGCCGTGTACGCCCTCCGCTCCACGCCCAGTTTGGCTATCGTATCGGTGAAGCCAAAGCTGTCCATCCGCACCCCGATGGAACCGACAATGCTGGCCTTGTTGGCGTAGATTTTCTGGGCTGCCGCCGCGATGTAATAGCCGCCCGACGCGCACACGTCGCTGGCCACCGCATGAACCGGAATCTTGGGATACTGTTGACGCAATTTCTGAAGCTCATCGTAAATCTCGCCGGCCTGCACCGGACTGCCGCCTGGACTGTTGATCTCGATGATCACCCCGGCGGTTTTCTCATCCTTGAACGCCTTGCGCAGCGCTTCGATCACATTCTTGGCGCTGGCCTCGGTGCTGCTGGCAATCAACCCATCGACCCGAACCAGCGCCGTATGCTTCTTGGCGGCGGCGGTCGCGGTACCCAGATCGTCGGGCCAGACCAGCACCAACAACGTCACCAGATAGGCGAAAAACAGCAGCTTGAAAAAAATCCCCCAGCGCCGCGCCCGCCGCTGTTCCTTCACAGCGGCAAACGCCAGTTGGGTCAGGGTATCGCGCGCCCAGCGATCATCGCCGGACGGATGGGCATTCGGATTCGGGTCGCTCATCACTACTTTACCTCTTGCTCTGATCTGCCGAACCCAGCCGCTCCAGCACGGTCTTGAGTTCGCTATCCAGCGGCGCGCTCACCGCAATATCCCGCCCACCCAGCGGCAGGCTCAGGCTATGGGCGTGCAGAAACAGCCGCCGCAGGCCGTAGTGCGCCGCCATCAGCCGGTTGAACTCGGGATCGCCGTATTTTTCGTCACCCGCCAGCGGATGATCGACATGGGCGGCATGAACCCGAATCTGATGGGTGCGACCGGTGGCGATGCGCGCCTCCAGCAGCGAAGCCGGCTTATGCAAACTGACCGGACGAAAGTGGGTCCGGGCCGGCTTGCCATCATCCAGCACCTCCACCATCCGCTCGCCGCCGCGCAAGATATTACGGCGCAAGGGCTGATTGACCTCGCGCGGGCCGTGGTTCCAATACCCGCGCACCAGCGCCAGATAGCGCTTTTCCACCTGGCCCGCCCGAAAAGCGTCCTGAATCTGGCGCAGCGCGACCGGCGTCTTCGCCAGCGCCAGACAGCCGCTGGTTTCCCGATCCAGCCGGTGCGCCAGTTCCAGAAACGGCTCGCTGGGCCGCAGCGCCCGCAGTGCTTCGATCACGCCATAATCCAGGCCGCTGCCCTTATGCACCGCCAGCCCTGCCGGCTTGTCCAGCACCAGCAGTTCGCGGTCTTCGTACAGCACCGTATCCCGCAGCCGCTCCGCCAGCCCAGGGGAAACGCGCATCGGTTGCGAATCGCGCTCGCCCAGCCGCACCGGCGGAATGCGCAGCACATCGCCGGTTTGCAAACGACGCTCTGGCTGGACCCGTCCCCCGTTCAGCCGCACCTCGCCGGTGCGCACGATGCGGTAGATCAGGCTTTTGGGCGCGCCCTTGAGTTCGCGCAGCAGAAAATTGTCCAAACGCTGGCCGGCGTGAACGGCCGTAATTTCCAAATAGCGGACACTGGGGGGGGAGAGGGAAGCCGTCATGAGTTTGAAGCGCGGTAAGCGGACTGTTATAGTGAGGTGCGTTGTCGCCGATTGGCCCAAGAGGCCGGCGAAACTGGATGAATACACTATCGGTTTTCGTACCTGCACGCCAGTCAACCGGCGGGCAGGGTTGGTTTAACGGGTTTGTCCGCCGCTCGACCCGACCTTCCTTGAGCGGCTCTTGACCGCGCTCCCAGCCAACGGGTCACGCTTTCCGCAGCGTATTTGGGGTTCGCCTGACGTTCTGGATCTCCATCCTCCGGGCTATTCCCCCTTCTAGCGACGCTTCGGCGACAACCGCCGTGTCCCTGTCGGTGATGGTTGAGCGCAGGGAATCTCATCATGAAACGCATGCTGATTAATGCAACTCAGCAGGAAGAGTTGCGCGTGGCTCTCGTGGACGGCCAAAAGCTCTACGACCTCGACATCGAAACCCCCGCCCGGGAACAGAAAAAATCCAACGTCTACAAAGGCCGCATCACCCGCATCGAGCCGGGGCTGGAAGCGGCGTTCGTGGAATACGGCGCCGACCGGCATGGCTTTCTGCCGTTCAAGGAAATCAACCGCAGCTACTTTGATCCCCATGCCGCCGAGGGTGGTCGCCCCAGTATCCGTGAAGCGATCCGTGAAGGCCAGGAGATCATGGTGCAGGTGGAAAAGGAGGAGCGCGGCAACAAGGGCGCGGCGCTCACCACCTTCATCAGCCTGGCCGGGCGCTATCTGGTGCTGATGCCCAACAACCCGCGCGCGGGCGGCGTCTCGCGGCGGATCGAGGGCGAGGATCGCCAGGAAATCCGCGAGGTCATGAGCAGCCTCGACATTCCCGAGGGCATGGGTCTGATCGTGCGCACCGCTGGCGTGGGCCGCTCACAGGAGGAATTGCAGTGGGATATGGACTACCTGCTGCACCTGTGGAAAGCGATTGAAACCGCCTCGCCTCAGAAAAAAGCGCCGTTCCTGATCTACCAGGAAAGCAACATCATCATCCGCGCCCTGCGTGACTACCTGCGCGCCGATATCGGCGAAATCCTGGTGGACAACCCGACAGTCCATCGCCAAGCGCAGGAATTCATGCAGCAGGTGATGCCGCACAACCTGAACAAGCTCAAGCTGTATCAGGACAGTATCCCGCTGTTTACCCGCTTTCAGATCGAGTCGCAGATCGAGACCGCTTATCAACGCGAAGTCAGCCTGCCCTCGGGCGGCGGCATCGTGATTGACTACACGGAAGCGATGGTTTCCATCGACATCAACTCGGCCCGCGCCACCAAGGGCAGCGATATTGAGGAAACCGCGCTGACCACCAATCTGGAGGCCGCCGATGAAATCGCCCGCCAGATGCGGTTGCGTGATCTGGGCGGACTGATTGTCATTGACTTCATCGATATGAACATCGCCCGCAACCAGCGTGAGGTGGAAACCCGGTTGCGCGAGGCGCTGAAAATGGATCGCGCCCGAGTGCAGGTGGGGCGCATCTCCCGCTTTGGCTTGCTGGAAATGTCGCGACAGCGGCTCAGTCCGTCGCTGGACGAAGCCAGCCACATGATCTGCCCGCGCTGCAACGGCCAGGGCACCATCCGCAACATCGATTCGCTGGCGCTGAGCGTGCTGCGGCTGATCCAGGAAGAGGCGATGAAGGACCGCACCGGGCGGGTCGTGGTGCAATTGCCGGTCAAGGTCGCTACCTTTCTGCTCAATGAGAAACGCGAGGCCATCCGCGCTATCGAACAGCGCCACCGGATCGGCGTGCTGCTGATCCCCAATCAATCGCTGGACACGCCCCATTTCAAACTGACCCGACTGCGGGTGGACGAACTGTCCGATGAGCAGTTGCGGTCTTATGCACTGGCTGAAGACTACGAGGAGCCGCTGGAACCCAGAGCCAGTCCAGTGACGCGGAGCGCGGACGAGGAACCGGTGGTGAAGAGCGTTGCGCCGGCCAGCCCGGCCCCCACACCCCCGGTTCCCGTCGCCAAACCTGAAGTGAATCCCGGGTTTTTCGGCTGGTTGTGGAGCAACCTGTTTGGGCAGCCTCCGCAGCCCGGCCGGGAGGAACGGCCTGCTCGTCCGGGACCGCGACCGGCCAAGCCGGACCGGCAACGCCGCGACCGGCCGGGACGGCGTCCCGAACCGGAGTCCGTTGTGGAAGCGCCAGCAGCCAGACCTGCCATTGAGCCGGTTATTCCCGAACCGGTGGCCGCTGCACTATCCCCCTCTGTCGAACCGGTGCAACCTGAATCCCTGCCCGCAGTGAACCCCGTGGCGGTCGCGGCGGCAGATGCCGAGGAGATGACCTCCGCTATCGACGAAACCGAGGAAGAGAATTCCGGGCCACGGGGCCGGCGGGGTCGACGGGGGGGCCGGCGGCGGCGGCGGGGTGACTCGCCAGCCCCGGTCGAAGCCGGACAACCCCCGGTGGACGCCACCGAAGAAGCGGCTGAGGAAAACGTCGAATCCGCCGAAATCGGGAAGCCGGCCGCCTGGACCGCACCGGCTCCCGCCAATAGTTCTTCCCCGCCACTAGCCGCTGCACCGCAGCGCCGGATTCGCAGTGGCCGGCCGCGCCTGCCCCGCGAAGTGCTGGCCGCTGCCCAGGCGGCGACCGAGATCCCTGTGGAGACTGCGCCACAGCCCGCCCTCGCGCCGCCCTCGCCTCCGCTGGAATATCCCGTCGTCGGGGAAGAAACGGCGCTTGCGGGTCATCATCCTGATGAGGTTATGCGGTCCGAACCCGTTTTTGAGCCAGGCATCGCGACATTAGCTGACGAACCGACGTTACTTGTGACCGTCGAACCGGCGCTGCCGCCAGTAGCCGATGAGGCGACCGTCGAATCAGCGCTGCCGCCAGTGGCGGATGAGGCGACGCCAGCCCATCAGACAATGGGCAGTGAAGAAACCCCCGTTGCCGAAGTCCTCGATAGCGTTCAAGAAACGCCTTTCGCTCCCGTCATGGCCGAACCGGCGCCTGCCGAGTCCCCTGAAATCAGCGAAGCTGCTGAATTGGCGCCGGCGCAATCGGCTGAGGCCGCAGAACCGGCGCAATCGGCAGAATCGGCTGAGGCCGCAGAGCCGGCGCAATCGGCAGAATCGGCTGAGGCCGCAGAACCGGCGCAATCGGCAGAATCGGCTGAGGCCGCAGAACCGGCGCAACCAGCAGAACCGGTACAGCCGGCGGAATCGACTGAAGCCGCTGACGCAAGCGCCACTTCGCTCAAACAATAGCTCGGACATTGCCGGCAGACAGGCTTCCCCGTTAGCCATGGTGTTGATGGTCAAGGTCCTTCTCCGGCAATAGCGATCCTGCTTCCAAGAAACTCGAAGGGGAATTCGTCATGGCTTATCAGCATCGTGATCTGGAAGGCCGTCCGCTGGATCTGCCGGTCGGCAAGGTCGTGTGCATCGGTCGCAACTATCTCGACCACATCCGCGAACTGAACAACACCGTGCCGGAAACGCCGATCCTGTTCATCAAACCGGCGACCGCGCTGCGCGAGTTGAACGAACCGATCCGTTTATCGGTGGGCCGGGGTGAATGTCATCACGAGGTCGAACTGGCGGTGCTGGTGGGCCGTGAACTGCGCAATGCCGACGCTGCGACCGCTCGTCAGGCTGTGGCGGGTTACGGCATTGCTCTGGACTTGACTCTGCGTGATCTGCAAAACGAACTGAAGAAAAAAGGCCATCCCTGGGAAACCGCCAAGGCTTTCGATGGTTCCTGCCCGCTGTCGCCGTTCCTTAGCCCCGAAGCGCTGGCCGAACCACAGGCTACCGACCTGGCGCTGCGGGTCAACGACACACTGCGTCAGCAGGGCAATACCCGGCTGATGATCATGGGGATTTTCGACCTCATGGCCTACATCTCCACCCATTTCACCCTGCAACCGGGCGACGTGGTGCTAACCGGCACCCCCGCTGGAGTAGGACCGCTGCACTCCGGCGATGCCTTGACCCTCAGTCTGGCCGGCTACGACTTCAGCGCGAGGGTGGCCTGAACCGGCATGAATATCCTGATCGTCTACGCTCACCCCAATCCGCGTAGCTTCAACCGGGCCCTTCTGGATGTGGTAGACGCCACGCTGCGCGAACGGGGCCATGTCACCCGCATCCATGATCTGTATCACATGCAATTCCGGGCGGTGCTGGATGGCGAGGATCTGCTGCGCAACTGGCGCGGCGACCTGGCGGTGGATACGCGCCGGGAGCAGGACGCGCTGCGCTGGGCGCAGGGGCTGGTGTTCATTTACCCGATCTGGTGGTTCGGCCCCCCGGCGATTCTAAAAGGCTGGATTGACCGGGTGTTTACCCGCAAATTCGCCTTCGACTTCGGCTCCGATGGAATGCAGGGCCTGCTGACCCATGAGCGGGCGCTGATTCTCAACACCCTGGGCGGCGATGAAGCCACCTATCAGCGCGAACGCTGGCATGAACTGCTGGTGCGGCCCATCGCCGAGGGCGTTCTTGGGGCCTGTGGGGTGCGCAACGTCGTCCACCAGGCGTTTTACCAGGTGCCTACCGTGACTCATGCCGAACGGCAGGCGATGCTGGATCAGGCGCGCGAATGGGCGATGGCGTTTTAAGCGCGCCCCACTCATTTAAAACCCGCGCGCCGCTTGGCATAATGCCGCGTTATCCAACCCGTCCATCCCATTGCCGCACACCCAGGGAGTACAACAACAATGCGCGTCCTGCTCACCACCAATGAATACCCCCCTTACGTCTACGGTGGCGCGGGGGTTCATGTCGAATACCTGTCGCGCGAACTGGCCAAGCTGACCCCGGTTGAGGTGCGCAGCTTCCATGACCAGACCCTTGATGACGGTCAGTTGCATGTGCGCGGCATCAAAATGGACACCACCCATTTCGCCGGCTGCCCGCAATCCTTCGTCTCGCCGCTCAAGGCTCTGAGCACCTGCCTGGCCTTCGTCGGCCAGGGAATCGGTGATCTGGAGGGCACCGCCGAGATCATCCACTGCCATACCTGGTACGCCCACTTTAGCGGCATCCTGGCCAAGATTCTCTACAACATCCCGATGGTGATCACGGTCCATTCGCTGGAGCCGCTGCGGCCCTGGAAGCGCGACCAGCTCGGCCACGGCTACGACCTGTCGCGCTGGATCGAAAAGACCGCGCTGGAAACCGCCGACGCCATCATCGCCGTCTCGCGCAGCACCCGCGATGACATCCTGCGGCTGTTCAATGTGGAACCGACCCGGGTGGTGGTGATCCCCAACGGCATCGACACCGAGGAATACCATCCGGTCCAGGAGCCGGAGGCTATCGCTCAGTTCGGCATCGATCCCCAGCGTCCCTATGTGCTGTTCGTTGGCCGGATGACCCGGCAGAAAGGGTTGTACTACCTGCTGCAAGCCATCCCACACCTGGATCCCAAGCTGCAAGTCGTGCTGTGCGCCGGCGATGCCGACACCCTGGCGATGCAGCGCGAGATGGAAGACATGGTGCAGGAACTGCAAAGCCACCGATCCGGCATTATCTGGATTCCCAAGATGGTGTCGCGCCAGACCACGATTGCGCTGTACTCCCACGCCGCCATTTTCTGCTGCCCGTCCATCTACGAGCCGTTCGGCATCATCAACCTGGAAGCGATGGCCTGCGGTACGGCGGTGGTGGGCAGCGCGGTCGGCGGCATCAACGAAGTGGTGGTGGATGGCGAAACCGGCTTTCTGGTTGACCCGCACCTGTCCATGGAGCCGCCACACGATCCGGTCGCCCCTGCCCAGTTCGAACACGGCCTGGCCGAAGCCATCAACCGGCTGGCCGCCGACCCCAGCCTGCGCGAGCGGATGGGCCAGGCGGGCCGCGAGCGGGTCGAGCGCCATTACAGTTGGCGCAGCATCGCCCAGCAGACCTACGATCTCTACCGCCGGCTGCGCCCGCAGCGCGGCTGAACCGCCGGGAAACCGATCCAGGGGCGGAAGACCCGTCCCCTGTGGGTTAAGGGCGGCAAGGCAGGGAACGCCCTATGCGCCTGCCGCCCGCTCGTCCAGCCCGGCCAGAACCTGCAAGCCCGTAAAAATCAAATCCGGTTCCAACCGATACGGTCCCTGCAAATGGGGCGCTACGATCCCGGCAGCGCCGCCGGTCAGCAAGCGTGGCCCCGCACCGCTGATCGCCGCCATCCGGTCCAGGATCCCGTCAATGGCTGAGGCGACTGCATACGCCGCGCCGCCCCACACCCCCTCGCGAGTACTCCGGCCAAACAGGCGCGGCTCGCCGGTCTCTGGCGGAATCTGTCGGGTTTCCCGATACAGCGCCTCGCGCATCAGCCGCATGCCCGGCAGGATTACCCCGCCCAAGTGCCGGCCATCCGCCGCCAGTGCATCAAGAGTGACTGCGGTGCCGCAGTCCACCACATAGCAGAGGGTTGGCCCGACCAGCGCCCGGGCCGCGATCATCGCTACCCAGCGATCCGCGCCCAGTCGCTCCGGTTCGGCGTAGGCATTGCGAATCCCGCCGGCCATCGCGGTGGAAACGACGAATTCCGCCTCAATGTTCCAAACCTGCCGGATCCAATCCATGAGCGCCGCCCGGACTTCGATGCCGGCCACGCTGACGATCAGAGCGCGTTCCGGGGGTGGGAGCGCGCTCCACTGCTCGGCCGCCAGTGCCGTCCAGGTTTCCTCGCCATGCGCTGCCCCGCCCCGCAACGGAAATCCGCCCCGCTCGCAACCGACCCACTTGAGTCGGCTGTTGCCGACATCCACCAGCAGGATCACGGCTCCAGCCTCAGACTGATTTCGCCGCCGATACAAGGCCGAATCCGGCCATCGGCGGTTTCCAGCAACAGCGCGCCGGCTGCATCCACGCCCCGGGCGATGCCGAGCACGGTTGTCTGGGGCAGCGTCAGCCGCACCCGCCGCCCCGTTATCTGATCAAAATCCGCCCACTCGGCGGCCAGATCGGCAAAACCGCCGTGCTCAAACCCGGCAAAAGTTTCCAGCAGTTTGCTGATCAGCCGCGCCGCCAGTCGGTTGCGGGCAAGATCAACCGTTCCCAGAATTTCCCGCAAATCCACCCAGGGTTGATCAATCGCCGCCCCGATTTGCGGCGGCACGGCCAGGTTCAGACCTATCCCCGCCACGACATGAAAATCACCGGGATCGCCGCCGGATTCCAGCAAAATGCCGCCCAGCTTGCGTCCACGCCACCACACGTCGTTGGGCCATTTCAGGCCGACCTCTGTTGCGCCAAAATCCCGCAGGGTGCGGGCCACCGCGATGCCGGTCGCCAGACTCAGGCCGCTCAGGGCTTCTGGATGCCGGTTAAACCGCCACAGCAGCGAAAACGCGAGACTGGCGCCAAACGGCGTTTGCCAGGAGCGCCCCTGCCGGCCCCGCCCCGCCTGCTGCTGCTCGGCCAGACAGACCGCACCGCTCGGCCAATCCGCGCCAACCTGGGTCAGCAGATAGCTATTGGTGGAATCCAGCGTCGGATACACCTCCAGCCGGCTCAGCCGGCTCCGGGCCGCCGGGGTCAATTCGGCCAGAATGCGGTTCCGATCCAGCAGTTCCATCTCAACCTGGGTGCCATGCATGATGATTGCTCCCGTTCCAGCGACAACAAAAACCGCCTTCCTCCCTACGGAGAAAGGCGGTCAGGTCCGGTCTTGCAACGGAATTTAGAACAGATTGCCCCAGGGTACGGACGAGAAAAAGCTGAGCCACGAGGCAACAATGAGGATGAGGATCAGAACCAGCGGGAAATTCTGGAAGGTAAACATGGGGGTTCTCCTTTTATAAGCCAAATGCGGGTTAATGTTCTCGATCATTCTTTTTGCGCTGGCTGAATCGGGGAATGCGCGGGTCGTCGTCGTCCATCAGAATGCGGTAGGCTGGACCTTCCAGATCATCAAACTGCCCGTTCCGTACTGCCCAGAGAAAGGCCCACAACGCCACACCGATGACCCCAAGGGCCATGGGAATCAGCAGGTACAGAATACGCATGGAACGCTTCCCTCTGGGCAAAAAGGCGCTGAGCCTCAGGTCTGCCGGAGCCGCAGCGCGTTCACCACCACCAGCAGCGAGCTGAACGACATGCCAATCGCCGACATCCAGGGCGTCAGCCATCCCCCGGCCGCCAGCGGCAACGCCAGCAGATTGTAACCGATAGCCCAGGCAAAATTCTCGCGCATGATCACTAAAGTCCGCCGCGCCATATCCACTCCGGCAGCCAGATGATCGAGTTTCTCCGACAGCAGAATCATGTCCGCCGTCGCATGAGCCAGTTGGGTTCCGCTGCCCATCGCCAGCGACACCTGGGCCGCCGCCAGCACCGGCGCGTCATTCACCCCATCGCCCACCATCGCGACCACCGCGCCTTGTTGCTGTAAGGCCCGCAAGCGATCCAGCTTGTCCTGGGGCGACTGGCCGCCCTGAGCCACGGCGATCCCGACTTGACGGGCGACATAATCCACGGCTTTCACCCGGTCGCCGCTCAACAGTTCCACGGTCAGCCCCCGGGCTTGCAACGCAGCAACGGCTTCCGCCGCGCCGGGCCGCAGAGCATCGTTCAACTGGAACCAGGCCAGCAGCCCCTGTTCATCACCAAGCGCTACCCAGGTGCTGGCGGCATCGAGATCGTCTCTTTCAACAACCGTTGCTCCGCTCAAGGCCGCAACGAATTGCGGCTGGCCGATCCGATAGCGGCGACCGTCGATCCAGCCTTCGACCCCGCTGCCCGGCGTGTTATGCAATTCCGTCGCAGTCGGGAGGCCCAAACCGGCCGCTTCCGCCAGCGCCCGGCCCACGGGGTGCTCGGAGCCGCGCTCCAGCGCCGCCGCCAGCGCCAGGCCCTGGTGTGGCTCCAGGGTGGAAACCGGTTCCATCGCGGTCACTTGCGGCCGGCCAAAGGTCAGTGTGCCGGTTTTGTCGAAAAGGATGTGGGTCGCCCGCGCCAGCGCTTCCAGGGCATGGCCACGGGTGGTCAAGATGCCCATCTGGGTCAGCGTCCCGGTGGCGGCCACGATAGCCGTCGGCGTGGCCAGCGACAGCGCGCAGGGACAGGTCACCACCAGCACGGAAAGAGTGATGCGGAACGCGGTATCGAAATCGCTCAGCGACCACCAGGCCAGCAGCACCACGGTCGCCACTCCCAGCAGGGCGGCGACGAACCGGCCCGCGATGCGGTCGGCCAGCAGCGCCAGACGCGGCTTCTCACCCTGGGCGCGATCCAGCAGCCGTACAATCGCTGACAGCACGGTCTCGGCGCCGACTTTTTCCACCCGAATCATCAGCGGACTTTCGACATTGACCGAACCGCCAATCACGGTCTCGCCGCCCTGCTTGGGCAGCGGCAGACTCTCGCCGGTCAGCAGCGATTCATCGACGCTGCTTGCGCCTTCCTCGACCCGGCCATCAGCGGGAATCGTCTCGCCGGGCCGCACCAGCACCCGGTCGCCGGGAACCAGTTCCGCGATAGGGACAATCTCCTCGTCGCCGGTCGCGTTCAGGCGGGTGGCGGTCACGGGCAACATCCGCACCAGCGCCTCGGAAATCTGCCCGGCCCGATGGCGGGCGGTCATTTCCAGAAAGCGCCCGGTCAGCAGGAAAAACACGAACATCGTCACCGAGTCGTAATAGACCTCGCCGCCGCCCCGCACGGTGTACCAGATGCTGGCGGCAAAGGCGGCGAGAATGGCCAGCGATACTGGTACATCCATGCCCAGTTGCCGGTTGCGCAGATCACGCCAGGCGGCGGTGTAGAACGGCTGACCCGAATACGCTACGACGGGCGCGGCCAGAATCAGGCAGACCCAGCGTAAAAACTCCCGAATCCAATCCTCCATGCCCTGGTGTTCGCCGACGTACAGACCTACCGCCAGCATCATCACCTGCATGGAGCCTAGCCCAGCCACCGCCAGCCGCCGCAGCGCTACCCCGCGCTCCCGCTTTTGCAGGGCTTCCTGACGATTGGGATCAAAGGGATGGGCGATGTAACCGATAGCGGCGATGGCGGCCAGAATCGCGCTGAGCGGGGTCTGACGCTCATCCCAGCGCACCTGGGCGCGGTGGGTCGAGTAGTTCACCCGGAATTCCAGCACCCCCGGAAGGGCGTTGACGTGCCGTTCGCTGAGCCAGACGCAGGCGGCGCAGACGATGCCTTCCAGGATCAACGCCGCTTCGCGGATATGCTCGCTTTCCGCGCGGACGAAGCTTTTTTGCAAATCCGGCCGGTCGTACAGTTCCAGCCCCCGGAGTTGCTCCGGGATGAGATCCTCAGCCCGGCGCGAGGGCGCGGTGCGATGGCGGTAGAAATCGGTCAGTCCCGCAGCGACGATGGCTTCAGCAACCGCCTCGCAACCGTGGCAGCACATCGGCTGGCGCTGACCGTCGATCATGACGGCGAAATGAGCGCCCGGCGGCGTCGGCAAGCCGCAGTGGAAGCAGGTCGTTTCAGCAGCGGATGGGTGATTGCTCAAGAATGGACGCCTCCGTTGATCTTTAACGTGAGGGTTTCCATGCTTTCCAGGCCATCGTTATCAACGACTTTCACCGCAATGCAGTGGGTTCCGGTTTTGAATTGATAAACCTGTTTCCCTTCTTTATCCCTCAATATTGCCGGCTTGAACACGCTTTTCTCCTGATCATAATTCCAGTCCCAAGCGTAAAATTCAATACCGGCTTCGGATTTACCTCTAGCAGTAAACTCAATTTCCCGCGTCTGCTTACTATCCATTCCCAAATCTTTTAACTCAATATTTAACTGTGGTTTTTTCGCAATGGGAATGATTTCTTCGACTTTGATCAGATCAATAAGGATATTTTCTTCGTTTTTCAGCCGTGCGGTTTTCTGAATCGCCCCTTTGCCGAAGCTGAAGGCGATAATTACGCCGACTGATTTACGATTTTTCTGGTTGTCTTCAAAGCATTTTTTATCGTAACGCTTGCAGGCGGACAGGAAATTATCCACGACATTCCGCCCGATGGCGTCAGAACGCTTAACCTGAATTGGTTGGCCATCGCGGGTTTTGCCGTCAATCCCGGAGTCGCTGATTTGTTTGGCGTTGGCGACGCCGCCGAACTGTTCAATGATCCACGTTTCAAAGGCAAACGCATCTTTATAGCGCAGCGTGTCGTAATCGTATTTGTGCAGTTGCACGATGAACGGCTGGGAAAACAGATCGCTTTGCCCTTGCAGGCGTAATTCCGACACCTTGATGGCGGCGACCGACTGATCAACGCCAATCCAGCGCCGCTTGAGTTTTTCCGCAACAACGACGGTCGTTCCGCCGCCAACAAAGGGGTCTAAAACACAGTCGCCTTCATTGGAAGCACATTGAATGATTCTTTCCAACAGGGCTTCAGGTTTTTGGGTAGGGTAGCCAATTTTTTCCGTCTTTGATTGGACATTCAGAATATCCAACCAACAATCATCTACAGGGGTTCCTTCCTGTTCATCAAGATAGCGTTTTAATCGTGGAACTCCTCCTTTTTTTGCCTGAATGATCAACCCCTGCTTATAGGCTTCCTGCATTTTTTCTTTCGTCCAGCGCCAGACGCGAGTCACTCCAAGAAATTCGTATATTAAATTAGGTCTATCTTTGTTTGGGTTAGTTAAGTCAGCAAGGGTATATACTCTTTCTGTATGCGGTTCTTTATACTTGTAAAAATTTTTAATGTACTCTTTATCATGAGGCATATATTGAGGATGCCAAGTAAATTTATCTGATTTTGTGTAATAGAAAATTGTGTCATGGTTCATTGCAAATCGTGTAAATGCTAATCCTTTTGCATTTGTTCTTTTCCAGAGAATTTCATTTCTAAAATTTTGCTCTCCAAAAATCTTATCGAGAATGTGCACACGAATATAAGCGTTCGCGTGCCAATCGCAGTGCAGAAAAATAGAGCCAGTCGGTTTTAATAGTCGATGTATTTCTTCGACGCGATCTTTCAGCCAAGCGATGTAATGGTCGATTCCGCCAGACCAGCGATCCTGAAAGCTGCGAATTTCCCCGGCGTCGCCCCAAATCACTTCATAATTGCGGTTAGAAAAAAACGGCGGGTCGAGATAAATTAAATCGACGCTCGCCGTTTCTAGCTTTTTCAGCACTTCAAGACAGTCGCCTAAAATAAGCTGGTTCATTGCGGCTTGAATTGGCCCACTGCGGTGCTGGCCTGAATTTCATGCAGATCCTCACCTTTGCGAACGCTCAACACCAGATTCCAGCGCCCGGCGGCGGGCAGCGTCACTTTGGATTCGTAAACGCCCGGCGCGGCTTCGTTCAGAGTGAAATCGACATCCAGCTTGCTGGTGGATGTGCGCAGGAATTGTCCATCCACGGCAGCCCCGGTTAACGGCTCGCCTTCGCGGGTTTGCACCGCCACCCGAAACAGCGCCGGTTCGCCTACGACCGGCTCGCCCACCCAGCCCTTTTGCACCTGCCAGCCGCGTTGCCGTTGCCGTTCCACCTGCTGGAGATACTGGTTATACAGCGCCTCTTTCTTATGGAAATCGTGCGCGATCACCCCAGGGAACATCGACACCGTCTCACGTTGACTGGCCGGTTGCGGCAACAGCCAGTTGCGCACCCATGGCGGCACGCCATGCTCGGCGACGGCAATGAACACCGCCCCTGACACCGCCACAAAGATGAAAAAGCCGATCAGCGTCGCCGGCCCCCAGTGCAACCCCTGACCGCTGGCGCGGACGCCGAACAACATCCCGCAGATCAGCGCCGCCAGCAGATAAATCGCCAGATGAATAGCGAACAGATCGCCGCCCGGCCAGCGCAGAATCGCGTAAGGCACATACAGACCCACCGCCGTCAACGCGGTCACGGCGGCGGCCCATTTCGCGCTGACCTTGGCGAAGCGGATCAAACCCAGATTGGCCAGCACGATCAGCACCGCGCCAATGCCCAAGCCCAGCAGCAAATCCGTCATCTATCACCCGCCGGGACGTAAAACGGCACTTCGCGCCGAATCGGTTCCGCCACAGCGCCTTCCAGCGCCTCGATGATAAACGTCACCTTGTCATTGGCATGATCCGTATTTTGCACCGGCGGAATATGCACCCGCGCCAACAGCTTGATTCGCTCCTGCGGGGCCAGTTCCAGCCGCTCCATACCATCCATGTCCAGAGTTGCGCCGGGCAAACCTTCGATACGAATACCCACCGTCATCGGCGCCGTCAGCTTGTTGTTCAGCTTGATCTCATAGCTATTGCGGATGCCGCCATCCGACAACTGGGTGTACAGCGGTTGGCGGATCTGCTCAACCGAACCGGTGTAGGGCGAACGGGTCACGATGCTCCAGATCAGCAGGGCGGTCGCCGCAGTCAGGATCACTCCATAGCCGACGGTCTTGGGCTTGAGCAGCGTCGTCTTTTTGCCATTGAGCGCATTCTCGGAGGTATAGGCAATCAGGCCGCGCGGCCATTTCTGGTTATCCATGATGGCGTCGCAGGCGTCGACGCACAGCGCGCAGGAAATGCATTGGTATTGCAGGCCATTGCGGATGTCGATGCCCACCGGACAGACCTGCACGCAGTAGCCGCAGTCGATGCAATCGCCCGCTCCTTGCGCCTGACGCTCTTCACGGGTTTTCAGACCCCTACCCAGTTTAGCCCGCCCTTTCGTCCCCTCGCCCCGCTTCTCGTCATAGGAGATGATCAGGGTGTCATGATCGAACATGGCGCTCTGGAAGCGGGCGTAGGGGCACATGTAGGTACAGACCTGCTCGCGCGCCAGTCCGGCCATGACAAAGGTCGTCGTCGTCAGGAAGAAGGTCGTGAAGTAGGCGGCGTAGGGCGCGCGGCCCAGCAGGAAATCCACCACCAGGGTCGGCGCATCGACCCAGTACATGGCAAACGTCAGGCCGGACCAGAAGGCTACCAGCAGCCACAGCCCATAGGTTCCGCCTTTTTTGATCAGCTTCTCGCGGTTCCACGGTCCCTTGTCCAGCCGCATCCGCGCCGGGCGCTCGCCCTGCACCCAGTGTTCGATCATCATGTACAGATCGGTCCACAGGGTCTGAAAGCAGAAATAGCCGCACCAGACCCGGCCGGCGAGACCGGTAACGAAGAACAGCAGAATAGCGAAAATGATCAGCACTCCGGCCAGCCAGAAAATGTCCTGTACCTGGATCGTCAGGCTAAAGATGTAGAAATGGCGGCCTGGCAGATCATACAGCACCGCCTGATCGGGTGCGTTCGGCCGGTCCCAGCGCACCCAGGGCAGCAGGAAAAACACCAGATAGGCCAACGCCATGATGCCGGTTTTGAGCGTGCGGAACCGGCCCTTGACGGAACGGGGATAAATAGGGATGCGTTTCTGATAAAGGGTATCTTCGGACATGATCCACCCGATGAGCGTGAAATGGCGCAAACCTCCATGCTGGCCCTTTCTGAAATCCGGCGCATTGCGATCCATCAAAATTAAACCGGCCGCCGCTGGACCGAGCCAACAAGAGGCACTGCGGAAAATGTGGCCTACGGTACAAACACATCACCCCCCAAACGGGGGGTGAGCGTTAGGAACCGGCGCTACCGAACCGGCAACAATTCCCGACTACTTGGCGCCGCCCAGTTGATGGACGTAGACCGCCAGCAGTTTAATGTCGGTGGGGGACAGCCGATCCTTCCAGGCGGGCATCACCCGGGTGTTGTTCACGCCATGGGTAATGAAGGTCTTCAACACGGCTTTCTTGTCCTGCAAGCCCTTCTGATCCGGCACATCGGCGATAGCCCAGATCCTGTCAGTCAGGTTGGCCGCGCCCTGCGAGGGAATGCCCTTGCCATCCGCGCCATGGCAATAGTAGCAGCCACCGATCTGGCCCTGGAAAATCTCCTTGCCGCGCGCGGACGCTTCGCTGGGCTTGGCGTCGCTGGACAGGGTCAGCACATATTCGGCGACGTCATCGAGCTGTTCCGGCTTCAGCACTTGGCCGAACGCCGGCATGAAGCCCTTGCGGCCCTGCACCAGCGTCTCGTTAATCTTCGCCATGTTGCCGCCCCACAACCAGTCATCGTCGGTCAGGTTGGGGTACAGGCCCACCACGCCCTGACCGCCGCGCCCATGACAGGCGGCGCAGTTGTCGCCGAACAGCCCCTTGCCGACCGAGCGCACGAATTCCATCATCTTGGGATCCTTGACAATCTGGTCGAAGCTGGCCGCCTGAACCTTGGCCAGCATGGCTTTGCGCTGTTCGTCAGTCGCGGCGGCGCCTAAATCCTCCAGCAGCAGGGCGCGGGTATTCCAGCGGAATTCATTGGCTTGCGCCTTGCCCGTCGCCTTGTCGACCGTAGTGTATTCAATCGTGCCAAAACCTTTCAGCCAGCTTTGGCCCACGGGCCAGGACGGGTAAACCAGCCAGTACAGGATCGAAAACACCACGGTGCCATAGAAACACCACAACCACCAGCGGGGCAGTGGGTTGTTGTACTCTTGCAGATCGCCGTCCCAGGCGTGGCCGGTGGTCTGCACCGCACCGGGTTTTTGTTGTGCATTCTGTGTAGGGTCACTCATTGTCCATCACCTTGCGGGATTGGGTTTTGTTTCAATCCGCGCCCGCGAATCGTCGCGGGCGAAACCATCAAGTTCGGGCCGTTGCGGCTCCTCATCGTCAAGCGGCATGTACTTATAGGATTCCAGCCGTCTAGCGCGGTTTTTTCCCGTGAATACATAGATCAGGATGCCGCAGAAGGCGCTAAAAAACAGCACCAGCGCCAAGGGCTTGGAATTCTCCATGTGAGTGAACCACAGCAGCCAGTCGAACATCGGTCAGGGACTCCATCCCGTCCTCCCCAACGGAGGGACGGGGTCGGGGAGGTTAGCGGAACGTGGCGAAATAGCCTTCGTCGTACTTGGTGAAGTCCACCATGGTGCCCAGCACTTGCAAGTACGCGACCAGCGCTTCCATTTCCGTGATCTGGCCCGAAAGGCCATCGAAGTTCTTGTCGCGGGCCTGGGCCAGCAGGTTGTTTTGCGCCTTACTGATATCCAGTTGGTCAGCAACGGCCGAGCCGAATTTCTTGACGTTGGCGTCGTACTCCGCCTGAGTCAGCGAGTACGGCACTCCGGTCGCCCGCAAGGCGCGCATCCGATCCGCCACGTCCGAGTAATCCAGCTCGGTGTTCAGCAGCCACGGATAATTGGGCATGATCGACTGCGGCACCACCGAGCGGGGCGCGTTCAGGTGCTGGACATGCCACTGATTGGAGTACTTGCCGCCCAGCCGCGCCAGATCGGGACCGGTGCGCTTGGATCCCCACTGGAAGGGATGGTCATACTGCGATTCCGCCGCCAGCGAGTAGTGGCCATAGCGCAGCCACTCGTCGCGGAACGGACGGATCTGCTGGGAATGGCACAGGTAGCAACCCTCGCGGATGTAGATATCGCGGCCGCGCAGTTCCAACGGGGTGTAGGGACGCACCCCGTCCACTTTTTCAACCGTCTCGTTGATGTAGAACAGCGGGACGATTTCCACCAGGCCGCCAATGCTGATCACGGCCATGATCAACAGAATCATCAGGCCGGAGTTGGTTTCGATTTGTTCGTGTCGCATGACTGTTTATTCTCCGCAGAACCGTGGACTCAGGCCTTGGCCAGCTTGGCCGCCAATTTGGCTTCCACGGCCCCCTGTTCGCGGCGGGCCGCCCGCAGGGTCATCGCCATGTTGTAGACCATGACCAGCGCACCGCTCACGAAGAACGCGCCGCCCAAGGCCCGCCAGACATACGGCGTGTGCATGAACTCGACGGTCTCGATAAAGGTGTAGGCCAGGTTGCCGTAGTCATCGAAGCTGCGCAGCATCAAACCCTGGCCGATGCCCGCGACCCACATCGAGGTGATGTACAGCACGATGCCGATGGTGGCCAGCCAGAAGTGGACATAGATCAGCGTCTGGCTATGCATCTTGGTCTCCCACAGGCGGGGGATCAGGTGATAGAACGAGCCGAAGCTGACCAGCGCCACCCAGCCCAGCGCGCCGGAATGCACATGGCCGACCGTCCAGTCGGTGTAGTGCGACAGGGCGTTGACGCTCTTGAGCGACATCAGCGGGCCTTCGAAGGTGGACATGCCATAAAACGACAGCGAGGTGATCAGGAACAGCATGATCGGGTCGGAGCGCAATTTATCCCACGCGCCGGACAGGGTCATGATGCCGTTGATCATGCCGCCCCACGAGGGCATCAGCAGGATGATCGAGAACGTTGCGGCCAGGGTGGACACCCAGTCGGGCAGCGAGGTCCAGTGCAGGTGATGGCCGCCGGCCCACATGTACAGGAAGATCAGCGCCCAGAAGTGAATGATCGACAGCCGGTAGGAATAGACTGGCCGCCCGGCCTGCTTGGGCACGAAGTAATACATCATGCCGAGGAAAGCAGCCGTCAGGAAGAACCCAACCGCATTGTGGCCATACCACCATTGGGTCATCGCGTCCTGCACCCCGGCAAACAGGCTGTAGGACTTGGTCAGACTGACCGGCACCGCCAGGTTATTGAAGACATGCAGCAGGGCCACCGCCAGAATAAACGCCAGGAAGAACCAGTTGGCGACGTAAATATGGGGCTGGCTGCGGCGACGCAGGGTTTCCACGTATACCGCCAGGTAGGAGACCCACACCAGGGTGATGGCAATATCCAGCGGCCATTCAAATTCAGCATATTCGCGACCTTGGGTGATGCCCGAAACGTAGGTCAGCGCGCCGAGCGCTACGCCGCCGGTCCAGCCCCAGAAGGTAAATTCCGCCAGCCAGGGAAAAGCCAGTCGCGCCTGACTGGTGCGCTGCACCACATAATAGGAGGTAGCGAACAGAGCGCTGCCGCCGAAGCCGAAAATCACCAGGGTGGTGTGAACGGGACGCAACCGCCCGAAGGTCAGTTGCGGGATATCGAAATTCAGGAAGGGCCAGGCCAGTTCGCTGGCGATGTACACGCCGACGGACATGCCGAGCACCGCCCACACCATGGCCATGATCGTAAAACGGCGGATGATGTCGTAATTATATTGCTCGGCCGGCAATGCTGAGCTTTGGGCCATATCCAAGTCTCCTTAGCAAACCATGGAGTTGGGAGTTTTTCGAGCGCTTTCCAATAGTTGTGTTTTGAACGGGAAAGCGCGCCGGGTAGGTCTGAACGACGCGCTATTCTACTAATATCTGCCGGGTTTGCTCAATCAGCGTTGGCTAATATTCTGAAAAATAGCGGGGCGTCCGGGAACTTTCCCGCTGGAATTCAAGATATGACGGACCACAGTCCGTTGCGCAGTGAGATAACGTAGTGGTCGGCCATCAGCGCCGCGAACAGGCCAAACAGATAGATGATGGAAAAGCCGAAGGTGGGCATGGCCAGCCGGTCATCCCCGGTGATGAACAACCGGGCGGCGTAGTACAGAAAACGGCCGCCGAGCAGCACCGCGCCCAGCAGGTAGAGCCAGCCGCTCATCCCGGTCAGGAAGGGCAGCAGGGAGATCGGAACCAGCAGGAGGGTGTACAGCAGGATCTGCAGGCGGGTAAAAGCGACGCCGTGGGTCACCGGCAGCATCGGAATATCGGCCTTGGCGTAATCGTGGCGGCGGTGAATGGCCAGCGCCCAGAAATGGGGCGGCGTCCAGACATAGATAATGAGAAACAGCAACAGCGCGCCGGGATCCACCTGGCCGGTGACCGCCGTCCAGCCGAGCAGGGGCGGCGCAGCGCCGGCCGCGCCGCCGATCACGATATTCTGCGGCGTTACCCGCTTCAGGAACCGGGTGTAGATCACCGCGTAGCCAATGAGCGCGACGAAGGTCAGCACCGCCGTCAATGGGTTGGCGAACGCCAGAAGCAGCACGAAACCGAGGGCGCCGATCGTCAGCGCGAAACCCAGCACCTGTCCGGTTTCCAGATGCCCGCTCGGCAGTGGCCGGCGGCAGGTGCGAGCCATGATTGCATCCGCGCGCCGATCCGCCAGATGATTGAGCGCGGCGGCGGAACCGGCCATCAGGGCGATGCCCAGCGACCCGAACAGCAGAATCTCCCACGGCACGATGCCCGGCGTCGCCAGCAACATGCCGACCATGGCGGTAAAGGTGATCAGGGCGACGACCCTGGGTTTGGTCAGTTCCAGATAGTCGCGCCCATGGCGGCGGACGCTGGCGTGCAGGGTCTGAATCGCGGTGTTCATCATGCGGTGGTTTCCGGTCGAAGCAGAAAGTTGAGCGTCACCAGCGCCAGCAGCAACAGCGCCGCGCCGGCGGTGTGGGCTACTGCGACCGGCAACGGCAAGCGCAGCAGCACGTTGGCGATACCGAGGCTGACTTGCAGGATGAGCAGCAGGGCGATGCTCAGGCCGGCGCGGCGCAGCGCGCGGTTTCCGGCGTTCAGTAACCGCCTGCTCAGCCAGCCCAGATACAGCAGCACCGCCAGCGCCCCCAGCCGGTGCGTCAGATGAATCGTCACCCGGGCGTCGTTGCCCAGCACCCCGCCCTCGTAGGACGCGCCCAGTCCCCGCCACGGGGTAAACGCTTCCCGAAAGTCCATAGGCGGCCACCAATACGTCTGGCAGGTTGGAAAATCCGGGCAGGCCAGCGCAGCGTAATTGGCGCTGGTCCAGCCGCCCAGGGCGATTTGCACGACCAGCAGCGCCAGCCCCAGCAGCGCGCAACGGCGCAGTCCCGTTCCCGTTCCCTTCGCCAAAGGGTAAGGAGTCAGGGAATCGCGCAGCACCAGCCAGGCCAACATACTTAACGTGGTCAGTCCGCCCAGCAAATGCGCTACGACCACCACCGGCTTCAACTGCCAGGTCACGGTCCACATCCCCAGCAGCGACTGGAACCCGATCAATCCCAGCAGCGCCAGCGGCAAAGCGACCGGTTGACCGGGATCGCGCCGCTTCCGCCAGGCCAGCGCCGCCAGCGCCAGAATCAACACGCCCAGCGTCCCCGCGCTATAGCGATGGATCATTTCCTTCCAGGCTTTGGCCGGTTCGACCGGCCGGTGGGGAAAGGCCGCGTTGGCCTCGGCGATGTGCTGCGCCTGGTCGGGGATATCGAACAGCCGCCCGTAACAGCCCGGCCAGTCCGGGCAACCCAGGCCAGCGTCGGACAAGCGGACGTAAGCGCCCAGCAGCACCACGCCGAAGGTCAGCGCCAGCGCGGCCCAAGCCAGCCGGTGAAAAACCGTCGCTTGCCTTTCATGCATCCCGCTCACCCGACCTTGGACAGGCGCAACAGCCGTTGCAAATCCTTGAACATCCCGCGCGGTTCGCTCGCGACCGGATAGCGCATCAACAGATTACCGAGTGGATCGAGCAGATAAATCCACTCCCCTATCGCACCCGGCGTCGGGAATGCTCCGACCAGTTCCGCCCGTGCGGTGTTATCGGCCACGCCCACGATCAGCGCCGCGTGCTCATCCGCCAGCCACTGACGCAGCGCGGGCGCAGGCGTTTCCTCCAGCAACAGCAACGTATTCACCCGTTCCCGGTCCTTGCCCAGCGCCAGCCGCACCTGCCGCACGTTGTACAGGGCGGTTCGACACCCGATATCGCACCCCTCCGCCGAGCCGACATACGCCAGCGCCCAGCGCCCGTGCAGCGCCGTTGCATCCAGCCGCCGCTCATCCAGGGAGATAAACCGCAGTTCCTTCACGGGGCGCGCTGGATTCAGCAGTTCGCCGTGCTGAACCGTGCCGCCGGGCGTCCAGCGACCGACCAGCCACCCGGCCGCCGCCAGGGGAACCGCAAAACAGGCGATAATGAACAGCAGCATCAAGCGGGGCCGCCAGCAGGCGGGAATCGAACCGGTTTTGATTGCAAGCGAATAGGCGCTCATTACCCTTATCATTCCGAAGGTGGCGACCGGCGCGCGCTGGCCGCCAGATAAAGAATCACCAGCGCCGCCGCCAGCGCAAACCACTGCGCGGCATAACCGTGGTGACGTTCCGGGCCAAAACCGCTAAACCGGGGTTGCCAGTCGCGTTCGTAGCCATCAGGCGCTGCCGGCTCCAGCAGAATCAGCGCCGGTTGCAGCGGATAGCCGAGAATCGCGGCCAGCCGCTCGTACTCCACATACGGCGTGACCCGTGGCCAGCGCGCGTCGCTACCCCCGGCATCGCCCAGTCGCAGGCCCGGATTCGCCGGCGGCGCCAGCCAGCCGCTCACCGTCACGATTTCGGTTGGCGTCGCCAGAACCGGCAAGGTCTGCCGCGACGCGCCCAGCGCAATCCAGCCCCGGTTGACCAGAATCGCGTCGCCCCCGCCCAGGCGTAGCGGCGTCAATACGTGATAGCCCGGTTGGCCGGCGCGCACCTGATTGTCCAGCAACACCTGATGCGCGCCATCGTAGCGTCCCGACGCGACGACCCGGCGATAACGGTTAGCGGCATCGGCCACGTTCACCGCGCTCAACGGGATCGGCGGCAGCTTGGAACGCGCGGCGAAAGTCGCCTGCCACTCGGTCTTCTGGCGCGCCCGGTCCAACTGCCAGACCCCCAGCGTCAGCAGCACCGGCGCCAGCAGCAAAGTAGCGAGCGTGGCCGCCCGGCCCGGACGAAATACCCAGACGCCCAACCGCATCCGCGTCCGCGCTCAGCGCCAAACTGCACGTATACTCAAGGCGACCATTCGCCCCCACCGGAATCCGCCCATGCTGATCAAACTCATCGTCGTGCTCATGCTGTTGCTCATTCTCGCCAGCCTGGGTTCTGCGCTGGTGTTGATGATTCGCGACCGGGGCCACGGTTCCCGCGCGGTCAAGGCGCTGACCGTGCGGGTGACGCTGTCAGTGGGGCTGTTTCTGCTGCTGTTGCTGGCCTACGCTGCCGGCCTGATCACCCCGCACGGGCAGTAAGCGTTCATCGTTTACAGCCAATAGACGAATTACAGCCAATAGACGAACACGAACAGCCCCAGCCACACCACATCCACGAAATGCCAGTACCAGGCCGCCGCCTCGAAGGCAAAGTGGCGCTCCGGGGTAAAATGGCCGGCCAGACCGCGCAGCAGAATCACGGTCAGCATGAACGCGCCGAGGGTGACATGCAGGCCATGGAACCCGGTCAACAGGTAAAAAGTGGAGCCGTAGATGCCGCTGCCCAGGGTCAGATGCAGGTCCTGGTAGGCGTGGCGATATTCAACAACCTGCAAGGTCAGGAACAGCGCGCCGAGCGCAACCGTGGCGGCCAGGCCCTTTAGCCACTGCCCGCGCCGGTTTTCAACCAGTCCCCAGTGCGCCCAGGTAATGGTTGCGCCGCTGCTGAGCAGGATCAGGGTGTTAAGCGCCGGCAGACCCCAGGGATGCATGGGCGCGAAAAAGCCGCCAATACCACCCGGTCCGTTGGTGGGCCAGGCCGATTCATAGCGGGGCCAGAGCAGGCTTTGCGTCCATACGCCGTGACCGGTTTCACCGCCCAGCCAAGGCACCGAGTAAACGCGGGCGTAAAACAGCGCAGCGAAAAATGCGGCGAAGAACATCACCTCGGAAAAAATGAACCAGCCCATGCTCCAGCGGAACGAGCGATCCATCTGGTCGCTATACAGTCCCCGCTCGCTTTCATAGATCACCGTGCCGAACCAGCCGAACAGCGTCAGCAGGATCAGGGCCGCGCCCACCAACAACAACGTCTTGCTACCGCCGTTCAGCACAGTGGTCCCGCCCAGCATCAGGGTAAACAGGCCGATGGAGGCCAGGATCGGCCAGTAGCTCTGATGCGGCACATAGTAAGAATCGGGCGCGTGCTCGCTCGCGTGCGTCATCCGTTGCATCCTCCGGTCGTCAGGGTCAGTGGTCGCGGTCTCAACCGCCGGCGTCGTCCAGTTTGAAGAAGGTCACGCGCCCAGGGTGCCACCCAAGGCCATTGCGCCCGCGCATACGGTACGATTGCGGGCCATAGCGTTTCTCCCGTTGTTCCTTTCGATTAACAAGTAGACCGCTCATAGAATCTTGTCAATGTCCGAGCTTTGCGCTGGGAAATTCAGGAAGAAACTGCGCGGCGACGCTGTTGCGCCCGGAGAGAGAGCGTTGAATCGGCGGCGCGGGAGTGGATTTGACTCGACGACGGCCCGCAGGCGTGACCCTAGGCCACTTCGCGGATGACGGGCAGCGAACTATCAGCGCGGGCAGCGCGCTCGGTGGCGGTCGCTACATGACGTAGCGCCGGTGGCCGAACAACCCGCTATCGATCCGCCAAGGGATACAGCCAGCCGGCGATGCGGCCCCCTTCGGTGTTGCGGCTGGCGGTCGGCGGCACATCCAGCAGCGTGTAGCGCCCGCCGACCTCGAACAGTCGAATCTGACGGGCGAACGCCTGGGGATTTTGCCAAGGCTGGTTGTCGTAGTTTTCTTCCGCCACGGCGACGTGGCCCTGCTCCAGATCTACCGCCATGACCACGGCGACGTGGCCGTGGCGCCATTCGGGATCGGTCCGGTCAGGGTAATACACCACCAAATCTCCCCGCCGGGGCGGACGTTGGGCGGCGCCGTTGATGGAGCGCGCCAAGGGAAGCGGTTGCTCGGTTTCGAGATTTTTCCCTTCGGTGAGATACAGAATTTCGTGGGCGCTGTCGATGCTGCCAAAAGTGATGCTCCGATTTTTCATCCACCACTTGCGGGCGTATTCCACGCACTGGTACGTGACCCCAATGTACTGGAGGTGGTCCTGTTTGGGGTCTTCCGCGTGTACCGAGACGACGCCCGACGACCGGTCGAGAAAAGAATATTCCGGACGAATGCAGGTCGAGACGCAGTTGGAACGACCTTCCGCTCCGTCGGCGACGCCCAGCACCGTGCCGAAAGGCGTGGCGCAAGGACCGTCGCAGGCGCGTTTCCCTTCGGCGAACAGCCGATCACTGTCCTCCTTCGAAAAAGCCGGTGGCTTGGGCAGAAGCCCAAAACCGTCGGTGTGCGGTAAATCGACTCCCACAGCGGTGGAGAATTCCAGCGGGGTCGCAGCATCCGGGGCGACGGTCCCCACGTCGGTTCGGGCAGAAGCCCATTCACCCGGAAGGACTACGCCGAGCAGGAGCGTCAAAGCCATGCCCGATGCGCTAATCCAATGCCCGCCATCCATTCGTTCGTGCCGCAACATCTCGTTTACTCCCGGTTGGCTGCTCCGAAATCGCCGATGCCCGCTGGCAAGCTTCGGCGCTTCTCGAAAGGAATCACCTGTCATTCGCCGGTTTTCTGGGTACGCAACTCAGTTACCCGAGCACAATCCTTTTGGCGTCCAGCCGCTGGCGGGAATCTTCCAGGGTTGGGCCGAGTCGTGCAGCACCAGTACGATGGAGCGGCGGGTCTCGGTGCCGATGCTGGTGAGTTGCATCGGCTGGCCGCCCGCGATCAGGAGCGGTTCCCCGCCCGCACGACCGATTTGCTTGCCTTGGGGAGTCTCCACGCACACCTCGCCCGAGAGGATGTACAGCGCCTCGGGTCCAGCAAGCTGGTGAATATCGGTTTGAAAGCCGGGTGATGTTGCGGCTTGCAAGTAGGTCGCAGTCATGTTCGCACCGCTCGCGCTGAGCGGGAGCGGGAGCGGGCCAATAGTGGCAATATGGTCGCCGCCGGAGGGCCGCCATTCTGCTCCGGCCAAAGTCAACAGCCACACGCGGTCGAAGACCTCCACCACGGTGCCGTGCGCATCCTTGGCGGCCTCGGCTACGACTTGGGTCGGATAAGTGTCCAAGTGCCAGTAGAGCGGCGCCTGTGGCAGTTTGCCCAACTCGATCACCGCCAGGGGCTGAGCGCCCGGACGTTTTGCTTGGGCGAACGCCATGTCACCGCTGGTCAACGCCATCGCCAAGCAGGCGACCACATTCACCAAGAAGCAGACATGCCCTAATCTCGTCATCGGATTTTTCATATCTCCTCCTGAAATCAGAGTTTGGTGTAAAAGTCTCTCGGCAATTTCTACCATGAATTTTACATATGAATGCCTAACAGCTCAGTTCACAGGCGGTGGCGCGTTAGCGCCGACACCCTGTAAAACTGGTTAGTAGGACTTTCGCTTGTACCCTACATATAGTTGCATAATTAGCGAAATATATACCATATATAGTGATTGAGACCCTTCCAAGCGAAAGTCCTAGTTAGAAAAGGCTGATTTGAAAGAATTTTTTGACAATTAGCGTAGTCATGCCCTTTCCCGATAGATTTTATCTTTTTCAGATCAAAAACGACCCCGTTCGTCATCCCCGCCCTCGCGAACGCGGGGAACGCGGGTATCCCGTTGTTCAGCGGCAGCCGGGATTCCCGCCTTCGCGGGAATGACGAAAACCGATTGAGAATGGGTATCAATAACTAAAGGTTGCTTCATGGATATCATCGCCTCCAAGTCGTGTTGGCATGGCAAAACTCCTTCGGCAACCACAACCTCAACCGCCGGCGTCGTCCAGTTTGAAAAAAGTGTAGGACAGCGTCACCGTGCGTACTTCCGGCGGCAACTCTGGGTCGATCATGAAGGTGACCGGCATCGCCCGCGTCTCCCCCGGCTGAAACATCTGTCGGTTGAAACAGAAGCACTCAATCTTCTGGAAATGCCGCGCCGCCGGCCCTGGGGTCACACTCGGCACCGCCTGCCCGGTCAGCGCCTGGCCGGTCAGGTTCCGGGCTAAAAACTGGGTCTGATAATACTGGCCGGGATGCACCGCCATCCGGGTCACTTTCGGCGCGAATTCCCACGGCGCCGCAGCGTTCAGGCTGGCGACAAACTCCACCGTCACCGTGCGCGTTTCGTCGACCGCCACCGGCCGCGCCACCACCACCCGTCCGCCGGTTTTGCCGTTCAGGCCGGTGATCTGGCACAACACGTCATACAGCGGCGCCAGCGCGAAGCCGAAGGCAAACATCGCCGCCACCGCCAGCAGCAGGCGATGCACTACTCGCCGGTTGGCGCTCAATACCTGGGATTTCTGAGTTTCCATAGCGTGCGATCCTCTCTACCGCACCACGGGCGCGGTGGCGAAGGTGTGATACGGCGTCGGCGACGGCAGGGTCCATTCCAGACCTTGCGCGCCTTCCCAGACCTGATCGGTCGCCTGCTCGCCGCTGCGAATCGTCTGGATCACGTTGTACAGGAATAGCAGTTGCGAGAAGCCAAACAGGAACGCGCCGAGGGTCGAGATCATGTTGAACTCGGTGAATTGCAGGGCGTAATCGGGAATGCGGCGCGGCATCCCGGCCAGTCCAAGAAAGTGTTGCGGAAAGAACAGCACATTCACCCCCACCACCGACAGCCAGAAATGCAGCCGGCCCAACCGCTCGTTGATCCTGTGCCCTGTCCATTTCGGTAGCCAGTAATAGACGCCGGCCATGATGGAAAACACCGCGCCCGGCACCAGCACATAGTGGAAATGCGCGACCACAAAGTAGGTGTCGTGGTACTGGAAGTCCGCCGGGGCAATCGCCAGCATCAGGCCGGAAAAGCCGCCGATGGTGAACAGAATCACGAAGGCGATGGCGAACAGCATCGGCGTTTCAAAGGTCATCGAACCGCGCCACATGGTCGCTACCCAGTTGAACACCTTTACGCCGGTCGGCACCGCGATCAGCATGGTCGAGTACATGAAGAACAGCTCGCCAGCCAGCGGCATCCCCACCGTAAACATGTGGTGCGCCCAGACGATGAAGCTGAGAAAAGCAATCGAAGCGGTGGCGTAGACCATCGAGGCGTAACCAAACAGCGGCTTGCGGGCGAAGGTCGGAATGATCTGGGAAATGATCCCGAACGCCGGCAGGATCATGATGTAGACCTCGGGATGGCCGAAGAACCAGAAAATATGCTGGAACATCACCGGGTCGCCGCCGCCGGCGGCGTTAAAGAAGCTGGCGCCGAAATATTTGTCAGCCAGCAGCATGGTCACTGCCCCGGCCAGCACCGGCATCACCGCAATCAGCAGAAACGCCGTAATCAGCCAGGTCCACACGAACAGCGGCATTTTCATCAGCGTCATGCCGGGCGCGCGCAGGTTCAGAATGGTGGCGATCACGTTAATCGCGCCCATGATCGAGGACACGCCCATCATGTGAATCGCCAGAATCACGAACGGGAACGCCTCGCCGGTCTGCAAGGCCAGCGGCGGATACAGGGTCCAGCCGCCGGCGGGACCGCCGCCCGGCAGGAACAGGGTGGACAACAGCAAGGCGAAGGCGAACGGCAGAATCCAGAACGACCAGTTGTTCATCCGGGGCAGGGCCATGTCCGGAGCGCCGATCATGAGCGGAATCTGCCAGTTGGCCAGGCCGACAAACGCCGGCATCACCGCGCCGAAGATCATCACCAGGGCATGCAGGGTGGTGAGCTGATTGAAAAAATGCGGGTTGACCAGTTGCAAGCCCGGCTGAAACAGTTCAGCGCGGATCAGCAGCGCAAAGCTGCCGCCGACAAAAAACATCAGCAGCGAGAACAGCAGGTACAGCGTGCCGATGTCCTTGTGGTTGGTGGTCAACAACCAGCGCCCCAGACCGCGCGGCGGACGGGCGTGGGCGGATTCGTCGGGTCCCGGAGCGGTCGGGGAGTAAGCCATGCTCATCGGATCGGATCTCGGAAGGCGAAGGATGAAAAGGCGAAAGGCGAGGATTTAGCCTGAACCAGTGGTTGGGGAATTCTTGTTCTCCTGGGCTTTCATTCGCGCCAGCCACTGCTGGAATTCGATCTCCGGCACGGCCTCGACCACAATCGGCATGAAGCCGTGATCCCGGCCGCACAGTTCGGCGCACTGCCCGCGATACACGCCGGGCTGCTCAATCAACGTCCAGGATTCGTTGATAAAGCCGGGAATGGCGTCGCGCTTCCAGCCCAGCGCCGGCACCCACCAGGAATGAATCACGTCGGCAGCGGTGGTCAGGATGCGGATTTTCTTGCCGACCGGCACGACCAGTCGCCGGTCCACCTCCAACAGATAATTCGCATCCTTGGCGACGGCGTTGCGAATCTGCTCCTGCGGCGTGGCCGAGGTGCTGAAGAAACCGACGCCTTCATTCAGATAGTCGTAATGCCAGCGCCACTGATAACCGGTTACTTTAATAGTGACATCAGCGTCGCGGGCGTCGGCCATGCGAATCAGCGTCCGGGTCGCCGGCACCGCCATCGCCACCAGGATCAGCATCGGCACAACGGTCCACAGCACCTCGACCAGGGTGCTTTCGTGAAACTGGGCGGCGACGGCGCCGCGCGACTTGCGATGGTGAACCATCGACCAGAGCATCACCCCGAACACCACTGCGCCAATCGCCACGCAAATCCAGAAGATCAGCATGTGCAGGTCGTAGACCTCCCGGCTGACGGCGGTCACGCCTGGGGTCATGTTTACAGTGAAATCGGCGCGCGCGCTCCCGGCCGCCAAAGCGCTGCCCAGAGCGATTCCCGCGCGCGTGATGCGACTGCCAGTCATAACCGTCCTCCCCTTGTTTACCCTTAAAACAAGTAGACGGCTGACGAAGCCTTGTCAATGTCCGAGCGTTGCGCTAGGGATTTAAAACAGCGGAGGCCGGTCAGTGGGCGGCTTCCTTACTCCCGCCGCCGCAATTGCGACAACGGAAAAACTGCCGGATCTCCGGCGCGGGAACGGTTCTGACTCGGCAGCGGCCCCCAGGCATGGCCGTAGACCACCTCGCAACTGACCGGCAGCAGCCCGTCGGGGCGGCGGTACTGCTCGTAGGCGGCCCGCAGCGCCTGCCAGCGGCCCTTGCCGGTCAGGCCCCGGGCGCGACCGGCGGTGACGTTACCCGCGCCCAGCGTCTTGAGATCGCGCATCAGTCCGTCCACGTCCGGGTAGGTCAACGTCAAGCGTTCCACGTCCATCACCGGTTCAGCCAGTCGCGCCCGCAGCAGCGCATCGCCGATATCATGCATGTCAAAGAACGCATTGACGTGGTTATAGGCGTCGGCCGCCGCCCAGCCGCGCCGCAGTTCGCTCAAGGTGTCCGGTCCCAGCGTGCTGAAAAACAGCGCCCCGCCCGGCTTGAGCACCCGCTGGAATTCGGCCAGCACCCGATCGATATCCGAAGACCATGGCAGGGCAAGGTTGGAAAAGATCAGGTCGCAACTGGCCGTAGGCAGCGGCAACGCCTCCGGTTCGGCAACTGCGCCGTGCAGGGTGCGCAGCCACGGCGCGCGCTGGCAGGCCCGTTTCACCATCGCCGCCGCCCGTTCCAGCCCGATCACCCGCGCCTTGCGGTATTTTTTCAAGAGCGCTGCCGTGATCTGGCCCGTACTGCAGCCGACATCGAGAATCCGCTCCGGCCGCAGCTTGATCAGATCCAGCCGCTCCAGCAGGCGCTGACCGATTTCGCGATGCACAAACGCCGCCTGGTCATGGCGGGCGGCGGCTTGCTCGAACGCCTGCCGCAACCGCGTTCGATCCAGTGCAAACGGTAAGCCGTGGTCATTGTCACGCATCGAGAAACGCTCGCAGTTGCGCCAGAAACTCCGGCAGGTGGGAGAAAAAGGGCGCATGACCGGCGTGGGGGAAGATATGCAGGCGGGCGTCCGGCAACAGATTCCACAGCTCCACGCCCGCCGCGGCTGGCGTCAATTGATCGCGCTGGCCCATCAGCAACAGGGTGGGACAGGCGATGCGCGGCAGTTCGGCGCGCAGGTCGGTGCTTTCCAAAATCGCCAGTCCATCCGCCAGCGCCGCTACCTCCGGCTCGCCGTGTTGAAACAGGATGGTCTTGAGCTGACGCAACTGGGCGCTGGCGTGCTCGCTGCCGTGGACTTCCAGGGCGATAAAGCGATTGAGGACGGCGCGATAATCCTGGCGCAGTTCTTCGGCGAAACGGCGCAACACTGGCGGAGCGACGCCGTGCGGCCAGTCCGTCCGCTGGACAAAACAGGGGGTGCTATTGACCAGCGCCAGCCGGCTGACCCGCTCCGGGAAAGTCAACGTCGCCTGCTGAGCTGCCAGTCCGCCCAGCGACCAGCCGACCCAGGCCGCGCGGGGCGGCGCGACCGCCAGCACCGCCGCCGCCAGTTCGCTGAGGGTATGACCGGCTCCCACCGCGCGGCTATAGCCGTGACCGGGCAAATCAATCAGCGTAACCCGGTACTGGTCGAGCAGATTTTCCACCACATCTTCCCAGACCCCGGAATGCATCCCCCAGCCGTGCAGCAGCACGACATCCGGTCCGGAACCGATAACATGGCAGTAGAGGTGGTTCAAACCCGATTCCTCGCTTCGGACGCCTCCAGCCATTGTTTGATCCATGCATACACCCGTGGCTCATTCAGCAAGGCCATGTGGCTCAGTCCCCCCAGACGCACTGAATCCACGTCATCGGCCAGCGCCGGCGGCGTGGCGCTGCCGAGGGTGACCAGCCCATCGCCCAGGATATGGCCGAGGGGATGATCCGGATCTCCACTCAGGTTGGCGCTGATGAAGCGATACGCGACGCTGGACGCGACCGCTGCGGCTTGGGTGCGTTCCTCATGCGCCCACAGGCCGTGGCGCAGATCTTTAACGCCGGCGCTGCGAGCGGCGGCGATTTTACCCAGCGGCGCAGTCAGCTTGGAAAGATGCAGGGCCGTCGTGGTCAGGTGACCCAGTTGCTCCAGCGGCGCCCCCCGGTGCGGCGATCCCAGGCAAATCACCATGTGGGTCGGCTCCAGCCAGGACAGACCTTCAGCAGCGGCCTCATCGCAGGCGCTGCGCGCCACCAGCCCGCCCATGCTGTGCCCGATCAGCACCAGTTCCCGCACCGGCTGCGGCCACACGGCAAGCAGTGCGGACAACTGCCGCATCAGTTGGCGGCCATTGTCGATGATGGGCAAGCCGGTGTTGTAGCGCAGATAAAGCGGGGTATAGCCCAGATCGGTCTGCAACCGGGCGCCGTAGTGTTGGCCTGGCGGATCCCAGGCGGTATCGGCATACCATTGCCAGCCATGTTCGTCACAACCGAGGCCGTGGATGAATACGCACAGCCGGTCGCTGGGGTCGGATACATGAGCGCGCAACCCCTCGTTCGTCAGCGGAATCCGATGGCCGGCGGCGTAGAAACCCATGGGAATCGCCAGCGGGTTGGCGCTGTCGGCCAGGTAATCGCCAACGGCGGCGTTCAGCGCGCTGCGCAACCCCGTCACCAGACGACTTGGCGGCGTCGTTGCAACGGGCGTGGTGGTCGCGACCTGTTGTTCAAGCAGGGCGGCGGCAGCGAGCAACCCCCCGCCACTGTGGCGGACGGCGGCATAAATGCCGCTGACCATCGCATCATGCACGTCCTGCGCCAGTCGAGCGGGTCCGGCCATGCCGGGAATCCACCGCAGCACCTGAAAAATGGACAGGTCGGCGATGGCGCAATGGATTTCCTGCACCCGCCGGGTTGTTTCCTGAAAGCCGGTCTTCAGTGCGATGCTGTAACCCCCGAGGGGGATTCCCGGCCCGGCGGGGTCGGTCAAGTCTGATGCGGGAGGATGCGACATGAGAGATTCCTTGCTTGGATTTCAATGGTTTCAATCCGCGCCCACCAAGTACGGCGGGCGAATCGGCTGGTGATGGAGCGGACTGAGCGCGTGGCAATTGAAGAAACGCCCGGTCATGTCAACGTCTGGATTTACAACGGACGCGGCACCACCAGCGTGGCGCTGCTGGCGCAGGTGAACCGCAAGATGGAAGGCTACTGGGAGGAGGCCACCGGACAATGAAAGCCGCCATTCTAGCGGAAGACGCGCAAGGACTGCTGCGGCTTGCGCAACTGATCAACAGCGTCCTGCTGTTGCCCCGCATCGATGGTGCGCGGCTGTTGTCGCCCACTCAAAGCGTACCGGTCGCCATCAACAGCGCGTTGGTCCCCGGTACGGTAGTGTTCTAGACTTGGATGTGCTATATTTTTAACTTTGAATTCACTTGGGTATTTTTAATTCTTTTAAGGAGTTTCAATATGGTTTTAATTCCTGTCCTTTGCCCCGTTTGTGGTCATGATAAAATCTCAAAACGTGGAAAAACAGAGAACGGAAAACAACGCTATTTTTGTCAGCATCCAGAATGCTCTATCAGGACTTTTATTTTAGACTACGATTATAATGGCTATTTACCTGAAGTCAAAAAGAAGATCATTGATATGGCGATGAATGGCAGTGGGATTCGGGATACTGCGCGAGTTTTAGAAATCAGTCCGACCAC
>Ga0209573_1001515_pt1 | contig 35412 bp, 27 predicted proteins | sample TNRBio252014_DNA_FD_185870 | JGI IMG/M metagenome (GOLD analysis project Ga0209573, IMG submission 185870) | Wastewater treatment Type I Accumulibacter community from EBPR Bioreactor in Madison, WI, USA - TNR Reactor_6/25/2014_ DNA (SPAdes)... | ecosystem: Engineered > Bioreactor > EBPR >...
TTGCTAACTGGCTTTGGCAACTTGCCAGTAAGGGACTTTCACCCTCAAGTTTTCAGGCTTCCTATTCCAAAGATTTCGAATTATCTTTGTTTTGGAGAACCGATGTGCCCATTCTGGGCACACACAAGAACGTACACATTCGTGTACTAGGAGTTTCCGCACAATTTTCGTGGAAGCATTTGGTAGAAGAAAAATTGGTCAAGTTTTTAGAGATGGGTAACCACAAGCAAAATATTAAATTTGAGTTTGTCATTGTTGACCCGATTGCTTTGAACAAGTTAAAGCAAACCAAACTTATGGCAGATACACAAAGGACAATCAAAGGCATTGATATAATGAGAGAGAAATATAAAAATAATCAAAGGCTTTCGATAGAAGTCTATAAATATGATAATATACCACATTGGCATGGTGTCCTCGTTGATGCTGATACCTTTTTTATGGGTAGATGCAGATGGAGTATTGACGGAGAAAATTATGAACTTGAAGTTGGAACTAACGAGTATCGGCTTTTTAAAATTAATGACCGATTTCGTGGCACAGATAGGGTAAACTTATTTATTAATTGGTTTGAAGCCTACCGACTTCAAGGAGAAAAAATATAAAGTCCCGCTCACTCAAAGTATTCATTATCAAACACCTAACAATACCCAGCTTTGCTCGCGCGGATTTGCAATCCGTCGCGCACCGTCTCCCGCTCTCCCGAGCGCCGTTCATTTGAATGGCGTGAAAATTAACAACCCTCCTCCCGCGTTATACCCACAATAAAAAATCAACAAAAAAATGACCGATCAAATAAAAGCCATTATCCATCAATACTGGAAAAAGGAAATTGACCGCAATGAGTTCGTAAAAAAAATTCAAGCTGAAATCGGCGGCAAAAAGGAGGATTTCAGGGATTTATTTCAACAAATCATCCAAAGCAAAAACCAGGATGAGCTGGAATTGGGATTAGCAATCCTTTATGCCGTTGAAGAAAACAACGACCTGATAGACCTGATTCATCAATTGATTTTAGAACCCTGGCATCGGGAATATGAGGAATTGGCACACGACCTGCAAAGGAGGAAACAGCCTGAAAGTGTTCCGTTTTTAAAGGAAGCGATGCAAAAAAAATACGACTATTTAGAATCCTACGGAACGGGGACAAGGCAATTTATCAACCAATGTGGACACGCCCTGCGGAGCATTGGAACGGAAGCAGCAATAGAAGCAATCAGAACGCTGAGCCAATCCGACGATCCAGTCATTAAGGATGAAATGAGGTATAGATTGAGTCAAATAGAAGGCAGAAATGATTATCAAAGAAATCTAAATGATGACTAAAACACACACCGTTGTAAATATCCAGGAGAAGGCAGCATAGCGCAACCAACACAAAAAACAAAACATGACACGAACCATCCTCCCCCTCTTTTGCGCCCTGCTGGCGCTACCGGTACTACACGCGCAGGAAGTCTATCCGTTTGCCCACCACGGCAAATGGGGCGTCGTAGACGAAAAAGGTAAGGTGACGATGCGTCCTGCACTGGACACCATCGGCTTCTTCACGCCCTACGGGAGCGACCTTCACCAACCATTAGCCGTAGCCAACAAAGGCGGCAAGGCTGGCCTGATCACCCCCGCCGGGGCATGGGTGCTGAAGCCCGTCGCGGAGCAGATCAGTTACGATTTGACCCAGAAGCAGCCGCTGCGCTGGGCTACGGTGGGCGGCAAGTATGGCCTGCTGGACGTGGGGGGTAAGAAAGTCAAGTGGCTCACCAAGTGTGTGTTTGACGAGGTCGGCTACTTCGAGCAAGGCAAAATTCCGTTGGTGCGGGTGCGCCAGGGCAGCGGCTGGGGCGTCCTCAATGCCGCCGGCAAGCTCATCGTGCCCTGCGCGAACGAGGCGGTCGAAATCTTTCCGGGTTCTGAGCAGGGAATGCACATCCGCATTACGAACAAAGACCAGGTCACACGCATAGCCGACGACGGCACACCACTGGTGGAAGCCTCGGAGGACGACCTCCAATTTGTGGAGGAGATTTGGGAGGGGACGGTGATGGAAGCTCCCGGCTACAGTACCCCCGTTGAGTACCGCACCCGGGTAGCGACCGCCGGGAATGGCCTGGCGGAAGTGTTGCTGGAGAGCCGTAAAGGTCAAACGGATTGGCAGGTGCTAAAGCGCGTGCCCGTACCCGCAGGCTGCGAAGTGGCACACGTGGAGCATCAATCCCAAAAGATTTTCTACATATCCGTCACACGCGCGGGCAAGTTCGGCTTCCTCGGCGATACCGGCAGCTTCGTTACTGAACCCATTTACGACAGCATCTCGTGGATCAAGCACCCCAAAGACCATTACACCCCCATCGCGCTGTTACACCTCGGCGACCGCGTAGGTGCAGCCAATTCTGACGGGCGTCAAATCCTGTCCGCTGCCTTTACCAAAATCAGCACCTGGAACGACTGGCTGATCGTGCACACCCCCAACGGCTACCAGGGCTTAGCCAAACCTTCGGGGGAGGTGTATCTGCCGGCGGGGTGGAAGGAATAGAACATCCGCATTTCTACCTGTTTTTAAAATCAAGTAAAACTGCCTGTAAGCAGCTCCAAATCATCTTATATTTTTGTGTTTTACACACCTAAACCTGAAAAAGATGCTGCTTAATCAACAAAACCAGCCTTATTCCCCTTTTTCTACTCAAGTCCCGAAGCTGAAGGCTTACACGCATCCGGTAAAACCATCCCCGCTGTGGGGGACTTACCAGTCAAAATCGCCGCTTCCTACCAATGCCTGGTGGGAAAGTTTAGGCATCAGCAATGGAAATGGCGATGGCGTGGAACGCATTGCGGCCTACCCTTACACCTACCATTTACTTTCGAACCAAATTGTTGTGAACGTGCCGCCGTTGGAGGTATTGGCGCCGGATCAGCGCATCGGGCAAGCCGGAACCATGTATACGCCGGATTTCATGAGTATGAAACTTGGCGCCGTGGAAGCCTTAACTAATCACCAATTGCAATCTTTTGATTTCCTTTCCTCCAACTGGGTGTATCAAGCCAATGGGGGTAACATAAACGTAGAAATCGTGCGGGGCGCTCCGTATGTCACGCTGGAGTTCGATCAATTGACGCCTCAAATTACGTGCGACGAAAGCGCGTTTCTGAGTGTGAACGGATCCACGCAGCCCGGAAAGGTTGGACCGGATACCCGGTTTGTTATAGAGAAATCAAATGGCCAAACCTGGGTCTTGTATACCTCCAGTCCGGTTGCGGTCACCTGGGGGCCGGAAAAATCACCAAGCCCGGAGTGGAAGTTTGCATTCGATGAAAAATTCAGCGGTACGGTGCGCTTAGCTTTAGTGAAAGCAAAACAGTTGCCGCCACCAGCAGCGCCGAATTACTGGTATGGCTCGGTAGATAACGATATTGCAGTCCTGGATGCCCATAAGGACGTTATTCCAACGGGTGCGGACGTACAAGCCTATGCTTCCGGCAGCAAAACGACGCTGATCTTCCATTGGAAAACCAAAGGCGCCGGCGACCTACTGATGATGGGGTTGCCTCATCACTTCAAAGTCATGCAAAATCCTCAAAAAATAGCGAACCTCAATTTCCCGGCGCCCTGTGGTTTGATGACGGGCGTGGCCGGGAATTCCTGGACGATGGAATACGAGGCGCCCAACATTGGTTTTGTAGCGCCAAGACCGATTAATGATGCGCTGAAAAGCAAAATTGCAGCCGCCCTGCCTGCCGATATTGCAGCCCAGAAAACGGTTTGCAATGGAACGGTTGATCCCTATGCTTTTGGGCAAAGCATGGCGGGGATTGCCTACATGGGATTGGTTGCCAATGAAGTAAACGACGCTTCATCCGCTAAGGAAGCCCTGGATTTCTGTAAAAGTGTTTTAGAAACCTGGCTGACCGGAGATAATTGGAAAAATAGCGAAAATAGCTTTGTTTACGACACCACCTGGGGGGGAATCGTCTCCAAAAATGGCATCGAAAACCCCGCGAAAGATTATGGCAATGGGTACTACAACGACCACCATTTTCACTACGGCTATTTCATTTATACGGCTGCGGTGATCGGGAAAAGCGACCCCGAATGGGTGAATCAACACAAGGAAGCGATCCTTGGTTTGGTTCGGGATATCGCGAACCCCAGTGACCAGGATCCGTCCTTTACTTCGCTTCGGCACACCGATTTTTTCCGTGGACACTCCTGGGCGAACGGATTGTTTGCCCTGGGAGATAGCCGCAATCAGGAATCTACCTCAGAAGCGGTCAACGCCTGGTATGCCATTTCCCTTTTGGGCCAGGTATTGAATAACCCGGAAATTGAAAATATCGGCAAGACGCTCCTGTCCATGGAAATCGTCAGCGCACAGGAATATTGGCAGATTCCGAATAGCAATCAAAACTATCCATCGGATTTGGCTAAGTTAGGCGTCGGGGTGAATCAATGGTCCACCAAAATTGATTTTTTTAGTTTTTTTGGAACCGAAGCGGAATACAGTTTTGGTATTGAAGCTTTGCCGTTTACGCCAATTGCAGAAGCATTGATCAACCCGGAATGGCCTAAAGATCATTGGCCGATGATTCAACAACGGCTTGATGGCGGCGTTGATCCTCAATGGGTTGAATACCTATATATGCTGCAAGCGACCTTTGCACCTTCGGATGCGGTACAAAATATGAATACAAAACCGCCTGCTCAATACCATACCGGAACATCGGAAAGCCTTACCTGGTATTTTTTGGCAACCCGACCGTAGCCATAGCACACAAAATTAAAAAATGCAAGTCAGTAACAAAGTAGCCATCGTAACCGGCGCCGGACAAGGCATTGGTTTTGAAATTTGCAAAAACCTGGTGCAGGGAGGCGTTGTCGTTTTTTTGAACGATATAGACGCCGCATTGGCCATTCAGGCTGCGGAAACCATCTCTAAAGCAACAGCAGGCACTTGTATTCCTTTGGCGGGCGATTGCAGCGATGTCCCTTTTATTCAAACCATGGTAAATACCGCCGTTGCTCAATTTGGACGGTTGGATATCGTCATTGCCAATGCGGGGATCACGTTGTACGGCGATTTTTTTACCTACCCCCCGGAAGCCTTTTTTAAAGTTTTGCAAGTCAACTTAGGCGGCACTTTTTTTCTGGCGCAAGCCGCAGCCCGGGTGATGAAAACCCAAGCCTGGGGCGGCAGCCTTTTGTTCATGTCCTCGGTGACGGGGCATCAGGCGCATAAAAACTTAGCCGCTTACGGCATGAGCAAAGCCGCTTTGGAAATGCTCGCCAGAAACCTGGTGCTTGAAATCTCCCCTTATAAAATCAACGTCAATACCCTGGCGCCCGGCGCAACGCTGACCGAAAGAACCTTAGATGACCCGAATTACACGGCTGCCTGGTCGGAATTGACCCCCATGGGCCGCCCGGCTTATGTGTCCGATATTGCGCACACCGCTTTGTTTCTGGTCTCCGATCAGGCCAAACACATTACCGGACAAAGCATCATTGTGGATGGCGGGTGGACATGTATTAGTCCGAATCCGTAAGTGACAAATTTGGGATTGAGCAACATCGCTTTTTCTATGATGCGCAGGGCCTCTCCAACTTCTTTAGAGCCGTAGTTGGATTGTCCGAAATGTTGAAATTTAATGCGGTTGCCTGCTTCAAAAGACATGGATTTGATAACATGGGGTAGAAATAAGCTTTTTTTGGCACAAAAAGGGGGTAATCTGCCTCTCGCCGTACCGCTGAACGCTGTTCGGCGTGGAACCGAAAACCTGATCCTTTTTCAAAAACTGAGTTCCCGATTGGTTGGATCCGCTGGATTGGAGTTCAGCGGTACTTTCCCGAAGCGAAAAAAGCGTAGCGCTCGTTGCGTTAATTTATTGTAATATCCCGCCTTTGTTTTATTTTGCCGATGGTTTTCATGAAAAGCATTAACCCGCAATGAATCTTACGATCGTCCCATTTAAGAAAACGCTGAATAAGGCGTACCAAAAGGTAAAGCCCAATCGTGCTGAGATAGAGCAATTCAAGGCCAATTTGTCGCGCCTGCTCGATCGCATAGACCACGAAGAAAGCGAAGAAAATGCAAAAAACCATTTGCGGGATTTTCTGAACGATACTTGGTACAAAGACTTGCACCTTGTGAATACGAAAGGTCGTACAGACCTCGTCATCCACGAAGGTAAAGCGGCTACGGGCAAAGCTGCCGTACTCTTTGAGGTCAAACGCCCGAAGAATGTCAATGAAATGATCAGCTCTGCTAACGGCAATGCCAGGGCCATGCACGAAATGGTGCTTTATTACCTCCAGGAACGCATTGAGCACAACAACACGGATGTAAAATACCTCGTCATTACCAACATCTACGATTGGTATATTTTTGACGCGGCTACCTTCGACCGTACGTTTTACCAAAATACAACCCTGCGAAAAGCTTACGAAGACTGGAAAAATGGCCGAAAAGCACAAAGCACCACCGATTTTTTTTACAAAGAAATCGCCCGGCCATTTTTGGAAGCGTTGGACACCGATCTGAGTGCCGCATATTTTAACATTCGGGATTTTGAAAAGCCGCTTCGCAATACCGATCTCAGCGATGACCGCAAGCTCATTCCACTGTTCAAAATTTTCTCTCCCGCGCACCTGCTCAAGCAGCCTTTTGCCAACGACAGCAACTCGCTTGACAAGGGCTTCTACAACGAATTGCTTTACCTCATCGGGTTGGAAGAGGTAAAAGAAGGCGGCAAAAAAATCATCCAACGCTGCGCTCCGGAGCGTCGGCAGCCTGGCTCTTTACTCGAAAACACCATTGCCACGCTGGAAAATACCGAGCGCTGGCGGCGTGTGCGCAAACCAAGCGACTACGGCAATAACAAGGAGGAGCAGATCTTTGGCATTGCCCTCGAACTTTGCATTACCTGGATGAACCGCATCCTGTTTCTCAAGCTGCTGGAAGCGCAGTTGGTCAAATATCACAGCGAAGCAGGCGTAAGTGACCGGGTGACTTCGAGCCACCCGGTCACTGATCATCGCTTCCTCAACACCGTCCTGCTCAAAGACTTTGACGACCTCAACGAACTTTTCTTCGAGGTGTTGGCCAAACTGCCGGAAGAACGCGCCAATTACGTTCAGGAAAAATTTCGCAGCATTCCCTACCTGAACAGCAGCCTCTTTGAACTTAGCGAGGTAGAGGCCGAGACGCTGTTCATCAGCAACCTTAAAGACCGCTTCCGGATTCGCCCGATAGCCACTACGGTGCTGAAAAATGCGCTGGGTAAACGCCGCACCGAAGACCTCACCATACTCGAATACCTCTTCGATTTTTTGGATGCCTACGACTTTGCCAGTGAAGGCAGCGAGGACATCCAGGAGGAGAACAAGGCTCTCATCAATGCCAGCGTGCTCGGATTGATTTTTGAAAAATTGAACGGGTACAAAGACGGCTCTTTCTTTACGCCTGGCTTCATCACGATGTATATGGCGCGGGAGACTGTGCGCCAGGCCGTTGTGCAGAAATTCAACACGCACTACCACATTGGTTGCGACAGCTTTGCCGACTTGAAAAACTTCACCGCCAGCCGTTTCAAAACTGCCGATGTGCTGGACATGAATGCCCTTGTCAACAGCCTGCGCATCTGTGATCCGGCGGTGGGCAGCGGCCACTTCTTAGTGTCGGCGCTCAACGAACTCATCGCTGTGAAATCGGAACTGGGTATCCTTGCCGACCACAAGGGCGAGCGCCTGCGTGGCTACGACGCGCGTGTGGAAAACGATGAACTCATTGTGACCTGCAACGATGGGCAGGATTTGTTCGAGTACCGGGTACGGCCCCGTGAGGGCTTGACTTCAAGTCAACCCCTCACTTACACCACTGGCCAAGACGCTCAACGGGTGCAGGAAACCCTCTTCCACGAAAAGCAGGTGATCATTGAAAACTGCCTTTTTGGGGTAGACATCAACCCCAATTCAGTGAAAATTTGCCGGTTGCGCCTTTGGATTGAGCTTTTGAAAAATACGTATTACCGCCGGGCAAGTGAGGGCGTAACTTCGGGTTACACCCTCACTTCCAACCTCGAAACGCTTCCCAATATTGACATCAACATCAAAACGGGCAACTCGCTCATCAGCCGCTTTGCCCTCGATGCCGACCTGAGCAAGGCACTGAAAAGCCTGAAATACGACATCAACACTTATCGCGGCTATGTGCAGGATTACCACCGCGCCACCGACAAGGAAGTGAAGCGCGGGCTGCTGCTGTTGATGGATCAGATTAAAAGCGATTTCAAAACAGAAATTGGCCGCAACGACCCAAAACGGAAGCGTTTGGACAAATTGGCCAGCGAATTGTACCACCGTTTCACCGGCAATTTCCTGTTTGAGCCGGAAGTACCTTATGGCGAAAGCCAGGGCGATCTGGAAAAAAAACGCGCGCAGGAAAAAGAAAAATTAGAAAAGGAAATCGAAAAGCTCAAAATGGAAATAGACGAAGTCAAAAGCAACAAGATTTTTGAAAATGCTTTTGAATGGCGGTTTGAATTTCCGGAAGTATTGGATGAGGAAGGGCGGTTTGTGGGGTTTGATGTGGTGATTGGAAATCCGCCGTATATTAGGATACAGGATATAAGGCAAAATGAAAACCTTGTTGAATGGTATAATGCAAATTACTATTCAACCGGGTCTGGCAATTACGACCTTTACATTCCATTCATTGAATTGGGATTAAGATTGATTTCAAACAGTGGGGAACATTCGTTTATCATGCCGCATAAATTCACCAATGCCAATTATGGTGAAAAAGTCAGGGAGTTAATCGTCAGAGAAAAATCATTGAGGAAAATTGTCCATTTTGGCGCTTTACAGGTGTTTGAAGATGCAACAACATACACAGGACTTTTCTTTTTTAATAAAAACAAAAACGAGTCAATTGAATTTTTCGGCTGCAATGATTTTGACCTCTTGAGCAGTAATTCTATTCCATTTCAAAGTATTCCTGCCGATATTCTTACAAAAGATGAATGGGTATTTTTGTCGAACAATGAAGCCGCCCTTCTTTTGAATTTATCTAAAAAGCATCCAACTTTAGAAGCATTGACAGAAAGGATTTTCCAAGGCTTGAAAACTAGTGCTGATAAAATTTACATTCTTGAAAAATTAGCTGAGACAGAAGAATTCTATGAAGTATTCTGTCGTGAAAACGAAAAAAAATACCATCTTGAGAAGACGATTCTTTTTCCATTGATAAAAGGAGGACACAGCCATTCCTTTCAAATCCTTGATACTGACCTAATGATTTTGTTTCCTTATAAAAATGGCGAAATCATCAAGCCAGAAGAATTATCAAGCAATTATCCCAAAGCATGGGCTTATCTCAATGAACACAAGCACTTTCTTGAAAACAGGGAAAACGGAAAGATGAAAGGTGAAAAATGGTATGCGTTTGGTCGCAATCAAGCAATTGAAGTAATTGGAAAGCCTAAAATATTCACTCCCGACATTGCCCCATCGCCAAGAATATCTTATGACCAGGAAGGCAGTTTCATGTTTACCGGTGGCGTTTCCGGTGGTTATGGCATTGTTCCAAAACCTGACGTTTCACCCCTTTTTCTTTTAGCAGTTTTAAATAGCCAAGTTGCCTTTTGGTATATTCGCAAAACTTCCACCCAAATGCGTGGCGGCTGGTATAGCTTTGAATCAAGGTATATCAAAAATATCCCAATTCCCCATCCCGTTGAAAATCTTAAGAAAATCGAAGCACTTGTCACCCAAATTCTCGATCAAAAGCGTGATAATTGGGCAGCTGACACCATTGAGTTAGAGCGCGAAATAGATGAACTGGTATATAGGTTGTATGAGCTGACGGAGGAGGAGGTGGCCATCATCGAAAACCAATAAGTAAAACCTCTGATGGCGAAAAATCGCAAAATACCTTTTCTACGTTTCGTGTTGGGCTTCATCACCGTAGTGATTGGGGTATTTATCGTTGGTCTTTTAATCAACATGCTATCCGACGATGTAGAAGGGCTTCTGAAACAGGTTTGGGGAGAAAAGAATCACTTATTCTATCTTTTGGGGATTGGTGCGGTTTCTTTGCTTTTACTGCTGGCAACTTATTATTTGGAAAACAGGGAGGAAGAAGCCCCTCCAGAAATGGACACAGACACCCGCCAACAACTCCTGTCCGGCCTGAAACGACGCTATGAAAGCCGCCTCCAACAAAAAATGAATAAGGAGTTGCGCTTTGAAATCAAATTGAAACTGAAATATACCAAAGACCATACCTCGCCGGAAACCACCGAACATTTCGTCATTCAGCACGAAAAAAATGCAGGCGATTTCGACAAACTATTTGAAACCTACCTCCATCAAATCCGCCGACTGCTCATCTTGGGAGAACCGGGCGCCGGAAAGACCGTACTGCTACTCCGCTTTGCGCTCCAATTGATCAAAAAGGCAGAACAAGATCCTGAATTTCCCATTCCTGTCATTTTGAACCTCGCTTCCTGGCAGGACAAAGGACAAACCTTTTCACATTGGCTGGAGCAAAACCTCCCGTATTCCGGCGGCGAATACGGCATTTCCAAAGAATTTTCCAAAACGCTGGTGCAGCAAAACAGCATCCTTCCCCTTTTGGATGGGTTTGATGAAATCGCAGAAGATTATCGGGATTCCTGTTTGGAAAAACTCTATCCTTACCTGCAACGCCTTCGCAGCAGCCGGAAAGCAACCTGGCCGGAAGCGGTGCTCTGTTCCAGAATCATCGAATACGAAGCTGCTGCGGATGCCCCTGTATTTGCTATTGTCAAAATACAACCCTTGCGTTTCCGGGAAGTGGAAAGCGCCCTGAAACCTTTGGTCCGGGAAAACGACATCCCTGCTAAGGAATTGATGGAAAGCTTACAAAGGAATCCTCTTTTGCGGGAAGCAACCACTTCTGCCTTTTATGTGCATACCCTGCTCAACCTTTTTTCAAGTAAAAAAGCGCCGCAGTTTTCAGCGCAAACCAAGGCGGAGATTCAAGCAGAAATCATTGCCATTTATGTCCAAACGCAGACGGCGAAGATGCAACTATATCCCTATGAAAAAACGAATCTGTGGCTGGGTTGGTTGGCTTGGCAAATGAAGTACCGGAAGCGGGCAGTGACATTTGAGCTTGCGGATATGCAGCCGGATTGGGCAAGGAAAGGATATATTTATAATTTCTTTTTTGGCCTGATAGTTGGTATTGTTATGGGCTCGACGACTTTTGGTATAGTCGGCAGTATATTAGGCGGTCTAACCATTGGCCTAATGACTGGCTTTGGTTATGGTATACAGACTATTACAATATCCACAGTGGATATTGTCGAATTTGATTTTAAGCGGTTAAAATGGAGGGCATTAGTTGATGTTTTTGTTGGAGGAATAGTTGGAGGTATATTCTTTAATGTATTTTTCTGGACAGTCTTTGGCTTAGTTTTTGGTTTGGCTTTTGGAATATTTTCAGGTATAGTCTTCGGCTTATTTGAAACTATTTCCACTATAGCCAAACTTCCAAAATTAAACACTCCATACCACCGGCTGAAATCACAACTCTGGAGAGATGCTATTCAATGGACTTTAAGTGGATCTATTGTTATGGGAATAGCTCAATATTTAGCTAATTATTCTTCAAATGGTTTTTGGGTAGGAGCTATTGGAGCGCTGTTTATTTCAATTTTTACAAGCCCTCTGTTTAAGCATTGGGTGCTTGTTTTCGTCCTATACCACGAACGTGTCATCCCACTCAAATACCCAGAATTCCTCAACACTGTGGCGGACAACTCTGGCCTTCTGGAAAAAGACGGCGGCCACTGGCGTTTCAGGCACCAGTTGTTGCAGGATTATTTTGCAACATGGTTTGAGGAGACGCATGTAGATTTATTGTCAAAAAACTGGCAGGAGGTGAAGACCGGCAAGCGGTAGCTAAGTGGAGCAATAGCGCTTTTTATTCAACCTTTTTTCCATTTTCAAACGACTCGAATGCCATCAATGTTCGAGTGCCTACTCCCTCACGGTTACCAAACCTTTGGAGGTTTAGTAACCGGAATCCGCGAGGCAATTCCCTTCGCAAAGCATTAATAACCAATAAATAAAAATAAAATCATGGCCCACACCATCTTTACCTTCACCAACACCTTCAGCCTCTTCGCCTGGCTGCTCCTCCTGATTTTACCCAACTGGAAATACACCTTCAAAATCTTAGCCTCGGGTTGGGTAGTGCTGCTGGCGTTGCTCTACACCTTTTTACTATCGCGCGGGCTGGGCGATTTTTCGATTGAGACTTTCGGCAGCATCGAAAACATCCGGGCGTTGTTTCAGGACGATGCGGCGTTAACGGCAGGCTGGATTCACTACCTGGCCTTTGACATGCTCGTCGGCTGCCTGATTGTGCATCAAAGCAAAGAACAGGGCATCCCGCGCTGGTTGTACAGCATCTGTTTGCCGTTTACGTTTATGTTCGGGCCCGTTGGGTTTTTGATGTATAAGTTGTTGTCTTTGAAATACAAAGGGGGTGCAATCTAGGTTTTTACCACATAGTTTTTTATGATTTTACTTTTACCACATAGTTCACAATAGAGGTTTTCACATAGAGCACATAGCCGTTCTTCTCTTTTCATGGAATACCAAGTTCTATGTGTACTATGTGAAAACCCCTATGTATCTATGTGGTAGAAAAAAAGAGTACGTGGTAAAAAAACCTCCGTAGTAAAAAAAACAAAAACTTTGTCCGGTTTCCCAAACCTTATTAGTCTTAAACCCGAATCAAACAATTATTCATCCATCAAACAACTGTTATCATGGAAAAGTACATGCTCATTTTTCGCAACTCAGCCACCAGTGAAGACGAATTTCAGAACCTCTCGCCCGAAGCCATGCAGGCGGAATTGGACAAGTGGGGACAATGGATCGGGGGCATCGCGGCTCAGGGCAAATTGGTGAGCACGGACGCTTTAGACCACACCGGCAAAATCGTCAAAGGCTCCAAGCACGTCATCACCGACGGCCCTTACATCGAAAGCAAAGAATTGGTGAGCGGCTACCTGACGCTTTCTGCCGGCAGCATCGAGGAAGCGATCGAGCTTTCCAAAGGCTGCCCCATTTTCGAGATCGAAGGCTCGGTGGAAGTGCGTCCGCTGATGAACCTCGGTGAGTAACATGCCGGAACAAAAACAAGTACACCAGCTCGTTGACCATCTTTTTCGCCGGGAGGCGGGAAAGATGGTCGCGGTTTTAACCAAATTGTTCGGACTGCCCAATATTGAATTGGCGGAAGACATCGTGCAGGAAACCCTGCTTACCGCTTTCCAGACCTGGAAACTGAAAGGGATCCCCGACCATCCGCAAAGCTGGCTCTACCTGGTGGCCAAAAACAAAACTTTGACCTGGCTGAAACGCGAACAGCATTTTCAAAAAAACATCGCACCCAACTTGATTGGAGGCCTTGAAAATCAGGATGCTGCAAGCCAGTCCATCGCTGACCTTTTCCTCGAAAACGAAATTGAAGACGCGCAACTCCGCATGATGTTTGCCTGCTGCCATCCCGCCATTGCTGCCGATACCCAACTCATGCTGATGCTCAAAACCCTGTGCGGCCTTCATACATCCGAAATCGCAGCCGCACTGCTGAGTCAGGAAGACACCATCGCCAAGCGCCTGTACCGGGCCAAAGAAAAAATCAAACAGGAAGGCATCAATCTGGAGGTTCCGGTTAGCGCAGCGCTGGCGGAAAGGTTGGATGCGGTTTTAAAAGCCATTTATTTGCTCTTTAATGAAGGCTATAAATCTACGTCCACCGAAACCGTTATCCGAACCGATTTAAGCGAAGAAGCCTTGCGCCTCGGGGCCATTTTAGCCGCCCGCCCACTCGCTGTGGAAGGCTATAACATGTCGAAAATCAATGCCTTGATGGCGTTGATGTGTTTTCATGCGGCCCGGTTTGAGAGCCGTTTGGACGCCGAAGGGCAAATCATTTTATTGGAAAACCAGGATCGCGCGTTGTGGAGTCCATTTTTAACCAGACAAGCCTATTTTTATTTTAAAGCCTCGGCATCGGGAAACGAAGTGAGCGAATACCATATCGAAGCGGCGATCGCCTCCTACCACGCTAATGCCCCAACGTTTGAGGCCACTAACTGGAAAGCCATTTATTACTGCTATAATTTCCTTTTTTCGATCAAGCCGTCGCCGATTGTGGCTTTTAACCGCGCCATTGCCTGGGGCTGTGCGAAAGGACCAAAAGCTGGCCTTGAAGCCTTACTCGACGTGGAAGGCTTAGATAAAAACCATTTGTACCACACCGCGCTGGGTGATTTTTATAGAAAAGACAACCAACCCGACAAAGCAAAAAGGGCTTATGAATTGGCTTTGAAATTTGCGTATTTGGCGGCGGAGAAGAAGGTGATTGGGGATAAGTTGGGGGTGTTGTGATCAAAGCCGGTGCGCCGTCATGCCCTTCATCACCAGCGTCATAATCCGCACCTTCGCCCAGCGGGGTACGGTGCGCAGCGAATAGACCAATAATTTGGAAAGCCCACCGGGAACGACAGAGGACTGCCTGCCAAGCGCCTTCAAAATCGGTACGCCAATGTCTGATGGTTTCATGGCAGCGCCCATTTTCATGTTGGCCCGTTCGGCAAAACCACCGTCCACAGGCCCTGGCGACGGGGCGAGCACATCAATATTGTCTGCCTTCAGTTCGTAAGCCAACGCCTCTGCCAGCGACTGGATATAAGCCTTGGTAGCTGCATAATGCGCGGAATACGGAACGCCCTGAAACGCGACAATCGAACTCATCAGGATGATGCCGCTGCGTTTTCTTTTTTTAAAAACCTGTGAAAAATGGAGGGTCAACTGCAAAACGGCCTCACAATTTACCCGGAGCATATTGATTTCCGTGGGCAAATCCGATTCGATGAAATAACCCGACGTGCCGAATCCTGCGCTGGCCACCAACAGGCCCACATTCAATTCCCTGGTAGCCTCAATGACGCGCACTACACCGGTGGTTTCAGACAAATCTGCCGCAACCACCAGTGTTTTGATGCCGTATTTGGATTGTAACCGGAGTTCTGTTTTTTCTAATTCGTTCTTTGTCCTGGCGTTGAGTACGAGGTTCAATCCGGCTTCTGCCAATCGTTCGGCGAGTTCCAGTCCGATGCCTGAAGTTGCGCCCGTGACAACCGCCCATTCTCCGTAACGGGTTGACAACCTTTGTTTTTCTGCATTTGAAATTCTCATCAAAACTTAAATTTTGATGCAAAAATCAGGCAAACACCGGGCTTGAGACGATAACAAATGTTTATGTTTTTTGAAACGCAGCCTTTTTTAACCGGCTGAGGTGGACGGGCGTAATGCCCAGGTAGGAAGCGTGCTGCGGCGCCCGGTTGTGGATGTTTGGAAAAACGTCGGAGAGGGTATCGTATCGCTCTTTCGGTGATCGGGCGTAGAGGTTTTTGATGCGGTTGTCCTGATAGATGAAGTAAAATTCGGCAATCAGCCGGCCCATTTTATCCCCTTGTGCAAGATTGGCATAACCCCATTCGATGGCGGAACGGGGCAGCACGACCACAGTAGTCTCTTCAATGGCTTGCAGCGTGTAAAGGGCAGGTTCTTGGAGGATAAAACTGGAATAATCGGCAATGAACTGGTTTTCCAGGGCAAAATGGATGGTGTGTTCTACGCCCTCGTTGTCCTGAACGATGACCCGGATGATGCCTTTTTTGATAAAAAATACCTCGTTCGGCACGATGTTCGGCTTGCTGAGTACCTCCTGCTTTTTGAAGGTTTTGACGAAACTGTTTTGCAACAAATCGTCCATTTCCGCCTCAGAAATGGCAATCATGCTGCGAATGGCTGTTTTGATTTGTTCCACTGCTTGTTATTGAGCATTTGAAACAAGCGGGTGAACCAGATGTTTAAAAAATCAGTATTTTGCAATGCCAAAATAAAAAATCATGACAAAAATTACCATCCTATCAATAACCTTATTGCTTGTTTGCAGTATTTCTTTTTGCCAAACAAAAAAAGTATACGAAATAATTGAGTATAACGAGCTTTCGTATTTAAGCAAAGATTTAGTTTCCAAGGATACGCTTCAACGATTAAATTTAATATTGCCGGTCAAAAATGATAAAATTCCGCTTTTAATTTGGATTGGCGGTGGCGCATGGTCTTATGGCAACAAGAATCAGGAAATGGACTTGGCGAGAAAGCTTGCCGTTAAAGGAATAGCCGTTGCGTGCATCGGACACCGGTTAAGTGCTGCAACCTGGCGGGACCCAAAGCTAACTACAGGAATTCAGCACCCCAAACACATTGAAGATGTGGCTGCTTCAGTCAAATGGTTGTATGAAAATGCTGATCAATATGGATATGATAGGGAAAGTTTTTTTATTGGAGGGTATTCTTCCGGGGGGCATTTATCTGCATTAATAAGTTTAGATAGCAGCTATTTAAATCGTGTAGGACTTTCCCATAGCTTATTCAAAGGGATAATTCCAATTTCAGGGACTTATGACATTGTTGATTACCATCATGTACTTCTCAATAGTGGCAGGCCAGAACTCGCCCAACTGCATGTAGAAGCCGTTTTTGGCAACACAGAAAAAGGCTTCAAAGAGGCATCGCCAATAACTTACCTTGAAAATTTATCAACCCCGATTCTGCTGATTTGCGACAACAATATGTATAATTATTCAAAGCTTTTTGAGGCAAAAATTCGGGAAACTGAATTTAGAAACATGCAAGTTGTCTATGCTTACGACCTTTCGCACGGTGGGCTTTGGAAAAATTTATCGTTCTCTGAAACAAGTATTTATAGAGCGCTAATCATAAATTTTATAGAAACAAATTTGGGCGTGGGATAGCGGAACAAACCAATCCACAGGCTTAGCGCTTGTTCGGAAATCTCGAACAAGTTTTTACTCCGAATCTTTAGGAAGCACTTTAACCGGCTGCCGCGCTGCTTTCTTTTCCGAAACCCGCTTTTTCCCTTCTAACCGCGCTTCTTTTACCCCGGCAGGAATCGGTACTTTGCGGCGTTTTTTGGGCTTCACCAACCCTTTTTCTACTAATTTCAGCAGTTTTTCGGTGGCTTTTTCTTTATTGGTTAACTGTGAACGATCCGTTTGGTTCGTTGCGGAAAGGATGCCTTCAGCGGAGATTTTATCGGCTAATTTTTCCAAAAGGTAAGCCTTTTCTTCATCCGTCAGCGCAGCAGAAGCGGATATGTCTAAACGTGCTTCCACTTTAGTTTCCACCTTGTTCACGTTTTGCCCCCCTTTGCCGCCGGAGCGGGAGGTGCGGTAAGAAAATTCCTGTTGCAACAATTCGGCATTCATCGTTTTAAAGTTTTAGGGTTATTGCTTCCGCTGCACGCCCTGATACAAATCATCGCTTTTTCCGTCGCCGTCAAAATCCAGCGTGGATTTGAACCTGGCTCGGTTCCCGCTGATGGTGTAATCGTTCACGTATTCCCGTTTGTCGGGTTCGGTTTCGCGCAGGATGAGCCGTTTGCCGTTGGCAGTCCAGGTGCCCTTGCGGCGGAGGGAGATGCTGTCGCCCAGGGTGCGGTATTCCGACACGTAACTGCCGTCTGCCTGGTAGGTCGTGCGGATGGGTTTCATGCGCATTTTGGCCTCCCATTGCCCGGCCGGCACGTCAATGACAAAAGTGGAGTCGCTACCCCGATAGGTGGCGCATTCCACGCGCATGGATTCGTTGCGCCATTCTCCGAAGAAGCGTTTGTCCAACGGTTTGCTGCTGCCGGGCGCGATGGTGAGGTTGCCCGCACAGCCCGCCAGCAAGGCGATTGCGGACAGGGCGGGGAGGATAAGTCGGAGTGGTTTGGTGGATAACTTCATGATTTGGTTTTTTTTTACCACATAGTTCACATAGTTATTTTCACAACTTGTCCCGACTCGGCGGGATAGCTCACAACTTGTCCCGATAATCGGGATAAGCGGCTTCCCTGTGCTATGTGTCCTATGTGAAAACTTCTACTGTGATCTATGTGGTAAAAAATAAAAAATCTATCTGGTAAAAAACTATTTTTCAAAACGAAATCTCACTCAAACGAACACTGTGTTCGATGCGCTGGTTGTTGCGCACATCATAAATTTCCATTTTAATGAGTGGATCGGTTTGCGACCAATCAATGCTCAGCAGGCCAAAATGGTTCTCCATCACCGGGCCTTCGATGCGGTTTTCATTGGGCGTTGCAAAATGCCAGGTAGACGTGATGCCGCTGGACGTGATGTCGTAGATCGGGTACAGGTCTTTGCTGCGCAGTTCGGAAATTTCCGCATAGTGGACGTCGCCGGTGATGAACAGCACCCCGTTTGCGCGGGTCTTTTTGATGAGGTCGAGCATCCGTTGTTGTTCGTGCGGAAAATTGACCCAGGCTTCGTAGCCGTTGTAGCTGATGCCAAACTGAGAGCCGGAGCCAATAATGCGTAAATCGGCGGGTTTGCGGAGTTCCGCTTCTAACCATTCCCATTGGGCTGCTCCAAGTAAGGTGGAATCGGCAGTTTCGTGCGGGTGGTAATCCAGGGGATAAAAAAATTGGTTGTCGCGGTGAAATTCGCCACGGTAGATGCGCAGGTCGTCGCGAAACGTGCGGTTGTCCAACAGGATCAGTTGCACGCGCCGGCCATTGCCTTCAAACAAATAGGATGTGTAAATCCCTTCGTGGCTGCGGCGCGGGGAATTGGCTGGTTCTTCCCAAAAGTTCAGAAAAATTTCCTTCGATTCTTTTTTGAACGGATAATGGCGACCGGTGTCGTTCCAGCCAAAATCGTGGTCGTCCCAGGTTGCCAGCAGCCGTGTGCCTTTTTTCAGGCGCTGAAATTCGGGTTTGGCGCCAAGTTTGGCATATTTATCGCGCAATACTTTCATGTCTTTTGTATCGCCGTAGATGTTGTCGCCGAGGTAAACGAAAACATCTGGCCGGTGCCGAAGCACCGTGTCAAGAATCGGTTGCGCTTTGTCCTGGTGCGCGCAGGAGCCAAAAGCAATGCGGGAAATTAAGGGCAAAGTCGTTTGGGCAGTGAGACCAAGCGGGAGGACGGTGAGCAGTAGAATACAGATTCTCATTAATGTTGGTGTTTTGTGGTTGTAAAAGTAGTTTGTAAAAGACAAGTTTGCAAAGCTTGTCCCGTAAAACGCAGAGGTGATCAGTTCTACATTTTTACCACGTTTTTAAAGAAGGATTGATGAGAGATGATTGATAAATGAGGATTGATGATGTAAAGCATACCCACTTGATGTTTACGTATCTCTTACATTAACAATCATCAATCATGTAATCGTCAATCATCAATAAAAAATAAAAATGTACGATTAAGCATCATTTTATAGAACTGATGACCTCTGCGTGCAGCGGGAGGGCAAGTAGGCAAATGGACAAGTTGGCCAATTTGCCTTCGGGGAAAGGAACCGAGTATCCAGTTTTTCTGTTTTCTTTGCCTGCTTGCAAGTTTGCTAATTTGCCTTTGCCAATTTGCACCTTCACCAACAAAACCGCCATGCAAGTCACCATCCTCGGAAACAGTTCCGGCGGCCCGTTTCAGGGGCGCAATTTTACGGCCCAGCTTGTTACGCTGGAGAACGAAGCTTACCTTGTAGATTGCGGCGAAGGCACGCAACACCAGCTTTTCCGGTTTAAAATTCGCCACGACCATATTCGGCAGATTTTCATCAGCCACCTGCACGGCGACCACGTTTTTGGCCTCATGGGCATCCTCACGTCTTTTTGTCTGAAAAAGCGGACGGAACCGTTAGTCATTTACGGCATGACCGGCTTGCGCACGCTGGTAGAGACTACTTCGGCGGTTTGCGGCATTCACTATCCTTACCAATTGGACATCCACGAGGTGGACGCGGAACAGCACGCCCTCGTTTTTGAAAGTCCGAAACTGGAGGTGTGGAGTATTCCCTTAGTACACCGGGGCCCATGCAGCGGGTGGCTGTTTCGCGAAAAGCAGCGTCCGCGCAATATCCGTGCGGAAAAAATTACCGAATACGCCATTCCATTCCCGTTGATTCCGGGCATCAAAGCCGGGGAAGATTTGGTTTTGCCCGATGGTCGCCGCATCCCGAACGCGGAATTGACCCTTGATCCGCCAAAGCCACGTACTTACGCTTTTTGCAGCGATACCCTGCCTTCAGACCGGGTTGCAGAAATCGTAAAAGGCGTGGATTTGCTGTACCACGAAGCGACGTTCACCAATGAACATATTTTGGAAGCCGAACTTTCTTCGCATTCCACTGCCGCACAGGCTGCGGAGATTGCCCAAAAGGCCGGGGTTGGGCGGTTGTTGTTGGGCCATTTTTCGGGACGATACAAGGACGAAGCGCAACATTTGGCGGAAGCGCAGGCGGTGTTTAAAAATGTCAGTGTTGCCACAGAAGGAGCGGCGTATCAGCCGTAGGGGCGACCCACGAGGGTCGCCCAAATACAAGAGGCAGAGCCTCTCAAATAGCAGACACGAGGCCGGAGCCTCGCGCCAGCAGAGATGTGGGATGCTTACTCATTTCATATTTGATCATTATTAATCAAGTGCCGTGCATTAAATGCATTAAATAAAGAGTACCTTTGAGCAAGACCTTAACAGGCTAATCTTTCCTTTATACAAATTCAAAACCAACTATTATTATGGCAAAAAAGACATTTTTACCCAGCGCTCCAACGATGATACTTTGGGTCATCGCCCTCGTTATCGGCATTTTAGGCATTCTTACCCATTACGTCCGTGTGGATGGATTGTCGAAGTACAACTATGAAATGTTGCTGATTGGCTTTGTATTGCTGGTGATCGGGACGGCTTACCGGAAAATATAGACTTCGTTTCTTGAAGACTTTCTGAAATTCCCTTCCCGAAGTGGCGCTCCACGCTGCTGTCTTAAACTTGGTAATCCGCTACCTCTTCCCGGCGTTTTCTGCCTTCGCGCCGCACGTATTTATGTAAACCGCTCTGAATCAGTGGAATCTTTAAATCACCAAAATTTGTCCCACCGGTGGGGTCACGCAATCATCAAATTACCAAATCTTCAAATCTTCAAATTTCCTACCTTTACTCCTGATTTTCAATCAACAAAAACAACACCTTATGTCCAGACCAATTTCCGTCCTGCTCTGCCTGCTGGCCTTGCTGCTGGCCATTCCTGCCGTTGCGCAAAAGGACAAATCCAAAAAATCAAAAAAAGAACAGAAACAGGAAGAAATCTACAACCTGATCGCACAGGAGACCTGCGACTGTATGGAAGGCAAAGACGTGTTGAACATGAAATCAGAAGACATTGAAATGCAATTAGGCTTGTGTATGCTCGGCAGTTTTTCCAAGCACTCTGGCACCCTGGAAGGCGGGACAGACCTCGGCAACGCTTCGGATATGGAAGCCTTAGGCGAAAAAATAGGCGTGCTGATGTTTGGAAAGTGCCCGCAAACGCTGATGGCAGTGGCAACCAGTATGCAACCCGAAAGCGATCCCATGCTGGAAGACCTGCCCCCGATGCTGGAAGAATCCCCGGAGTGGGATGGCGGAGAAGAGCTCACCGGCGCCATCGTGCGCATGACGAACAACGGCGACGTGAGCTATCTAGTGCTGAAAGACGAAGTTGGCACAGAACACGAACTGATGTGGCTGCGCTACTTTGAAGGCTCCGAACCACTGCTCGAAAACCCGGAAGCCGGCATTGGCCGGAAGGCCGTGGTTTATTGGATTCCAATGGAGGTGTATTCTCCCAAAACGAGGGATTATGCGGTGCGGAAGGAGATTAGGGCGTTGACTTTTGTTGAGTAGGTTTTTACTACATAGGATGAGTTTTTTTACCACATAGTTCACATAGTTGTTTTCACATAGTTCACATAGGCGGCTTCCCTGTACTATGTGAACTATGTGAAAACCTCTATTGTGTTCTATGTGGTAAAAAATAAAAAAACCTCTATGTGGTAAAAAACCTCATTCCCCAAAAATCACCCCGCTTTCATCGCAACTGATGCATTCCTTGTCGGTCGGAAACTGATTTGGATCAACGTTTTTGATCCGGACATCCCATGCGTAAGCGAATTTCGCATCGCAACTGCAACCGGAAATTTCATTGAGGATTCGGAAGGTGGCCGGGTCGGCGCCTTTGATGAGGTTGTCGTTGTAATAAACCTGGCGCGCGTCTTTGGCGTAAGCGTAACCCAGCACCTGAAAGGATTTTGGATCGGCGCCCTTCAGCACGATCCCGCTGTAATAGCAGCGTTTGGCATCCCGCCCGAAGTAATCGTTGAGCATTTCAAAAGTCGCGGGGTCGGCGCCGAGAATGTGGACATGGCGGAGAAAAACACCTTTTTTGTCGGCAAAAACCTCTGGGGAAACTTCCCTGAAACTTGTAGCATCGGCGCCTTCTAAGAGCAGGGTTTGATAAAAAATGTGTTTCGCATCGCGGTAATAGTCGCCCGAAACGGGTTGAAAGGAAGCAGGCAAAGCGCCTTCTATGGGTTCATGCTTAAAATAAACCTGCTTTGCATCGGCAGCGGTTTGCCCGTCAATGAGGTGAAATGTAGCGGCGACAGCGCCTTCGATTTCGCGATGTCCGTACCAGCACCGTTCCCGGTCTTTGTAGTAAACACTGTTTTCGTCCCCGATTTTGGTGAAATGCTCCGGATCGTCCGAAATAATGCTCCCGCCCGAATAGATATGCTGCGAATCTTTTCCAAAACTCTGGTCAAAAAGGCTGAATTGCACAGGCTCCTCGCTAATGTGCTGCCCCAGAAAATAAACGGCTCGCTTGTCTTTGGCATAGCTGATGCCGAGGTATTCAAACGTGGCGGGATCGGCGCCTTCTATTTGACTTCCGTATAAAAAAACGCCATAGTTATCCAAGCCGTAGGTCAGGCTGTCGTTGGGATTGTCGGGGCTTTTCAAAATTTCTACGTTGAAAGAACCCGGATCGGCGCCAACCACTTCACTTACCCGGTAAAATTCGTAGCCCGATGCAGATTGTTTGTACCAAACTTTTGTTTTGGCAACGTGGTAACCCATCGAACTGAACAGGCCCGGCTTGCCATCGCCGCTGCCACAGCCAAACAAGGCAGAAAGGAGTCCCAAAACGATCATGGTTCGAAGATTGAGTAAGTGCATGTGGATTAGGGTCGTATTTATGGGATAAAAGTACGAAGTTTATAAAACAACAAAGCCGGAGCGCGGAATCTTACTTCCGCCTCCGGCTTTGTCACTTCGACGCGCCAGCGTCTTATATATTTTTAATCGAATTCCGGTCCGTCAAAATCTCCTTAAGTTCCTTCAGAAACTTGTATTGATGCGGCAACACCTTTTTGACCGCTTCTTTCAACCCAAAAAAGGTGCCTTTATCCATTTGCAGCACTTTGTTTTTGAGGTGTACTGCGTCTTCATACAACATGTGTTTCAGCGACGGGATTTCGTGCCAGTCACCTTCCACAGCCCAGGCTTTTTCCGTAGCGCCATCGTCCTGTTGAACCGGATCAAGTGAAATGAGGCGGTCCTGATCAACGAGCGGCTGCGACTTGTATTCAGCAATGTCGCCTTCCGGGATCTCCCAGTTTTCGTTTTCTTCCGAGTCGTTGACCAAAAAAATCTCCAGACCGCGTTCGCGGAACCGGTAGATGATCAGGCGCGCTTTATCGCTAAAGTTCATAGTATGAAGTTAAAGTGCAAATTGTTGTTCGTTGTCGGTTTTTCGTTGTTCGTTATCGGTTCTTCGTTGTTCGTTGTCGGTTTTTCGTTGTTCGTTAGGGAAACGTATCCTAATCATGAAACGTATCCCTAACGAACAACGAACAACAATCAACGATCAACTTTTCCTAATAACCAATAATGAACACTGCCTTTCCAACATCCCCTTACCAAAAAGGTTGCGCAAAGAAAGCGATTTTCGCGGCATTGCCAAAACCGGGATAAGTTAAACTCGCCGAAGCGGCTGAATTGTATCCGTTTTTCGCTCCCCATTCAACAAATTCAACCAATTCAACTAATTTCCAATTACCGGTACCTCGTGCCGAACATCAGGTTTCGGCTGCCACATTGGGCGCTGGCAATGCCACCGACACCGAAACACAGTTCCAATGAAACGCCGATGCGATATGGCCGGGTGGGTTTCTGCGAGGGATAGGTGGTGTAAAACGCCGGGTAGTTGCCTGTTTTTCCTTTGTCGGAAACTAAGTCAGCCAGAGCATAATCGGCTCTTAGGCCAATTTTCAGGGTCAGGGTTTCATTCGCAGCCAAGAAACCGCCGATGCCGAAAATTCCGGCTAAATAAGAGGATTCGTATTCTCCATCTAAGGTAACAGGCTCAATACCAAGTCGTTGTCTAATTTCCCGAATATAGGCAATCTTGGGGCCAATCTCTACATAAGCTCCAAAATCTGAATAATAGCGGTAAAGCAAATTCAGTTCCGTGGTTTTCCAGTTGACGCGGTTCACAACAGACCCGATCGCGGTGGAGTCGCCCCCCCTGAAATTGAATTGCTGCTGATTGTTGGCCAGAACAACTTCTACGTTCAGTCCGTGGTAATCGCCTATGTTAATTCCTGCAACCAATCCCGATGCTAAGGCATGGCCTAAGCTGTAATCGTGCTGCGGGTCGCTGGCAATGTTGTCATTGAACATGCCATTGAAGTGAAAACCGGCGCGCGCGCCCAGTTCAAGCCAGAGTTGAGCGCTGGCCGGAATTGTCTGCGACAGGAGCGCCAGACTGACGAGTAGTACTTTCTGCATAGTCGTTGTGCTTGATTAAGATGATTGTGTACTGCAAATAAAAACAACTCCGGCCACTCTTACAAACCATCACAAGGCTTAATGATAACTTAACAAACGATTAATGGCGAGTTTATACTGGCGGCGTAATCTTGCACCGGTTTTAATAAACTAAAAAATGCTCTTTATGAATCGTACGCTCTACGCTCTATTTATTCCTTTCCTACTGCTGACCCTCCAGGCAGTCGCACAGCCGATCATTCCGATCTCTGATGCTGACATTGCGCCGGGGCAGACGGTTAACTGGACAAAAGACAACATCTACTTGCTGAATGGCCTTGTTTTCGTGGAAAATGGCTCCACGCTGAACATCGAAGCAGGCACGGTAGTCAAATTCACAGAACTTGCTGAAGTCGGCAATCCTTCTGCACTCGTTATCGCTCGCGGCGGTAAAATTTTCGCTGAAGGAACGGCTGATGAGCCGATCATCTTTACTGCGGAAGCAGATGATACAAACAACCCAACCGACCTGGGACCAACCGACGTTTCTCTTTGGGGAGGTCTGGTTATCCTTGGCAACGGCGTTACGCAGAAAAACGGCAACTCCGAAGTAAGTGTAGAAGGTATTCCGACCAGCGAACCTCGCGGTCTGTATGGCGGCAACGACAATACGGATGATTCCGGCGTACTCAAATACGTTTCCATCCGCCACGGCGGTCGCCAGATCGTTTCGGGTAACGAATTGAATGGTTTGACCCTCGCTGCTGTGGGTAGCGGGACCACCCTTGAATACATTGAAATCTACGCCAACTCTGACGACGGCATCGAATTTTTCGGTGGCGCGCCGAATCTGAAATATGCAGTGGTGGCTTTCGCCGAAGACGACAGCTACGACTGGGACGAAGTGTACACCGGCCAGGGCCAGTTCTGGTTTTCGATCCAGCGCCCGGATGTAGCCGACCTTGGCGGTGAATTAGATGGTTCTACACCAGATGACCTTTCTCCTTCTTCCAACCCAACCGTTTACAACTGGACGCACATTGGCGCAGGTCCGAATGCTACGGCTGCCAACCCATTAGGCTGGTTGTTCCGCGCCGGTACTGCCGGTACAGTAGCCAACTCAATAGTCGTTGCTCAAAAAGGAAAAGCCATCGAAATTCAGGATAAAAACTCCGGCACAAACGACGCACATCAAAAAATGTTGAACGGTGAACTCCGCATCCTGAACAACCTGATCTGGGAAGCTGGCGCCAATACGAACTTAGATGCTTCTGCAAGTGGCGTCATCCGCGTAACCTCTGGTCAGGCTACCCAGGACGACCCAACGGGCGCCACGGTGACCAGTAATCTGGTCATGAACAACAACCTGATTGCAGATCCTAAAATTACCAGCATCAGCCGTACGCAGGACAATGGTTTAGACCCTCGCCCTTCCGGCAACAGCGCTGCATATAATACGCCATTGGCTGCATTGCCAGCGAATGATTTTTTCACCGAAGTTGATTTTAAAGGCGCTTTCAGCCCGTTCGCAGATGAATTGTGGATCAAAGGCTGGACCGCGCTCGACCGCAACAACCACCTTGCTGATTTGTCGGGTGGAGAAATAGTTAACATTGACGACAGCAGCATCCAGCCTTGTGAAAACGTGGTTTGGACAAAAGATAAAACTTATTTGCTAAACGGCCTTGTTTTTGTCGAAGACTGCGCAACGCTGACCATTGAAGCAGGTACGGTGGTGAAATTCACCGAGCTTGCCGAAGTGGGCAACCCTTCTGCACTCATTGTCGCCCGAGGTGGCAAAATTTTCGCAGAAGGTACAGTTGAAGAGCCGATCATTTTCACGGCTGAAGCAGATGATGTAAACGATCCGCTTGACCTGGGACCAACCGATGTTTCTTTGTGGGGAGGTCTTGCCATTCTGGGTAATGGCATCACACAGAAAAACGGGAACAACAACGCCAACCTGGAAGGTATTCCGACGACTGAAGTACGCGGTAACTACGGTGGTAATGACAATACAGACGACTCTGGCGTTTTGAAGTATGTATCTATCCGCCACGGTGGACGCCAGATTGTTTCCGGTAACGAATTGAACGGCTTATCCCTGGCTGCAGTAGGAAGTGGCACGACGCTTGAATACATTGAGGTCTACGCCAACTCGGACGACGGCATCGAATTTTTCGGTGGCGCGCCAAATCTGAAATACGCAGTAGTGGCTTTCGCCGAAGATGACAGCTACGACTGGGACGAAGTTTACACAGGACAGGGCCAGTTCTGGTTCTCGATTCAACGCCCTGATGTCGCTGACCTTGGCGGTGAATTGGACGGTTCTACACCAGATGATTTGTCACCTTCTTCCAACCCAACCGTTTACAACTGGACGCACATTGGTGCAGGCCCTGGCGCAACTGCTGCCAACCCATTAGGCTGGTTGTTCCGCGCGGGTACTGCTGGTACGGTAGCTAACTCCATGGTGGTTGCTCAAAAAGGCAAAGCCATCGAAATTCAGGATAAGAACACCGGTACGAACGACGCGCACCAAAAAATGTTGAACGGCGACCTAAAAATCCTGAACAACGTATTCTGGGAAGCAGGCGCCAATACAGCGGTGGATGCTTCTGCAAACGGCATCATCCGCGTCACTTCCGGCCAGCCTACCCAGGATGACCCGACGGGCGCTACGATTACCAGCAACCTCGTGATGAACAACAACTTGCTCAGCAACCCAGGCATCCAGAGCATCAGCCGTATTCAGGACAACAACCTCGATCCGCGCCCAAGCGGCAGCGGTGCAGCCGTGAATACAGCATTGGCAGCAGTGCCTGCAAATGATTTCTTTACACAAGTTACTTATAAAGGCGCATTCAGCCCATTTGCTTCTGACCTTTGGATTCAGGGCTGGACGGCGCTTGCCCGCAACAATCACCTGAAAGACTTGACGCAGGGCGGCCAGGTTCAGTTTATTACGGATGCTGATGTTGAGCCTTGCCAAAACATTGTTTGGACCAACGACAAAACGTACATCGTTGACGGCGTGGTTTTCGTAGAAGACTGTGCTACCCTGACTATTGAAGCGGGCACCGTTGTGAAATTCACCGAGCGTGCTGATGTTGGCAACCCTTCCGCTTTAGTTATCGCCCGCGGCGGTAAAATTTTCGCAGAAGGTACAGTAGACCAACCGATTATCTTTACGGCTGAAGCAGACGATGTAGAAGACCCGTTGGATCTTGGCCCAACCGATGTTTCCCTCTGGGGCGGTTTGGCCCTGCTGGGCAAAGGCATTACGCAGAAAAACGGCAACCCAACGGCCAACCTCGAAGGCATTCCGACAACCGAACCACGCGGTAATTATGGTGGCACGGATAACACAGACAACTCTGGTGTGCTGAAATACGTAACCATTCGCCACGGCGGTCGCCAGATTGTTTCCGGTAACGAATTGAACGGCTTGTCCCTCGCCGCAGTCGGTAGCGGCACGACGCTCGAATACATCGAAGTCTACGCCAACTCGGACGACGGCATCGAATTTTTCGGTGGCGCACCCAGGCTGAAATATGCTGTGGTGGCTTTCGCCGAAGACGACAGCTACGACTGGGATGAAGTGTACACGGGTAAAGGCCAGTTTTGGTTCTCGATCCAGCGCGAAGACGTTGCCGACCTCGGTGGCGAGTTGGATGGCTCTACACCGGATGACCTGACGCCTTCTTCCAACCCAACGGTTTACAACTGGACGCACATCGGCTCTGGCCCGGGCGCTACGGCTTCCAACCCATTAGGCTGGTTGTTCCGCGCCGGCACGGCTGGTATCGTTGCCAACTCCATTGTTGCTTCGCAAAAAGGCAAAGCGCTGGAAGTACAGGATAAAAACACTGGTACCAACGATGCACACCAAAAGCTCGTGAACGGTGACCTGAAAATCCTGAACAACCTGTTCTGGGAATGCGGCACGAACACGACCATTGATGCAACCGGTACGGGGATCATCCGCGTAACTTCGGGCCAGCCTACCCAGGACGATCCAACTGGAACGGTACTCATCAACCATCTGAACGCCAACAACAACGCCGTTGCCGATCCGCAAATTCTGCGCATCAGCCGCGATCAGGACAATATGCTCGACCCGAGGGTGTTGTCTACAGGCGCTGCTTACAACACACAATTGGCGACGTACCCGGCGGGCGATCCTTTCTTCACTACGGTGAATTACAAAGGCGCATTTTCGGAAAGTGATGCTGCTTTTTGGCTCAGAGGCTGGACAACACTGTGGACGAACCAGCACATTGGCTTGGTGAACAGCACAGAGCAGGTAGATCAGGCGCTGAACGAGGTGTTCAACATCTTCCCGAACCCGGCTTCCGGCATGTTCTCGGTGGTTTCCAAATTCAATGAACCGGTCAATATTGAAATTTTTGACCTGTCGGGACAACGCCTGCGCACCTTGAATTCGGTTGCAGACGAACTGACCCGTGTGGAAATAACAGCACTGCCGGCTGGTATGTACGTAATCAAGTTTACGACCCAGGGCGGCAAGTTTGTGACGAAAAAACTGATTGTAGACTAGACTTTAGGTCAGGTGTCGGACACTTCCAAAGTGTCCGACACTTAAAACCTATCTTATAGAATCTACCATCTCATTACAGGCTAAAGCAGTTGGCATACCCACCACTGCTTTAGCTTTTTGCATTGATAATCAACATTAAAAACAAGATGAGCAAGCTTTCTTTTTTATTCATTGCGACTTTAATCACCGCCTTGTTTTCGCTTCCCGCGATGGCGCAAAAAGGCGTGATTTCCGGTAAGATAGTTGACAAAGTAAGTGGAGAAACGCTGATCGGCGCGTCGGTGTACCTCGAAGGCGTCAGCGACAACACCATCGGAACCATTACCGATTTTGACGGCAATTATTCGTTTGAAGCAGATCCCGGTACTTTCGACATTGCGATCAGCTATGTTTCTTACACCAAACAACTGATCAAAGGAGTTGTGGTAAAAGCCGGCGAAGTAACCACCTTAGATGCGGCGCTGGAAGGCGAAGCGGTAGGGCTGGCCGAAGTGGTCGTGCAGGCATCAGCGGTCAAAAACACGGATGCCTCGCTGATTGCTTTGCAGAAAAAATCCTTTTCCATCCAGGACGGTATTTCTTCCCAGCAAATCAGCCGCACCGGCAGTTCCAACGCGGCCGACGCCATGAAGCAGATGACCGGCGCGGTGGTGGAAGACGGCAAGTTCATCGTCATGCGTGGCCTCGGCGACCGCTATTCGCTCTCCCAACTCAACGGAGTGACGATGCCCAGCACGGATCCTTACCGAAACAGTTCCAGCTTAGACCTGATTCCTTCGCAGATGATCGAAAACATCATCACGACCAAAACATTCACACCCGATCTGCCGGCTAATTTTTCCGGCAGTTTGGTGAATGTAACGACGAAGTCGCTCCCCGATAAATTCACCCTGCACTTCGAATTGTCCGGCGCCTACAACACGCAGGCTTCCATGATTGACAATTTTCTGAGCCAGCAGGCGGGCGAAACCGACTGGCTGGGTTTAGACGACGGAAGTCGCGACCAACCAGACTTCCTTCTTGATGAAGCTGTTCGGAACCGCCTTTCTTCGAGTACTTACCTGACGGCAAGAAGGCCGGATTCGACGAATGTGCGCAACATTTTCCACGAATCTTCGCGCGCCCTGAGCCACGAATTTGTGCCGACTACGAAAACCTCGCCGCTTAACCACGGCCTCAACTTTTCCATCGGCGACCGCTACAAATTATTCGGGAAAGACCTTGGCTTCACACTGGGCATCAACTATTCGCGCAATTTCAACCATTACGAAAACGCGACGGTTGCAACTTATATCAACAACAATTCAACGCAGTTGTTTGACTATCAGGATTTAACAGAAACACGCAGCGTAGAAAACCCCCACCTCGGCGCGCTGTTTAACCTGAGCTACAAGTTGTCGAACAACAACGTGATCAATGCCAATGTGATTTTTAACAACGATGCAGACCTCACATCGCTTTCGCAAACGGGCCGCTACTTAGGCCAGGTGTCGGATGCGACAGCGAGTTTCAATACCAACGCAATCAGTTTCACGCAACGCCAGTTTACAACCTACCAATTAGGCGGTCGCCATGTTATTCCGGGTCTGAAGAATGTAGAAATTGAATGGCAGGGCACGGCAAGCAAATCGTTCCAGAAAGAACCGGACTTGCGTTATTTCGCATACACAGTGGCGCCTGACGAAGAAGGCGTACAGCAGTACTACATCAACAACTCCGAAATTGCTTTCCCGTACCACTTCTTCCGCGATTTGCAGGACGACCAGCTTCAAGGGAAAATTGACATCACCATCCCGTTTTTGACCCGAGGCAAACAAGGCAGTTCCAATCAAATCAAACTGGGAGGACTCTACAGCAGTACACAGCGGGAATTCGAGGAATACCGCTATCAAATGAACAACAACGGTATTCCATCTAACCGGGCGTTCACTTCTTTTGGCGGTAAATTTGAAGATTTCTTCAATGACAATAACTTTGGTATCATTGACACCGTGTTCAATAACGACGGCAGCGTTCAGCGCTACACCACCGGTTGGCACTACATCAACCAGATCAACAACCGCAACTTTTACACCGGCGATCAAACCATTATCGCTGCTTACCTGATGGCAGTATACAATCTGACGCCCCGCCTGAAATTCGTGGGCGGCTTGCGCATGGAAACCACAGACATGAGTGTGATCAGCCGCGATGTAAACGTACCGGAAGGCAAAATTGACCTGACGGATTATCCGTATTCTGCGAGTTTGATTTACACCTTGTCGGAAAGAGCCAACCTGCGCCTTGCGGCTACCCAGACCCTGGCACGGCCGAACCTGCGCGAGTTGGCGCCATTCGAGCAGTTTGACACCAAAAACGGCTTTTTCAGCCTCGGTAACCCGGATTTGCAACGCACGTTGATCCAGAACTTCGATTTGCGCTATGAACTGTATCCGCGTTCGGGCGAATTGCTGGCGATCAGCGCGTTCTACAAGCAGTTTGACAACGCCATTGTACGCGCTTTTGTGCCGCAAGCCACCATCCCGGAATTGAAATACATCAATGTAAAAGATGCAGAAGTATACGGCGTGGAAGTGGAATTCCGCAAACAGTTGAACGTCATCAGCCCGGCATTGGAGCATTTTTACTTCAGCACCAATTTTGCCATCATTCAGTCGAGCTACCCGATTCCACAGGATGAAATCGAAAACTCGCGCAATGTAGACACGACTTATACGACCACCACGCGCCCTTTCCAGGGCCAGGCGCCGTTCATTGCGAACGCTATTCTGACGTATCTGGACTTTGAAAAAGGTTGGGAGAGTTCCATCGCGTTCAACGTTTCAGGCCGCAAACTTTACAACATCGCCCTGCGCGCTACGCCGGACGTATACGAAGAGCCGGCGCCGCAGTTGGATTTCAAAATTTCAAAGCGCTTTGGCAAAAATTATTCGGTTGCCTTTACGGCAAAAAACATCCTGAACCCGATGTTCGAGCGCACACAAGAATACAAAGGCGTGACTTATATCGCCGATTCTTACCAGGCGGGTACGCTGCTTGGGTTTAATGTGGCGTATTTTATCCGGTAGGATCAAAGAAATTAGCGCAATTCATTTCAATTAAGTGGTTATGGACTGTACTTTTGATAAAGTGCAGTCCATTTTTTGTGGTCGCCAACTTCAGTTGGCAGACCAACGAGTTTAAAGCCGGGCAGAGCCCAGCAAATAAAGCACGCGAGGCGGAGCCATCGCGTGAGCACTTAAAACTAAAACTGTGGGCACAGTACCAAATCATCATCGTATTCCCCAAGATAAGCCACCGAGATTTCCAGTGCGCCCTGGCCTTGTTTCAGCAAGTTCAGGTCGGTCAGGTTGGCATCGTAGCTGACGCCAATCAAAAAGCGGTTGAATTCTAAGCCAAACATCCCGACGATGGCATCCATAAAAATTTTGTCCTGTTCATTTTTGACCGGTCGAACCCAGGCGCCGAGGTGCAAAGCGGTGCCGCTGATGTCGTTGACTAAAAAACGGAAATTAGCGCCTGCATTGGCGGCAAAGTGTGGCCCCTGCGCATACAACAACGCCCTTGGCGAAAACTGAACAGCGCTGCCCAACGGGACAATTCCGCTTACATAAGCGGTATATTTCCGATGCAATTTGTTGTTGCCGCCAAGCTCCGGTTCTTCTTTATTGTAGAAAAAACTAAGTTGAGGCTCTGAAATGTGGTAAATGGCAGCCCCCACAAAAATCCCCGCCTGGCGTTCCGGCGCATAAGCATAGCTGAGGCCCACATTGTAATCGGCAAACGAAAAATTGTTTTCCGGCAACACTTCGTTGGTCGGATCGGTATAACTGCCCGTTCCGTCAAACTGGTCGTTGAAATTAAGCCCACTATAATTGACATTTCGCTGCAAAATACCAAACTGCGCACCAATACTCAAAAAGTGGTCGTCGTTCTTGTTCAGGGCTTTGTGGTAAGCGCCCGACAGGTAAATCTGGTTGGTGGAAAAATCCACGCCCGGCACCCGGTCGCTGTAAAACAACACCCCCGCTCCTACCGCATCGCGGGAAACGGTGCGGTAACTTTTGATGCGGAACCGAAAATCGGTTGCCGCAGAAAAAGTAGCATAAGGGTTGTCCAATACATTGCGCCATTGGTCGCGGTAAATGAACGATAGCCGGTATTTGCCAGTATACGCGCCCGTTAACGCCGGATTCAGCGTGGTGGGCGAAGCATAAAATTGGGTAAAGTGCTGATCCTGACTGTAAAGAATGGCGCCCATGCAGGCGAAAATTAGACAGAGGGCGTACTTTTTGACGTGCATATTTGATTTTTATTTGTGCTGTGCACTGAGAAGTGCATCGGTTCAATTACCTGAAACGACAAAAAAATGATTATCGGTGCAAAAGTAGGTTTTATTAAGACTTTTCGGGTTTGGGAAACGGACATTCGGGGTGTTTTTTACCACATAGTTCACAATAGGGGTATTCACATAGTTCACATAGGCGGCTTCCCGTGCTATGTGTTCTATGTGAAAACAACTATATGCTATGTGGTAAATTCTTCTCATTCCAAAAGAAATATTATTTTTGAGTAATTGTTGCCGCAGAGGTGCATCGTATTTTCGCATTTACCCCGACGAATTGGAGGATTCGGGCGTATGGATCTGACCTGGTCTGAAAAGAGAACGGGGCTATGTGATCTATGTGAAAATTCCTATGTGAACGATGTGGTAAATAGACCTATTTTTGGAATTGAATTGCAAAACAGCAGCTTTCCATGGCCCATTACGGCATTTGCCCAATCAGCATCGCACCCTTGCGCAGCACCCCGTCCAACCGGAGCGAGATGCTCTCCCAATTGTTATTCGGGGAGGTGGTAGAAATTCTGGAATTAAAAGGGCGTCAATGGGTTAAAGTACGTTGCTGCAACGACAATTTCGTGGCATGGATGGCCGTCAACCAACTAAAAGCACTAACGCCTGCCGAATCCGAGCGCTATCAAACACATTTTGCGTATAGCCTCGAATTGTTCCAACCCGCCATGGCCAGCGACCATTTTTTGCCCCTGACATTAGGCGCGCGCCTGCCGAATTTCGACGGGATGCGCTTTGAACTGTGCGAAACCATGTACACCTTCAGCGGGCAGGCTGTTTTTCCCGAAAAAATCGAAGCGACGCCGGAATTTGTCGTAAAATTAGCGCGCCGCTACCTCCATGCACCGTATTTGTGGGGCGGTCGTTCGCCGATGGGCATTGATGCGCCCGGCCTCACCCAGATGGTGTACCGCATGGCCGGCTTCGACATTCCGCGCGAAGCGCACCGGCAATTGGCACTGGGCGAAACCGTTGATTTTGTGGAACAGGCGCTTCCGGGCGACCTTGCTTTTTTTGAAAATAGATTCAACCGCATCAACCACACCGGCATCGTCTTACCCGACGGGCAAATCATCCACGCCTCCGGCCGCGTGCGCATAGACAACTTCGATCACTTCGGCATTTTTAATGAAGAACTGGGGCGCTATACGCATCACCTCCGCGTCATCAAACGCTTGCCAATGAGGCGAACGGCAGCACCCGCCCGGCCTGTTGAGGTAGCAGAACCTGCTTTGAAACAGGTGGAGTTGTTTTAATTAGTGTCCGTCCATTTAGTCGAGTGTCTGTTCTTTAGAGTTCGAGAGCAAGGCGTGTGAAGGCCCAAAAGTGGAAGTTTACTCGCGTAAATGACCGATTTTTGTTTCGACTTCGCTCAACAACCGGTCATTGAGCGAAGTCGAAATGAACGCAGCTATCGGACTATAAAGACAGACACTAATCACATCCCGCCCTCCAAATCCGCGATAATATCTGCAGCATTTTCAATCCCCACTGACAACCGCACCAACCCGTCGGTGATCCCGTTTTGCAACCGCACCTCCTTCGGAATATTGATGTGCGACATAGAAGCCGGGTGGAGCGCCAGCGTATCTACATCGCCGAGCGTAGGCGCTAAGGTGCAGAAACGCAGGCTGTTCATCAGGTGAATGCCGGCTTCCAGACCGCCTTTCAATTCAAAACTTAGCATCCCGCCGAATGCGCGCATTTGCTTTTTGGCCAAAACGTGATCGGGGTGAGCGGGAAGCCCGTTGTAATTGAC
>Ga0209573_1001516_pt1 | contig 35402 bp, 33 predicted proteins | sample TNRBio252014_DNA_FD_185870 | JGI IMG/M metagenome (GOLD analysis project Ga0209573, IMG submission 185870) | Wastewater treatment Type I Accumulibacter community from EBPR Bioreactor in Madison, WI, USA - TNR Reactor_6/25/2014_ DNA (SPAdes)... | ecosystem: Engineered > Bioreactor > EBPR >...
TAGCTAAGAACCTGGAATCGTCTGGAATTTTTTTTGGCTATGATAATTTAAGGCGCCGCTGATCTTTGTTAAGTAACCTATTTGGTAAACTTCTCTCCCATAAACATCATAGAAAGATTTAAGTACTACAAACTTCAAGTCGCTATCTATCCTTGAAATAGCCTCATCAGTGTAATCGGGGACCGTAAGCCCAGTTGCGGTTGAACGAATAACAAAATCACCTTCCAACTCTGAAGCCACGTCTTTCGTCAACGGCCTGAGTTCTAAGTTGATCTTAACCCCATCTATAGAGCAGTATTTCGACTCCAGCGCCAGAGGTCTTCCAATACCCCAATCAGCGATATGATACTCTCTCGGATGATCCCAGATATACCGCCTGACCTGATCCAACGCCTGTAGGTTCCAGACTGCTAAATCAAAGCCCTGATGCTTCCTGTCTGGGCGTATGACCTGAATGGAAGCGACGATATTGACAATTACCATGACGGTAATTGCGTAGATCAGAACGACTGCAAATAGCTTCTTCTTGCCAATGGAAACCAAGGATTGAAGTAAAAGGCTAAAGAAGATCATGAAAAACAGCGAGAGCGTATTTCCGTGCCATGGATGAACTGCAGATTTTGTCAGCATATATTGTAGGAAGATCGCCGACATAATCAAAAACGCGGCGATAGATGACCTTTTCAGCCATTGATCCTCGCTCTGGTCTCGCAACGAAACCAGAAATAAGATCACACTAGAGATTATGAGGAGACTACCAAAAATGACAGTCGCAACCTTCCATGTTGACCCGGCATACGCATGAGCAAACACCATTCCACCGATTGAATACTCGGCGAAATTGATCAATGCGATCAAGAATCTGTCAAACCAAGAGGTATAACGGCCCAAGTCCTTTGCCATTTCTAGCCCAGGATGGCCGTTGAAATGAACCAAAACATAAAAAAAATACGAAACGCAAATCAACCAGCCAACGAATATTGGCGATTTTTTTAAAAGCAGGTTCCTAATGCCTTTCAAAAAGGGATAACCATTTTTCCTTACAATATAGTGATCGACTAAAAGTGAGAAAATAAATGCATTTGCAATCCATATATTTCGAATATGGTTATTGATTACTGCGAACGACAATAAAATAAAAAAAGATGAAGACCACCACTTGGAGGCAGATTCCAGTATCTCTAGGAACAAAATAAAGTACAATACCGTGATCATATTATGGAAGGTAGGTTGATTAATATCTACCTTCGCAAAAAACAAGAGATCATGATTGACCGAGGCAATCAAAAGTGTTGCAGAAAAAGCGACCCAATATCTTTTTTTGAGAAGATAAAAAGACCAAGCCAAGATAGTCAGTACGAATGTGCTGATCGTAAACAACCGAACCGAGAAAATATTGAATCCAAATAAATCGAAAATAGGTGCAGCGACAATCGTCTTTATCGGCCCTGAATAAACGGAATGATTTAAGCTATTATCCAGTAATGGGGTAGCAAACCACAACTCATCTCCGCCATAGTTCGGTGTATTAATTCCTTTTATCAAACAGAGTATGCTAGTCAGAAATACAGCGATAGAAAAAAACCGCAAATATTCATTCTCTGATTTGGTCTCAAATTTAACCATGATCGCTTTCGCTATAGTCTTTCTAATTCAGACACCAACACGCATATTAAGCAAGGTTCTTATTTTTCATAAAAAAGTTTAATATGATCGTTTGCAATATAGGAATCACCATTAGCAAGACTATATGCATACGGCGGTCAATGAAGGGCAATTCGCCTGCGGCTATTGCCCGTTTTCCGGCTTTCCCTTCACCACCCAAACCGTTCCCGCAGCTTGCGCAAATAGATGCTGTTCGGTTCGCGGGCCAGCGCTTCCTTCCAGATTTTTTTGGCTTCCTCGCGATGGCCGTTCACCCACAGCACCTCGCTCAAATGCGCGGCGATTTCTGCGTCGGCGTTAGCCCGGTAGGCGCGACGCAAATACTCCACTGCTTTATCCCGTTTGCCCAGCCGATATTGCACCCAACCCATGCTATCCAATACCGCCGCGTCGTCCGGCAACTGTTCCAAGGCCTGTTCAATATAACCCAGCGCTTCCTGATAGCGATCAGTACGATCAGCCAGGGTATAACCGAGCGCATTCAATACCTGGCCATTCTTCGGATCGACCGCCAGAATGGCGCGCAAATCCTGCTCCAGAATATCCAGTCGGTCGATTTTTTCCGCAGCCAATGCCCGGGCATATCGCAAATCCTTATCGTCGGAATGAACCGCCAACGCCCGCTCCAGACTATCAAAAGCCTCTTGATAGCGCTCGGCTTCCCGCAGCGCTTCGGCTTCAGCCAGATAGAGGGTGATGCCGTTCTGGGGATTGTTGCGGCGCAATGTATCAAAATGCTGGCCTGCGGCGGCAATGTCGCCGGCTTTAGCCAGCACGACGCCCATGCGCATCTGGGCCGGGAGATAGCGCTCTTCATCCTTCACCCGCTCATACCAACCCTGAGCCTTGGCATAGTCGCCGCGCTGTTCTTCAACCCGGCCCAATTCAAAATAGGCGTCATTCAGTCGGATTTTGCGCTTGATCAAATCCAGGAAATACGTTTCGGCCAAGTCAAACTGCCGAGTTTCCGTCGCCAACAGACCGAGCGCATAAAGCGAGTCGGTATCCTTGGGATTCTGATTCAGCAGGGTCGCAAACTCGCGACGAGCCTTGTCCAGTTGACCGGCGTCGATCAGCAATCGGGCGTAACTCATCCGCAGATTGCGGTCGCGGGGCAGGGCGGCGACCGCTTTGGCCAGCCCGGCGAGCGCCGCGTCCTGATCGCCGCCGTCCAGCAACAAACGGGTGCGTAATAAATGGGCAGGCGCCAGCTTCGGATCGTGGGTCAGCGCCAGATTCAAACTGGCCAGCGCCTGCTCGCGATCCTCAGCAGCGGCTGCCAGCACGGCATGGTGATACTGGGCGAAGGCCGAACGGGGATTGCGGTCGCGGAACTGGCCCATGACCCGCAACGCCAACTCCTTATCGTCCGCCTGGCCCAGCAACGAAGCGATGGTGGCGTAACCCTGCTGTTTGTCCTTCTTGCTCGCAGCGCGCCGAACGGTTTCCAGATAACCCGCAGCTTCCTCCAGCCGACCATTGCGCAGCAACGCCAGCGCCAGGGTCTGTTCGGCCTGTTCATCGCCGGGCGCGAGACTGCGCCAGCGTTGCGCCAGCTCCAGAGCGGCGGCGTTTTCCTTCATCAGCAACGCCAGCACCGCCGCACGTTCCGCCACGCGGGGATCGTCGCTGATCAAGGCGACTTTCTGATAGTGACTCAGCGCTACATTCAGTTGATCGCGTTTGCCCGCCAGTTCCGCCGCCAAGACCTGATACATCAAATCTGCGCGGGGGCTGGGTTGCAGTGTCGGTCGAATCGTGAATTCCGGTTCAGTCGGCGCTTGCGCGTCCACCACGGTGGCGCAGCCGCCCGATAGCAGGAGGAGACCACCAAAACCCAGAGTTTTTAAAAGTTTGTTCATAACCAGCGTTAAAACCGTCCAGATAGAGTGGATGCGGGATAATCATGCAATAATAATCCAGTAGAGGTATGACCTTGCCATGCGCCGGTTTTATCCCGCACAATTCCATTGTTTTTGACCCTGGTCCCGACTGCAATCCCATGCCTCTGCTGGCTCTTGGCCTCAATCATCAAACTGCGCCTGTCGGTGTTCGTGAACGAGTAGCGTTTGCGCCTGACCGGCTGCATCCCGCTTTACGGGACCTGCTCGACCGGGGCGGCGCCTACGAAGCAGCGATCCTGTCCACCTGCAATCGCACTGAACTGTACTGTGGCCTGAAAGACGGCGATAGTCAGCCGGTGGTGGAATGGCTGGGCGATTATCATAAGCTACGAACGGTGGATTTGTGGCCCTATCTTTACCAACATGCTGAAGGACGGGCAGTCCGGCATATCCTGCGGGTTGCCTCGGGGCTGGATTCCCTGGTATTGGGCGAGCCGCAAATTCTCGGTCAGGTCAAGGCCGCCTATCAGGCCGCCAACAGCGCCGGCGCGTTGGGAACACGGCTAGAGCGGCTGTTCCAACACACCTTCGCCGTCGCCAAGCAGGTGCGCACGGATACCCGGATCGGCGCCAGCCCCGTGTCGGTGGCGTTCGCTGCGGTCAGTCTGTCCAAACAGATTTTCTCCGACCTGCCCCAGCGCACCGCGTTGCTGATCGGCGCCGGCGACACGATGGAACTGGTGGCCCGTCACCTGCACGAGAGCGGCATTGGCCGGCTGGTCGTCGCCAACCGTACCCTGGAGCGCGCTCATGCGCTGGCCGCTTCCTTTGCCGGTTACGCCATCGCCCTGGACGAGATTCCCGCACATTTGGGCGAGGCCGACATGGTGATCTCCGCCACCGCCAGCCCGGATTTCATGCTCGATGCGCCCCTGGTTCGCCGTTGCCTGAAACAGCGTCGCCACCAGCCGATGTTTATGGTCGATCTGGCGGTGCCACGCGATATTGATCCGGCCACCGCCGATTTGGACGATGTTTATCTGTACACGGTCGATGATCTCAAGGACATCATCCAGGAGAATCTGCGCTCGCGGCAGGCGGCGGCCGAACAGGCCGAGGAGATCATCGACAGCCAGGTCGAACATTTTATGGCCTGGCTGCGGACGCAGGACAGCGCCGCCAGCCTCCGGGCGTTGCGCCAGCGGGCCGAGGCGGTGCGTGATGAGGCGCTGGCCCGTGCGCAACGTCAATTAGCTCAGGGCAAGGATCCTGCCGACGTTCTGAATTTTTTAGCGAATGCCCTGACAAACAAGTTGATGCATCTTCCCTGTGCCGGCCTGCGCGAAGCCGCTGCCCAAGGCGATGTCAAAACCTTGACCTTCATCCAGAATTTATACCGTCTACACGACGGAGCCTCGCACTGATGAATCCATCCATGCTCGCCAAACTGGAACAGTTGGCGGCTCGCCATGAAGAAGTCAGCGCACTGCTGGCTGAACCGCAGATTATCAATGACAACGACCGCTTCCGCACCTTGTCGGTGGAGTACGCGCAGTTGGCGCCGGTTGCCGACGGGTTTCGCGCTTACCGCCGGGTGCTGGATGATCTGGACAACGCCCGCGAAATGGTTAAGGACAGCGATCCGGATTTACGCGCTCTGGCTCAAGATGAGTTGCTGGACATCGAGGAGCGGCGCGGCGGACAGGAACGGGCCTTGCAACTATTATTGCTGCCGTCCGATCCGCATGACGCTGGCAACGTATTTCTGGAAATCCGCGCCGGAACCGGCGGGGATGAAGCGGCGCTGTTCGCCGGGGATTTATGGCGCATGTATGGCCGCTATGCCGAATTGCGCGGCTGGAAGCTGGAAATTCTCAGCGAGAGCGTGGGCGAACACGGTGGCTATAAAGAGGTGATCGGCCGCATCTTCGGCCAAGGCGTTTATTCACGGCTGAAATTCGAGTCCGGCGCGCATCGGGTGCAGCGGGTGCCGACAACTGAGGCGCAAGGCCGCATTCATACCTCCGCCGCGACGGTGGCGGTAATGCCGGAATTGGCGGAAGTGGAGCAGGTTGATATCAACCCCGCTGATCTGCGCGTTGACACCTACCGTGCCTCCGGGGCTGGTGGTCAGCATATCAACAAGACCGATTCAGCGATCCGTATTACTCATCTGCCCAGCGGCATTGTCGTGGAATGTCAGGATGAGCGTTCTCAACACAAGAACCGTTCGCGGGCCATGTCGCTGTTGCAAGCGAAATTGCTGACGGCGGAGCGGGAGAAACAGACCAGCGCCCAGGCCCAGACCCGGAAATTGCTGGTCGGCAGCGGCGACCGCTCGGAACGCATCCGCACCTACAATTTCCCCCAGGGGCGGGTCACGGATCATCGCATCAATCTGACGCTTTACAAGCTGGATGATGTGCTGGAAGGCCAGCTCGACCCAGTGATTGATCCGCTGATTCAGGAATATCAGGCCGATCAGTTGGCGGCGCTGGCGGAATAGATCTCCCTTACGCTCAACTCCCTCTCCCGCCAGAGGGAACGCAGGTCCATGCCGAATGAGCGCCATCACTCTCCGCGAATGGTTAAGCATCGCTACCCGGCAACTAGCCGATGTCAGCGCGTCGCCGCGCCTGGATGCTGAACTGTTGCTGGCGGCGGCGCTCAACAGGCCCCGCAGCCACCTCCACGCCTGGCCAGAGCGGATGCTGGAGCCGGAACCAGCCGCTCGGTGCAACGCTGGGCTGCATCGTCGCCGCACGGGGGAGCCGACGGCGTATATTCTGGGCCGACGGGAGTTCTGGTCGCTGGAACTCGAAGTCACCCCCGATACGCTGATTCCTCGCCCGGAAACCGAGTGGCTGGTGGAATTGGCGTTGGAGCGGTTGCCGATGCATCGTCCGGTCACCGTCGCCGATCTGGGTACGGGCAGCGGCGCCATTGCGCTGGCGCTGGCGCTGGAACGGCCGCAGGCGCGTATCGTCGCTACAGACCAAAGCGCCGCCGCCCTGATCGTCGCCCGGCGCAACGCCCAACGGCTGAACAGCCCTCGCCTTGAGTTCCGCCAGGGCGACTGGTGCGCGCCACTGGCGGGTGAACAGTTCGATCTGATCGTCGCCAATCCACCCTATATCGCCGCTACTGACGCCCATTGGCAAACCGGCGCATTGCGCTTTGAGCCGGCAACGGCGCTGATTGCCGGTCAAGAGGGCCTGGACGCCCTGCGGGTCATCATTGCCGCTGCTCCCGATCATCTCAAACCGGGCGGCTGGCTGCTGCTGGAGCATGGTTACGATCAGGGGGAAGCCGTCCCTGCATTGTTGCGGGAGCGGGGATTTATTGAAGTGAGCGATCATGTGGATGCTGCCGGGTTGAGCCGGAGCAGTTGCGGATGCTGGCCCGATTCAGCAAGACTCAATCGACATCAACGGGGAGGCTAAAAGATGAAGTCAGTATTTGGCGGATTAGCGTGCGGCGCGCTGTGGCTTTGGGCGACGGCAGTCTGTGCGCAGGAAATTGGTAGCGTTGATACGACTTTTCAATGGCTGGGGCCAAATCATAAGATCGTCATCGAGGCGTTCGATGATCCCAAGATCGACGGCGTGACTTGCTACGTCAGCCGCTCCAAAACTGGCGGCGTCAAGGGCGGGCTGGGATTGGCCGAAGATTCGTCCGACTCGTCTCTAGCTTGCCGACAGACGGGACCGATCCATATCAAGGAGAAGTTCAAGGAGGGTGAACCGGTATTTACCGAGAACCGTTCGCTACTATTCAAGAAAATGCGGGTGGTGCGCTTCCTGGATGAGGCGCGCAATACGCTGGTGTATCTGGTCTACAGCGACAAGCTGCTTGAAGGTTCGCCGAAAAATTCGCTTTCAGCGGTAGCGCTAATGCCGTGGGGCAATCAACCGCCCAAGACAGCGCCCTGACCGGATAGCGCGCTCAGACCTTGGCGATGGGTGGGCCGCCGCCGCCACTGCTAAAAACCTTGCGGCTGTCGTGGCCGTAGAGAAATTCGAGCGGCTCGCGGCCGCTGATGATCGCCAGCATCTGTTCCACATGGCCGCGACTGGCGGCGATGATGGCGCCGTTGATCTCATTCTGATCACGGGCCTGTTCGGCGGCGCGCTCCAATTCAACCAACAGTTTTTGTAAAATCGCTCGTTCTTCGCGGGTTGGCGCGGCGTTCAAACATGTCTGCAAACCCTGTCGGTCAGTGGTAAAACCCTGTTCACGCAAATAAGCAGCTCGCGCACCGTCCAAACCGCGCAAACGATCAGCGCTGGCCTGCTTTTCGCCGGCGAGGCGCTCCAGAGCGGCCAAATCGTGGGTGCGCAGGACGTCATATTCCTGTTGGAGCAGTCGCCGTAATTCCTCGATGCCGGCCAGTTCTTCGCGCAATAACTTTTCAAGCATGGCCCACCCGCCCTACCCGAAAGCTTCCTCGAACCCAAGGATCTTGCCAGCCAGCCGCGCCGAATCAACCTGATATGCGCCGCCAGCGATGGCCTCGCGCAATGCCTTGATTTTCGCCTCGTTCATCGGAGGTTCTTTCTCAGACGTTTCCAGTTGCCGACGCAGGCGCGCCGATTCGGGGGTCAGTTGCACCCGGTCAATTTCGGTCACTGGCGCATCGCGCCGACCACCCTCTGGCAAGGGCGTCGCCTTCGCGGGAGCGGCCAGATCCATAGCGCCATTGCCGCGCAGGATCGGATATTGAATGGAATGAATGGCCATGGTGGTGATCCTTGCCGTTAAGTTTCAAGACATGTCCCAGTTATCGGCGCTGTCTGGGGAAACTTTAATGGAATTTCTATCTACTTGCCAACTTCAACGCGATGCTGGTCGGTCACGATTCCTTCAACTACTCGCTGGGAGGCTTCGTTGCGCACCCGCACCCGTTCGCCAATGCCTGCATCGCTGAGCGCGACGCCACTGGAGGTGACTTCCATACCGCCATATCGGGCAACGAGGGTGATGATTTCACCCTGGCGAACGGCTGGCGGTATTTTGACAGCCCGTGGGGAAATCACCATACCGGCCATTAGCGCCTGCCGTAGTTGCTTGCCAATGAGTTGTGCGGAATCAGTTTCGTAACCGCCGGGCAGGGCGGACAGTTCGCGCCGCTCAGGCCGAAAATCAGCAGCGCTGAGGATCGCGCCCCGGCGCAGAAAATGGCTGGCGACCAGGATGACGTCATAGACGTGAATAGTGGCGCGCTGGTAAATGGTCCAGGCTGGGTCCGGGCAACGCACACCGATGGAAGCGTTGCCGATATTTTTGGCGCCACTGGGCAGAAAGGCTTCGAGCGCGGCGCGGCATTTCGGCAATCGCAAACGGGGATCGAGGGGTTGCAGGCGGATTTGCGGGGGTTCGGTGCGGTGTTGATGCTGCGCGGTCAGGAAAGCGTAAACCACACGTGGGATGTCATCAAGCGGCTGGAGGGCATTGTCCGCCATGGCGAACGCCGCCAGTCCACAGCTACCGACGAACAGTAGGCTTCGTAACTGGTGAGTGACAAGCATAGGTTTGGCTCTCCGCACGACCCCGGTTCCGCCCATACGCCTTGGACTGAAAATTATCGGGGACACCGCATTCAGAATGCATGATCGGGCGCTTTGCCATAAGGTTTTGCACCCTCCGCTGCGATGAAGATTCAGCATACTCCCAGCAGGGCCAGGAAAAAACCGTCCCGGTTTCCCGAACCGATGCATTGGACAACCCGGCACACCCTTTGCTTCCTACCTGATCAACGATTTCAATCCGTCATTTTTCCGGCAACGATCCGGAAAGTCGGCAGAATGGGAGGCCGTATCCATGGGTATCAATTTCAACCAGGCCTTGCAACTCCACAGTCAGGCTTTGGAATTGCGCTCGCGACGCACCGAGATTATGGCGGCAAATCTAGCGAATGCAGATACGCCGAATTACAAAGCCCGCGATCTGGACTTTAAGGCGGCAATGGCCAGCGCCATAGGCGCGGCGCAGCCGCTCAGAGTCACGCACATCAATCATTTCCTCACGCGGAGCCAGCATCCTGACGAGTTGTTATATCGGACGCCGACCCAGATGTCGCTGGATGGCAATTCGGTGGATTCGGAGCAGGAGAAGGCGGCGTTTACGGATAATGCGCTGCGCTATCAGGCCAGCCTGCGCTTTTTGGGCAGTCGCGTGCAAGGTCTGATGACGGCGATTAAAGGGGAATAGCGATGTCCTTATTCCGCATTTTTGATATTTCCGGGTCGGCGCTTCATGCGCAGACCGTTCGCCTGAATACAACTGCCAGTAATATGGCAAATATTGACAGTATTAGCAGCAGTACTGATCAAACGTATCGGTCGCGTCAACCGATCTTTGCGGCGCAATTGAATGAGGCGGAGGAAGCTGCCTCTGGTGTGGACGTTCTAGGAATCGTCGAGAGTCAGACACCATTGCGGCGTGAGTATCGGCCAGATCATCCATTAGCGGATGAGGATGGCTATATAAATCTGCCAAATGTTAATCCGATAGAGGAAATGGCGGATATGATTTCCGCATCGCGTTCTTATCAGGCTAATGTGGAAGTATTGAACACTTCCAAACAAATGATGATGCGCACGCTGGCGCTGGGTGAATAGGCGAGGATTTAGCAATGACTACGGTTCAAAACACCACATCGACAACAGCCAGTCAGGGTACAACGGGTTTGGCGCTGCCCAAGGATATGTTGGACCAAGAAGATTTCCTTGAGCTGATGATTGCGCAGATGAAAAATCAGGACCCAACCAAGCCGCTTGAAGGGCAGGAGTATCTGGGACAATTAGCGCAGTTCAGCACTCTGAACAGCATTCAGGAATTGCAAAAATCGTTTGATACACTGGCGCAGTCGCTGATGTCGATTCAGACCGGGCAGGCAACCAATCTGGTCGGCAAGCAGGTTCTGGCCGCAGGCAATCAGGGTTATTACACCCCAAGCCAGTCGTTGAGCGGCCAAGTAACTTTGCCGGATAGTGTCAGCAATTTGACATTAAAAGTTTACGGTGCAAACGGCCAACTAGTGAACACAGTGAATATGGGCGCGCAATCGGCTGGCCAGGTTAATTTCAGCCTGGACAGCCAGACCATGAGTTCAGGCGTTTATCGGGTTGTTGCCGAAGGAATGCTGAATGGCGAAGCGCAACAATTTAATACCCAAATATGGAATTGGGTTGAAAGCGTCTCCGTCGGGCAGAACGGACAGAGTTCCAGCCTGAAGCTTGCTGGCGTAGGCAACGTCGATATGAATTCAGTCCGGGAAATCCGGTAATTAAAGTCAGTTTGAGAGGATCGTCCAATGTCTCTGAATATCGCCCTGACGGGAATCAATGCAGCCAATACGGATCTTGGCGTCGTCTCCGATAACATCGCCAACGCCAATACCACGGGTTTCAAGCGGGCGCGGGCGGAATTCGGGGATTTAGTGGATTCGATGTCTGCTCAAGGGGGTGGCCTGGGGGTGCGCCTGCAACGAATTACGCAGACTTTTCAGCAAGGCAGCATCGAAGGGACCAATAATACCTTCGATATGGCGATTGTAGGGAATGGTTTTTTCCAGGTTAATGATGGAGCGGAAGTTTTCTACACTCGCGCTGGAAGCTTCCGCGCTGATACGCAAGGTTATATCGTGAATAACCTCCTGCAAAATGTGCAGGGTTACACGGTGCAGGTGTCTGAGCCTACCGCCAGTTCGGAAGTTGCACTGGGTTTAACCATGGATGGGAATGGACTAATCAACAGCCCTTTGAACTTTAACGCCAGTGATCCACTGACCTACAATCACTCAACAGCGATTACTGTTTACGACAGCAGAGGTTTTGCTCATACCCTGCGATCCTATTTTCTCAAGACGACTGAAAATGCAGGTCCTCCCGCCACTACCGATTGGCAAATTTACCATAAGGTCGATGATAACCCGTCAATTATAGACGGTGGGACCGTGAATTTTGACGACGCCAGTGGGGAAATTACTGCTACTCCTACATTCCTGTCCATCACCGGCGTGGATTTGGGAACGGGAGCAGACACCATGACCCTTAATCTGAATTATGATGATCTCAAGCAGGGTTCTGCATTCAGCATTGTCAGTTTTACCGCCAATGGCTCCCTGCGCAGCCGTGAAATCACCAGCATTGTTGATGATCTACGGGTTGATTCTTCCACGATGCAACCAAAAATGACTGGTACTGTGGACCTGGGAGTCAACTTGAATGCTTCGAAAGACGCCCCGATACCGACAGCAATTGTACAATATACAGTGTCCCTAGGAGGAGGATCCACCTCCATCGCAGCGCCTTTTGATCCGACGGATACAACAACCTATCATCATGTCAATTCACAGCAAATCTATGATAGTTTGGGCGTCAATCATTCCTTGCAAACCTATTTTACTAAGACCGGGGCGAATACATGGGCTGTGCATTATACAGTCAATAATCTTTACCCCGTGGAAGGCGATGGTGGAACCATCACTTTTACCAACGGCAGACCTGATTTAACCGCTGTAAATACTCCCATTACGTTTGCAACCGCTGAACTGGGTTCAGGATCAACGGCTTTATCAATAGCCCCTGATTTCAGCAGACTGCTGGAAATTTCTGGAACGGTTTCAGAAACAAGCAGTGTGATAGCGACTACCCCATCGGCGAATCCAAGCGCAATTGACGCTACGGATATCCGAAATTACGACTTCCCTACAGCGTTATCAATCTACGATAGCCTGGGCATTGACCACACCCTGAATATTTATTTCAGGAAGATAGCGGATAATACATGGAGCATCTACCGGCAATTCACCGGTGTTGAAAGCATTGCGCAAAGAATTGGCGCCATAACATTTGATAGCCGTGGTATTCCAGTCAAGGTGATTGATGAAACTGGCTACACTGATCCTGATGATGAATTGATTTTAAGAATGCCTTCAGTGAGTTTTGGTAATGGCGCCGGGCGACAGAATATCACGCTGAATTTTGGCGACACTACGCAATTCGATAGTGAGTCAATCACCAATAGCTTGGGGCAAGATGGCTATACCATGGGTCAATTTTCCAAAGTGGAAGCGGACTCGCAGGGTAATATCATCGCCAGTTATAGCAACCAGCAGACGCAAATCATGGGCCAAGTAGTGCTGGCAAGCTTCGCCAATATTCAAGGGCTTAAGCGGCAAGGCGATAATAACTGGATCGCCACCAATGAATCCGGCCTGGCCATCATCGGCGAGCCGGGCAAAGGTTTGCTGGGGAAGATTGTAGTAGAGTCCCTCGAAGGCTCCAATGTGGAACTAACCAGGGAGCTGGTGGATATGATTACTGCCCAGCGCAGCTTCCAGGCCAACGCCCAGGTGATTAACACCACAGGCACGTTGTACCAAGCAATTCTGAATATCCGGTAGTGTTGACCGGGAAATATTGAATCGCCCCAATGCTTCGCGCCGCCCCTCTGCATCCCCGGAGGGGGCCGGCCAGTGATAACGAAATCCGGTATTCCGGTAAGAGGATCGAAATTATGTCCATGTACATCGGCGTCAGTGGCCTCAAGGCGGCTACAGTTGACCTGAACACCACATCCCAGAACATCGCCAACGCCAGCACGACGGGCTTCAAAAACTCCCGGGCGGAATTTGGCGATCTGGTTGACAGCAATGCCGCCAAAAACGCCGGCATCGGTGTGCAAACCCAGGCGGTCAATCAACTGTTCCAGCAGGGCGCTGTAATCACCACGGGCAACGCCCTGGATTTGGCGATTGTCGGCAATGGCTTCTTTCAAGTGCAGGAGGGGGAAGGCGGACAGGTGTCTTATACCCGCGCCGGCAGCTTTCATATTGATAATGAGGGATACATCGTCAATAACCTCGGCCAGCGGCTGCAAGACGGCAGCACCAACGCAGGCGGCACGCCCCTGCAATTCACGGGCAAGCTGCCTGTGGACAGCATCAACTATAACAAAGCCACCGGTGAATTAAGCGCCAAAGACGCGGACGGCGCTGATGTCAAGGTTGGCCCACTGAACCTGACCAATTTTGAAAGCATTCAGGGACTCAAAAAAATCAGCGATACGCAATGGCTGCAAACCCCTGAAGCGGGTGATTTCAGTTTCGGGCTGCCTGGGAGCGGTAATCTCGGCAATCTGATGAGCGGCGCCCTGGAGGCTTCCAACGTCGACCTGACGGACCAACTGGTCAACATGATTATCGCCCAGCGCAATTTCCAGGCCAACTCCAAGACCATCACCACCAACCAAACTCTGACCGAGACCGTCACCAACATGATCCGCTAGGATCAAGGCGTCTGAATCATGGACCGCATGCTCTATGTCGCGATGACCGGCGCCCAGCAAACGCTGCGGGGGCAGGGACTCATCAGCCACAACCTGGCCAACGTCAACACGGTGGGCTTCCGCAAGGATTTGGCCGACTTTCGCAGCATGCCGGTTTTCAGCGACGACCCGGCCCTGCCCAGTCGCGTGTTTTCCATGACCGAACGACCGGGCATCGACCTGACCCAGGGCAAACTCATGACTACCGGACGGGATCTCGACATCGCGATCAAAGACGCCGGCTGGATCGCCATTCAATTCCCTGACGGCAGCGAGGCCTATACCCGCAATGGCGAACTGCAACTGGACGCCAACGGCCAGTTAACCACCGCCAACGGTTATCCGGTGCTGGGCAACGGTGGCCCTATCGCTATCCCGCCCGCCGAAAAAATCCAGATCGGCGAAGACGGCACGATTTCGATCCGTCCGCTGGGCGAAAACCCGGAAAATCTGGTCGTCGTTGACCGCATCCGGCTGGTCAAGCCCGATGAGAATAACCCGCTCTACAAAGACGAAACCGGCTTCATGCGCATGAAAGACGGCGCCGCCGCGCCGCCGGACGCCACAGTGCGGATTGTGTCTGGCGCGCTGGAGGGCAGCAACGTCAACCCCGCTGAAGCGCTGGTGAGCATGATTGATGCGTCCCGACGATTTGAACTGCAAGTCAAGATGATGACCACGGCGCAAGACAACGCCAGCGCCACGGATCAACTGCTAAAGCTGGAATAGAAGGAGCAAAATCATGACCGCCGCACTTTGGGTCGGCAAGACCGGCCTCGACGCCCAGCAAACCCGCATGTCGGTGATCGCCAATAATTTGGCGAACGTCAGCACTACCGGCTTCAAGCGCGGCCGCGCCCAGTTTGAAGACCTCCTTTATCAAAATGTCCGCCAGGTAGGCGGTCAAACCGCGCAGAACGCCGAACTGCCCTCCGGGTTAATGCTCGGCGCCGGGACTCGCGTCGTCTCGACTTCCAAGCTCTTTACCCAAGGCAATGTGATCCAGACCGGCAATAACCTGGATCTGGCGATCAATGGCCGGGGCTTCTTCAAGATCAACCTGCCCGACGGCACCGCCGCTTACACCCGCGACGGCGCCTTTCAGGTCAACAAGGACGGCCAAGTCGTCACTTCCAGCGGCTATATCCTGCAACCCGAAATCACCCTGCCGCCCAGCGCAATCAGCGTCACGATCAGCCGGGACGGCGTCATCAATGTACAAGTCGCCGGCGAAACCGAACCCAACCAAGCCGGCACCCTGCAACTGGCCGACTTCATCAATCCCGCCGGTCTGCAACCCATCGGCGAAAACCTGTTTCTGCAATCCGCCTCCAGTGGCGACCCGCAGGAAGGCGATCCCGGCGCCAATGGCCTGGGCCTCATCATGCAAGGCGCGCTGGAAACCTCCAACGTCAACGTGGTGGAGGAAATGGTGGACATGATCGAAACCCAACGCGCTTACGAGATGAACTCCAAGGTGATTTCCACCACGGATCAGATGCTGCAATATGTGAATCAAAATCTGTAGGTGATCGCCATGCACAAGCCCGCTGCCCTCACGTTCATCCTCCTGCTCTCGGGGTGCAGTGGCCTGGCCCCGCAATACGACTTCAAACCGGTCACTCCACAGATCATGGACTTGACCGACCCGGCCCGGCCTCAACCGACCGCTTCCGGGTCGATCTACCAGGCCAATCGCGACATGCGGCTGTTTGAAGACCGCACGGCGCGGCGGGTCGGCGACACGGTGGTCATTCGGTTGATCGAAAGCACCGCCGCCAGCAAATCAGCCACGACCAATGTTAATAAATCCAGCAATATCAATCTCGAAAATCCAATTCTATTTGGCGCGTCCCTCGGCAACCCGGCGCTCGCCGCCAGCAAAAACAACTACGCAACGACCATTTCCGGCGAACGCGAATTGGGCGGCGAAGGTGCCAGCGATCAAAGCAATAGCCTGACCGGCAACGTTTCCGCCGTGGTGGTCGGCGTCTACCCCAATGGCAATCTGGCGATTCGCGGCGAAAAAATGCTGACCCTCAATCAGGGCGAAGAAGTCGTGCAAATCTCCGGGGTCATTCGCCCTGAAGACGTTGCCGGAGATAACACTATCCTCTCCAGCCAGGTGGCCGACGCCAAAATTACCTACGCGGGCAATGGCGCGCTGGCGGACGCCAACACCATCAGTTGGCTGGGCCGGTTCTTCCTCAGCCCATTATGGCCGTTCTAGCCGTTTTAACCGAGGCGCTCCCATGTTCCGTTCATTTTCGCTCCTCCTCCTGTTTGCGCTGGCCACCCCCGGCGCTCTGGCCGACCGCATCAAGGATTTGGCCGTCGTTTCTGGCGTGCGCACCAACCAGTTGATCGGCTACGGTCTGGTGGTCGGTCTGAACGGCACCGGCGATCAAACCACCCAAACCCCATTCACGGTCAAAAGCCTGAAAAGCATGTTATCCAATATGGGCGTCACGATTCCGCCGAACGTTAATCTGCAACTGAAAAACGTCGCCGCCGTTTCTGTCCACGCTGATTTACCGCCCTTCATCAAACCGGGGCAAACCATTGATGTCACCGTTTCCTCCATCGGCAACGCGAAAAGCCTGCGCGGCGGCAGCCTGCTGCTAACCCCCCTGAAGGGCGCGGATGGCGAGACCTATGCAATGGCGCAAGGCAACCTGACGGTCGGCGGCATCAGCGCCTCAGCGGCAGGCTCCAGCGTCACCGTTGGCGTTCCCAGCGCCGGACGCATTCCCAACGGCGCTACGGTCGAGCGGCCCGTTCCCGGCCAATTCGGCGGCAAGGACGAAGCTATTGTCCTGAACCTGCGCCAAGCGGATTTCACCACGGCGGAACGGATCGTTGAAGCGATTAACAAAGCGCTAGGCGGCTCCGTCGCCGATGCGCTTGACGCCGCTTCCGTCCAGGTGCGCGGCCCCGCTGACCCGAACCAGCGAGTCAGCCTGATTGCGGTTCTGGAAAATATCGAAGTCGTCCCTGCCCAGGGTGCGGCCAGGATCATCGTCAACTCCCGCACCGGCACCGTGGTTATCGGCCAAAATGTGCAGGTCGGCCCGGCGGCGGTTTCCCACGGCAATATCACCGTCACCATCACCTCCGATCCCATTGTCAGCCAGCCCGCGCCGTTTTCTGGCGGACGGACAGTGGTCGTACCCAACGCGAATATAGCCGTCAACCAGGAAAAGAAACCGATGTTCCTATTCAACCCCGGCGCGGCGCTGAACGACATCGTACAAGCGGTTAACCAGGTCGGCGCCTCCCCCAGCGATCTCGTCGCCATTCTGGAAGCGCTAAAAGCAGCCGGCGCCCTCAAGGCCGAACTGATCGTCATTTAAATTAAGTTTAAGTTGAGTCTCCGCCATGGCCGCTTTGTCTTGGAAATCCCTGTCGCTGCCCGGTGTGATCCTGCTAATCGCCCTGGGCCTGCAAGCGGGCGCGATCAAGATCATGACCCACCCGAATGCGCAAGCGTCCGAACCGGCGACAGCCGGCGCCCATTCCATGCCCGCGCCGGCGGCTCACACGGAATCGCCGCCCGCAAAGCCAGCAAGTCTCATCACTGATCCCCCATACCGCGCCAGCCCGAGTGAAACTCCCGAACCGGCGCACAGTAGCCCCAGCCCCGAAGCCAGCTCCGCAGCGCCCAGCCGTCCCGAAGCCCATAGTCCCGAAGCCCATAGTCCCGAAGCTCATAGTCCCGAAGCCCACAGTCCCGAGGTTCAACCCAGCCCCGAAGCACAGATTCTTCCGGCGACTCCTCATAACCCAATGGTGTCCAACATCCCGCCGCCCATCGAACTGGAGCCTGAGCCGGTCGCCGCCAAGCCGGCCCCATCCCCGGAAGCCGCCGCCATGGCCGCCGCCGAAGCGCATTTGTCCACCACGACCCCTCTGATTGAATCTGCCGCGTCAACCGGTGCGCTGCTGGAGCCGGACTGGGTGAAAAGCCGTGATGCAAAACGCTATACCTTACAGCTTTACAGCGGCAAGGACATGGCCAAACTCCGGGAAATCGCCGGATCGGCGCCTGGAGCGGCGCCCCCCGCTTATTTCGTGACCACCAGCCGTTCCGGTCCCTGGTACTCGCTGGTGGTCGGCGACTACCCGGATTTCAATGCCGCACAGACCGTTGCCACGCAAATTGCCGCCCAATCCGCACTCAAACCCTGGATTCGCCGCTTTAGCGAAATTCAAGCGAAGATGCGTTAGGAGACTCCCCATGCTCACCGCTGCTGATTCAGCCTTCGTCTATACAGACGTGCAGGGACTGTCCAGCCTGCGGCGCAAGGCCCAGCAAAATTCCCCGGATGCGGTCCGCGAAGCAGCCAAACAGTTCGAGGCCGTGTTCATCCAGATGATGCTGAAGAGTATGCGCGACGCCAGTCCCGGCGATGGCGGCCTCATGGACAGCGATCAGGGCCGGTTCTACCGCGATATGTTTGACCAGCAACTGGCCTTGACCCTGGCTCAACAGGGCCAACTCGGTTTGGGCGACGCTATCGCCCGACGCCTGGGCAACGATCAAGCGCCGTCCCCGCCGACTTCACCGGCGCCTGTCGGCGATCCGCTGGCGATGTTGCGTCAAGTCGAGCGCATCCGCGCCAGCGTCAGAATGCCGTCATCAACGCCTGCCGCCCCACCGACGCCTTTCGCCACCGCCACGGCTGCTCAACGTAACTACCCGGTCGACGACGCGCCTTATGAGCCTTCGTCACCAGTCGCTTTCGTCCGCCGGATGTGGCCGCACGCCCAAGACGCCGCTCGGCAACTCGGCGTTGCGCCTGAAGTGCTGATCGCCCAGGCCGCCCATGAAACGGCCTGGGGACGCTCCGTGCCGCGCTTCGCCGATGGCCGCACCAGTCATAACCTGTTCGGCATCAAGGCCAACCGGAGTTGGCAGGGTGAGCGGGTCGTCAACTCCACTCTGGAATTCGTCAATGGCGCGCCAGTCCGGCAACGGGATGGCTTCCGCGCTTATCAGTCGTATAGCGAAAGCTTCAACGACTATGTGAATTTCATCCAGGTCAATCCGCGTTACCAGGACGCGCTTGCCAAGGTCAGGGACGGCGCAGCCTATTTACGCGCCCTGCAACAGGCCGGTTACGCCACCGATCCGAATTATGCGAGAAAAATTCAGGGTTTGATGAACGGCCCTGCATTTGATGCAGCGATGGAACGATTAAAGTCGGCGGGCGTCGGGCCGATAACTAACGAGAAGAGCTAAGTTACACCGGGAGGCCCGCAAGGGAACACAGTTTATGGTCGATATTCTCCGCACCGCAGTCACCGGGCTGATGGCCTTCCGCACCGCGTTGGCCACGACCGGCCACAACGTCGCTAATGTCAATACGCCCCACTACAGTCGGCAACGGGTGGACCTGGGGACATCAATGCCGGAAAAGGCGTCCTACGGCTATCTGGGAACCGGCGTGACCACCCAAAGCGTCACTCGCTCCATCGACGAGTTTGTGATGAAGCAAATGCGCAGCCACAGCAGCGGCGTCAGTCAGTACGACAAGCTCAACGAGCTGACCGGGCAAATGAGCGCCCTGCTTGGCGATACCGAAGTGGGCCTGACCCCTGATCTGGAAGCTTTCTTCGGCGCGATGCAGGACTTGGCCGATTCCCCGGCCTCGATCCCGGCTCGCCAGGTGTTTCTCGACGAAGCGCAGACCCTGACGAATCGTATTCAGGACATCGATAGCGCCTTGGGCAGCTTGCGCGATTCCGTCGATACCGGCATCCGTAACGCCGTCACCACGATCAATGATCTGACGACCGGCATCGCCAAAATCAACCGGGATGTCGCTCAGGCGGCTGACTCCGCCAGGAACCCGCCCAACGATTTGCTCGACAACCGGGACCGGATGTTGGCGGATTTAGCTGAAATGGTCGGCATTCAGGTCGTGACCCAGGATGATGGCAGTCTGAACATTTTCATGGGCAGCGGTCAGCCGCTGGTCGTAGGCATCGATTCCTACTCGCTGGAAGCGGTGCAGTCCGGTTTCGATCCCCAGGACATCACCGTACGTCTGGAAGGTCAGGCGAAAGGCAGCGATCTGGAGCGCTACATCACCAGTGGCGAGTTGGGCGGCTATTTCGAGTTCCGCCACACCGTTCTCAGCCCGGCGCAGGACGGACTCGGATTGCTGGCTATCGGTTTAGCCGAAACCTTTAATGACCAGCATGAAAAAGGCATGGATTTGAATGGCGAACTGGGCGCAGCGCTATTCAAGGTCGGTGATCCCCAGGTCTGGGCGCATACCAACAATAACGACATTAGCGCCGCAACATTCAACGCCACGGTCACTGATGCAAAAAAACTGGTTCGTTCTGATTATGAAATCAACTATGACGGCGCCAATTACACTGCAACGCGCCTGTCCGATCAAAAAACCATCCTCGCCAGCGGCGATCTGGCCGCATTAAACACCGAGTTAAGCAAGGATGGATTAAACCTTACATTGACCAGTGGTTCGCTGACGGCGGGCGACCGCTTTCTGCTGCAACCCACTCGTTACGGCGCGCCAAATCTTGCATTGAACATCACAGACCCGCGCAAGGTCGCCGCCGCCGCGCCCATTGTTACCAACGCTCAGGCTGAAAATGTAGGCGTGGCCAGTATTTCCGCCGGCGAGGTGGCCGACGCGGCCAATCCCGCGTTACGAAACACTGTCAGAATTCAATTCACCAGCGCCAACACTTTCGATGTACTCGACCTCACGGCAGGAGCGCCGCCCCTGGCTACCGGACTGACTTACACCAGTGGTAACGCCATTACCTATAATGGCTGGAGCGTTAATATTACCGGGTCGCCGCAGGGCAGCATCAGCGGCTCGCCCATTACCGCCAGAGCCAGCCCAACCAATTTGGGTAACGCTACGGTTGCAGCGCCAACGGTTAACAATCTTTATGACGTTAATCTCCTGAACAAGGTCGAGATTCGCTTCACCAGCGCGACTCAATACGATGTATTCGATGCAACCCGTGGTGTAAACCTGGCCAGTGGCGTGAATTACGTCAGCGGCGGCAACATTACCCACAATGGCTGGACGACGCAGATTACCGATGGCGTGAGCGCGCCAAAAACAGGCGATGTCTTCCAGATTAAAAACGATGGCGACGCTTTTCAGATCAAAAACAACCAGGGCGGCGTTGGCGACAATCGCAACGCCCTGGAGCTGGTGAAACTGGAAACCAAGCGGCAATTGATGGGCGGCAATGATTACCGGGGCGTTTATGCGCAAATGATCGCCGAAGTCGGCGCTCAGGGCCGACGCATTGACAATACCCTGAAATCCCAGGAAGCCCTGCTTGAGCAATCCACATTGACGCGAGAGTCAATTTCCGGCGTGAATCTGGATGAGGAAGCCGCCAATCTGGTGCGTTTCCAGCAATCCTATGAAGCGTCGGCGCAAATGATCCAGACCGCCAATACTCTCTTTAAGTCTTTGCTGGATGCAGTCGAGGGCTAATCATGCGTATTTCCACCACAATGATTTACCGGCGGGGCGTTAAATGGATGAACGACCACCAGTCAGGCCTAGCCAAGGCCCAGGAACAAATCAGCAGTGGACGCAAGATTCTTAAGCCTTCGGACGATCCAACCAATAGCGCCCGGTTGATGGAGTTGCACAAGCAATTAAAGATCAACGAACAATATGGGCGAAATATCACGATCGCTTATGGGCGGCAGGGGGTCGAGGAAGTCGCTGTGCAGGAAAGCGGCAACATCCTGCAACAGGCGCGAGAATTGGCCATTCGGGCGAATAACGCGGCGCTAACCTCTGAAAACCGGCAGACTATCGCCCTGGAAGTCCGGCAACTGCGCCAGCAGTTAGTGGACGCGGCGAACGCCAGAGACTCTGAAGGCGCCTATCTGTTCGCCGGCTTCAAGGAACAGAGCCAACCGTTTACCAATACCGCTGGCGGCGACGTGGTCTATAACGGCGATCAGGGACAACGTTCATTGCAGGTGGGTCCCTCAAGACAAGTACCGGTTGGCGATGCAGGCGACAGCGTATTCATGCTCATTCGCAATGGCAACGGTCAGTTCCGCACCGACCTAGCCTCGGATAATACCGGTAATGGCACAATCACGGTGGGCAGCGTGACCAATCCTTCCGATTTCAACAACTATTTCATGGGGGGGCAATATCCCTACAGCATCGAATTTACCGTGACCCCTGATCCCAGCGACCCCACGCCCGGCGATCTCACCGATCCGCCGCCCCCCATCAGGGAGTTTGTCATCAAGGACTCGACCGGCGCCATTGTTATCCCCTCCCAAACCTATACCGAAGGCGAGGCGATCAAGTTTCTTGGCCTTGAAGTGGCTATTGATGGCAAACCTGACAATGGCGACCGGTTTATCGTTAAACCTGCTGAGAATCAAAGTCTTTTCAAGACGCTGGATAACCTGATCAGCGCTTTGGGAAATCCGGACCGAACGGCTGCCGATGTCGCGGTGTTAACCCAGGGGTTGGATAACGCCCTGACTGACATTGACCAAGGGCTGCTGAACCTGAATCAGGCGCGGGGGCGAATCGGCAGCCGGATGAACACCCTGGATGCTCAGGAAGAGGTCAATCAGAGCTTTGATCTGCAATTGCAAACGCTGCAATCCAATATCGGTTCAACAGATATCGCCGAGGCGTCGTCCCGGATGAACCAGGAACTGCTGGCTCTGCAAGCGTCGCAAAAGTCGTTTGTGAAGATTCAGGGTTTATCACTATTCAATTATCTGCGGTAGCTATCGACGGGCCAATTCGATTGAGTCGTCCCTGCTTAAACATCTAGATTGAGCACATCGAGCGCGTTCTGCTCGATGAAATCCCGGCGCGGCTCCACCTGATCGCCCATCAGGGTCGTGAAAATTTCATCGGCGGCTACCGCGTCCTCGATCCGCACCCGCAACAAGCGACGGCTTTCCGGGTCCATCGTAGTTTCCCAGAGCTGATCCGGGTTCATCTCCCCCAACCCCTTGTAGCGCTGAATGTGCTGGCCGCGCTTGGCTTCCTCCAGCAACCAGTCCATCACCGCCCGGAAATTATCCACGGACTGAGTGCGTTCGCCACGCCGCACCGCCACATCCTGCTTGAACAAGTTTGCGAGTCGAGCGCCAAACTGGGTCAAAGTCGCGTACTCGGGGGAATTGAAAAATTCTGCGGTCAACCGCGCTTGCCGAACCACACTATGAGCGCGGCGGGCGATAATGATGCTATACCCCTCGCCATCCTCACGGGCTTCAATGATCGCCTCGTAGACAGCGTGCTCGTTCTGTCGGGCGTTGATTCGCCCGATCAGTTGGCCAGCCCACTCGCTCAAACCCGCTTCGTTGCGCAATAAACCGTCGTCCAACGGCGGCTGATAGATCAATTGCTCCAGCAGCAGGCTGTCATAGCGGCGGGACAACCGCTGAATCATCGCCATCACCGCCATGTAGCCACGCGCCAGTTCCTCCAGCGCCGCACCGGTCAAAGGCTCCGCCTCGCCCGCAGTCAGCGAAGCGCCATCCAGCGCCGCCTGCAACAGATAGGTGGAAAGTTCGGCATCATCTTTGACATATTGCTCCTGCTTGCCTTTCTTGACCTTATACAGCGGCGGCTGGGCGATGTAGATGTGTCCACGCTCAATGAGCTCCCGCATTTGTCGATAAAAAAATGTCAACAATAATGTGCGGATATGCGATCCATCCACATCCGCGTCCGTCATAATTATAATACGGTAATATCTTACTTTATCCGCGCTAAACTCCTCCCGCCCAATGCCGCAACCGAGCGCGGTAATCAGCGTCCCCACTTCAGCGGAAGCCAGCATCTTATCGAAGCGGGCCTTTTCGACATTCAGAATCTTGCCCTTGAGCGGCAGAATCGCCTGAAAGCGCCGGTCGCGGCCCTGCTTGGCGGAGCCGCCGGCGGAATCGCCCTCGACCAGAAATAATTCCGATGCGGCCGGGTCCTTCTCCTGACAATCCGCCAGCTTGCCGGGCAGGCCCGCAATATCCAGCGCTCCTTTGCGACGGGTCATCTCACGGGCGCGGCGGGCGGCGTCGCGGGCGCGGGCGGCGTCGATGATCTTGCTGGTAATCGCCTTGGCCTCGCTGGGATTCTCCAGCAAAAACTCTTGCAGCTTCTCCGCCACCACCGACTCGACCGCCGGCTTAACCTCCGAGGACACCAGCTTGTCCTTGGTCTGCGAGGAAAACTTTGGATCGTGCAGCTTGACCGACAGCACCGCCGTCAATCCTTCACGGGCATCGTCGCCGCTGGTCTCCACCTTGGCTTTTTTCAGAATCCCTTCCGCTTCCATGTATTGGTTCAGAGTACGGGTCAACGCGCCGCGCAAGCCCGCCAAGTGGGCGCCGCCGTCGCGCTGCGGAATATTGTTGGTGAAACAAAATACATTTTCCTGATAAGAATCATTCCATTGCATCGCCAGTTCTACCTGAATGCCATCGCGGGCCGCATTGAGGTAGAACACGCAATCGTGTAATGGGGTTTTGTTGCGGTTCAAATGCTCAACGAATGCTTTGATGCCGCCCTGATATTCGAAGCAATCTTCTCGACTGGCGCGCTCGTCGCGCAGATGGATGCGCACCCCAGAGTTCAGGAATGACAACTCGCGCAACCGCTTGGCCAGCACGTCGTAGTGGAAATCGATATTGGTGAAAATAGAACTGGGTCTGAAACGGATTTCCGTGCCGGTTAAATCCGTGTCGCTGATGATCCGCAATGGCGCTTGCGGATTGCCCAGCCGATATTCCTGCTGATGCACCTTGCCATCGCGGCGGATGGTGAGACGCAGATATTCGGACAGGGCGTTGACCACCGACACGCCGACTCCATGCAGGCCGCCGGAAACCTTGTAGGAGCGGTCGTCAAACTTGCCGCCAGCGTGTAGCACGGTCATGATCACTTCGGCGGCGGAACGGCCCTTGGAGTGTTCGTCTGTGGGAATGCCGCGCCCGTTGTCAACGACCGTCACCGATTCGTCGGTGTGAATGGTCACACTGATTTCGGTGCAATACCCGGCCAGCGCCTCGTCAATCGAGTTGTCCACCACCTCGAACACCATGTGATGCAAGCCGGTGCCGTCATCGGTGTCGCCGATATACATGCCAGGCCGTTTGCGGACAGCGTCCAGTCCTTCCAGGACCGTGATGCTCGACGAAGTGTAAGACGAATCGTTCATAATTCCAGACTTCCTGAATCCGTAATCGAAGCGGGGATTATATCACTTTGGGGTAGGGGAGATTCGGGGATCGGGAGCCAGAAATCGGGGTTTAACATCAGGAATCGGCGTTTATTTCGCCTTGCAAAAGCTGAAAAGTCCGTGCGTCCCGCCAGGCGGCGATGTCCAGCAATCCCGGTTCGATAGCGGTGACGAACAACTGCGTGTCGAGCGCCGCCAGCGTTTGCATGACCCGAACCCGGTTGTCCGGGTCCAGCTCCGCCGGTAGATCGTCGATCAGCAGGATGCAGGCGTCGCCAACATGTCGTCGATACAGTTCCGCCTGCGCCAGCACCAAGGCGATGACCAGCAGTTTCTGCTGCCCCCGGGACAATGCTTCGGCGGGCGGCCGTCCGGCAATGCGGATCGTGAAATCGGCCCGGTGTGGGCCAATGCGGGTATGAGCCTGCTGGCGATCCTGATCACGCCCCGCTCGCAACCATTCCATGAATCCCCGTTCTGGCGGCTCCAGAGGCCATCCACGGCGATAATCAACCTGTACCCCACCTTGCCCCAGGGTTGCCCCGGCCAATCGCTCCAAGGCCCCTCCCAGCGCCTCACAGAAGGTTTCGCGCAGCCGGTCGAGAAGGGTCGCCGCCATCGCCAGTTCGCCATCCCAGGCGTCCACTGCCCGGTTAGCGGCCCCGGAGCGGAGCGCGGCGTTGCGGTGGCGCAATGCTGTTCCGTAACGCCGCCAGGCGTCAAGGAAGCCTGGCTCGATGTGGAACAACCCCCAGTCCATGAATCGGCGTCGCTGTTGCGGCCCATCCTCCAGCAGGCGGTGACTATCGGGATTGAGCAATAGCACTGGCGTTTGCCGGGCCAGCGCCGCCAGGGAACGGGTCGGGACGCCGCCGATGCGGGCGGTCAACTCACGGGCCGTGCGTTCCATCCCGACCGGGATGCGCCGGCCCTCATCGCCGTTGCTGATAACCGCCACGACCCGGAAAATCGTTGCGCCGGTCTGAATCAATTCCCGGGGCTGGCGGGCGCGGAACGAACGGCCTCGTCCCAGAAAATACAACGCCTCCAGCAAACTGGTCTTGCCAGAGGCGTTGGGGCCAATCAGCAGATTCAGACCTGGCGAGCAGTCCATCCGCACCTGCCGCAGGTTGCGAAATCCGGTAATGTCGAGATTGATGACGCGCATTCAGCAGGCTGATGACGCGATCAAAGCCGCATCGGCATGATGACGTGCCGGCCGCCGTTGCCCTCCGCCTCTTCGATCAGGCAACTGCTGGCGGCGTCAGCGAAGGATAGTTTGGCCAATTCGCCGTTCAGCGCGCCCAGCGCATCGAGCAGGTAAGTCACATTAAAACCGATTTCCATCGCCCCACCGCTGTAGTTGATCTCGACCTCCTCCTCGGCTTCCTCCTGATCGGCGTTCCGGGCCTTCGCCCGCAGAATCCAGTCCTCCAGTTGCAGCGCGATGCCGGTGGTCTTGTCGTTAAGAACGATGCCGGCGCGGGCCAGCGCGCTGCGCAACACCTGCCGGTCGGCGATCACGATCCGGTTGCCCTCGCGAGGGATAACGCGCTGGTAATCAGGGAACTTACCGTCGATCAGCTTGGAGGTGAAACGAACCTCGCCGAGAATGACGCGCAGGTGGTTGGCGCCGAGTTTGAGAATCACTTCGGCGTCGCTGTCGGCCAGCAACCGCTGCAATTCCAGCACTCCCTTGCGTGGCACGATAACCTGACGCGCCTCCACGGCGCCGTCCTCGGTCTGCAACTCCTGGAACGCTAACCGGTGACCGTCAGTCGCCACTAATCGCAGGATGTTGGGACTGACCTCCAACAACAGGCCATTCAGGTAGTAACGCACGTCTTGTTGAGCCATGGCGAAATGGCTGCGTTCGATCATGCCGCGCAACGTTCCCTGGCGCAGGCGAATATCGCCATCGAAAGGTAAATCTTCCAGCGTAGGGAAATCGCTGGCGGGTAAGGCGATCAGGGTGAAGCGGCTACGCCCACAGCGCACGGTCGCCTTGTCGCCTTCCACGCTCAGGGTCACGATGGCGTCTTCCGGCAGGGCGCGCAGAATGTCGTGCAACCGGCGAGCGGGCAGCGTCGTTGCACCCGGCGTTTCCACCGACAGTTCGGCTTTGACCGATAGTTCCATTTCCAGATCAGTGGCGGTCAGGGTGAAATCCTGTTCCCGAGCAGCCAACAGCACGTTGGCCAGAATGGGCAGTGTCTGTCGGCGTTCGACGGCGCCGATGACGGATTGCAACGGTTTGAGCAATTGCTCACGCTTGGCTTCCAGCTTCATGAAGTTCTCCGGATGGCCCTCGGCATTGAACCTGGGGGTGGCGAGGCTATTCCTGACTAAAGTCAGGGGTTTTAAAAATTTATCTTTTCCAGCATGTCCCGAATCGCGTTCGCTCTACTTATCCTTATTTCTTTAAATAATAAAGACTGTTGTTGTTGGGGAAGGCATTTTCTGTGGATAACTTTTTTTTGTTTTTATTTATCATTTGATTATAAGCGTTTTACCTGTGGATAAGTCTGTGGATAAAATGTGGATAAGTCAGTTTTCCTGTGGATAACTTTTTTGACCCAAAAAAGTTATCCACAGGTTTTGGCCGAGTTATCCACAGAAATGGCAAAATTATCCACAGACTTATCCACAGGCTATTTTCGATGTTTTTACCTATCAGGATTTATTTTTTAAGTAATTCGGGTAATTTTTTATTATTTACATTTCATTATAATGATAATACTGAATTTTATGAAATAAAATACACTATTTTATTTAAAATGGCCGAATTTTACTAAATTACATCATAATTATTTAATAATACTGAATTTTATGAAATTATTTACAATAAAATAAAAGCTTAAAAATCACCGTTCAAAAAGTTATCCACTTATCCACAGAAGTTATCCACAGCGATTTTGTTGTGAACATTGTTCAAAAAGTTATCCACTTATCCACAGAAGTTATCCACAGCGTTTTGCTAGTTCGTGAGGGTGGTTTGCAAATTGGTAAAATCATCGCGGATTTGGTGGTCGCTGTGCTGAAGTTCACGAATCTTCCGGCAAGCGTGCAGGACCGTGGTGTGATCGCGTCCACCGAACGCCTCGCCGATATCAGGCAGGCTGAGGGTAGTCAGCTCCTTGGCTAGCGCCATTGCCATTTGCCGGGGGCGGGACAAGGTGCGCAACCGGCTGTTGGACAGCAGTTCCTCAACCGGGATTTTGTAATAGTCCGCTACGGTTTTCTGGATGTTTTCGATGGTGACCAGTTTCTCTTGCAGGGTCAGCAGATCGTACAGAACTTCCTTGACGTAACCGATGGTGATGGCCCGGCCAGTGAACTGGGCATTGGCGTAGACTCGCCGCAGCGACCCTTCCAGCTCACGGACATTGGAGCGGATGCGCTGGGCGATGAAAAACGCCACCTCGTTGGGCAGAGCAATCTCGGCTTGTTCGGCCTTGCTCTTGAGAATCGCCACTCGGGTTTCCAGCTCCGGCGGCTCGACCGCGACAGTCAGGCCCGAGCCAAAGCGCGATTTAAGGCGGTCTTCCAGACCATCGACTTCCTTGGGATAGCGGTCGCAGGTCAGGATCACTTGCTGACGGCTTTCGAGCAGGCTGTTGAACGTGTAAAAAAATTCTTCCTGGGAGCGCTCCTTGCCTGCCAGGAATTGCACATCGTCAATGAGCAAGGCGTCCAGCGAACGATAGCGGCGCTTGAATTCATTCATGGCGTTGTGTTGCAACGAGCGAATCATGTCCGCCACGAAGTATTCACAATTCTGATAGACCACTTGCGATCCTGGGTTACGTTCGCGCAACAGGTTGCCGACCGCATGGATCAGATGGGTCTTGCCCAGGCCCGTGCCGCCATAAATAAACAGGGGGTTGTAGGCCTTGCCGGGGTTTTGGCTGACTTGCAGGCAGGCGGCGCGGGCGATTTGGTTGGAATTGCCCTCGACGAAAGTTTCAAAGGTGAAGTCGGGGTTCAGAACTCCACTTTTGAGCAACTCAGCGGGTTCCGCAGCAGGTTCGCCGTCCAGCAGCGCTTCAGGAGGACTTTCGATAGCGGGGGTTAACGAACTGCTGCCGATTTCCAGCAGCACTTCAGGCGGTTGATCCGGCCGAAGCTGTTTGAGCACCGTTTGAATCTGCGCCAGGTGGTGTTTTCTGACCCAGTCGAGCACGAAGCGATTCGGCGCCAGCAGGCGTAGAACGTCGGCTTCCTCCTGCGCGTGCAGTGGACGGATCCAGGTGCTTAACTGGATTTCGGAGAGTTCACGTTCCAGGCAATCCTGGCAGGCTTTCCATAGGGTGTGCTCCACCCGCATTCTCCTTGTGGGACTTTGACGACAATTTTGGAGTTTAATAGCCTGTTGGCTGATTATCCACAATCCTGGAAGTCCAGCGGTTCGCTATTGAACCTGAACTTTCGCTATCAAACTTGACAACATCGGCTTTCCATGAGTAATTTCGTCATTTTGAATAAAAAGCGCAAATCAGTTTTGCCCAGCCTCGTTAAGGAATCCTCATGAAGCGGACGTTCCAGCCCAGTATCATTCATCGCAAGCGCACCCACGGGTTTCGCGCCCGGATGGCCACCACCGGCGGTCGTCGGGTTCTGAAAGCGCGCCGCGCCAAGGGGCGCGCTCGCCTGACGCCCTGACCCTGATGAACGGCGGGGCGTGTTTTCCGCGCCGCGCCCGGATGGCCGGCCAGCAGGCATTCGCCAGCGTTTTCGCTCGACCGGCTAAATCCAGCGACCGTTATTTCACTGTGCTGACCCGGGCTAACGGTCTGGCGTATCCCCGGTTAGGGTTAGCCATCTCGCGCAAAGTTGCCCGGTCCGCCGTGGTGCGCAACCGCATCAAGCGCATTGTGCGCGAAAGCTTCCGCCACCATCAGCCGCAACTCGGCGGTCTGGACTGGGTGGTGATGGGCCGCGCTGGCCTGACAGAACAGGCGAACGCGCTCCTGTTCACCTCATTGCAACAGCACTGGCAGAGACTTGCTCAACCATGCGCGCCCTCCTGATCGCGCTGATCCGTGTTTACCAATTGTTCGTCAGTCCCCTGCTGGGTAACCACTGTCGTTTCTATCCGAGTTGCTCCCAATATGCCCGCGAGGCGATTGAGCAGCACGGTGCGTTGCGTGGGGTCTGGCTGGCGATCCGGCGTCTGCTGCGTTGCCATCCCTGGCATCCAGGCGGCGTCGATCCCGTTCCTGAACCTTCCCCGAAGGACCGCTGAATGATAGAAAATCAACGTTTGTTGCTCTTTGCCGCCCTGATGTTTGTGCTGTTTCTGCTCTGGCAGAACTGGCTGGAGTTCCAGGCTCTGAAACATCCACCGCCGCCGGTTGCGACCATGCGGACGCCAGATTTGACCGTGCCTGCCGCGCCCGGCGCGCCGTCGGGGCAGGATGTGCCAACGGCTATCGCCACTGCGTCCGGCGCGGGACCGCAGACACTGAGCGGCGGCCAGCGGGTGCGGGTGGTTACTGACCTGTTTGAGGCGGAAATCGATACGATGGGCGGCGATCTGCGCCAAGTGGGTCTGCGTACCTATCCAGATTCAATACGGCAGCGCGATCAACCGTTTTTGTTGCTGAAAGACAGCGGCCCTGAGCTGTTTATTGCTCAATCGGGCTTGGTGGCGTTGAACGATGGTCCGGCGCCCAACCATTACGCCCCGTTGGTTTCGGAGCAGGCGGAATACCGGCTGGCGGATAGCCAGAATACGCTGGAGGTGCGGCTGAACTGGTCGGACCCGTCTGGGGTGAAGGTAACGAAGGTTTATACCTTCCAGCGCGGCAGTTTCCTGGTGGAACTGAATCAGCGGGTGGAAAACGGCAGCGCCAGCGACTGGAAGGGTAGTCAATATCGGCAATTCCAGCGCACCCCGCCCAAGACCAGCAGCAGCTTTTTCGGCAGCGGGGTGATTACCTACACCGGTGCGGTGGTTTCCACGCCGGAGCAGCGCTATGAAAAGATTTCCTTTGATGACATCGCCAAGCAGCCGTTGAACCAGCCGGTCAAGGATGGCTGGGTGGCGATGATTCAGCACTATTTTCTGGGCGCATGGGTTCCCAATCCTGGCGAGACTGATACGTTTTACACCAAAGCGGTCAGCGGCAATCGCTATGTCGTGGGGATGACCGGTGAAGCGCAGCGAGTGCCGGCTGGCGAGACCCGCGATTTCCGCACTCAACTGTATGTAGGGCCAAAGCTGCCGGATGTGCTGGAAAAAGTAGCGCCTAATCTGCAACTGACGGTGGATTACGGCGTCTTGACCATCATCGCCGAACCGCTGTTCTGGTTGTTGAAAGCGATTCACGCCATTGTCGGCAACTGGGGCTGGTCGATCATTATCCTCACGATCTTGATCAAGCTGGCGTTCTACAAGCTGTCTGAAACCAGTTACCGCTCCATGGCCAATATGCGTCGGTTGGCCCCGGAACTGACCCGATTGAAGGAACTGTACGGCGACGACAAGCAGAAAATGAACGAGGCGATGATGGCCATGTACAAGCGGGAGAAGGTGAACCCGCTGGGCGGCTGCTTGCCGATTCTCGTGCAGATTCCGGTGTTCATTGCCCTGTACTGGGTGCTGGTGGAGAGCGTGCAGTTGCGGCAAGCGCCGTTTATGTTCTGGATCAAGGATATGTCGATTCCCGATCCGTTCTATGTGCTGCCGCTGATTATGGGCGTGACCATGTTCATTCAGCAGAAATTGAGTCCGGCTCCGCCGGATCCGATTCAGGCCAAGGTGATGATGGCGCTGCCGGTTGTCTTCACCTTTATGTTCCTGTGGTTCCCATCGGGTCTGGTGCTGTACTGGGTGGTCAACAATATTCTGTCCATTGCCCAGCAGTGGGTGATTACCAAGCGGGTGGAGTCGGGGGCCGATGCGGCGGCCGTGGCTAAGGCCAAGGAAGAACCGGGATTTGTTAGCGCCCAGGTTCGCAAGCTATTGGATCAGGGGCGTAAGTGGATGGATGGCTTAGTCAAGAAACCGACCTCTGGCTCGTCTGGCAACAAGCGCCGCAAGTAATGGCATGGCCAAGCGATAGCGGCGTGAACGACACTATCGCCGCCATCGCTACTCCTCCGGGCCGGGGCGGGGTGGGCATCGTGCGCCTCTCCGGCCCGCTGAGCGCCGCTATCGCCGAGGCGGTCTGCGGCGCTCAGCCGGCGCCGCGCCGCGCTGCTTTCCGCCGATTCCACGCCGGCGATGGCGGCGTTCTCGATGAAGGCATCGCCCTTTACTTCCCGGCCCCGCATTCCTTCACTGGCGAAGACGTGCTGGAACTGCACGGCCATGGCGGGCCGGTTATCATGGATTTGCTGCTGGCGCGAACGCTGGAACTGGGCGCTCGTCCGGCCCGGCCTGGCGAATTCTCCGAACGCGCCTTCCTCAACGACAAGCTTGATCTGGCCCAGGCCGAGGCGATTGCTGACTTGATCGCCAGCACGACCGCCGAGGCGGCCCGCGCCGCCGTCCGTTCGCTGGAGGGGGAATTCTCCCGGTGCATTCGGGAACTGGTTGAAGATCTGATCGAGTTGCGGGTGTATATCGAGGCGGCGATTGATTTTCCCGAAGAGGAAATCGACTTCCTCGCGGACTACCGCATTGCGGAACAATTGGGCACTTTGCGGGAGCGGTTGCACGCCTTGCAGGCGGTCGCGGGTCAGGGCCGGCTGCTGCGCGATGGCATGACCGTGGTGATCGCCGGGCGGCCCAACGCAGGTAAATCCAGCTTGCTCAATTATTTGGCTGGGCGCGAAGCAGCGATTGTCACCGACATTCCCGGCACGACGCGGGATGTGTTGCGCGAGCAGATTGCGATTGATGGAATGCCCTTGCATGTCATCGACACGGCGGGCTTGCGGGACAGTGACGATCCTGTGGAGCAGGAGGGCGTTCGCCGCGCTTGGGCGGAGATGGCGACCGCAGACCGTATTTTGCTGTTAGTGGATGACCGGCAGGGGTTTACCGCTGAGGATCGAGCGTTGCGGGCGCGGTTGCCGACAGCGGCCGGAGTGACGGTCATTTACAACAAGATTGATTTGACGGGGCGGGAGCCGGCCTTACGACCGGCCGAATGGGGCCATGAGTTGTGGCTGTCCGCGAAGAGCGGCGCAGGGTTGGATCAATTGCGTGAACATCTGAAGCGTTGCATGGGTTATCACGGCGGTGAGGGAACGTTGATGGCCCGACGGCGGCATCTGGAGGCGCTGGAGCGGGCGGCGGCGGCATTGGCGGCGGCCGGCGAGCAGTTGACCGCGCGCGCCGGGGAGTTAGCGGCGGAAGAACTGCGTCAGGCGCAGAACGCACTGTCGGAAATTACTGGAGAGTTTACGTCGGAGGATTTGCTGGGGCGGATTTTCAGTAGCTTCTGTATCGGAAAGTAAAGTCGTTTTCAGGCAAGTCCAACACCGTTCAATTTTACCAAACACCGCTTTGATTGCCTTGTATTTGTTTGTTTCCTAGAGTCCATAGCGGTGTACACTAAAAGCCAACTCTTAGCGAGTCCAAAGTTAAGACCATAGCAGATATGGACTCGCACGAAATGGCGATTTGGACTTACAGGAGGCGGCAAGCATGGCTCTGACCGATACTCAACTCAAGGCGCTCAAGCCCAAGACCAAGCCCTACATCGTGACCGATAGCAGCGGGCTGTATGTCGAGGTTATCCCCACCGGTGGCGTTTGTTGGCGTTATCGCTACCGCCTGCATGGCAAACAGGAAAAGGTCAGTCTTGGCCGGTATCCTGATCTCTCGCTAAAAGCCGCCCGACAGAAGCGAGCAGAATTGGCGGCGCTGGTGGCGCAAGGCCAGTCCCCCGCTCAACAGAAGCAGCGGGCAAAGGTTGAACTCCATGCTGCGTTGACCGTTCGGGAGTTCGCTGCCCAGTGGATGAAGGATGTGGTGCAGCGGGTTCGCAAGAATTCCCGAACCATTGAACTCTATCTGGAGGCAGATATTCTTCCAGCCATTGGCGACCGGCGTTTGCGTGAGGTGACCCCCACTGATGTGCAAGCGATTGTCTTCCGCAAACGGGATGCGGGCCGGGAGAAGGCGGCGGCGATGCTGCGCGGTATCCTCAAGCGCCTGTTCGATTACGCCATGGCGCAGACCCTGATTGAATACAATCCCATTGCCAGCTTGCCCACCCGGTTTGTCACGACCCTGACTTCCCGCGACCGGGTGCTGGAACCCGCCGAAATTCGTACCTTCCTGATTGAGCTTTACCAGAGCAACATGGCCCGCCGTAGCAAGCTGGCGCTCCATCTGTTGCTGCTGACCTTGGCGCGGAAGGGTGAACTGACGCGGGCGCGTTGGGAACACCTCAATTTCGACGCGGGCGAGTGGCTGATTCCCTCGGAAAACTCCAAGACCGATAAGCCACACATGGTCTATCTCAGTTGCCAAGTGATCGAGTTATTCCGTGAATTGCAGATGTTGGCGGGTGATTCCGAATGGGTATTGCCAGGCCGGGTCAAGGATCAACCACTTTCCGATGCAGCATTGAATCAAGCCTTAGTTGGAATCAATTTCAGCATTCCTCAATTCACAATTCACGATTTACGCCGGACGGCCAGTACACGCCTCAATGAAATGGGCTATGCCGGTGATGTCATCGAGAAGGCGTTGAATCATACCCAGGTCGGCGTGCGCGGCATTTACAACCGGGCTGAGTATCGTGAGCAGCGCCAGACCATGCTGCAATTCTGGTCGGACTGGGTTGCCGATTTGATCGATGAACGCAAAATTTTAGTTTTCAACTTCCGTAAAGCGGGTTGATTGGCTCCATCAATTCCAGTCGTGACTGGGGAAAAGCATGACTGCATACCTCCCACGTTTTGATGGGTAATCCTCTATAAGTTGGAAAAATTAGCCTATGAAATTTCATCGCAGCGTACCCCCGTACATTCAGCAATTTGCCGAAGAACTTTTAGCAAGTTGTCGATTTGCTCCGCCCAGAGAAGAGCGATTTTTTGCATTAGTAGGTGCTAATAACTGTAGCGATGAACGCTTGGATGATTTCTACAAACGCCTGGCTGAAAGTGACGCGCAGCAAGTCAAAAAACTCATTTTCTTGCTCGTGGGGCTTGATCCTGATTTCGCACTTGACCGCACGGATGAAGGTATCAAGGCACAAGAGAAATTGATTCCAAGAGTTTGTGATGCGGCGCAAAGTTTCATTGAGATGGGGTAGTCGTTCACTCCCCTAGCTGCGGCAAGGGTGCGAGGGGTAGTCCAGCGCGGCGGTCAGCAATGGCGCGTTCCAGATAGCGCCAAGGGGCATGACCCCGCTGGCGGCAGGTATC
>Ga0209573_1001517_pt1 | contig 35365 bp, 21 predicted proteins | sample TNRBio252014_DNA_FD_185870 | JGI IMG/M metagenome (GOLD analysis project Ga0209573, IMG submission 185870) | Wastewater treatment Type I Accumulibacter community from EBPR Bioreactor in Madison, WI, USA - TNR Reactor_6/25/2014_ DNA (SPAdes)... | ecosystem: Engineered > Bioreactor > EBPR >...
ACGTAACCGAACGCAGGGGAGACGACACCGTCGTTTGATCGAAAGGTTCGGACTGAATTTTGCAGAATGCTGTCTGAACTCGCGTCGCTGCGGCCGGTATCACCGGGTATCCACAACGGTACCGGCTTCCAGCAGCAGCAATCGGGCACTGATCTGCGATGGTTTCAGTCCGAAGCCGTGAGACACCGCAGCGCAGTATTCCTGCAGTTGCGGAGCATAGTGACTGCGCCGAGCTTCGATCCACTGATCCCGTGGCCCCACCAGCCGATCCGTTTTGAAATCCACAATATCGGCCGCTATGACGCGGCCACCGGACTTCAGCAGGACCAGTCGGTCAATCGTTCCCAGTACCAGTTCCCCGTTGTGCAGATAAACAAACGCCCGCTCCCGCTGGACATTCAGGGATGCCGAACCGGACGAGAGGACGGACTGGTGTGGTTGAAAGACCGGCGCGGATCCGCCAGTCGGGCGATCAAACACCTTCCGGACTTCGGGAAGATCCAGCATCGACAGGAACTCTGGCAGCAGCACGTCGACGATTTCCGCCGGGATGCAGTATTCGGCCGCTTGTTTTCGCAACAGAGACTGATCGACTGCGGAGCCGTCTTCCAGCCATTCCACGCATTCAAACCAGGCGTGCAGAACAGTGCCGCGAGTTCGGGGGTCGATGGCCGTTCGTGGGGCCGTGGCCGCCTTTTTTGAGACGTCCGCCGGTTGCTCGCGCCGAGCCATCAATGCGGAGACGTCCGGCAGATAGAGCCGAGTTTCATCATGACGTGAAGGGGCTCGACGCTGAATTCCCCGGCGACGCCCATCCGGCATTGGGGACAGGCGAACCCTGGGAGATGCGGCCTGCTGTAACCGTGGCGGCACAGCGTGAGCGGTCTGCAGTTCCGGAACGTGACGGTACCACTCTGAGTCTCCCGCTTCATACAACGTCGTTGATGGAGGGGCCTGATTGCCGGCGGCGAGCGACGCCAGCAGCAGTCCCGCGTACGTCCTGGGAGGTTTGTCGCTGGTCGTCGGTGGTATCAGCAGATGCAGCGCGTGCTTTGCCCGGGTCACCGCAACGTAAAACACGCACAGACCTTCAGCGACCTGCCGCGAGATGGTGTCGTCAAACGCCTGTTGCAGAGGTTGAGGCAGCATCGGACGCAGTGACTTACGACTCCAGACACACACTCGGTCCGGAGCGTCTCCCGCACCCGGACCAGTAAATGCAGCCTGAGGAGACTGAAACAACTGGGTATCCAGCTCCGGCAGCACAACGATGTCGAACTCCAGCCCTTTGCTCTGATGAATCGTCATGACTCGAACGGGTGCCGGTTCGGATTTCTGGAACTTGCTGTTTTCCAGCAGGCGCACGAAATCTCCGGGGTTCAGCGAACCCATGTCATCAAACGCCCAGCCCTGGGCCACGACCTGTTGCAGTCGCAGCAGGTCCCGCGCGCTGCAGAATTCGCGAACGGATTCGGAGAGCCACTGCAGGGTCCGTCCGTAGCCGTCATCCATCAGCCGGGCTCTCAGCGCGTCCGCGACCTGAGTTGCCTGTTTCAGATCATTCCAGTCCTCCAGACCGATGATCGCCCCCAGTGGAGACGTGGCCACGTGGAATCGCGAGGCCTCGCAACCGGGATGTGAAGCCATCTGCAGCAGAGACAGAAACGCCAGCAGAGCAGGGCTGTCGGTCGGCGGAGTTCCTCCTTCTTCACTGGCGGCCACCTGCAGTTGTGTCAGTTCATGAACCAGCCGGGCCACCGTGCTGTTGCGTCGCGTCAGCACTCCGATTTCGGCGCCCGGAGTCTGGTGATGAAGATCACGAATCTGCTCGGCCACCCAGCGATACCAGGGAATTCGACGTTCCTCAGCCGTCTCACCCTCCATCAGCGGCGACGTACGAAATCCCACATATCCCGGCATGTTGCTGTGCGCGGTGGAATGCGGAGGGAATCGATCGGACCAGCGGGTGCATTCCAGATGATAATCATCCAGCGTGGGATGATGGGCCACGTGCGTGAAGATCTGATTGACAGCGGCGATCACCGCTGGCGATGAACGACGGCTTTCGTTCAATGGTTTCAGATCGATTCCAGGCATCGCCTGCTCCACCGCATCCAGGATCTCAGCAACACCTCCGCGCCAGCCATAAATCGCCTGCTTGCCGTCCCCCACGCAGAAGAAGCTGGAGTCAGACTCATGCTGCAGAGTCTTTGTCAGTCGCTTCAGGATCTGCCACTGATCGGCGGACGTATCCTGAAACTCGTCCAGCAGCAGATTGCGAATTGAGCTGTCCAGTCGAAAACTCATTCGCTGCCCACTGGCGGCACTCGCTGATCGTGCCAGCACTCGAGTGACGTCACCAAAGCGGAGCCAGCCGTGTTCCGCTCGCAGTCGATCGTATTCGCGATCAAAGCGACCGATCAGATTGCGAATGGCCTTCATCTGCAGAGCCAGTCGCTCCAGCAGCTCGGCTTTCGCATGGGACAGCAGCCGCTGATAGATGGCAACAATTTCATCGTTCAGTGTCTTGCCGTAGTACTTTGGATCGCCCGCCAGCACTTTCGCGGCAAGTCCCTTGTCGATGAATTCATCCCACAGCTCAGCCTGAAATCGCCCCACATCCTCCGCGCGGGCTTTGATGAAGCGATTGTCCACGGGCAGCGGAGCCGCATACAGATCTCGCAGCAGTTGTTCCCGTTCAGCGGCCGTCAGTCGCGGAGACTTTGGCAACTGGTTCCAGGCGTCTTCGGACGTCAGCAGGAACAGCTCGTGAAAATCTGTGACCGTTTCGTCAATCAGATCCCGCACACTGCGCCGTGACCGGCCTTTGGCCAGCATCTGCATCAGTTGCTGAGCGTCTTCCGGGACATGCTGTGACAGCACGGCATCGATAGCCTGTTCCCGCAGTTCCCGGTCGGTGTGTTCATCGACAATGCTCCAGCCCGGCGGCAGTCCCAATTCCAGCGTCAGGCTTCTGGCCACCTGCTGGAAGAAACTGTCCAGTGTGCAGACTCGCAGTCGATGCAGACTGCGCGTCACCGACGTCAGCAGTTCCTGAGCAGATTCCGTGGAGACCGACGGAACCTGCAGAAAATCGGCCAGCTTCGCGGCCTCACTGGGACTGCTGGCCGCTGCTGCCAACCGCAGCAGAACGCGTCCCAGGATTTCTCCGGCAGCTTTTCGAGTGAACGTGGTGGCCAGAATGGTTTCCGGACGATGCCCCAGAAACAGCTGGCGCAGAAAGTGACCGGACAATTGGAATGTCTTGCCGCTTCCTGCCGATGCCCGAATCAGCCGCTTCATGCCTGCGTCCCACAATGCCCGTCCATCAAAGGAGCGATGTTAGTCTCCGGTCGTCCCACCGACAAATCGGGGCTGTGAGCTCATTGCAAGGGGGGCAACCACCCGTCGGTGGTCATTCCAGGTGGGTAGCGGAATTCGTAAGAATTCCGCGTTCTCACAAAATCGGCTACGGCTTCCAGAGATACGCTGGCTGCCTCAGGTGTACCGCACAGCGCGATGCTGCGGTTCAAAGTATTCGGGCAGCAGGCTGTCGACCTGCAGCAGGCCTTTGCGAGTCAGCGCGAGCGTATCGCCGTCGACTTTCAGATATCCGGCGGCTTCCTGATTATGCAGTGCGGACGAGAAATCCTGCTGAATGCGGACTCCGTACTTCTGATTCAGGCGATTCAGATCCACCTGACCTTCCTTCATCAGCAGGACCAGTTCGCGAATCAGCAGTTGATGTGGCGTTGGCTTCAGGGCGCGGTTGACCGGCAGTTCGCCACGGTTGACCGTTTCCATGTAGTCTTCGATCTGATCGAGATTCTGATAGTGAACCCCCTGAAAATGGCCGAAGGACGAAACCCCGGTGGCCAGCAGATCGCAGCCACGCCAGACATTGTCGCGATAGACGAAGTGATCGGTTTCCGGATTTTTCACCAGTTCGTTGCCACTGGAAATGTGATATCCCGCGGCCATCAGCCGATCCATCGCCTCACTGACCCAGCGGCGTTTCGTGGGCCAGTCTGCCACGGGTGACTGAACGCCCAGATCGCGCATCTCCTTCGAGTACACCGTGTTGAACGGCAGCTCCATCTGATACATCGTGATGTTGTCGGGCTGCATTTCGATGGCCTTGTCGATGCAGCGATGCCAGTTCTCGTCAGTTTCGCCGACCATCCCGGCAATCAGGTCGATATTGACCTGCGGAAATCCGACCTCACGAATCCACTCATACGCGCGCATGACCTCCGGTGACAGATGAGCGCGGCCGTTTTCTTCCAGAATGCGATCGTCGAAGTTCTCCACTCCCAGAGAAATTCGAGTCACTCCGATGTCGCGCAGCGTTTCCAGTTTTTCCTGACTGAGTGTGCCGGGTTCGCACTCGAAAGTGACTTCCTTCGCACGATCCCAGGTGATGTATTCGCTCATTCGATCCCGCAGTGATCGAAGTTGGCGGGAACTCAGATAGCTGGGAGTGCCGCCGCCAAAATAGACAAACAGCAGATCGCGTTTGCCAATGGCCGATCGCTGGCTGATCAGTTCCAGCTCCTGAATCAGAGCTTTCACATAATCCTCAATCGCCTTCGCATTCTGGTTCGTGTACACACGGAAGTAGCAGAACTTGCACCGCTTGCGACAGAATGGAATGTGGATGTACAGGCCCAGAGGAGTACTGGCAGTCTCCTCCGGATTCGTATTGAACGCCTCGAGAGCGAGCGGAGCGTAGTCGGCCTTCCACTGTGAGAACGGTGGGTAATTCGAAATGAAGTAGCTGCCGACTTCTGTAGTCGCCGACGTTTCGGTCGTGGTCATGAATTTCTCCTGGTAGACTCGGCCATGATATCGCAGAACCGCGTCGAAGTCTCGACGAATACGGGGTATAGTCAGCCGCATGAAACGGGATTTGGTGCTGCACGCTGTCCTGGCGGCAATTTTTTTCTCAGGGTCCGCGGCCTCAGTGTTCGCACAAACACTGCCGGATGGCGAACGCGATTTTGTTCATACCCTGATGCGCCGCAATCTGTTCACGCTGGCCGCACAGTACTGTCGCAATCAGCAATCCCATGTCACGGATGTCAATCTGAAGACGCAGTGGTCCATTGAACTGGCCGAATGCATTCGTCAGCACGCCTGGTCACTGCCAGCCGACAGTCGCAATGAAACCCAGCGTCAGGCCGTCATTGAAATTTCTGAATTTCTGACCAAAGAGAATCCCGCACCGGAATTTCATCTGCGGCTTCGAGTCGCTCAACTCGAACTGCTGACCAGTCTGCTCCGCATGGAATGTGTCCTGCAGGCACCGCTTTCGCAAACCAACCCTTCGTTACCGGTCCTGGCTGCTGTGGACCGTCAAACGAGCGAGCGACTGGTTGACGATGTCGTGCACCAGGCAAATGAACTGAGCGATGCACTGCTGAAGCAACTGGAAGAGCGTAAACGCGACCTGGATTCCGCTTTGTACCGCGACGCGCGCGACAGGATTCGTCTCGCACAGGCAATGGTCATGGCGTCGAAGCTGCAACTGGACACGTCCGCTGAGGCTCAGGCGGCCGCTCCGGCATTGCACAAATCTCTCCGCGACCACCTGGAACTGATTCAGCGATCTGCGTCCGATGATCGTCTGATCTTTCAAAGTCAGATTCTGCTGGCCGAACAGATGCTGAGCGACGACACCGACACTGCGCTGGATCTGAAGCTTCGATCGCTGCAGAACGACGCCACCAGCGACGCAGAACATTCGGCGATCTCCGCATTGCAGATTCGCAGCCTGCTTCACAGGAATCTGCCGTCCGATGCGTTGCAGTTGTACGTGGACCTGCTGAAAAGTCGTCAGCCGGTATCGCAGGAACTTCAGGCTCTGCGGATGGAATGCCTGCTGCATCTGCTGGAGTTGCTGTTCCGGCTGGACGCTGCGGAATCAAAACCACTCCAGGCAAAGACGGCGGAAGACTTTCGATCACTCTTCGACAAAGCCTGGCAGGAGACTCGCGGCGTCTGGCGCGAACGGTGCCAGCAGATTGCGCAGCGATTTGAACGAGTTGTCCAGGTGGGTCCCGAACTGGCCAGTGATCTGGAAGTGATAACCGAACTGCTGAACTCGGGTGATCTGAACACCGCCGAATCGGCTCTGCAGACGGCTTTGCTGCGACTGACGAAAGCCAACAGTCCGCTGGTGGCATTCGTTCATCTGCAACTCGGAGATCTGGCCGTGCGTCAACAGCACTGGTCTGCTGCCATTGAACATCTTCACCAGGCTTCGGCCAGATTTCAAAGTCAGCAGGATCTGCCCCGAGCTGCCTCGGCTGATCTGCTGCGGCTGTTTGCACTCAGCCGACGATGGAATGGATCTGACACAGCCAGCGACCTGAAGCGCGAATACAGCGAAGCACTCGATCATCATCTGATCGTCTATTCCGATCTCCCCACCTGTCTGCAGGCGCTGGAATGGCGAGCACTTCTGCGACGCGCGGAGACACCGCTTTCTGCCGCGGACGATGCTCTGAATGCCGTCGAGCGACTGAGTACTGCTGAAGTGAATCCCAAAGCGGCAACTGATCCGCTGGACCAGATTCTGAAGCTGCTCAATCTGGCGGGCGATTGTCTGCTGGATGCGTGGATAAGCGATGCTCAGAATCGATCAGCGACTCGCAAGTTGTCGAAGACCACCGCCGATCTCACGTCGCTGTTCGAACGATTCAAGAGTTTATCTGACAAACAGGGCTTGCTGAGTGATTCGGAGATTTCGGAAGACACGGTGGCCCGCATGACCCCACCCTGTCGCATCCACGGCGCGCAGCGATTACTGCTGGACATCGCGCTGCAACGAGCCTCAGACTGGGCAGCGCTGGGGAATGCGGCTCGCACGATTTGTCTGCACAGCGAAGAATCAGACAGTACTCAGAAAGACCGGGCTGCAACTGAGGCCGCTTCGGCAGTGACCGGCGAGCAGGACCGATGGCATTGTCAGGTTCTGCGAGTGCTGACGGCTTATCGACAGTTGATTCCTTCCGGGGAATTTGCCGACGCCCGGGCTGGCCTGCTGGCGATGTCGTGGCCATCCCGATTCCGTGCAGCGCGGTTTCTGGCCGCGTGTCTGCGAACTCCTGAGAATGAATCCGGTCGACTGGGGGATCCACAACTGGCGGTCTTTGCCGTGGAACTGCTGAACACAACGCCCAATGCTCCGGCTCAGTCCGTCACGCAACAGATAGAACGACTGCAGGTGCTTGGTCGACTGGCCGGCGTGATGAAATCGCGCGAGGCATTTGATCTCGCATTAACGTCGCTGGCGCAAGAAGCACTCACGCCGGATCAGCTCATCGAAATTGCCGCCGTGGCATCTGACGTCTCGCTGAATGGAGGAAGTCAGAATTCCACACCTGCACTGCTATCGTTCTGGAGGACCGTGCAGAAGACATCTCGATCGGGCGACGACCTGTGGCTGGAATCGTCGCTGCAGATGGCGCTGGCGGCCGAATCGGCGGGCGACGCCAAAGAGTCCCTGCGGATTCTGAAAGTGGTCGACGCACTGCACCCGGAATGGGGCAACAAAGCTCGCAGGAACCGCGCAACAGAACTGAGAACGCAGCTGGAGGCATCGAAGTGACGGTGATTTCCGATTCGACCGAGACTATTCGCTCGGCCATCGAGTGTGCTCGCAGAATCGCCGCAGAGGTTTCCGTGGATGGCAAACTCTGGAGCCCGGAACTGCACGCTGACATGCCGGCATCGCTGCTCAGCGGGATTGCCAAAGTGACGCCTTCAGCATCGTGCCGAACCGTCGATACCGCACTCGCGCTGATGCAGGCGGGCTTTGGTGCGATCGTTCTGCTGCGACCGATCGTCGATCCGGATGATCTAAGCGTACTGGCGCAGGTGTGTCGGCAGATGGAAGTGACGGCCGTTGTGGACCACTTTCGGCATGTCGAACTATTGTCCCGCGTTGCCGTTGAAAGTTCGACTCAAATTTGTGTGTTAGTCGAAGTGGATCTGGGGAATGAAACCACCGGAGTGCGTCCGGGACCGGATTCGGTACGACTGGCGCAGGCCGCTGCAACCATGCCGGGAATTGAAGTCAGTGGCATCTACATCGACGATCGTCAGTGCCTGTGGGATCCGATTTCGGACTCAGCCGACAGATTAACGTTTGACGACTGCGTCAACATCGGCCGCCACTGTCAGCGAATGATTCGTGATGCTGGCGTTTCCTGTCCATCTCTGGTGACGGGACGCGTGCATCGGAATGAATCATTGGTCAACGAGGCTGTAACACGAGTGCTATTTCCCGTCGACGCTGTTGGCAACAGTCTGCCTGTGTGTGAATCGTTGGTAAACGCTGGGGTGTTCGAAGCTCGAGTCATCTCGCGGCCGTCCCTGGAATGGTGCATTGTGGCCGTTGGAATACAACAGTTGTCGGCGCTGCAGCCGTCAGCCTGTTTGATACCTTCTGGCGCGAAGATTCGACACCTGCATGAAGACGTCGCCACCCTGGGACTTTCCGGTGACGCGCTCGACCTGCGCATCGGCGATACAGTGCGTTTCTTATCGCCCAAATAGTAGCAGCACTTCGTACCGTCCCTTCTCTCCCGCGGGGAGAAGGTGGCCGACAGGCCGGATGAGGGGCCGCGTGATGCCCGCTCAGACCACTTCCAGCCAGGCCGTCAGCAGCTGGTGATAGGATTCGAGGTCGCTCTGGTGAGCCATTTCGGTCACGGTGTGGATGTACTTGATCGGACAGGCCAGCGCGATGGTGCGGACGCCGCTGCGGGATTTTTGAATGGCCGCGCCATCCTGCCCGCCTCGCATCAGAATGGCTCGCTGACATTTGATGTCCCGCGCCTTCGCAATCTTTTCGAAATCTTCCACCAGACCGATGTCTGAAATCATCGAACCATCCATCACGTGCAGGCAAACGCCATCACCCGCGACTGAGACGCGGTCTTCGTCGGGTACGCCAGGAGTTTTGCAGCACAGTGTCGTATCACAGGCCACTCCGATGTCCGGATCCACTCCAAACGCCGCCGGCTGAGCACCTCGCAGGCCCACTTCTTCCTGCACGGTCCAGGCAGCATAAATGTCGCAAGTGTGATGTTTCAGATTTTCGATCGCGCGGATCTGAGCCCAGCAGCCGACACGATTGTCCAGACATTGCGACACGACGGAATCGCCTGCAATCTCAAACGGGCCGTCCAGAACGACCATGTCTCCGATGACGATCCGGCCTTTCACTGCTTCGGCCGAGAGTCCGACATCCACAAAGAACTCGGTCACTTCCGGCACCTTTTTTCGATCCGCTTCGCTGGAAATGTGAATGGGTTTTCCGGCGGCATTCATGATGCCCGGCAGATCTCCGCTGGCTGTGCAGACACGCACTTTACGAGCGAACAGGTTGCGAGCGTCGAAACCGCCGACGGGATTGATTCTCAGATAGCCGTTTTCGTCAATGTGCCGAACCAGAAAACCAATCTGGTCCATGTGCGCAGCCAGCATGACCTTTGTTGGAGTGACAGCCGGTGAACCCGCAGCTGGTCGCGCTTTCCGCACGGCGATCAGTGATCCCATGGCGTCGACGGAGATTTCATCGAACAGTTTCGCCGATTCAATATAGTCGCGGATCACACTGCGAATGCGGTCCTCGCGGCCAGGGACGGAAGGCGTCTGAGTCAGTTTCTGCAGAAGGTCCATGATCAATCCGTAGTTCAGGATGGCTGGTGTGTTCGTTTAACCCGTGGCCGACAGGCCAGGCCGTCGAGCCAGGTTTTCCGACAACCTGGCCTGTCGGCCACGGGTTAAACTGTGAATCTTAAGTGACGAGACACTAACGAATGCCCATGATGGGACGAATCAGCAGATAAGTGCCGATGGTAAGAATAGGCACTCCCAGCAAATTCAGGATTAAGCCGCGGCGAGCCATTTCGCCGGATGGAATTCTGCCGGTACTAAACACGATCGCATTGGGCGGTGTCCCCACGGGCATCATGAATCCTGCACTGGCGGCCAGCGTCGCCGGCACGAACAGCATGCGAGGATCCAGGTTCAGCGGTTCGGCCATTGCCAGCAGTGTGGGCAGAACGGCACTAACTGTCGCGACATTGCTGGTGAGTTCTGTGAGCAGAATCAGAATCAGACAGACAACGGCCACGACCTGCCACGCCTGTAATCGCTGCAGTGATGGCTTGAGCGCTTCGCCCAGCCAGTCGGCCAGTTGAGTCGATTCGAAACCTGACGCCAGCGCGAATCCGCCGCCGAACAGAAGAATCATGTCCCACGGGAGCCGATTAGCCGTCTTCCAGTCCATTAACGGAATCGGGCGATTTGAGCCGTCTTTTTCTCCGGAGGGAATCAGAAAAAGCAGGACCGACATCAGCATGGCGACCGTGGCATCGGTGATCAGGTCTTTGGCCGGAAACACGACATCCGGGTTACCAAACAACCGGCTTAGCCCCGTCGCCAGCTGACAATAGGAATCCAACCATCCATCGAAGAGCGTGACACTTCCGATCCTGAGCGGAGTTCTGGTGACCCACAACACGGCGGTGGCAAAGAACACGAGTGCCATCCGCCATTCGGGTTTGGAAACCGGCCCGAGCGATTTGCGTCGTGCTCTCAGTCCAATCTGCAGAATCCGATCTTCCTCGGTGGCGCCAGGCAGACCGCGAGTCAGCGTCCACCAGACAATTCCCAGATAAAACAGCGCGATGGGTCCGCAGCTCAGCAACCATTCCGAAAAGTACACATCCGGAGCATTCGGAAGCTGCTTCTTATAGATTCCTATGGCCGACACATTGGTCGGACTTCCGACCAGCGTCGCCATCCCTCCCAAAGTTCCCGCGTAGGCCAGCATCAGCAGCAGAGGCACAGCCAATTGCGCAGATCGCTGACGGCCGGACGTTCCATCATCCTCCAGGATCTTCAGCATGGCCAGACCAATGGGCAGCATCAGCATGGTGGTTGCCGTGTTACTGATCCACATTGACAGTCCGAAAGTGGCAATGGCAAACCCCAGCACCATGCGTTTGGGACTCACACCCACCAGCGACACAATGTGCAGCGCCATACGACGATGCAGTTGCCAGCGTTCAATTCCCAGCGCGATGATCATGCCGCCGATGTACAGAAACAGGCTGTCTTCCACGAACGCTTTGCTGGTGTCTTTTGCAGACTGAATGCCCAGCAGAGGAAACAGCGCCAGCGGAATCAGACTGGTGGCGGCCAGCGGGATGGCATGTGTCATCCACAGCCCGGCCATCAGCACGGCGACTGCCACCAGTCGATGCGCTGCGGGCGGCATACCGGCGGGCGCAGGCAGGACAAGGATCAGCAGGAACAGGCCGAACAGTGTCGGCAGCAGCCAGCCTGGTTTTCGTTCGTCGCCGTCTTCTGGCGATGATTCTCGTTCCACCATCATGCGGATTCAGCACCGCCGGCAGGATTGCCTTCCGGACCTCGACCACCCCGTCGTCCGCGTCGTCGATTTCGCTTGCGAGGTCTGCGGGCTGCAGTGCCGTCCGTGGGCGTTTCCGTGTCGCCGTCCTCGCTGTCGTTTTCTGTCAGACCGGGGACATCTCCAGCGAATGGGATGTTCAGAGTTTCGTCTTCGGGCACTGATCGCGGCTGATTTCGCGAACTGTTCCCGGTCTGCGAGTCGGCATCGATGCCACTGCCAAATTCATCCGTCGGGCGAACCTCGTTGCCAGCGACTGGTGATCGAGGACCCGAGCGATCGCGGCGATTCGGACGGCGATCGGTCCGCTGTTCCCCCTGGTTCCGGGGACCGCGATCGCGTTCTCCGCGACCCTGTTGACTTCGGCCATGGTCCCGTGGGCCCGCGTCTCCACGCGCGGGGTCACTGCGTCCCGGCTCGCCGCGGCGCTGATGCGAAGAGGGCGCGTTGCCGCGGCCTGATTGCGGAGTTCGCGATGAAGGCCCGGAGGGTCTTCCGCCAGATTGTCCTGGACGAGGTCCTCGTGGAGGCCGGTCAGCGCTGCGACCGGATGGTCTTCGATCATCTCGCGATCCGCCAGGTGCCGATGTCTCTGTTCCGGAAGAATCCTCTGTCGAAGTGACTTCTGACGAATCCAGCCCCGCACCAAACTCGGGCGGTTGATACTTCTCGATGTCGTCAGACAGCTTTCTCCGTCCCGGAAACTGGACCGGCCTTGGTGGCAACTGAGGAATGAATGGCACCCAGGGTTCTTCCGGCAGGTCCTCTTCGGGTGGATCGGGCTCGGTGGGAACGGTAATGAAGGCCGTCATGTCCGGCGGCTGAGCCTTCGTTCGGTCGACCGGCGCCATGAACTTCGGGGGATCCGAACAACTGCAGAGGCTGTGCGTGCGATGAGCCGGGAGCCGCACTTCGCGACCGCACGCGGCGCAGCGAAACACCCGCAGTGCTCGCAGATCATACCGAAGTGACGGCCCCTTCACTGTTTTCTCCTGTGTGTTCTCAGCCGGTAATTTTCAATGCAGTTGCCAGACCTGACAACAGGCGATCCACATCGGCCTGAGTATTGTATCCGTGAACTGCAATCCGAATTCTTCCGGCATGATGCATGGTGTGAATGCCGGCTGCCAGCAAGTGCTCATGAATTTGCTGAGCCTTCGGATGACGAAATGCCAGAATACCGGCAATCCGGCCCTGCTGTCGCGGCGTGATCAGTTCGACCGGCATTTTCGCCACTCCGTCCAGACATTGGGCCACCAGCGGATCGGCCGCCGCGGCGATGTTGGCAACTCCGGTAGTCTGAATGTAATCCAGTGCGGCTCGGATCGCATAAACGGCCGGAAAATTAGGCATTCCCACCGTGAAGCTGGCCGCGCCGGGTTTGCTGACGGCTTCGTCAAAACGCGCTGGTCCGAAAGCGTCGGTCAGATTGAACCAGCCACCGGCAGGAACCGTCCAATCCGCCGCCCGACGTGACGGAACCCCCACCAGGCCGCCACCATGAGACGCCAGAATCCATTTATGAGTGCTGCTGATGATCAGGTCGGCTGACTGCAGATCCAGTGGAATTCTTCCCAGAGCCTGTGTCACATCGACGGCCAGCAGGGCCGGAGAATGGGCTCGAACTGCGTCGGCAATCTCCGGAAGAACGACCCTGTGTCCATTGAAGAAGCTCACCAGCGAAGTGGTCACCAGACGAGTCTTTGGACTTAGCAACGGAACAAGGTCATCCACATGCAGGGCCCAGTCGCGGTGCTTCCAGACTTTGACGGTTGCCGGGCTGTCCTTTTGCAGCCATGGGGTCGCGCCGGCCGGAAAATCCAGGTCGTTGACGATGATTTCATCGCCAACTTTCAGCCGCAGCGCCATCGCAGCCAGATTGTATGCTTCGGAGGAACACGAGCAGATCGTGACTTCATCGGCCATCAGCCCATACATCTGAGCCAGCCGTTCTTTGGCAGCATCCCATTCAGCAAAGTGAGGTCCTCGACCATCCATACCGCGCTGCTTGTCAAGAAAGTACTGCTCGAACGCGCGGCCAACGGCCAGCGGCGGAATGCCTTCGGCTGCCGTGTTGAAGTACGTCATGGACTGCAGCGAAGGAAAATCGGTGCGTCGCAGGTCGGGATGAAGCATGGTGATATTCCGGCGAGTCCGCGTTGCGGCAGAGGAAGGTCGGGCAGTGAAGCCACAGTACGATATCGGATGGCCTCGTGCAGGCAAACAGCGCCGGTGCGGCGGGTCACACGCTGTGCAACCGTGGTCCCATTCAGCAGGCATCCACCGACAGCACTCGAAAACTCCGAGTCGTTCCGATTAGACTGCCGGTGAGCTTCGAATGATTTTGTCGTTTCGCAACTGAGCGATCGATGGACACCATCTGTGCACAAGGAACACTCTGATGACGGCCGATGCTGGCGCTGAACAGCCCACTGAGATTACTCTGGCCATGATGCGGGAAGTGTTGTCCGTTCCACTGCTCTGCGATGCCCTGGATTCCTTCGGTTTCACTCGCCAGAGCCCTCGGCTGCCGATCGTGCCCGTCACGCTGCCGGAGGTGACTCTCATCGGCCGTGCAAAGACATCACTCTGGGCCGACATGGCGCATGTGGATCCAAAGCCTTACGAACTGGAACTGAAGGCCGTGGATTCCTGCCGCCCTGACGAGGTGCTGGTCTGTGCGGCGGCCGGTTCGAACCGTTCGGGCATCTGGGGCGAGCTGTTGACGACAGCCTCCCGCAACACTGGCTGCGTCGGAGTGATCGTTGATGGCGCGGTGCGAGATGTGGCGAAAATGAAGGCCATGAAGTTTCCGGTATTCGCCCGCGGCATGAATCCCTACGACAGCAAGGATCGACAGCGAGTCATCGATATCGACGTCAACATTGAACTGGATGGTATCCCGATCTGTCCCGGAGATCTGATTGCGGCCGACGTGGATGGCATCGTCATTGTGCCGCAGGAAATCGAAATCAAAGTCGTTCGCGCTGCCTGGGAAAAGGCGCACGCCGAAAACCGAGTCCGCGATGCCATTCGCGGCGGAATGTCGGCGACCAAAGCGTTTGAGACATTCGGTGTGCTCTAATGAGGGCTCTCTGTTTAACACTGCGTTCGTGAGCCGCAAGGCGCTAGCCGCGGGTTCTGTTGGCGAATCACCCGCGGCTAGCGCCTTGCGGCTCACTGGTTCTGAGTCTTGGGACAGACTCTAACGAAACTCGATTCGCTGTGGACAGAATCGCTGCAGCCGTTTGGGGTCGATGGAGATTCCCAGACCCGGCGTTGAAGGAATCTGCAGGAAGCCTTCGCTGTCAATCACAAATGGTTCGTCCGTCAGCTCGTCGATGTACGCGCACGGTGTGAGATACTCGACATACCTCGCGACGGGCAGGAAGGCAGAAATCTGCAGGTCGGCCGCCAGTCCCACGGCCGTGTTCCAGCCGTGCGGAACGACCTGCACGTTGTGATCCTGAGCGATGTGGGCGATACGCCGGAATTCGCTCAGTCCGCCGTTCTTGGTGACGTCTGGCTGAATGATGTCGACCGCATGCCGCTGCAGCCATGGCAGAAAGGCCTGACGGCGAGTCAGCACTTCTCCACCGGAGATCGGCACGGGCGAGACCTTCGTCAGCTCGACAAAGCCATCGATGTCGTCGGGCGGCAGGGCTTCTTCGAACCAGGTGATGTCGTAATCCGCGAGCATCAGCGCGGTGTTGCGAGCCCAGTTGGTCCCGTGTGGCCAGAACTGTTCGCTGCCACCGGCGTCGACCATCAGTTCCACTTCGTCACCAACAGTGTCGCGAGCTGTCTGAATCAGCAGTTCGTCGAATGCCCGATCGCGTCGGCCAAATGGACGCCATCCCATTTTGATGGCCTTAAAGCCTCGGGCGACGACGCTCTCCAGATTCTGCGCGAGTGCCTCCGGTTCATCGAACAGAATGGATCCATACGGCTTGATGCGATTGCGATAGTTTCCGCCCAGCAGACGTGACACAGGCTGCCCGCAGGCCTTGCCCATCAGGTCCCACAGAGCGATGTCGATGCCGCTGATGGCGTGCGTGACCGACCCGCCTCGACCCTGCCAGAACGTGGCCTGGTGGAGTGACTCACTGACTCGTTCGGGTTCGACGGCCGACTGTCCCTTCAGCAGGGGCCACAGCAATTCGACAGCTCCGGTAATCAGCTTGCCGGAAGTGAAGCAGCTTCCCAGACCAATGTGCTGGGAATCGGTATGCACGATTACAAGGGTGTGCAGATTCTCCTGAGGCTCATGACCCTGCGGCCAGCCACCATCGACAGTGGCTCCGGTCAACGGACAAACATCAACGCCTGTAATCCGCACGGCAACATCTCCTGATTCTCGGGGGCATCGTTCCGGACGGAACTGAGGAGCCTTGTATCCCGAAATCAGTGACTTGTGAATCACACCGAATGTGAGGAGTGGCAGGCGGACGCTGCTCGGACAGCCGCTGTGGCAATCGATGACCGGATGTGAGGTTCTTCCGGCGGGCTGGTGCTTACGACCAGCCACTGGAACCCGATGGCACTCATTCTGAGTTCGTAGTTTCGCCTTCAGGCGGAAGACTACGCCGCACGGCGGATGGCGCCGGATTCGGCCTGACGAGTCCAGTCGACCAGTCCGGTGCCAGACCAGTGTCCGAACGAGGTCAGGTCCAGTTTCGGCCGGTCGATCCCGCGCCAGATGTGGAGCATGTTCCACAGGCGAATGTCGTCAAACACAATCAGCGGTTCGTTCGGGAAGTCGCAGCCGCTCATGTGCTTCAGAAAGGCTTCCTCGAATGTCACATTTTTGGGACCATCAACAAAGATCAAATCGGCCTGCTGCAGCAATGGCAGATACGCCTGGAAGGATTCAGGATCTGCGAGGTCCGCGATTTCCTGCTGCAACTGTCCGGACGCGAAGTCCGATTCGATCAGGTGAGTGTGGCCGATTGTTTTCCATGGCAAAATATCAAAGGTCACCAGCTTCGATCGGGCTGGCAGCTTTTCCAGCATCGCCAGAGCTGACAGGCCGGTGTAGGTACCGATTTCGATAACCAGCTTCGGCTGCATGACCTCGATGAGCCCGGCGAGTAATCGATAATGTTCGCCCGGCCAGATGTTGGGCCACAGCGGCGGACTGGTGACTCGCGTACTGACTTTCGACATGTCAATCTGACGTGCTGCTGAAACAGACTGCATGGCGGCGTCAATCAGGCGATTCGAAGGGCGTGACGTCTCATCATCAGCACTGGAAATCAACGAAACCTCGTACTGTCGGCAGCCAAATGGGGCCTTCAGAAATGTGGATTTCAACAGTTTCTGAATCGTTCGTTTCATACCCATTGAGCCATCCTTTGCTCAGACAAGACCTGTGCCGGTCATCACATCCTGATTGCGGATCTGATGACGTCTGTTGAATATGCAATTCAGTCCGCAGTCTGCCCGATTCCAGCGTCAAATCGGGAGGAATTGCAGAGAGAGAACTCTATCGTGTCCGCCGGAAATTCAGCAAGACGGAATGGGCGCAGGGCAGGGCATGCTGTTGATCGAAGCAAATCGGGTCATTGCTTTGCGACTCTCTGAACACCTCAAACTGAAAACTGAAAACCGCGAATCGCTTCTCGAAAAGCTGACGCATCTACAACGGATGAGGATTTGGGATTGGGCCTTCAGGACCGCGAGCGACGTTGGAATGCGGCAACTGGACCGGCACCAGGCCGCCCCCGTCGGCCAGTGGAACTTCTCTAATCACATTGGTGATCGGGACGTTCTGCTGTAGCGGCAAGTCACCGATTTCGTGTCCGGAATCAGAAACCCACCCAAAGTAGCGATCAACATTGGGATTGAGTGGATCGCGCAGGGCATCTTCCACATCCGGATCTGTGCGAACTTCGAGCAGTTGGTGATACAGCGTTGCCACGATGTTCTTCCACGGCTCTTCGAACACAGGAATCCCATTCGAACTCCCGTCTGCATGACGTTCGGAATAAACGTCAACCGAGAAATAGATCCTTCCACCACCCGCAATCACAACGGATCCATGATAACCGCCCAACCCGGCCAGCGAATCAACGTCATCGGAAGCCGGTGCACTGTTTGGGGACTCCGAGGAGCTGGCCTCGACAGACGAGCGGATGTCATCACGCAGAGAATTCGCGGCGACGTTATCGGTGGTCAGAACAGTTCCGGGCGGCAGCAGAAAATTGAAGACTGTATTCTTCAGGTCGTAAGTCCGCAGAAAACCCTGCTGGTGCAGGTAGGTCACATAATTCTGGATATCTCCTCGCGTGACCGTGTCAGGTGTGTAGCCCACCAGAGGATGCGAAGGCAGAGCGTTGGCACTGATTGGTTGATTGTTGAAGTACTGCAGCAGCACATTGTTCAGATGTTCGTCGCGTATTGCTGCTGACAGACTGCGATCGATCCGCGTGACATCCGCTTCGGACCATTCCGTGTCGCCACTGACATAAAGATTGACATAAGAGAGGTCGCGAATAATCCTCCCGCCTCGGTACCTGAGTTCATAGTGCGGCGTGGGACCATCACCGCCAGAACTTTCACTGACAAATCGCTGGCTGTCTTGATGGGTATTCCCGGGAAACCGGGTCCCGGTCACGCGCTCAGTCTGATCGCCTGATCGAAAACCTCGCGAGTCCCGACGATTCTCAATTTCTTCTGCGGACGCTCCGGCAAATCGTACATTGCGCGCAGCACGCTGATTTCCTCGCGGAGGAAGCGGCCATGGACTCCAGAAGGTGGTGGAATCGTCGTTTGGTTCAGTCGGCGTTTGTCCGGGATTGCCGATCGGGATCGTTGGAGTTGTTCCGGGATTCGGCGTCGGAGTATCTGGTGGGGTCGGTGTTGGCCCGGGGAGCGGAGTGGGATTCAGGACAATCGGGATGCCCGGGCCACCAGGAAATGGCGGATAGCCGACGGGATGCCACGGCGGACCGACTGGATAGGGTTGATAGGGATAAACTCCATTCGGCTGACCCGGGTAACCATTCGGGATCGTCCCTGCCAACGGCATACACCCGGCTAACTGCGAGATCGCGCAGCAGCATAACCCCAGCAATACTTGCGGCAGCGAAGTTTTCATGGTGGTCGACGCAGCAGAAAGAGAGGAGGCCGCGATCCGGCGTCGACCTGAACATTCACAGCAGATGCGCGATGTTGTGAGTCGTTGAGATCCGGATCACATCAAAGAGGATTTTTCCGGCAGCAGATATCGCCATTGAGATGACTGGCGATTCTTGCCACTGGTGAGAGAGGAGCGGCAATCTATGCGGAATCGCCAAACAGAAAAAGATCAATTCTGCCGGTATTAAATCAGCAGATAACAACCTGAGTTGCGATGCAACCCATTCGAATTTGAAGCCCGGAAAGGAGATCCATGCTGCACTTCAGACCAAACCTGCAGCGTTCTTGAGTGAGACGCGTGTCAGGTTCCGGCATCCTTTATGCCTGCGGAGAACGATCTTTGACGAATTGACCTGCTCAGTTATTGTCAGCGAGAGGCGATGCGTCGACGAGCCGTCCCTGATCTGGTCGAGATATCTATGAAACTGCAAACACATCGCCTGCTGATTCTGGTCTGTGTGGTGCTGGTTTTCACCTGCCAGCCCCTGTCTGCGGAAAAGCACCGCTTACGCGCGACTTGCAGGAAGGAAGCCCGGTTATCGCCCGAACTGGTCCTTGTTCGCCGCGCGAAATCCCGCTTTATGGGAGTCTGCCGCGACGGGAGCTCGGTCTATGAAGTCCCGGATGACCAGAAGCAGGCCCTGCGGTCAATGGCCTCCAGTGTTGACGGAGTCATTCCACGGGACGAGGTGCGATCAACTCGGCTGCTGATCAGCTATCCGAATCAGAACGACAAGCCCTCGAATGAAACACTTCAAGCCGCTGGCCTGAACCTGATTCAGGATTACCAGAATGGCTCGTTTCTGATTGTCGAACCGCAGGGAGATGTGACGGCCGGAACGGTCGAAGCATTAATGGCCGATGATGCGGTGGCCCATGTGGCTCCTGACTACATCATGTCCATTCCGACGATTGAAGCGGCCGGGGAAGTTGTTCCATCGACCACAAGTTCCGGGCCGAACGATCCGTTTCTAGGCAAGCTTTGGGGGATGAAGAACAGCGGAGCCACGCAGGTCTGGCCCAGGACTCATGAGTCACCGAACATCATTGTGGCCGTCATTGACAGCGGGGTCGATTACCGCCATCCCGACCTGAAAGACAATATGTGGTCGCGAGACGGCCGGCACGGATACGACTTCTATGACAACGACGACGACCCATTAGACGAGGAGAATCACGGCACTCACGTCGCCGGCACGATTGCCGGAACTGGAAACAACGGAGTCGGCGTGGTGGGTGTGACATGGAAAGCACAGATCATGGCCCTTCGCTTTCTGGGCCCCGATGGCTCAGGAGCGACCTCGGACGCGGTGAAATGCATTGACTGGGCCGTCGACAACGGAGCACACATTCTGTGCAACAGCTGGGGAGGCCCCCAAACGTCTCCTGAACTGGCTCGGGCTGTCGCTCGAGCGGAATCGAAGGGTGTGCTGTTTGTGGCCGCAGCCGGAAACACGGGCGGCTCAGGAAACAATAATGATTCCCGGCCTTCGTATCCCGCGTCATTGCAGCAACTGAATGTCATCTCGGTCGGAGCCATTGATGAATCCGACGCGCGGGGTTCGTTCAGTCATTATGGAAAGATGTCCGTCGACATCGGGGCACCGGGAGTTCAGATTCTCAGCACGACCCGAAACAACCAGTATGACACCTACAGCGGCACTTCCATGGCGGCACCCCATGTCGCGGGAGCAGCCGCATTGGTCTGGGCAAGTACCTTCACAACTCCCAGCCAGAACCCGACACAGATGATGAAAGTGCGGGACCTGATCTGTGAGAACGCTCGTCCGGTGACCGCTCTGAGCAATTTCTGGGGGCATGCGGCACCTGCCAAAGTTCCGGGCGGCGTGCTGGACATCTCGTTTCTGGCAAGAACTCCCCCGAACGACACTCCGTCGGTTCCTGAAGTTCCTCGGAGCCGCCTTGCAGAGAATCGTATGGTTGTGGCGCCTGCCAGGTTGCGGGCGATCATTCAGTGACGGCACATGGCTGTCACACAACGCAGATTCCGTGAGGAGATCTGCCGGGCAGGCGGTATGTGTCAGTCTGGTGTCTTGCGAATATTGTCCGTCGTTCACGGCTAACTCTTTGAAGACTCAACACACGGATGGAGTCCACTATGAGGCAATCGATCCTGGCAACCAGTCTGGCGGCCTGCCTGTTCGCGGCGGCCGATGAGGTTCGAGCGGACCCAACGGAATCATCGGTTTCGGTCGAGTGTTGTGGTCGTGTGCGGCACGGCGTCGTGGCCATCGGCGGTGAGACGACCGGCACAACCATTACATTCAAAGGCATCATCTGGGAGCTTGAATTGCCCGACGCGGCTTCGCAGGAATTCGCGAAGAGCCACGATCGGGAGTCAATCAAGGTTACTGGTAAGCTTCGCAGAGTTGCTGGCACCGAAGTCAGGGACCGCTGGATTATCGACGTGAAGAAGCTTGCGGAGTTCGATGAGACAAAAGACAAAGAGGGAACCCGACTTGTCATTCAGGGGACATTGCGATCCCGCACTGCCCGGAAGAGCGATTCTCCTGAGTTGATGATTGATGCCGATGATCAGCTCTGGCCAATCGACCTGTCCGCGGATGCACGGCTGCAGTCAAATGCAGAATCGCTCATTGGCCAGCCAGTTCTTCTGACTGCGAGCGTGGAACCCGACGCCGAAGACAAGTCCTCGGATCGGATTTTTATCCGCGTCAGGACTCTTACCAGACCGGCCAAAACTCCCGCTGAACGTGCGAAGGATTGAGAAGACAGCGAACGGGCCGAATTGGCGATTCTCGGAGAATCCCAAATCACATACCGGGAAGCTGACGCATCCCGCTCGCCAAAGCGCGGGTTGAAGATGTCGCCAACCCGGCGAGCGGTCCGGTGTCAACCGGCCGGCAGAACGTCTGCCACGCCGCGATTCTCAGAACACCTCCATCTGAAAACTGAAAACGCCGAGCCGCCTGCCGGGAAGCTGACGCATCCCGCTCGTCGAAATGCTCTGGTGGCGCCAAGCGTTTAACGCTGTGCTTTGAATTCGAACAATGAATATCCGAAGTGCACAAACAAGACGAACAGAGTGGCCCAGAGAATTGTCCGCGTGACTCCGTGGCTGATCTCGGATCCAGAAAGTTTTGGCGACACGCCGCATTTCCAGGAAATCAGGGCGATTCCGGCTCCGCAGGTCAGCAGTTTGGCCGCCAGCCAGCCACTGCCGCGATAAAAGAATCCCGTCTGCGGAATCAGTTCCTTGTGGAAATGCGAATCCCAGAACGCAACTCCCAGATCCCCATGCGTCATCAGAAACGCAAACGCGGCCGTCACACTGGCCACCGCATAACTGAGCATTGTCAGGAACGGAGTGCCGATCAGGAACGCATACAGGATGGGTGTCCGCAGTGTCCGGCGAGGATCCATGCCCAGAGTTCTCATGGCATCCAGTTGCTCGCCATACACCTTACTTCCGATGTCCGACGCAACCGCTGCGCCCGAGCGGGCTGCGATCAGAATCGTGGCAAGGATCGGAATTAGAAAGCGAAACAGCGAGAACCCGGTCGCATGCAGCAAATTCTCCGTCAGCAGAGGTTCCGTAAACTGACGAAACGGCAGATAGCGAAACACGAAATCCTGAGCCACGAAACCCAGAATCATGCCAGCCACGGCGATGTACACACAGGCCGAAGGTCCGGCCACCAGCTGCAGATAATAGGCCGAATATCGCAGGCCCCATTTGACACTTCGCCAGATCGGCAGCAGCGAAATCGGCAGCGTCAGAATGTCTTCGAAGAAGCTTCCGGTTCCTTCTAAAGAACGTTGCAGCGTCTTTGAACAGACGCGGCTGAGGGAATCCGCCGGTTTGTCGGCCGTCGCGGCGGGTGGCTGTCCCAGCGCTTCCGGGATCCGATCCCATTGAGTCTTCGGGAGTTCCACCAGCTTCTGCTGGTTATGGTCCAGCAACACAATGCGATCGGCAATCCGCCGCAGGGTTTCGTAATCGTGAGTGACCAGGATCGACGTGCGACGATGACGTTGCTGAGTCTCCTGAATCAGGTTGGCCACCTGTTCGGCAGTTCTGGGATCCAGTCCGGACGTCGGTTCATCGTACAGAATGACGTCCGTATCCATCGCGATTGCTCGAGCAATCGCGAGTCGCTGCTGCTGCCCGCCACTCAGCACAGATGTCGGACGATCCATGGGGACTCGCAGCTCCTGCAGCAGTTCCAGCGATCGCTGCTGCGAAACAACTCCACGGCTGTGATCCAGCGCGATCTGAACGTTCTGCACCGGAGACAATTCGTCCAGCAGCGCGAAGGACTGAAACACGACGGCGACCGGGCGATCTGCATCTCGCTCATTCCGCGATGTCCGACCGGCCGAAACAAATTCGATCGATCCGCTGTAGTGAATGCCTTCGTGGGACGCATCGATCAGCCCAGCCAGAATTCTGAGCAAAACAGATTTGCCGACACCGCTGCATCCCAGGACCAGAATGATCTCGCCAGCCGGAAACGTGATGGCCGCATCCTGCAGCAGCGTGCGATCCCCGGCCGTCACCGTCAATTGGCGCAGCTGGATCGACGTCCTGGCCGCTGCGGTTGGATGCGGGACGGGGACTGACGGCTTGTTTGATTCGGAGGTGGACTCGGGCATGCGTGACGCTGCAAAACCAGGGACATCATCAGGGAACTCTGGCAGTTCGATCCGAAGCAGGCGATCTTAGATCCTGTACCTCGTGTGTCCACGCATTCGCATGTTCGAATTCCCCGATTGCCCTTACTCTGTGTCTCCGCGCCTCCGCGTGAAGAACCTGTCGGGGTGCCATGCCCTCGCGAAGCGTGGGCATGCTTTGGATCAGATGAAATCCCAACAGGGCGGCGCGGTCAAACTCTGGCGCGTCAAACTCTCGATTCTGCCGATGCCATCTCGCCCCTGTTGGCGATCAACGTTCCAATCTCGTTCTCATACATCTCAACGACTTCGTGAGAACCTCTGTTTGCTGCGTAGCCCAGATTTGCGTCCCCTTTGCACCTCTTTTCCTGCTTTCTCTCGGGATTCACAGCAGCGACGAATGCCGTCCATTGGAAATGCATTGTCATCCGAGTTGACCGGGCTGGACTGCACCGTTGAAATGTGAAGGTCCGCCATGTCTCTGAACCAAGACGCCCGATCTGAATTGCAGTTGAGCCTCCCTGTGATGACCGCACCTCCGACCCCGTCGAATGCACCGAAGGGATCGAATGCCGGAGAGATGCGAAGATTTGCCTATCGGCATCTTGCCGCTGAAGTCTCGGCCACTGCACGCTTTTGTGACGAAGTCGTTCAACTGGCCCGGCTGCCGCACGACGACGGATTGCTTCTGCAGCTGATCGATAATTCTCGGAAACACTGTGTCGACCGTGCGGAAGAACTGACGGATTCTGATGCCCAACCCGGTTCGGAATCCTGCCGCGCGATTCTGCTGAACGGCAACTTCAACGCCACGGAAGACATTCAAGGCATCCTCGAACAACTCCACGCTCATCTGCACCGCAGTGATCGACTGTTTGCGGTCCTGTATTCGCCGTACGCTCAGTGGCTGTTTCGACTGGTGACGTGGCTGGGACTTCGACGTGGACCGATTCCGGAAACCTTCGTCACGGAAACGGAACTGCGATCACTGCTTCGACTCTCCGGTTTCGAAATTGTCCGGATCAGACCCTCGTTGTTCTTGCCGCTGTCGATCCCGCTGGTCAGTCGATTCCTGAACTCGTTGCTCCCCGCAACTCCGCTGCTGAACCGACTGGCACTCACGTGGATTGTAGTGGCTCGACCATTGCGGAAATCGGAATCCGTTCCTTCGTTGTCGATCGTCATCCCGGCTCGAAACGAAAAAGGCAATCTGGAGGCTGCTCTTCGTCGCATGCCGGAGTTTGCGACTCGGGATGTCGAAATTCTGTTCGTCGAAGGACATTCCACCGACGGAACCTGGGAAGAGATCCAGCAGTTGCTGCCTCAGTACGCGGATCGCTGGAAACTTCGCGCCATGCAGCAACCCGGCAAGGGGAAGAATGATGCCGTACGACTGGGATTCAGCCAGGCCACCGGAGATCTGGTGACGATTCTGGATGCCGACCTGACGATGCCGCCGGAATTATTGCCACGATTTTACGACGCGTGGCGACTGGGGCACGGCGACTTCATCAACGGCAATCGCCTGGTGTATCCGATGGAAGGCGAAGCCATGCGGCGACTGAATCTGCTGGGAAATCGCTTCTTCGCCAAAGCTCTGAGTGTGGTGCTGGGAGTCTCCATCGGCGACAGTCTGTGCGGCACAAAGCTGCTGTCGCGGCGAGACTATCAGCGAACGATTGCGTGGCGAAACCAGTTTGGAGACTTTGATCCATTTGGTGATTTCGAATTGCTGTTTGCCGCTTCCGAATTGTCATTGGGAATCGTCGACCTGCCCATTCGCTATCGGTCCCGCACTTACGGCAGCACCAACATCTCCCGATTCCGCGATGGCTGGCTGCTGCTGCGAATGACCATCTACGGGTTCTTCCGACTTCGTCTGGGACGAACCCGATGACGGATCTCAATGACCCGGCGCGCTGCAACGAAATCCGCAGTGTCATTCAGGGCAAGTTCAGCCTTCGAATGCTGTATCAGGAAGTCTATTCGCGATATGCCAACGTTTTGTCACGATGTCCTGCGGAAGGACTGGCGATTGAGCTGGGATCCGGAGCGGGCTTCGCGGGAACCCAGATCGCTGGCCTCACCACAACTGATGTACTGCCGTACGAAGGCATCGATCTGGTGTTCGACGCGCGACGAATGCCTTTTGCGGATCAGTCGCTGCGATTCATCGGCATGCTGAACGTGTTTCATCACATTCCGGACGTTGCCGCGTTTCTTGGTGAATGTCAGCGGTGTCTGATGCCAGGCGGGCGAGTTCTGATTGTCGATCAGTATCCTGGCTGGATCGCTCGCTGGATCTACAGATACGCTCACCATGAGCCGTGGCATCCGGAGTCAGCCGATTGGACTTTTCCCTCGACCGGTCCCCTTTCCGGTGCCAACGGAGCCCTGGCCTGGATTGTCTTTCAGCGCGATCGGCAACGATTTTCTGAACAGTTCCCGCGATTGCATCTGGATAGTTTTCGACCCCACACCCCGCTGCGATACTGGTTCAGCGGTGGACTGAAGTCGTGGTGCCTGATTCCACCGGCTCTCTGGAAATCGGCGTGCCGACTGGATGCAATGCTACTGAAGTGCTCGCCTGAATGGGGCAGTTTTGTCGATATCGAACTTAAGGGGCTGAGAGCCCCTTAACCCCGGTGAGCCTGACGGCTCTGTTGGAATGGATCCGCTCACGTTGTTCGCTGCCAAATAGATGTGTGCAGTGGGTGCGCGTTAGAATCGAGAACAAGTCCCGCAGGGGCAGAGAGCCCCCCTGACCCCGGTTCGAGCTTCCGCGCGGAGAAAGTGGCCCGCTCACGTTGTTCGCTACCGAAGAACATGTGCGCACCGAAAGCACAGAACTGATTAACGATCGAATTCAAACGGACCTATGCCTGCACCGACCATCACATCTGCACTCAGGGACGCATCGTCGCAGCATCGGTGGCAGGTACCGCTGGCGCTACTGGCGTTTGTGGTGACGTTTCTGTCGTGTGTTCAGGCAGCGCATCAGCGAGGAGTTCTGTCGGCTCCTCCAGTGAATGGTGGCGATGAGGACAGCTACGAACGTCTGGGATACAACCTCGCCAGCGGGCTGGGCTTTGGCTTCTGTCCTTCGGATCAGCCCATTCTTGAAGGCCGCGCAGAACCAGCGCCGGTTACTGAGTGCCATGGGAACTGTTCGCCGACGGAGTTCGCTCCGACTGCATATCGGCCACCAGGGTTCCCGTTTGTCGTCGCGGCCATCTATCGATTCAGCCCGCTGAACTTCTTTGCTGTGCGGTTAATGAACTGCGTTTTCTGCGCGATGGCGGTGGCTGTCACAGCCGTGGCATTTGCGTCGGCGTCACGCATTGCGGCATTTGGTCTGATCGTGTTGTGCAGTATTGATCCGCGATTTCGCGAATTCGCAGGCACGTTTCTGACTGAAAACCTCGCCACACTGACCTTTTGCCTCTTCGCGATTTTTCTGGCTGCGTTTCTCCATACCGAATCCGTCAGTCGCGGATTCCTGTGCGGGCTGGCACTAAGTGCTCTGGTTTTCACACGCTCGTTCTATGTTGCCTGGTATCCGATTTTATGGATCTGCGTTGCCGGCTGGATTGCCGGTCAGGTGCATCGATCGCGCGTTTCGGTGCGTGTCGGAATCCAGGTCTTTGCGGCATTTGCCGTGGCCTGTCTGCTGCTGACCGGGCCGTGGTGGATTCGCAACTGTCTGGTTCTGAAGGCTGCGATGCCCACGGGGACTCAGGGAGGAATTGGCATTGCCGATGGATTCAGCGACAGCGCGTGGGAGAACTTTGGCAGCTGGACGCCCACAACCGCCAATCAGATTCTGGATCGCATGAAGCAGGATCCGGCACTGGCGAAACTCAGCCCGCCGGACCTGGAGAAAGAACACGCTCGTCAGGGAGCCGAACATGCGAAGAACTGGATTCGCGAAAACCTTGCAAGGATTCCGCAGCTCAGCTGGTGGAAGCTGAGTCGTTTGTGGGAATGCGGAAGTCTGCTGCACGGCGTGCTGTTCGTTGCCATGTTCATCGGGCTTTATGCGCAGCGAAGGCAACCGGTTGCCAAAGTCATGGTGTTGCTGTTGCTGCTGAATTCGCTGACTGTGATGGCGACCTATCACACGTACGAGCGTTTCTTTACGCCCTTCCGGCCGCTGATCCACGGCTTCGCGATCTGCGGCGCGCAGTTCGTGCTGCAGAGTGTGCGTCAGCGGATCCGAACGCTCAGTCCATCGCCAGGTTCACACCACTGAAGGTTCAGGGCTGCTTTGCTTCGGGCTTGCCCATGGCTTCGACAATGAAATTGAACATCAGCTTGTTGTAATGATCTCCAAAGATTCCGTGCCGAGCTGTGGGGTAGAGCATCAGTTCAAAGTCCAGGTCCGCCTGCTGAAGAGCGTGAGTCAGCTGAATCGTGTTTTCCGGATGCACGTTGTCGTCCTTCAGACCGTGGATCAGCAGCAGTCGGCCATGCAGTTTTGCGGCTTCCGCAACGACGGATGACTGACGATAACCGTCCGGATTATCGGCCGGCGTGGACATAAACCGTTCTGTATAAATCGTGTCGTAATTGGCCCAGTCCGTGACCGGAGCGCCAGCGATCCCCGCGCACAGTTTGCCACAGTGCGTCATCGCGTAAGACGTGAAGTACCCACCGTAGCTGTGACCACTCATTCCGATCCGATTCGCATCCACCCAGCCCTGATTCGCCAGCCAGTCGCACAAAGACACCAGATCCCGAGTTTCTTCGACACCCAGTTGGTGATAGGCCTTCCACGCACTTCGCGCGCTGTATCCACTGGCCGTTCGAGGATCAAACGTGATGACCACGATGCCCAGATTGGCCAGCAGGTGATCGACAAGTCGAGCATTCCAGGCATTCTTGACGTTGGGTGCGTGAGGTCCTCCGTAGGTTCTCAGCCAGATCGGATGTTTCCTGTCGGCATCGAAGTCCGGTGGCAGGACAAAGATGGCTGTTGTCGTCGATCCGTCAGCCATGGGCACATCTCGAAACTCGACCGTGCCGAACCGGTACTTGTCGTGCGGCACCTTCACGGGTTCCACGAGTGTTCTGACAGGCTTCCCGCTGGCATCTCGCAGTTCAACTTTTGGAGGCTGCAAAAGACTGCTCCATTGATCCACGATAAAACTGCCTTTTGGGCTGACATTGGGAATGTGCCAGCCGCCTTCAGAGGACAGACAGGTGACTTCGCCTGGTGATTCGTTCAGGCGAACTCGATAAACCTGTTCGGCAATCGGTGAATCTTTTGTCGCGGTGACCACAATCGAAGACTCGTCATCGCTGATTGCCAGCAGCTCACGCACTTCCCATTCGCCGGCAGTGACGGGGGTCTGTTGCCCGTCGGTGGTGACTCGATACAGATGGCGCCAGCCGGTTCGTTCACTGAAGAACAGAAAGCTGCCATCCGCCAGGAACTTCACATCCTGAGGATTATCGATCCAGGCTTCGGTGGAATCGCGCAGCAGTTTTCGACTTTGACATGTGCCCACATCCGTGATCAGCACGTCCAGCCAGGTCTGGATCCGATTTTGCGCGTACCAGTAGAGCTGCTGACTGTTGGGGAACCAGTTGAAGTGGACCAGCAGAAACTCTTCGGCAGGATACGTGGACGTGTTCACCCAGTGCACCGGGCCACCGCCGGCTGACACGACCCCCAGTCGGACCACGGGATTGGTGTCACCGGCCTTTGGGTAATATTCTGTTTCGATCTCCTGGGAGATCTTCAGATGATCGCTGACCTGAAACGTGGGGACTTTGCTGTCGTTGAACTGCTGAAAGGCGAGTGACTTTCCATCCGGGCTCCAGCGATAAGCCTGCCACTTGCGATTGTAGATTTCTTCAAAGTACACCCAGTCGGCTTTGCCGTTGCGAATCGCCGGACCAGCATCGTGCGTCAACTGTCGAACCTGTCTTGCCTGAAAGTCAGCCACCCACAATTCATCGCGGTAGATAAACGCCACACCGGATCCCGTGGGACTCATGGTCGCCAGTTCCAGATTCTCCGGAACACTGCCGACGATGACCGGTTCGCCACCATCCAGTGACATCCGGATCAACTGGTCTTTGATTCGAAAGACAACCAGTCGCTGTGAAGGAAGAAATTCCATCCAGCCGCCAGTCGCCAGCTTCTTTGCCTCTTCGTCAGACAGGCTGGCCACTGACTTCAGCGCGGTGGCCAGTGCATCGGCGTCATACCAGGGTGATCGAGTTCCAGTGGCCGCATCGACCTGCACCCAGCCCTTCGATTCGCGTTCGATGTAGGACTTATCATCAAGCCAGGTGATGCGAAGAGGCGACGAACCACCCAGTGAGAGTCGCTTCTTTCCATAGACGTGTTCCCACGTCAGTGGTTCGCGACTCGCAGTCGAATCATTCGAAGTGCTGCTCGAAGGCTCCGAAGTCTGCTGTGAATCGGTTTCGGGAGCTGCACCAGCTCCCGTGTCTGCCTGTGGTCCTCCGACTCGCAGCCCCGGAATCTCCACAGCCGAAGGCGGTTCCTTCGACGGAGTCGATTGCGGTGCGGTGGCCGGAATTGCAGTCCCGACGGCCGTTGGCTTTGTCAGATCGGCCGACTGATCGGAATTCGCAATCAGGCCCTGAAGCACTGCAACCAGTTGGGCTTCCACGCCGTCGTGGCTGGCCATTTCCAGCAGTTCGTTGCCGGAACTCGTCAGTCCTCGCAGATGCAGAAACGTGCCAGTCAATAACATTCGATCTGACGACAGTGGCCGTTCGGACATCCAACGCCAGACCAGATCCCCGTGACGCTTTGCCGCCGAGTTCGTTCCATACAAAGTCTCTGCAGTCACCCAGGATCGATTGCTGTCTTCCGGGACCAGCAGGCCAGCCTTCAGATACTGCACGGCGGACGCAAAGTCCTGCTGAGCAACTCGAGCAAACGACATTCGCAGGTACGGCGCGCGGCGATCCGGGGCGACATCCAGAGCAGCACGGTAGTACGAATCGGCCTCGACATAGTTTCCCTTTCGAAACTCCGAATCCCCCAGTGACTGATACCTGAGTCCATGTACTTTTTCGGCTGTGGAAGATTTGCGATCCGAGAACGGAAACATGCCGAATTCATTCAGAATCGGCACACCATCCGGCAGCGGTGGTGGAGGCACATCTCCAGGCAGAGCGGGTCTGTCCTCGGCCGCTCCCTTTGGGTCCAGCCGCGGTCGTTCCGGGATCTCTGGAACCGGAATCGGAAACGCTGGCTCCGGAACAATCAGTGCCAGCGGAGATGGGGTCGAATCGATCACGCTTAGTCTGCGAACGACCGGACTCAGATAGATTCGCGGTGTCAGAAAGGAGAATCCTCCGCAGTAGGGGACACTGTTGTAGAAGACGGGAGCAAAAGGGAACAACAGCCCGGTTTGGGGGTCGAGGTACAAGGGGTCCAGCATGACGGGTGCAACCGGCCCATGCGACCACCACGGATTGGGAACCAGCGCGGTGGTTCCGGGGTATGGAACAACCGGGTAATTCGACGATCCCCAACCCGGATATCCATAGCCGTATCCGAGACTCCCGTATCCATACCATGACCCGCCATAGTTTCCGTAGATCCGTGGCCTGGACCAGGGTGCGGATCCGTAAAACGGCTGGCTAAAACCATACGACGAGGACGTTCCGCCTAAGGTACGGTGGGATCCATGAGATCGCGCAAATGCAGACGTACTTCCGGGCGGTAGTCGCTGCTGCGCCGTAACGGGATCCATGCTTCCGCTCAGAATCGCGAGCCCTGCGAGGAGAGTCAGCATTAAAGAACGTGACATCGTTAGTCTCCCTCGTCACTGCAATCGATCGGACAACATACTCCATTGTTGGCTTTGCATCGCAGGGAAACAAGCACCGCGATTGGTCGGACTGATCGGAAGAAATCTCTGTGGGGCCGCAGCCGAGTCGTCCCCGCGGCGTCGACTTTCCGACGTTTTCAGTACTGTCATGATGCTGTTTTGCATGGTCCGGCGATTCACTACAATCCCCGCCCTTTCGACTGCGCCTCTGCCGTGCGATGGCCCGCAGCCCCGTGTCCCGGTCACTTTGACAACGTGTGTGCATCATGATCGTGAGCAAAAACTGGCTGGCGGACTATGTTTCGCTGCCTTCATCGGTGGACGAACTGACTCGGCGTCTGACCATGTCGGGGCTGAATCTGGAAGAGTTCCATGAAGTCGCTGAAGGGCTGAGTCAGCCGGATGTGGCGATCGATCTGGAAGTGACCAGCAACCGTCCGGATTGTCTGGGTCATCTCGGAGTGGCTCGGGAAATATCGGTGCTGTTCCGAACGCCTCTGACCATTCCCGATCCGCAGCCCGCTGTCAGTGTCGACGAGGCTGCTGCTGCTGTCTCCGTCACCAGCGAATGTCCGGATTTGTGTCCCGAATACCATGCCCGAGTGATCCGGGGAGTTCGCATCGGGCCCAGTCCGGCATGGTTGAAGGATCGTCTGGCCGCGGTCGGCATCAACTCCGTGAACAATGTCGTCGACGTCACGAACTTCGTGATGATGGAATGCGGCCAGCCACTGCACGCGTTTGATTATGACCGACTGAACGGCCGAAAGATCATCGTACGACGGGCTCGCAGGGGCGAAACCATTACGGCCATTGATCAGCGACCGTATCAGCTGACCGAAGACATGTGCGTGATTGCGGACGGCAGCCGGCCGGTGGCGGTCGCTGGTGTGATGGGTGGATTCGATACCGAGATTTCAGAATCCACAGTCAATGTGCTGATTGAATCGGCTGCCTTCGCGTCGATGTCAGTCCGTTCCACAGCCCGCACTCTGAAGCTGCACAGTCCGTCCTCCTATCGATTTGAACGCAAAGTCGATCGGCAGGCACTGGACTGGGCATCGCGCCGCTGTTGCGAGCTGATTCTGAAAGTCGCCGGCGGTCAGTTGCTCAGTGGATCTGTCGTGGCCGGCAAGCCCATGGCTCAGCAGCGCGAAGCCATCCCACTGCGATTCTCGCGGGTTGAGCAGTTGCTGGGCATTTCTATTCCGGGAGAGATCTGTGTCGATCTGCTGGAGCGGCTGGGCCTGAAATGTCTGAGCTGCAGTGACCAGCAGGCCCGATTTGAACCTCCCAGCTGGCGTCCCGACCTGCTGCGTGAATGTGATCTGATCGAGGAAGTCGCGAGGATCCATGGGTACGAACACATTCCCGATGACGCCACGCTTCCGGTTGTGGCTACCGCAGGAACTCGCCGCGAACGAGTGCTCGACATCATCCGATCTCAGCTTACAGCCAGCGGCTTTTCCGAAGCCATCACTCTGTCATTTGTCAGCGATGCTCAGCGACAGCAATTTCGCCCGGCAGGCGAACTGCCTCCGGTCGCCGTCAGTCATTCCAGTCGCAGCCACGAAAATATGCTGCGGCAGAGTCTGATCCCCAGCCTGCTGCAGTGCCGTCGTCAGAATGAACGACACGGAACGGCCAATGCCGAGCTGTTTGAGATTGCCCGAGTGTACCTGTCAGCCGGGAAGGGACAGCCGGAACACGTGGCGGAACCGCTGACCATCAGTCTCGTGTCAGGTCGACCATTCGCTCAGGTTCTGGGTGTGGTTCACGGCCTTGCCGCGCGCCTGGCTCCGCAGGCGGTTGTGTCCACTCAGCCATCGTCCAATCCTGAATTCACGGCAGGCCGCGGTGCGGAAGTGCTGATCAATGGGGAACTCTGGGGCTGGCTGGGTGAACTGAGCCGTGAGGTGCTGGAGGCGGCCGATCTTCAGGATGCTGTCACCGTCGCCGAACTGCGTCTGCCTCGCATCGAAGACGCTTATGAGCCGCATCGCAGCTATGTTCCGCTGCCACGGTTCCCGGCGGTTTCGCGCGATCTGAACTTTGTGCTGCCGGAATCGGTTACGTGGGCCGAGCTGTCGCAGACGGTGTCCCGGTCGGCCGGAGCCCTGCTGCAGGGAACGTCATTCGGCGGACAATATCGCGGAAAGCAGATCGATACGGATCGGAAGTCCTACCTCGTGACCTGCCGATTCATGGCTCCGGACCGGACTCTGACAACCGAAGAAGTGGATGCCGCGGTCCAGCGAATCATCGGAGCCTGCGAATCCGGCCTGTCGGCAAAACTTCGCGCCTGACATCTGTACCCTGGAGTCAGCATCTGGGCTCCGTGAATCTGGCCGCTGCAAATTTTCTCAGCATCCTGAAACGCTGATCAATCCCGTTTCCGGCAGGGAAAATGTGGATGACGTCCGGGGCGAGTCGGATCGGTGGATTGGTTTAGCCTGCGGGCGCCGGTATCATGAAGAAAACGCGGTTCAGCGAGCCGATGTCGTTCTGTTTCTGCTCATCGCCTGATGAGCATTCCTCTGGATTGAACTCGTCGGTATGGACGAACTGAAGCACGAGTGCGGTGTTGCTGCCGTGTACCACCTGAATTCCGGTGACCTCAGCCCGCTCATTCCCAGGCTGCGTCGGAAGGATAAAAGCTTTATCGACCCGGCCACCGAGGTCGCTCAGGACGTTCGCAACCGCACTTCCCGGCTGATTCCCGGCATGCTTCTGGACATGCAGAACCGAGGGCAGTTGGCCGCTGGGCTGACAAGTTACAACCCGTCGCGACTGCAGTTGATTCAGACGCACAAGGATGTCGGCGGTGTGGCCGAAGTCTTTCGGATGAATCACGAAGACCGTTATAAAAACCTGATGGCCGAACATGCGGGCCAGGCGGCCATCGGGCACGTTCGCTATGCCACCTGCGGCAAAGATGATCCGTCCTACGCCCAGCCGTTTGAGCGACAACATATTGCCCGATCGAAGTGGTTCAGCTTCGCATTCAATGGTCAACTGGCCAACTATACTGACCTCAGGGAAGAGCTGCTGCAGACGACAGACTTCCACCTCACTCGCGAAACCGATACCGAGATTCTGCATCATCTGATTTCGCACGAGTTGTCCGTCAACGCTCAGATCACACCGGTCGAGTTGCTCCGAATCCTGTCGAAACGGCTGGACGGATCGTGGAATGTGGTGTTTCTGAATGCCCGCGGACAGATGTTTGTCTCTCGGGATCCCCTGGGGATTCGGCCACTGTGCTACGCGGTCGAAGGCTCACTGTTTGCCGCCGCCAGCGAGAGTGTCGCGCTGACTCATCTGGGTTTCTCCGAAGACAGCGTCAAAAATGTTCCCCCCGGCCATGTCGTTGTGGTCGACGGTGAAACCGTACGAGTGGAGCAGTATGCCGAAAGCCCCAGGAAGTCCCATTGTTTCTTTGAATGGATCTATTTTGCCAACGCCGGAAGTTCGTTTGACGATGCCGGCGTTTACCTGTCTCGCAAGAAACTGGGCGAGGAACTGGCGAAGCGTGAAACCCTGACGATGGGAGACGACGTTGTGGTCGTCCCGGTCCCGGATACGGCCAAGGCTGCCGCCGACAGCATGGCATTTCAGCTGCAGGTCCCGTCCCTCGAAGGTCTGATCCGCAATCGCTACATCGGCCGGACGTTTATCGAAGGGAACAATCGAGCCGACAAGGTTCGTATGAAATACACACCGCTGCCGGAAATCCTGGAAGGCAAGCGAGTCCTGCTGGTCGACGATTCCATCGTCCGCGCCACAACGCTGAAAGAGCTGCTGGCACTGCTTCGCGAACGAGGTCGCGCGAAGGAAATCCACGTCCGTATCGCCTGCCCGCCCATTATTGCTCCGTGCTTTTACGGCATTGACATGTCAACGGTCAGCGAACTTTTTGCCCCGGGGTTCATGGCCGGAAAGTCGATCACACCGGAAGAAGAGCAGGCCATGGCCGATGCCATTGGCGCTACCAGCCTGCGGTATCTTCCCGTTGATGCGGTGGCCGCGTGCGTGGGATTGCCCAGCAGTTCTCTGTGTCAGGCCTGCGTGACCGGGATTTATCCGACACCGGCCGGCGAACGGCTCTACGAGAAAGCCCTCGTTCTTGATCAGTGCGAACGACGCGAAGCGCTGCCAGGGGGCAGCACAAATCCCGCCTCCGGCAGTCGTGAACGCATCTATGTCTGATCCTGGTCAGATCAACTGCCGTAAAGCCGGATCAGCGGATGTCGACGTGATCGCCGACTATAACTGCCGTTTGGCTAAAGAGACCGAAGGC
>Ga0209573_1001518_pt1 | contig 35360 bp, 29 predicted proteins | sample TNRBio252014_DNA_FD_185870 | JGI IMG/M metagenome (GOLD analysis project Ga0209573, IMG submission 185870) | Wastewater treatment Type I Accumulibacter community from EBPR Bioreactor in Madison, WI, USA - TNR Reactor_6/25/2014_ DNA (SPAdes)... | ecosystem: Engineered > Bioreactor > EBPR >...
GATTTGATAGAATGTTTCATGGTGATTTCCTCATAAGTAAAGGTTATTTTGTCCGCGAAACAAGTATTATCTTGTCTTATCGGCGGAAGTCACCTTTCTTACTTTCAACATATTTTTGGGCTTTGCCCCTGGTTACGCACTAAAAAGCTTAAGTTGATGCGTATGAGACGGGTTTGAAACCCGTCTCTACGCATGTTATCAATTACGGTTCGCCGAAAAGTGCTACCAAGACACATCATGAGCCGAACATACTCAAACATTGCGTCTCTAAATCTACGGCGAGGCTTTTTGAATCTTTGCCATTTTAACTCACGATCTTTGTAATACTAACATCAGAATGGCCTAAAATGGGTGCATTCGCCTTATGATGAAGTTTTGTGAAGCTTTTTCGGTGCTAAGGGAATAGTATCTTCTCTAATTCAAATTGCGATATTGTCAATTTTTCATATAACTACTTTAACAATAAATAGTTATGCAAAAATGTACTTTTGGTGTCATTCATCAAATTTTACGAATTGAAAACTAATCTGTAAGCAGTAATTTTATAAATACTTAGAAACATCGCCAAAACTTTATATTCCATTTGCAAATTAGCCTAATAACATCATTTTTGAAAATGGAACATATAATGTATACAATCAAAAAGTGTTATTTATCATATCTGACAGATAATAATATTGTTAAAATTCACAAAGCTTTAGTAGAGTAATTTTCACAAATAATGTTTCGTTTCTTATTAATCATAATCGCTTGTATTCTTTGCAAAATATTTTTTGGTTTTCTGCCTTTTTCTCCTATTTTGCAATACATTTTACTTCTTTTAATTATCTTATTTTTGTTATTGATTTATTACATCAAAAGTAATGGCACAAAGAAAGATAATTAATACAATCTAATTCATTTAACAAAATCGTTGCAAAAGACCCGCAAAAAGCGCGGGCTTTTGAACTCGGTGTTATTCTACCTCTATACTCATTGATTTTCTTTTCAGTGCTTTTCAGTGTGTTCAGTGGTTAAAAAGTTTTTTCTTCTCTTGCGTTAGCCTAAAAAGTGCCATTCAAGCATTGCCCTAAGGCTAAGTCAATAGAAAGATTCAGGTTTTTCACCTTTCCATAGGCCAAGCGCTCAAAAATCATTTTTAATTTTGAGTCTCCTAAGTACAATCAAATGCCAATAACTAAAGCGTTTCACTAGACGCGCAAAAAGCGCGGGCTAGTGAAGTTAGTTTTAGCAACTTTTAGAACAGAAAAATTATGATATTTCAATTCGCTATTAATTTAAACATAAAAAATAAAGATGTTCAGGCCATCATAGATTTAGACACAGGCATGATAGGCTTTGCTGAAAAAATAAATAATGATATCGTTGAATATAATTGGTATAATTGTCCTCGTGAATATCGAAATTCATTTTTTGTGAGCCTCGAAGATAAAGCGGCTAAAAATTCTTATGGCAATTGTGAAATAAACAGAAAGAATGAAGCGGCCGATGTATTGTATTCATTTTTTAAATCAAAGAATAATAAGTCAATCTAACGAGTCGGTGCACCGGATACGCTGGCGCGTACCAGTGACCTTGGTGTTAGGCTTCAAAATGATTTTGTCAAATTTCAATTATGATTCGTTGATTGCGGCTAAGGTAAGTCCTAATCTAGCAAAGGTTTTGACCAATCCTAACTCATTTGCAAATAATTTAGACATTATAATTGGAAATTCAAAATGGGACTATTGTATTCCGAAAGATGTTACATCAGTAGTACCAATGTATGGTGGCAACTCAGATATGTTAGTTCGATGGGAGCGATTAAAAAAGTTAGAATATGCAAAAATACATCATGATGGTGATGATTGGCGGTTAATTGCATCTTCAGAACAAGGCCTTATGGCACATATTTTGTTTAATTATTATGAAATGTGCGATGGTGACTTAGAAAGTATTGAATTTGTAAAACAATTATCACAAACTATGGGATTTGTGCATCTTGATACATTTTGGAAATGGGTTAACAATAATTTATCCGATGAAAAATGGATATTGAAGTTATGAGATCGTTGCCTAACGAAAACGATTCACAAAACGCTTCGCGCCTGTGAGCTTAACTTAGTTTAAATATTATGAACCGTGAAATTCTTTATAGTTTAATTAATAAAGCAAACAAGGAAAATTATTTAATCTTTCTAATTAGTTTTTATGCTTATATTTAAAATTATTTGTTTCTTTTCCCGCGATTATTAGAAAAGCATGAATTCTTTCATGTGAACAAGTTAATGTTTTTTTATTAATTTCGGCTCAAATTTTTATATTCATCGACTGCCTACGATTTGTGGCAAATAAATCCGGATTAATCTGTCCAAGTTGCAATAAAAACTGGCATAATTATTTTTGCGATCCAAATAAATCACCAAATTATGTTTTAGCTCATGGAATGTGACCGTTTTGCAACACAAAAATCATCAATGAAAAAACAAACTAACGAAAGTGTCAAACCAGACTGCTCGACAGCCAGTTATTTAAATCGGGGAAAAACTTAGACACAAATAATGATGAATTTAAAGTTTCGAAAATTGACAATTTGCTTGATTTTTTTGAATTGTATTTAATAATAATAGGTAATTTTGTATGTCGAAAATTTTCGTTATCGGATAAAAAATGCCCGACCCAAAATGTTTTATTATTGCTGGTCCAAATGGTGCGGGCAAATCAACTTTTGCAATAACCCACTTAAAGGAAAAATTGAAGTTATATCAATTTATTAATGCGGATATGATTGCAGATGGTTTATTCCCTCTTAATGCGGAATAGCACTCGCTTGAAGCTAGCAAATTATTTATAAAAGAATTAAAATCAAATATTAAAGAAAAGCGCGACTTCTCTTTTGAAACAACTTTATCAGGCAAAATGTATGAAAAAATGGTTAAGGAATTATTAAAACAAAACTGGGAAGTAACAATTTACTATCTTTGGATTCCTAGTGTACAATTTTCTATTCAACGAGTTAAAGAAAGAGTAAGACAAGGTGGCCATAATATACCTGAAAATGCATTAAAAAGACGGTATAAAAGAAGCTTAATTAATTTAATGAAAATTTATGTAAATTTGCCTTGTTATGTATTTTGTATGGATAACACCCAAGAAGAACCAAAACTTGTTTTTCAGTCCAAAAATGGTAAAATAAGAATAACTAATCAATTAATTATGCAGAAGATTACAAATGAAATCAAAATTTGAAAAGGAATTTCCCGAAACTGCGGAATCTGTACTTGCTTCTGCTAGAAAAGCCGTCAGAGAAGAGCTCATTAAAAAAGCAAAACTTGGGCAATACGCAATTGTTGACTTGGGCGACGGAAAACCATCTCGGGTATTAGCTTCTAAGTTAGTAAAAAAATTCAAATAATTTACTCTAATTATCAAAGTCTTCGGTAAGTAATGAGAATAATGCTTTAATTAAATTACCCGTCACGCATTATTAGAAACGATATAGGAAAGTGCATTGTATTCTTTTTCCAAAAACCGAATGTTTTTTTGCTTACCCCATTGTTAATTACAAAATTTTATGTAAGCTTCCACTAAGAAAGACTTTAACAATATCGTTGCATTTGACGAGCAAAAATAGGCGCACTAGTGAAAAATTATTTTTAAAGAATTTTTCTCACAACGACACAAAGTTGTTCGCCGCGGCCCGGTGAACAGTGACGATATACTGATTTTTTTTTGGAGAAATTATGTTTTTCTCATTTAGGAAAGAAAAACCTGAGCAGAGATTCTGGAATTGGTTTACAAAAAACTTACCTCAAGACTTTAAAAAAGAATCCGAGTATGAAAAAGTAGTAAATATACTTTCAAAAAAATTGATTCAATATAAAAGAGGGTTAGCTGTTGAAGTTTCTAATATTGAAAATGGAGTTAGAGAATTAGTAATTAGTGCTGATGGCGATAGAGATCTTTTCCCCTCAGTTGAGAAATTGGTTTCTGAAGCACCTAAGATTAATGGCTGGAAGATGATAGCGTTTAGACAAAAAGCACCAGAAGGATTTAGTTTAACAGCAGGTGATCTAAAATTAGATCCTAAAGAAATGTACTTTTATCCAATACAATCTAAAAAAGAATTGGACATTTTAGTTTATATAAGCGAGTTAAGCAAACACGATATTAACACAGTTTCTTATTTTGGCCTTATAGTAGTTGACAATCTTTTAGGTGAGTTTGATTGTGTTATGAAAGTCAGGTCTTATGATTTTCAAGAATTAACACCTGATATAGACAAAAATTCAATTTATCCTTTAACTAAACTTTCAGAATATGTTAACAAGTTTCATAAATCTTATTAGAATAAAAGCATAACGAAGGCGTCGAAGCAGAACCGCAAAAATCGCGCGCTGCTTACTCTGGTGTTAATTTTATTTTATTTTTTTAGAATGCTTATTACAATTGGTATGTAACCTCATATTTTAACAAAAGGACTTTATGATTCTCCGCATTTTAGCTTGGATTGGATTTTTACTTGGTGGCATAACTAACTTAGAGCTTATTATTTTTAAAGGAACTTTTCACCCACTTGGTGCAATCATTTTTATTTTAGGTTTAGGTTATTTCTTAAAAAATGGGTTTTTTAAATCCAAGAAACCTAAAGATGACAAAAACGGATAAATTGACTTATTTGACTTTTAAAAAAATATTGGCCATAGGCATTGAATTATTTGATAATTATTTGGTAGCTATTCTGTGTATTTCTTTTTTCTATTACTATTTGCGTGGATTCAATAATCTTTCTAGGCGACATCTGTGGTGAATAGAATTATAGCTAACCAGTCATTAACTTTTTATTTTCTTTGATTCCCAATAACCTTTTAGTATAATTCAATCCTTTTAACCAGTTATAGGTATTGCATTATGAATGCACCTATTTGTCCGCATTGTAAAAATGAGATTAGCTTTTTAGTTGGATTAAAAATTAGCAATCCTTTTTATTTTAAGTGCCCTTTATGTAAAATGATTGTAAAGCAATTTACCATGCTTTTATTTGTTTTATGTGTTTTTTTGGCTTTCTGTGCTACTGGATTCGGATTTTGGATAGCATTTAAAGTGTTATCTGGCGATTTAATAGGCACCTTGCAATCTTTACCAGTTTTAATTATTTTTTCATTACTTGCTGAAATTATTCTTTTTTGGGTTTTATCAAAACATGGTATCCTCAAAAATAACAAAAACTAACCAATAAGCATTGCATTCGTGCGTAGCCACGATTGCAATACATGTTCAATAAAACCAGCTAAGATGTAATGGATAGTTATTTATGTGTTTTAGGTTGTAGTTTTTGTATTTCGGTCTATTTCAGTTTTGCCCTTGAAACAGCTTTGTTGTATTTGATGCTCTTTTGATGAACAGATAAATGCAACAAATATTTTCGGAATTTTTTTCAGGCAAACTAAATGTATTCGATCGAAAAAAATGCCTTGACCATATAAGAATTAATCTTCTGCATGGCAACCGAAAAATCTTTTAGTAACATGTCTTCTAAAAATTTCTGCTGTTACTGGTTCATAACAAACTCCTTAAAAATGGATTAATAAAATTAAAAAGGCTTCCATTATAAAGAAAAAATCATAAAATAGGCGAACTACCGCGGTCAAGCGGTTTACTTGAACTAAATCGCCCAACCAGACGGATACGCCCCTGGTGATTCAGCGTTAAGGGGACAAACTTGTGGCAAGAAAAGAAACACAAATGCGAATTCAACTACTCTCCTTCGCCGCTTTAGTTCTACTGACGCTTTGTATTTGGGGTTATGAAAAAATAGCCACACAACCCTCCAAGCCTATGGTTCAGTCGGGCGGATCAAAAATCAACAAATCTATAGACCAAAATAAGCCAAGCGACGAATCATTAATGCTCGAACAGTATATTCGTCTCGGGCTGGCTGCACATGATCGAGAATGGTTTGGTGACGACATGGTCAAAGCAGAGAAAGTCCTCTCCTCTCTAGCCGAAAAAGAATCTTGGAAACTCCCCAGGTACAAGAGTGAACGCTCGGGAGAGGTGTTTGCGAGAATGACTTCGCCACAAAACCTCGAATTTTTAAGGAATCGGAATTTGCCTTTTGATGTACGGTTTCCGCAAGCTCTCAACTACTGTCAATCTAGCAGCCAGATACTCAAGCTATATGTGTCAGCTTTTCTAGAAAAGAATGTGAGCGACAGTGAACTCGTGGAATTGATGGGGGCGATGTTTCGTATATCTGTGGTAATGCTTGAGCTTGTCGATGAATTTCTGCCCACTTTGAATAATGATGATCCGAATTATCAAGTTCGCTTGAAGGGCTTGGAGCAAATGAAGCGAGGGCTTGCAGGTATTGTTGGGGGTGGCATACAGACATTAAGAGAGAGCGAGAGCTATCGAGTCAGCGAACTTGCTAGACTTGTTGCATACATGCAAGAGGCCTTCCCGCTAATCGTACCACGGCTATTACCCGGAGCTCGCCTCGAGACCATGACTAGTTTGGAGAAGATGCAAGTAGACCCTAACATGAAGGGTCTTCAACCTGGATTGGGTGAGCTTTATTTGAAAATAAAAATTTCCTTAGAGAAAGGGAAAGCACCCTAACCAGTAAGCATTGCATTTGTGCGTATCCACGATTGCAATGCATGTTCAATAAACCCAGCTAAGAGGGAATGGATAGTTCTTTGTGTGTTTTAAGTTGTGATTTTTATAGTTCGGATTATTTCAGTTTTGTCCTTTAAACAGCTTTGGTTGTATTGGATGCTGTTTTGATGAATAAATAAAGGCAAACAAATATTCATTTTCGCTTGTTTTAAGTCAAATTTTAATTGTTACAAATCTCTCTTCTCTGTGTAACTCTGCGTGCCTCTCTTCTTCCTCTGTGTAAATGCTTTTTCTTTTTTTGAGATTGGCTTAAAAATGCGTTTAAAAACTTCTTTTAAGGCTAAGCCAACGCAAAGATGTAAGTTTTTCGCCATTTTTGAGGCCAAGCCATCAAAAAAACATTTCAAATTTTGAGTCTTCTTAGTAAAATCAAAGGTCAATAACAAAGAGTTTCACTAGACCCGCAAAAAGCGCGGGCTAGTGAAACTCAATGTTAGCCTCTAAAGAAAACAAATATGGAATTACAAGGTATATACTTTCTCGCAATTATTTTTATTTTATTGTTCTACTGCGTTGCAAAAATAATTACATCAAATATTCGACATGATAAAATTATCTTAATATATTTTAATTTTCACAAAGAACACCAGAAATGCACAAATGGTATTGAGTATGAAATTGCAAAAATAATTGATAAAAACATGTTTAACTCCAAAAGACTTGAATCGCTTCGCCCAGATATGAAAATAATGAACCTTTATAACTTAAAACATCCAAGAAATAATTTTTGGATTTCTGGTGGAATTGACGATATGGAGTTAGAAAGTATTTTTATAGATATTGAAAACATGTATAATATTAAATTAGACGATAAGATCTTAAATAAAAACAGCACAATAAAAACAGTTGCTGAATTAGTAGCAAATGAGCAAATTTAAAAAAAGGCCAACCAGGACACTGCATCAGACGCACTAAATCGCATACTTCTTAATTCGCTGAAAGACAACTATGAAAAATTTGTTTCTGCTCCTAATTCTTATTCTGACATCTTGTGGCCGCAAGGATATTTCAAATGCAAATAGCTCACCTCAGAACGCAATTATTCAGTATTATGAATTTGCGAGAAAGGGTGATGTTGAAAAAGCCAATTCCTACCTTTCTTCATATGACCATAAAAAATTCGAAAAGTTTCCGGGAAATCGCACAGTCGGCATTGAATATATAAAGAAGAATTCAATTGCCCCACGAATCGATAGCGTGAGAATCATAGGTAGGTTTTCAGCGATTGCTATAGTTTATAAAGACCCCCAATCGCAGATTGGTGATGATCTGATGGATTATGCCCTGGCTGTGAAAGAGAATGGCGAATGGAAGCTAGTAGATTCATCTAGGCCATATATCGACCCGGAGGATTGGAAGATTACTGTCGAGGAGAATAAAAATATTCTGACCCTTGAAGATTGGTACTTTAAAAGAAAAAAACTTTTTGTCAAAAGTACCAATCAGAGCCAAGTAAAACCACCTTTCCAATCCAAATTCAGTTCCATAAAAATAAACGATACCGAGCAAGTGAAAACACTAATTAGTCAGGGTTTGAATCCAAATGAGAGAAACGACGACCCTTTCAATCAGGATCATCTTTTAGCGTATGCCGTAAGATATAATGCAAAAGAAACTGTCCGATATTTGCTTACTGTGGGCTCAAAAGTTGATGCGCGCAGTTTGAGCTTAAATAAAACAGCCCTTTTTTATGCTTCGTTTTATAATAACTTGGAAATAGCTAAAATATTAATTGAAAATGGCGCTGATGCGAATGCACTAGATATTAATGGTAACAATGCTCTACGCGAAGCAATTGTTCCAAAACATTCCGACATGGTTCGGCTTTTGTTGAAGGCAGGATGCAAGCCTGATCAAAAAAACAGTGATGGGAAATCAATGAGAGAACTTGCAAAAGAATTTGGTTCCCAAGAAATCATTAAAATGCTAAACGAAGAAAACTAAGACGCTCAAGCAGACGCGCAAAAATCGCGCACTGCTTAGCTTGTGGTTATAATAAAAGAGATCAAATGAAAAAATTAATCTTAATATCAATTTTATTTTTATCTCTTTCATGCAAACAAAATACAGAGTTAAGTTATCCCCTTTTGCCTAATGATGTTAAATCCAACATAAGGCTAGGAGAGGAATGGATCAAAGTTAAACAGCTCCTAGAAAAATTTGGATGGAAATTCAATAGTGGAGTAATGTTTCAATTAGAAAAGTCATTTGTAGATAAAGGTGGTAAAATATACCCCTTTATTCACCCAAGCAATAACGAATTATATTTTATAACATACCCTTTAAATAAAATCGAGACCTTATCGGCCATACAATTGCCCAACAATCAGGCTATGGGAGGTGAATTACAAATCATTGAAATATTAGCAAAATAAATTATAACAATTCAATGCACTCGGCCACGATACGCGTGCCGGTGATTTCAAACATTATATTTGTTGGTGAGTAAATATGGGAACATATATTAGCATTAGAGGCTGGATCGAATGCTCAGAGGAACAAATCCCTCAAATTAAAAGTATTATTTCATCCTTTGTTGGCAAAGCAGCGAGCTATGGTTTTGATGCAGAAGGCGCTGAAATGTACAACAAAGGATGGGTAATACCAAAGGAACATATTAATTGGACGCACTATATTTTTTATGGCGCAGACATACGAATTCAACGCCTAAATTACATAAAAGATCAGTTAAAGGTCTTGTCAAAAGAAATAATTTATATTGACGGTGAGTTTACAGAATATTTGAATGGAATCTTTCATGTAGACCATGAGGAAGGTACTGAAAGCTACATATGGAAATTATCTAACAGTAATTTTAATGAAGAAATTGTAAAAATATAACGAATCGTTGCATCGAAATTTTACTACACTGCGCTTCGTAAAACCATTTAACTTGGTGTTATTTTTGAAATATAAGCTAAAGTCAATTTAAAATATTCAAATTTATTTTTTGAGAATTAAATAATGAATCAAAAGTTATTCGCATTTACTATTTTATTGGTAATTACAACAAGTTTATTTGCCAACAACGAAAATCATGGCCCCTTTACAGATGTTACAAAAATAAAGAAATTCAAGCTATTGGAACTCAAACGAACAACAATTAGAGATTTAGATGACTATGAACCCAAATGCTCTTTTCATCCACCTGACCAGAAAAATTTCCAATTTGATCTTACAAAAAACAAAATGGGTGGCATATAGAGATTCTAAGTGAAGATAAGCCAATTTTAAATTCGACTTACTTCAGTGATTTTGGTTTTATTTCAAATCTTTCCTCATTTGCAGCAGATTTAAACAAAGATGGTATAAATGACTTCATTATTTTCACATTCTCTGGGGGTACCGGTCTGGCGATGGGTCATTCAAATGTAGGTTTTATTCTCTCAACTGGAAAAAATTTCAAAGTAACTACAATTTCAACGATGTTTCCAGACGCTAGCGACTTCATTATTATTGATAAAAAACCCTATTTTATTCACACCTCTAGCCACCAAGTAAGAAAATGTACGGATGGAAAAAGTCATTCATTTTGGGTTTATAATATTTTATCATTTGAGAAGGATGAAATAAAAGTAATGAATTCAATTAATGAGTCTTTTCCAAAGACCATTTGGTATTCTTTTAAGCCAAATCATAAAGAAACTTCTCTTTTGACAGTGGCTCAAAAAGCGGAAATTCAAAAAGAATCACTTGATTCGATATATTGGAAAGAAAAAGAGATCAAAGATTAGTAAGTGGTATTTGATTCAATATACAACTCAAACCCGAAGCAATAGACCTGTTAAAAGCATGGGCATGTGAACTTGATGATATTTTCACAACTAGCCATAGTCAAATAGTTTCTAAAATTCAACTGGGCTTTTCTCTTTTCCGTTAGTTTTTAAATTTCAATTTAAGCCATTACCAAGTCAAAATACCCATAAAAGATTTAAGTTTTTAACCATATCTTTGGCAAAACATTCAACAATCAATTTAATTTTTAGCTCTTTGTGGTACAATCCAAGGTCAATTCGTCAAGCCAGACGGCTACGCCGCTGGTTAACTCGGTGTTAGCTTTTATTTCAAAGGATATAAATGTCTATCAAAGAAAAATGCAGTTTTACTGAAGAAGAGTATGCTACCTTTGAATCTTTTAAAAACAGCAATAAAAGAAATTTACTCTATGATATAGCGCAGCCATATTTCTATAATGGCATCGCAATTATAATGATTTTTTTTTCACGCTCTGGGCAGACCTCAGGCTTGTTTTACTATGGGGCTGCAATCTTAGCATTTAACATAATTACCACTTGCGCACAACAAGTTAGATATCGCAGAATATATGCATCAATGTTTCAAAAAATAGCAAAAACAATAGAATCAGACTAAATCGTTGCGGGGTATGCTTCGCACCCGTGAGGTTGGCGTTATTCTCTAGCCAAAGTCACAAAGAATATAAAAAACTTGCGCTCCAATTTTAAAATTAGTATCTCTTGGTTATCTCTGTGCCTTTGTGAGAGCTAAATTCTCCTTAAAAATACAAATTTTTACAACTCCTAATGCCATGCGCCCAACAATCATTTCAATTTTTAAGACTTCTTCGTATAATCTAATACCAAAAACGAAGGCGCTTCAAGGGTTGCTTAGCACCCTTGAGATTGTCGATATATTTTCACCAAAATGGTGTTAAAAATGAGTAAACTTGCTTGCCCATGTGGTAATATTTTAAGAGATTGCGGCCAAGATGACACGGATTCAAATTGGGGCTATATTATTAAAAACAAAGAATGGTTTGATTACCAAGATGAAGTTTCTAAAATTCTCTCTGGTTTATTTGAAGCATATAAAACTGGTAAACACATAGAATGGATAAAAAATAATTGCCCCATCTATTCAGACCAACCTTTAGAAAGCATCATCAGTGATATTATGACTCGACTTAATTTGGAGCTAGGTGTTTGTTATGCTAAATGTAATAATTGTAACAGTTTATTAATTCAAAGTAATAAACACGAAAACAAATACACCAGATTTAAGAAAGAAGAATTATAACAAAATCGTTGCATTAGTCCCGCAAACAACGCGGGCTTTTGAACTCAGCGTTAGTTTGCATAAAAACAAAGGCAAATGATTTTTATTTTAATTATAGAATTTTGGTAAAAAGTGTTTCAAATGTTTGATAAACTTAAAAAAAAAATTTTGATGGCAAAAAAACTACCCGTAGAAAAGAGTTTAAAGTATAAATATCCTAAAAAAGGATTGACCTCCGAAGAACATAAAAAAGTATATTATAAAAAATTTACTTTTGAGGAGCTAAGTAGAAAAGATTTTGTACTAGAAACTCATGTTCTGCATATTGAAAATAGTCTTGAAAATGGGATTCATACAGGTGTTTACTCTAAACATCATTTCAATTCTATCCATGAATTTTACTATTATACATGTAATGTCTCAAGTATTACTCAAGAATGGTATGCATATAATAATATTAAAAAAGCGTATAAAGATTATAGCGCACCAACAGATGCACCTAAGCCAATGCCAAATATATATAAAGAGTTGAATGGTCAATTTACTGATTGTTTATTAAAAATAGGCTTAGATTTTAGCGATATACCTCTTTATAAAAAATTATCGGGTAAAATGTATTGGTGCGGTGATATGGAAGAATTTGGTGTAATTGGAGAATGCGATAATTGTTATTTCGAATCATTTTTAGCATGCTTAGTTGGTGAAAATCGTTTAGACGATGATCTTTTAGATACTAGGGGCAAATTGGCAACTCCACATGAAAAAATCGAAGTAACTATAATTCCAGATGATTACCACATACAATGTGCAGGCAAAAATTCTTATGGAGAACAAATTTTTATTACTCCCGATCTAGTCTATGATTTTAATAAAAAAGTCACAACGGATTTTATAGTAGTATATATTTGGGATTCCAATGGTAATTTTCTTACTTCTGAAGTATTTAAGATTGGCAATCGTGGTCAATATACAGAAGACGATGCCGGTAAAGTATATAATAAAGTTAAAGAAAAATATTTTGATATAAAGCTTTGCAAAATTAAAGTTAAGCCTTGTTCGTTCTTTTACGAAAATATTGAATTTGGTTTAATTCCAAATACCGAAGATGATTTTACTAGCGTTCAAGTTATGCCTGGCAATTGCATTTCATTTACAGAACCTTTTAATGGTGAATACGACACTTAACCTTTCTAACAAAATCGCTGCATCGAACAGCTTTGCGCCATTTGCATATTGGCTTTTTTCAAAGTCAAATAATGCCAACAAAAAGGCTTCACAAGATGCTTCGAAACCGTGAGCGTTAAATTTTTTTAAAGAATTTTTCTCACAAAGGCACAAAGGTCACAAAGAATTCAATCTAGACTAGTGAGCATTATCCATCAAATTTATTTTACTTTGTGTGCTTCGTGCCTTGGTGAGAGAATTTATGATATTGGGCGTTTCTTCTCTTGCGTTAGTCTGAAAAGTGTCATTCAAGCATTAACCCAAGGCTAAGTCAACAGAAAGATTTAAGGTTTTTGGCATTCCTCAGGTAAAGAATTCAATAATCATTTCAATTCTTGAGGAATCTGCTTATAATGCAAGAAGAAAAAATAATCGCGAAAATTAACCGATTAGGGGCTATTTAGTGTTAATATAAAGGATATTAAATTGAAACAAAATAGATTGATTTTAAGTTTGACCTTACTTTTCTTTATGTCTGCATGTTCAACAATTGTAAAAGACATTAATAAACCGGATATTAAAGAAATCAACACTTCCAAAGGCATTGCGTTTGATATTAGAATCATTAAAGATTTATATGGAATTCCACCGATCGTCGATATAAACAAAAACACCATTGGTTACTATAATGTTTATTGCGAATACGATGGTTTTCTATTTTTTATAGAGCCGAAGAGTTCACAAATATGGTACCTTTTAATGCAACCTACAAAAGATGATAACTATTATGTAGGAACAAGATATGTCGCTACTTTTCCAGCAACAGAAGGTAAAAACCCAACCTTCACACATGGTGATCCAAAAATAAAAATAAGTGATATTATTAAATATGAAAATATTTCAAACGATCCATTTAAGGAAAAACATGATTTAGAAGCAAAAAGAGCAAAAGCCAATGAAGCTAAAAAGCCAAATACAAGCAATTTAAAACTTAATACTAAACCTAAAAACTGATTTAAAAAGTTTTATGCAATACAACGCTGTTCGTGGTCACATATTAATGACTTATATAAATTTAAAAATAAAATCTTAAGATCTTTCACAAAAAAATAATTTAAATTATTAAAGTCTAATGTAAACTACAATGCACTTTGTAAAATTTAGCGAACTTGATGTAATCCCTCTTTAAAACCGCAAACTTCTCTAAGTCAAATTAATATCTCACCCCACTTCAATTCTGTATTTTCATTTTAGCCGTCGTTAAATTTATATTTCTTTTTTCATCCGTTAGTCTGAATAGCACCATTTAAGCCTACACCTAAATCAAAACCAACACGAAATTTCTTGTATTTAGCGCTTCTTAAGCCAAGGCATTCAATAATTACTTTAAATTTTGGGTCATCTTAGTACAATAAATGCCAATAACAAAATCGTTTCAAAAAAACCGCAAGCCACGCAGGCTTTTGAACTCGGCGTTATGCCTCAACTGGAAAAATGCAAATTAAATATAAAATAACAACAGTCTGCTTAATTTTAATGTTTGCTATTTGGTTGGCATCCGATGGGTACAGAGATTTCAGTTCTAAACTGAAAAACATTAAAATTGTTAAAATTTTTGACATGGCAGAAATGGATAACCTTACTTCAGAATTTCGACTATCTAGGGAAGGCGCCTTACTTAAGGCTCAGTTAATTAATCTGACGAATAAAAATGAAATAGATGAATTTACAAATAGTCTTAATCCCTCTTTTTTCGCATTTCAACCTAGTTTTTTTAATTGCGCATGTAGTGGCAGCTATAAAGTAGTGCTTGTATATTTTGACGATACCGAGTACAGTTTTGCCATCGCACATGACAAAACACTAAAAATGCCAAATTATAGAGATTGGCCTCTTGATGATAAAGCCTTTTTTTGGCTCAAAAAAAGAGGCATAACAAAAGCATTGCAATAAGCGAATGCTCCGCTACAAAACTTGGGGTTAGTAAAATATTATGCATTTTAATTCACATAAAACAAAAATCATTGAATCTTGTATTTAGAGGCAATAAGGAATCAATAGTTATAGATTTTCAAGAAATTTTATGAACATAATTGTTCTGTTTTTTAATCGCTTCTTTGTTCTCTTAGTATTGCGATATTGTCGGTGGCGGTTGTCGAGATTTGGATATTGGCGTTTTTTCAATTTTTAGACTTTGATTTTGGGGCACCCACGAGGGGAATGCCCCTACAAAATAAATTTTTAATAAATAAAAATTGTAGAGCAAAGGCACCGCCTTGGCTCTGATTTATGCCACCTTTTTATGGCAATAATGCAAAGCAAAATCTGTCTTATCAGATGAGCAAGAGTCGCACGGCAGTGCGCCTCTACGAAATTTTCAGCTTATCTAAATTGGGGCACCCACGAGGGGAATGCCCCTACAAAATACATTTTTAATAAACATAAACTGTAAAGCAAAGGCACCGCCTTGGCTCTGATTTATACCACCTTTTTATGGCAATGATGCAAAGCAAAATCTGTCTTATCAGATGGGTAAGAGTCGCACGGCAGTAGCGCCGATTATAATTACTCCACCTTGAGGCTTGGCAATCTAAACTCCTTTTATCGCTCTTCGCCAAAATCATTTGACAATATTGACTTGGCATCAAATTTTAATAAATAGTTCCTAGATTTGTTTATTATTTCTCCATTTGACTTTTCATTATTTCAATTAGCCTTAGTAAATTTTTCTTTTGTTCAGGGCCAATTGTGGTCTCATTATTTACAATATCAATCTCATAACTAATGACCTGTTGCCAAGAGAATTTATTTCCATTGACTATATACATTGAATCATTATTGTTATAATTTTTTAGATAATAGCTTTGCTCATTTGCAATATTTTCAAAATACATAGGCTTTACAAATTCTTTGCTTTGCAACATATAAAGCACAACCTCAAACAAATCAAAACCCTGTGGCATATTATTTAAATATAATGTCAAATACAGCAACGAATTAGTATGCTTTTCTATACCATTTATATCAAAAAGTCTACGAATCGAGTAATAATTAAATCTTTTATCGTAACATATTAAATCAATATATTTTGAAAAAGTGTTTACACAAATATATTCAGCAATTTCGTTATAACCTTGTCGCATAAGTATGTGATACAGATTCAATTTATACAAAGAGCTCAATCTTTTTTTATAGGCCATACTTACAAAGGCATATGCCTCTTCTTCATTTTGAAATTTTTCTGGAATTTTAATTTGACTAACAAACTCAGTTTTAATAGTTTTGTCGCGCTGAGTACTTTTCATAATATAACCACCTTCCCCCGACAACATTGAGTTTGAGCCCAGAAAAAATGAATCTAAATGCTTTCTATTAATACCGTTTAGAGGGTAATGGACTTCATAAAACTCTTGGGTTTGTAAATAATTGTCAAAATTTATTTGACCACTAAAACCAGTTTCATCAACCATTGAAGTATTTTTATATATCAAATAAAACAATACCCTAGCGATGGCTATTTCTTTTTTAACAATTAATAAATTTGATTGCAAAGCATTTTTCTGAAAATCATGATCCTTATGTAATTCATTAAATTTGGATTCAATTTTTAACTTCAACTCATTAAAATCACTTATCGATTGACACTGCCATGGGTTACTAATTTCAAATAGCGTTACTGTTAATGGGTCTAATTTCGTTTTAATAAACTCTAGTACTCTTTTTGGTGACGACTTAAATTCAACTGTATAATCTATAAAATTTCTAATAATTAATTCTTCAAAACCTAGGTCAAATAAAATTTGGCATAGGCTATCGTTAATTTCTCCGTTATTAGTGAAGCGTATGTACCTCACAAGTCGTGAAATATAAAATTTTTGCTTTTCTGTTTTACAAGCGCCATAACTTTTTAAAAATAACTGCGCTCTTGCCTCAGAAAACGGACTCGCGTTAATTGCAGAACAAAATTCTATTAAGTCAGAGCTGTTTAAATATTTTAAAGGTAAAACTTCAGATAAAATCTTATCCTTAGATATGTATGCGTGCCATCTATACTGAAATTCTACATTTTGATAGCTTGCTATTTCTTGCAAAGCAACTTTAAAATTCTTTTGCAAAAAAGCATTTACCCCCACCATCGATTTTTGATAGGGTGTTATGTTTTTCATCTTTTCGATTTCTGCAAAAGCAGCATTAACCATATCTTTATACTTAGCTTCATTTAAAAATTCATGCCAGCCAAAATATTGGTAATAATTCTCTGAGCAGATTTGCTGCCAATAGGATGTCAAGAACACTTCCGCTCCTATAGCATTTTTATAAGTAGCAAAATATTCAGCACCAAACAAAATTAAGTCGTAATGCCTGTCTCTATCATCCACAATGGAATCAAGAATTTTAAATGCATATTCTTTGTTGTCTGGGTTCTTTTCTAGTACATTAAATGAATACGAAAGAGTATATTCCTTATCTAAATGCGCAAAAAGCTGCGTGAATAACTTAGAGAAAACCAATAGGCTTTCAGCATTTTTCGGAACAGACTTACTCAAGTTTTCTATATATTCAATTTTATTATTTCGAATTTTACCTGAAAATATTTTGCTTGCAGCAAGAAATATTTTTCCAATTTCATTTTTGCAATCAGGAATCATTAATTTTTCTAATACTTCATATGGCAATTTCCTCAATGTGTATAAAGAAAAGTCCAAAACTAAGGAAGCAAACTCGTTTATATCTTCTTGCGATGAAGTTTTATCAAAAAATTCTGCAATCTTAAGTAATGCTAAGTTTGCGTATTTAGCTTTCGAATCAAAATCGGTACTAATACTCAACAATTTATTCATTACAAAATAATGAAAAAGCGTTGGGTGCTCCCCTTGTTGCAAATATGCTTCACACTTCAAAAAATATTTTTTTGCATTTTCAAAATCTTGGGTGATGTAACACATATTTGCGTAGGTATAGGTTACATACAAATCTTCACAACCAGAAGCTATTAAATTTTTTGCTTTTTCAGCTAAGTCGATAGCAGAACCTCTTTTGAAAGCATAAAACTCACAAACTTCTACTAATAATTTTTCAACAGTTGAATCCCACTTTATATTTTTTTTGCCATTTTTTTGATAAGCAGACGAATAGTTTCTTTTAATCCAACTAGCAAACTTTTGTATTGAGGCTTCTTGGGAATTTTCTTTTGTCAAAATAGGCAAATTATGATTTTGCATTAATTCAGAGCTATAGTCATAATATTTTTTTATAATTTCTTTGCATGTATCTTGAATTTCAAGAGAAGAGTTATTAAAATTTGTTTTTAATTCTCTTGTGTAAACAAATGCATTTTTCAATAGTTCAGCTTTTGTTTGTTCGCGCACTTTTGGGTTATCAGAATCAAGCAAATTTATTTTTTTTTGAATATCTGTTACATCATCTGCATTTATAGAGACATTTAAAATTATCAGCAAAAGACATAGGAAATTTTTCATATTCAACCTTAAAAATACATAAAATTCTATATTAAAATCGAATTACACAATTACTTTTTGATTATTTATTGTAAATATCGTAAAAAAATACAACTAAAACTCCGAGTGATAAAATAATCATCAAAGTTGTGAATAATTGCCCACCTTTTAACAAATCCAAGGGTATTTACTAATGATTTTTTTCTTCAGAATCGCGTTTACTGCACGCATCTGCAATATGGTTTTGCTATAATGTGGTATATACAAGGGTAATATCCCTAGAAGACATGTATTATTAAAATAAATTTTCATTTTTTCATAAGAGCAAGAGTCGCACGGCAGTGCGCCTCTACGATATTTTCAGCTTATCTTAATCGGGTCACCCACGAGGGGAATGCCCCTACAAAACATATTTTTCATAATTAAAATCTGCAGAAAAAAGGCACCGCCTTGGCTCTGATTTATACCACCTTTTTATGGCAATGATGCAAAGCAAAATCTGTCTTATCAGATGAGCAAGAGTCGCACGGCAGTGCGCCTCTACGATATTTTCACCTTATCTTAATTGGGGGCACCCACGAGGGGAATGCCCCTACAAAATACATTTTTAATAAATAAAAATTGTAGAGAAAAAACACCGCCTTGGATCTGATTTATGTCGCCTTTTTATGGCAATAATGCAAAGTAAAATCTGTCTTATCAGATGGGTAAGAGTTGCACAGCAGTGCGCCTCTACAATTTATTCGAGCTTATTTTTTTTTCACCCATGAAGGGAATGTATCAACAAAAAACATATTCTGCAATTGAAGATGGTCGGGCTTTTTCTAATTAAAAAAACAGCAAGGTGGTTTTCATTTAATGTTTTCGCCTCCCACCCTTTTGGCCATACATCTCGCGAGCGAGCATGATTCACTTTCAAGTAGCCCTCATTGCCAAATTCACTAGCCTGTCTATTTACACAGTATCTACACTCTTATCTAAAATTGACTACCCGCAACCATATAAAAGCTGAAAATTCCGTCTGCAGCAAAAAATTATTACTGTATTCAGTCCATTAATCTTTTATATTAAATTGGTTTTGTTTATAAACACTAAACTTATAAAATAATCGATTTTCAATAGTTTAAACGAATTTAATAAGTTGTTAATAAGGAATGTAGGAATTACCTCATTTGATGAAAATATTTTTATACAAAAAGTCAACCATTAAGATTTCTTCCATTTATTGCGACTCATTGATTTTTACCTCTTATAACCATCGATTACAGCGGCTTAGGCATTCATTTGGCAAATGATAATTTGATATTAGCAAACACAAATCGATTCATATTAAATACCGAAAAAATCTAAATCATTTTTGGCTATTTAAGCTAATGGAATGGCTCAAAAATGGCTTTTCCCGACTTTTTGAATGTACCCATGCAATATAAAATCGTGATTGATAGTCTGAATTTTTAGCTACACTTGTTTGCAAATTGGCAAACAATCCATTGTACCCAGTAAAACAAACATACTAAATTTGGCAAAATAGGTTTCAAAGACTTGAAATGCATCAAAACAGAGAAAATGGGTTTACTGCCTATCGAAAGGCAAGACATACTTTACCATAATCTTAATTAGCTTTTTTAAATAAAATTTATATTTTTATGATTACGCAAAACATGCGCAAATCGAATTTTTAATCTATTTTAGCTTAAAAATTTGTTTTTATATTTTCAAATCAAAACTATTTTTGTCTTATCCAGACGAAAAAGTCTCTAAATTATCTTGGTTTAATATCTTCAGTTTCTTTGCGATTTAAGTTGCCTAAAATTACCAACAAATACTGTAATCTTTAGCTTGATTAAAAAGCCCAATAACCTATATTTCGGTGATATTATCTATGATAAGAGTAAATTGTATCATAAAATTCTGACGAAGACTTTTTGGAGAAATTAATGACCGTGCAGACACATCAGCAGACAGCAAATTTTATTTGGAGCATTTGCAATCTGCTTCGTGGGCCCTAAACGCAATGAATATCGTAAAGTCATTTTGCCACTTACCATATTGCGCCGATTTGATTGTATTTTAGAATCAAATAAAGATAAAAGTCCTAAAAGAACATGAAAAGATTAAAGGTAGGTCAGAAAACATTATCAATGCTAAACTTCGTGAAATTACCGGTGTACCTTTTTATAATCTTTCAAAATTAACTTTCAAGAAGCTACTAGATGACCCCAATCAAATTGCGCCCAAGATGGTATTCTCCTTGCTTGCTACAACCCTATAATGCCATTAGAAGAAAAGATTATATAGAAATACTGATCAAAGCAAGCGCCCATGATGCCATTCGCAAACGCCTTGACCTATATGGTGTGTTTGATAAACAACTTTTTCCGGATCTAGATGGTATGGCAAAATGGCTAAAATTTCATGAATTTGAATGCCAAAATGGTAACATTTAATGATGGTCTTTTGAAGTAGTCAAATGAGTTTTTTCTTGTACATTAATACATAGATAAGGCACAAATATGAAATTTGAAAAGTTCAAATCTGGCACTTGGCAAAAGCAGTTTCAATTTAAAAGCTTTTCACCAACACCAATTAATCAACAATGGACATGGGAAGAACCGATTATTAACACCTTATTGGAAAAAGCTAATAAATCACTTGGTGAACTAAATGCTTTTTCACTTATTGTGCCAGATATTGATTTATTTATTCAAATGCATATTGTAAAAGAAGCCCAAACATCTAGTAAAATGGAAGGTACTAAAACTGAAATTGATGAGGCTTTGATGTCAGAGGATCAGATTGCACCTGAAAAACGCGATGATTGGCATGAAGTGCAAAATTATATTGATGCTATGAATAATGCCGTTGCTGACTTGAAAGAATTGCCATTGTCTAACCGCTTATTAAAGCAAACTCATGCGACTCTCTTAAGAGGTGTGCGCGGTGAACATAAACTGCCTGGCAAATTTCGCACTAGTCAGAATTGGATTGGCGGTTCATCACTTACAGATGCTGTTTTTATACCACCAAGCCAAAATGAAGTGCCTGATCTCATGAGCGATTTAGAGAAGTTTCTACATAATGATGAAATTACCGTGCCAGATCTTATTAAAGCCGCTATCGTACATTACCAATTTGAAACGATTCATCCATTTTGCGATGGCAATGGGCGTATCGGTCGATTGCTAATTCCTCTTTATTTGATCAGCAAAGGGTTGCTGTATAAACCATCCTTATATCTTTCCGTTTTTTTTGAGCGTAATAAATCATCGTACATCGATGCGTTAATGCGAGTGCGTGAGGCAAACGATATAATCCACTGGGTGAAGTTTTTCCTGAATGGCGTGCACGAAACTGCTGAAAAAGGAAAAGGCACTTTTCAAAAAATACTTTTATTGCGAACCGAAGTAGAGGGGCAAATTTCTGGTCTTGGTAAACGCGTACCAATGGCTCGGGAAGCTTTAGCGGTTCTATATCGAAAACCACTTATTAATGCAGCAAGACTTCAAGATTCACTGGGTTGTAGCAAGCCAACCTCAAATGCAATTATTAAGGATTTTCAAGAGCTCAAAATACTTCGCGACATAGCTGGCACACCGCGCAACCGGTTGTTTGTGTTTGATCGTTACCTTAACCTTTTCACAAGTTAACGAAAAGTCGTTTTCGTTAACTTAAACTAAAGTTTTATAAAATAAAAAATATGTAAGTAGTTATCGAAAAGGTATTTGAGATATACATTCAGGAAGTCATAGCTAATCGTGGTTGGCTTAACGGCTCCAATAAAAATTGGGATAAAGCGAAAGCACTATTCCCCGATCAAATTATTACCTTTATCAAAACTACTCAAGCTGACTGTCAAGAGTCGCACGGCAGTGCGCCTCTACGATATTTTCAGCTTATCTTAATTGGGGCACCCACGAGGGGAATGCCCCTACAAAACATGTTTTCATAATTAATAAAGTGGAAGCAAAATAGAGTGGCGGCTTGGATGCACAGCCACTCTGCTAAATAAAACTCATAATATTCAGACTGCAAAAGTTTGGGCTTGAAAGCCAGCTAGTCTTAACCATAAGTGCATCGCGTAACCTGCATCGCGGCCGTGTACAACATCGCGGGCATGAGCATAGTTGCTCTGACCATAAACGCCGCCTAACAGAAAACGGTCGGCACTCGTTTTTTCTTGCAAACTTAAACTAAATCGCGAGGCTTTTAAAAGTGAACCGTAAATTTTTTGAGTATCGAACATTTGCGTTTTTTCTTCCTGAGCAAAATCCAACAATTCTAATAGCTCTAAGGCTGTAACAAAGGTGCCGCCATAACCAGGAAAAGCCCCTCTGTCGTCTTGCCGTGAAATTTCTTCGTTAATACGACTATTTAGTATTTCCAAATATTGCGTCTCACCAAAAACTTTATAACCCATCAAAAAAACATTATTGGCAAAATCATCGTTACCCACAGAAATGGTACAGCTTCCGTGAAAATCATAGGCGGTATCCGAAGTATTCCCTTCCAAACAAATTTTGCACAATACATCTAAAACTTTCTTGAATGCCATCTTCCACTCCTTATCGCCCGTTAACTTCCATAATTGATAATAGATTATGGCCCCTCCCGCTTGCCAATCACCTCGTTTCTGACTAGTGCCACGACCACTTGGCAAATCAAAATCATCCCATGGGTAACCTTCACTATCACTACCAAAAGTTGAATACCACTTAGCAAAAGAAATTACCCTTTCTAACAATTCTTTTTCTTCCGTTTTCTGGTACAAGGCTAGTAATGCAAACGCGCCAGTGGCAGCATCTCGCGGTGCAGAATATTCATGCCCAGGGTAAATTTCATGAAACCCACCAATGGCATGTGGCCAACGCACATCAAAACATTGCAAGCTTTTTAAATATCGCGCACCCTGCTTAATTGCATTTTGATAAAGATGCTTATCTAAAACAGGCGCTTTCTCTAATTCACAAAGACCACACAAATATAAAGCCGTCAACCAAACGCCCGCAGGCTTATGATAATCTCTTGACGGGCAAGTCTTCTCTAGAAAACGCCCTTGATCAGCACTATCATCCGCATGAAAAGCTCCCCATGGCCTTTCCTTCGTATATTGAGAATTCACCAGCCAATAACCGGCTAAACGCGCTGCTTCTAAAAACTCAGCTTTTTCACTTGGTTTTAATTTTAAATCAAACATTTAACATCCCCTTTTTCTTTCATGATTAAAAAAGTTAAAATCTAAAAACGATTCAACCACCTTTTGTTGCACTTCATCGACTAACAACCAATTTATTCACAAATTTCCCAGTTGTGCATACCCAGCGCCTCGATTGTAACTGTAAACCCACCAGCCAAACAAGTCGCTTTCAACTCTCCATCGACTATTACACGACTACCCTTTTTTATATGCGGGTTTTTTACTGTTAAAACAACAGGCTCCATTGCTTGCGGTTGTTTATGAGGTCTATCCACAAAAACAGTCCCTCTCTCCCATTTTGCAGTAATCATCAGCGGCTTAGATGCGATGAAACCAATTCCATTACCCAATTCTGCAAATGTACTTTCAATTGCTAAATAAAAATCTAAACCTTTCTCCCTAGCGATCAGCGTTGTAGCATCCGTTTGAACTTCACCAAATACTAACTTACTCTCATCGATTTTTCTTACTAAAATGATATCGCGATTGTCAATCCTCAAACCTAAATTTTCTGGCAAATCTTCTGCTAGTGGCAAAACTTGCTGACTAGAAGTTGGTCGCAATACCGCCCAAAATCGTCTAGCACCCTGCCAAGTAACATCCAGATAGCTACCTAACTGAAATGAACCCCCAACCGCATGACAACCATCTGGTTTTAAATCATATTTTAAATCGCCTACCGGCAAACAAATTTCCAAGTGTACATCTTTAGCAGGGTAGTTCAAATAGTCACAGGTAGTCCATCTAGGTCGCGATTTTGAACCTGACAACTCACCCCGCGGGTGAAGAAACCAATCACATTTGGCTGATGGGTTTTCGGTTGGAACGATGTCATCAGCAATCACAAGATAACCAAGGCTATTTTCACTTGGCTCGACTTGAATAATCGATCTAATTACTTTACCCTCAGTACCTAGCTTGCCTATATTGGTGTAAGAAGCAGCAACACCCCCATCCACACGCAATGATTGCACCCAACCAGTATTAACAATAAAATGCATAGGGTCAGCGCGACTTGTCCAGTGATTACCGCCACCCCCGTCAATCGTTGGGATGTTATGCATATCTGGAGCCATACGAAAACATTTTTCGCTATTCCACCCTGTCCAAGTATTCCATGGAGCGGGCGGTTTAATTGGAGTAGGTACCGGCTGAATGTTCAAAAATTTATGCAAATGATGTGGCACATGGGGTGCAGGGTAAAAAAGTTCGTGGTACCCAGCATTTTTGATCAAATAGGCACCGTGAGCCCAAAAATCAAAAGTTAGAGAGTCCCAGTGGGAATGAGGGCTACCATAAAAACGAGGAGCAAAAAGACAAGTATGCATAGACTGCAATGACCAATCCGTTCGCAAACAAGCAAGCCCAGCATTACGGGCAATATAACTGCCAAAAGGTGGTTCAACAGCTTGAGGCAAAGGGTCTGGTACAATCAACCAAAAGGTAGGGTCCGCGCCATATAAGGCCGGGTAAGGGTATCTTTGCTCAGGTTTAGAAATTTTCGGTTTACCAACCATAGTTGGTCGGTCTATACCTTCTTTTCTTTCTGCATCATTACCACGCAAATGATACCATTCCGGGCTTCCAATTCGTTCATACATCCATACCACCCAACTTCCAATTTCTTTTGGCAACTCATTAATAGAAGCTAGTAAAATTTGGGCAGTAGTACTTATGGTATTAGCATCACTGTGGGTAACATCAGTACCCAAAGGGGAAGATCGGCGCACCCAATGTTCAGCCCTCATCGCCCATCTTTTGTTATCGGCTGGGTTACGACCTGTGATTCTTGCAAGTGCTGCAATTAATACGATATTTTGTATTTCCATACATCCTGATTGATAGGAAGAACCTTCGAAGTACTCACCTTCGCCCCACAAAACTTGGTCTACATATTGGTCCAACATACCCTCTACTTTTCGAACATAGTCATTTTTACCTAATAATAATGCGGCGACTCCCATAAAAATTGACCCAAACCAAGATGGGTTATATTTTGGGCTAATAGGGTCTGTTTGACACCATTCCAAATCACGCGCAATGCGAGCTTCCCACCTCAATCGCTCCTCTTTTGTAAATGAATTTGCTATCAAATCATAGGCTGTTATTAATTGGGAATTTGCAACCCAAGCATGATCCCATCCCGAACCAACTTCATAATCTTCACCTCCCCAACCGCCTAGGCCCCAATTGGCATCAACAGCTTCCAATAACAATTTTCTAGCATGATCAACCACTTTTGTATCGTCTTCTAAAAAACCTACTAGGGCACAATTGGCAATCGCCGATTGCCAGCAAAACATTTCTTGGATTGGTCTTATCTTGGTACCTTCTAGGGGAAAGACTTTTAAAGCAAAAAGCGGTGTTTGTAACACAGCTAAATTTTCGGCCGCCAAGGCTACTTCTGCATAAGGACGCAAAATCGTTTCATACCAGTTTTTCCAAGGTTGTTTTTGCAATCTCTTATATAATTGAGGTCGATCGGCTGCTTTACAAAATAACGCAGGATGCTCTTTCAATGGAGAATAACCCAACGGATAGGCCTTTTGGGCTTGTAAACCATTTTGCTTTATCTGGTCTTTATTAATACCTACCGTATTTGCATGAGTCATCATAATTTGCCTCTCCTTTTTATATTTAAACCATTTTTCTCAAAAAAAATGAAGATTTTGATAAAAAAAGCTATCCCCCTACAACAATACCGCTATAATACCAAATAAAACCAAAAGGAAACAAATAAAGCACAAAAATTGCTTTGTATCAAAAATACTACACTAGCTAGTTAAACCAAGGAATCCCTTTTATTAAAATACTAGAATAAGGCTTGCTTCTAACAAATCGTAACTTTTTCAATGTGAAAATAGTAGCCATGAGAACAATATCTTGCCTCATTATCATTATATTCCTTTTTTTGGTGCCTCTATCGGGGGAGGATCATTTAAAAACTCTTGTTAAAGAGTTTCCTGTTATTTTAGTGAATTTTGCGAATCAGAAAAACCCAATTGAGAATACATCTAAATCAATTAGTTGGTCGCGCACAAAAGAAATTCCAAGTGCACTTTTCCAACAATTGAGCATAAAAAAGAATCAACTATACCATAAGGAATCACCTGTAGAATTTCTAACATCTGTTGCAAATACAGCGGATTTTGAAAAAGGTATGATTCTCTATCGCTGGGATTTTCAAATAGAAAGCTCTTGTAAATTTTTAATTCGAAATTTATCTAGACCTGGTGCATTAGGCTTTTTGAACGATACGCCCATTATTCTTCTGCCCAATGGTTTAATTTCACCTTTAGGCTCAGGTTCACAATGGGTTACCCTTGCTAGTGGCAAAAACACTTTATTGTTATCCGCAAATTCTCAAACCCCTCAACAATTAAAATTATTTGCTGAAACTGAATCAGAAGAAACTTTGCTGGAGTTAACAAAAAGATTTGCAAGCAAAGAATCCGTTGATATAGAGTGGGTAGAAAATATTTTCTATCCTTTTATAAGCAATATAAAGGGCAACATTTCAAACCATTTGATCCGTTTACTTCAACGCCAGCATGCGAATGCACCATTCCCCACAAACAAATCATCCGCAATATTTTTTCTTGATAAGCTCTTAAAAAACCTTAGTGATTATGAAGCTTATACTTTAGAAAAATTTATCTATGAAAATTACCCTGAAATATACTTTCAAGTTTTCAAAACCTTAAATCAAAATGATCGTCGTGAATATTGGAGTTGTTTTATCTTGAGCGGATACGCCCCTCGCACCACTTTTTACGAAGCACTTGTTTATGATGGCCAAAAAGAATTAGCCAACCAATATTTCAACCAATGCATTAAAATATTTAATGAATCACTTGATGGCGATATAAGAAACAGCGCTATTAGCACTTTTTACGCACAACGCTTTATTAGCTACTTTCGAATTGGCCGCATAAAGGAGATGTTTGCAATCCAGGAAATCACCGAAAAAGAAACCAAACCTGAAACCAATGTAACAAAAATATATAAAACTATTATCAATTATTTCAAAGAAGGCGGCAACCCAGAAACCGAAGAGAATATCGTTTTAACACAATCATTTCATGAATCATTAGCATTTCAGCTTAAGGAACAAATCGAAAGCTATACAGGAGCACCGGAACAATTATCGAAAATTCAAAAATTATTTAATGGTTTACCAAACCAGTTGGTAAGAGTTGATGGTCTTACCTATAGTTTCGACTCTTATTTTCATCTATTGTGCAACAAACACCAACCATTCTTTAAAGATTTCAAAGACTATTGTTATCAAAAAAACAAAGGGGTATTAGAAAAAGAAACGAATATGAATGCCATTGAAAGCATTTTAGAAAAGTATGATGGTATTAATGATTTTCCGGAATATCGAATCAAGCTGCTAGAAACTTATTATAATAGAGGCAATTTTGTAAAAGCCTTAGCCAATGCCCATTTGATTGCAGAACGATATCCTGATTTATTACCTGAAATATCTTCAAAACTTGCCTTTCTCGAAGGTATTTCCAATTTACCAGAAAACAACAAATGGTTATTCCCCGAAATTTTGCTAAATAAAATGTTTAAATTAAAAGGAGAATCCGCAACAATTGGCCAAATAAACAAAGTAAAAAGCAACAAACAAAAACAACAAAATCAGATCGGCGCCCTTTTACATACAGCTCAACTTCCACCAATTCACATTCAATATTGGAACCACTCTTGGCAAAGGTATCATCAACCTATTGAACCTCTATTTACTAGTAGGAATGTATATTTTAATGGCGGTTCATATCTACTGAATTACTCTTTTGACAAAAATGATATCATTCATCAAATCCATTCGGGGCTTGAGTTTGGTAATGCTAACGAAACGGGTCCACATGCCAAGCGTTTTGTCACTTCACAAGCAAGCAACCAGCTATATTTTTTTACCAATCGCGCAAATTCAGGTCAAAAAACAATCAAGTGTTATGATTTAAATTTAAATTTTTTATGGGATATTTCAGATCAGCGAGAAGCATCCACAGAAGAACCTCTTTGTGCACCCATTGAATCACAAGGCAAATTATTTACCTTTGCCTACAATAAACGCGAGACAATCAAAGTAATCGCTTTGTCAGTATTTGATTCCATTAGTGGCGAACTGCTTTCAAGAACGCCGGTTTCTTTAATGCCTGCGCCCATCTATGATGAAGTAGGAAGTCGTCGATTTGGCAATTGGAATACCTATACATTCGACGAACATTTCGCAAAAGAAAAAGGAATGGTTTACGGTTATACGGGAACAGGAGTGCTTCTAAAAATAAACAGTCATTCGGGCACCATCGTATGGGCAAGAGGTTTTGCTAAATCTAGCATTCAAAATCGCGAGCGATTTTACGATGCTCTTAATTTTGCGGCACCAGGTTTTATTAAAATTATAGACGATGTAATAATTACATTTATGCCTGATATTCAAATGCTAACGGGCGTACATAAAATGACTGGTGAAATAATCTGGCAAACCTACTTTCATAAACCCCAATTCTTTCATCATCGCTCTAGTGCCAAAGCAATCTATTTTTCTGATGCCAACACTAAAGGTGTGAATTTTCTATCTAAGTTAAACCCTTTGGATGGCAGCTTAACTTGGCAAACCCCTTTAAACGGAATTGTAATTAACGGCGAAGGTGATTTGCTTGACGAACAACTTCTGATACCAACAGAAAAATCATTCGCTTCATTTAATGAAAAAACAGGAGAGCTAATTAAGGTTACCCCACTAAATATACAACCGCTTAAAATTAGATGTGGCGAAAATGCTTCCGTCATCTTTACCTCGCATTCGGCCTTTATCTGTTCCCATCAAGGCGCGTTATCTGTCGAGCGTATGGTAGAACAAGGCATAACTCAAAAAAACAATATTTTTATAGAACCTGATACAAAACCAGAAGAGAATATTTCCTTTGAAAACATCAATTTAGAATTAGCTATAAAAATACCAGAAGTAAAATTCACTACAGGAAACACGCATCTTTTAGGAACCGTTTTTCAAAAAACATCCAAACCTTTTCATCATATCATGCGAAATGGCGAACACCTAACAATGTTCAGAGAAGGGTTTGTGCAAAAGGATGGCACCTATTTGCCCCCACAAATTATTTGGTATGCTCAACACTCAGAATACTCCATCTTTGAGAATACTTTATATTTTAATGAATCGGAAAAAATCAAAGCTGTTAATTTATTTACTTTCGAAATTGAGTGGGAACACTCCTATCAAAGCCCATATTCACCCACAAAGAACAGTCAGCGAAAAACACCTTTAGTAATCGCGAGTAATCAAAATTTTGTGGCGTTTCAAACTGAGTATCAGACGATTATGATACTAGACATTAAAACAAAAAAAATTAGTAACGAATTTAGAAGTCAAATTGCAATCAAACTATGTCTACAAGATAACTATCTAATAGCCATGACAAGAAATGATCAAATTACAGCCTATGACATTCAGCAAAATTGCAAGGAATTATGGTCTAAAAGCACGACCCCTTACCCTCGCGAGTTGTTTACAAAAAATGGGGCTGTAGTTTTATTACAAACAGGCAACCCAGCGCATTTATTTATATATGATATTCAAAATGGCGATCAAATTATAAAAGCCGCGCCTCAACCTGGGCCTCGCGATAAAAACAGATGGATAGAAGAAAACGGTCTGTTTCTTGTTTTTGATTCATTATATAACATTAAAACAGGGGCCGTATTACAGAAATACAAAGAAGGCATACCCGTCAAAGGTGGTGGTTTTCTTGGCTTTTTTAATCGCTATGGCAACCAAGGGGAATATCTTTTGAATGGTCAAAGTTATCCTTTTCAAATAAAAGGTGGTCGAGATCAAAACTACGCCAATATTTGTGCTATTCGAAAAGAAAACAAAATAGCTATCATGACGCGAAGCACAATCGAAATATTTGAAATAAAAAATGATCATCTAGCTTATGTTATGGATGTTCGTTATCAAGCAGGCAGTGGGTACACTGGCACTATGGAACTTCAACCGCTCGATAACAGTCTATTAGTTATAAAAAACGACGAAATGTACTTCCTAAGAAACTTTGATAATTATTTAGAACTTGAAAAAATTCAGTCGTGTCGCGTGGAAAACAAAAAGAATCTTAATTGGCCTTATAGTGAACTGGTCCCTGAAACTGAACTTCAAGAAAAGAATTGGGTTTCATTTCGTAAGCAAAAATCAAATCGCTCGATTTTTTACCAAATAGGAAGTGATGAAAAATATATTTACTTGAAGATTCGTGCTGTCTTTCAAGAAAGTAATACGACCAAGTCAATTCTCAATATAAGCACCAACGACAATAGAAATGCAAGCGAAAGTATTTTTATTACCTGGAATATAATTGATTGGAATAATTGTCAATATTCACTGAATCTAAAAGATAGCATAGAATCATGGAAAGAAATTGACATCAAAGGTGATACTAATCTATATATTAAGATTAAACAAGGTGCACCGCTAGCGAATATATTCAAGTCGACTCTACCTGATTTTAATATAGAAATACGATTGTTCACAAATGAGCAAATAGATGGTTTATATCGCATTGGTGGTGCTTATCATCAGAGCAAAAAGATATTTCCTTGGTTAATTTATTCAAATGACGAATCGCAAAATATTAAAAATTATAGTTTAAGAGCAGAAATATATGAAAAGGAAGACAATTTTTACCCGCAAGGGGAAGATCTTATATTATGGCTGAAAGATCGTCGCAAATTAGTTGGCACAGAAAAAAACATCCTTTTTTTACACCAAATGCTTAGCAAAAATACAAAATCATATTGTTCGGTCAACATCCTTTCAGCCTTGTTGTTTGAAGAAATACATCTCTTGAAAGCAAACAACCCAATGCTTTCTGAATTGTCGGAAGATTACAGAAAGAAACTATTAGAACTCACACAAAGTATTTTTAAAATGGCAATCGAAAAAGGTGTTGCCAAAGATTGGGCTGAATTCGCTCTTTCATTTTGGGCAATTGAAATATTTCCATTTAAGACTTATGTCACAGATAGCAACGGAAGGTTTTTGGCTTTGAAGGCAGTAAGTGGTGTTCAATTGTTTTCTGGCAATACGATACTTCAAAAATCTGATTATTTTATTGACGACAACCCTTTTACACTGCAAATTACCCAGCCATATTTATTGTATGTTTTCCCTAGCATGATTGCGGGTTACCCACGCGGGCAGGAGGTAAATAAAATTGCGCTACAAGGCGTTGGCACCCACAAAACAGGTCTTGGTAAAATGATGGTTTTTTTTAATCAAACACTTCAAGAGTTTTGTAATCGCGAAGGCGTTACTAGTAATAGCAATTATCAGTTTTCATTAACGAACAAAGGTAATATCAAAGTTGATAACCGCTTCTATTATATTCACCAACAAAAATACTCCTGTTTCACTATAAATAATCCTGACTATTTAAACACAGTTTTAATCACTGTACCCCCTATCAAACAACCAACCCCAGTTCTTGACAACAATCTTATTTCTAAATCGATTCTAACTTCAATCGAAAAACTGCCTTCAGACAGTCGTCACGGGCAAATGATGATCAATGATTATTTTAAGCTAAACACAAATGCCGACGAGATGCTTGCAAAATCAATTTATCAAAAATGGCTAAACAGTGTGCGTGACCATACGGCAAATTGCTACCGGGCTTTACGCCATATCAACCAAATGAATTCAAAGCGCACAGATAACACAAAATTTATTCTCGATATCGTCAAAGACGCAAAATTGTCACCGTCTGCCCCTCGAATGTTTTTCTTAGAAAACCAAAACAGATTTTCGGACAAGAATGCACGCTCTGTTTTAGGCCCTTTTTTTACAGAGTTAGAAACTAAGCCAGAAGCAAGTTTTAAACTAAAAGAAGAGTACCGATCTAAAGATTCTGTGTATAAATTTAGCCCGTCGTTAGAAAATAAAAAAGGAGGTGATATTTATTGGGCATCTGCTATCACCTTCAAAGAAAACGAAAGAGCTTTTTTATTTCTACAAGGTTCTGGCGTATATGCAAACAGCATCATTTCAATTTGGTGGAACGGAAAATGTATCGCTGACAAAGAAGTTCTTGATAAATTCGATAATGATACTTTCGTTCAAAGAATTACATTTAACTCGGGTGAAAATATTTTACTCATCAAAATCAGTACAAGCAACAATTACAACTGGTCTAATGAATTATTGATTGGGGTAGGTGATGTTTTTGGCGCACCTATCAACGGTGTAGAATTTAAACCTGTGCATTAAAATTACACAATCACTTTTTTAGAAAGGTAAAAATGTTAAAAGGCAAAGAACACATTTATAAAGGAGACACAAAAGCCATCGCCATTACTGCCATTAGCAGATTAGGGAACAAAATTTTCTGTGGCTTAACGGGCGGTGCAAAATGCTTAACTGTTTTCGATATTGAAAAAAAGGAGTTTGTTGAAGATGTTAATATTTTCCCTTGGGTAGATGATACACAACAAATCGTCCTTCGAAAAATTCACAATGCTATTGGCGTAATGAAGGATGGAAGCGTAATTTTGGGCGAAGGCATTTTGTATTCATGGGATGGTATTCCGTTTGAACTTCGCAATGATCACAACACTGAGGCTATGCAAAATCGTCGTATGCAATGCGGGTTGCTGCCTTTGGTACTTGAAGAAATTGGGCCAACGGATATGCAATCTTTTGATATGCGATGGCTGAAAGGAGGCAAAATAGTAACCTGGAACCCGAAAACAAAAGAAACAACCGTAATATGTCAATTGCCTGAGGGGCAATATGTGCAATCAATGGTTTTGGATGCCGAAAACGACAAAGCCTATGGTCATACGATTGGCGGAACTCTATTTTTTGAGGTATTTATTAAAGAAAAACGACTTGAAATGCATGGGCGCATCTCGACTTGGGCTTTTCATAACTTAGTTGTCAAAAAGGGTATTGTGTATGGTGCTTGGATTGATTTTGATTTAGAAAATAAATTGAGAGTTTTAAGATTTGACCCTAAAAAAGGTTTTGTGGAAAGACTGAATTCCATTTATCTAGATGACCCTGGCCCTCGCGTTCAGGGCAACAAAGGTATTGATCAATGGATAGTGCATAGTTCTGGGGATATTTATGTAGGCATTGCAGGTTCTGGAATATTGTACAAGTTTGATGACAACACTCTACAATTAAAGGAAATTGGGCGAATAGGCCAAGGCGGACGCATTACTAGTTTAGATGAAGATGAAAATGGCCGTATTATCTTTACAGGGGGTTTCCCTAAAATGAGCGTAGGCCGATATGACCCTAAAACTCAATTGCTAGAAGATTTTGGCAATGTCACAGATAAATATAATAAAATTTATTTTCATGGCTCTACCTATTTAAACGGAACTTTATATTTAGCTGAAACAGATTCAGGAGTTGCTAGTTTATGGGAGGTAAAAATGCCATAAATGAAAGAAATTAAAAAAAATCACATGGTTTCGTAATTGCAAGGCAAATTGTATTTTACTAGTTAACAATACCGCTAGAATACCTTACAGTATAAATTAGGAGTTAAAAATGGGCAAAGATATTCTTTATCAAAAAGTTTACAACGCTATTCGAGATAAAGTGCAAAACAAAGAATTGTTGCCAGGCGTATTGCTAGAACCAGAACGCTCATTGATGTCAGAATACGATGTTTCGCGTGTTACCATTAGAAAGGCACTTTCACTACTTGTCAAAGACGGTTTTCTGTTAACCAGACCTAGCGTAGGCTATGAAATTATTGATCAAACACCAAAAATTAAATCTAAAGAAAATTTAATTGGGGTCATACTTAATGACGGCAATAACCCCGAAAACTTTTTTATGTTAAGCCAATTAGAAAAGGTTTTAACAAATAATCAATACTCAATTATGCTTGGTTTTAATAAATATAATTCAAAAATCGAAGATGAGTGCATTTCAAGATTTATGCATCTTGGGCTAAAAGGTTTAATTGTTAGCCCTGCCACCACAGGCTCAACGGATTCGCTTCTTAATAAGTTAATCGCAGAAGACTTCCCTGCTGTATTATTAGGTCAACCTAGAGATTGGAAGATAAAAAGTTCCTTAAAAGAAAAAATGCACATCGTTTGTGAAGATAATGAAAAATGTATTTATTACTGTTTACGACATTTAGATGCGCTGGGTCACGAAGATATTTGTTTTGTAAAGCCAAAAGATTTAAAATTTACTAGTATTAGAGAGAAATCGTTTTTGAAATTACGAAACAAAAAATCAACGCAAGTCATTGAATTAGAGAACAAATACGGCTCCGTCGAAAATTTAAAACTTCTTAAAAATTTGATCTCTTCAAAAAATCGACCAACAGCCTTTATTGCCTATGACAATACTACAGGTTTTAGAACCATTCAGTGTTTTCAAAAACTGGGAATATCCATACCAGAAGAAGTCTCGGTAATTAGTATTGGGCAAATTAATCAAGAAAGCCTAAATCAATTTCCTATAACAAATGTTGAGGCGATGGAAAATGAATGGGGCGATAAGGTATTTCTTTCATTGGAGGCTCAAATCAACAAACAAAAGGTATCCAAAACACTTTTCGTTAATCATGAATTAGCCGTTAGAGGTTCAACTGGCAAAATAGCCTCTCTGGAAGTTAATTTAACCTAAACTTCAAAAAGAGCCTAACAAATTATTTGGTTCTTTTTCTAGAACTTATTTAATCCTAAATTCCGCGGTTGTAATGGTAATTTCTGTTGTTTTTTCGTTGGTGTCTGATTTTTATCCATGTTTTTTTTAAAAAAACTAAAAAAAGAATGTTGCGATTTCTTTTTCTTGACGATTTTTTATT
>Ga0209573_1001519_pt1 | contig 35310 bp, 27 predicted proteins | sample TNRBio252014_DNA_FD_185870 | JGI IMG/M metagenome (GOLD analysis project Ga0209573, IMG submission 185870) | Wastewater treatment Type I Accumulibacter community from EBPR Bioreactor in Madison, WI, USA - TNR Reactor_6/25/2014_ DNA (SPAdes)... | ecosystem: Engineered > Bioreactor > EBPR >...
GGACGACAAGGTCTATGGTGACGGCGGCAACGACACCATCAGTGGCAACGAAGGCAACGACACGCTCGACGGCGGTGCGGGTGACGACGTTCTGAACGGTGGCGTCGGCAACGACCTGCTGAGCGGAGGTCCGGGCAGTGACACGCTCAACGGCGGTAGCGGCGACGACACAGCTTCCTACACCAATGCCCCTTCCGGAGTAACTGTCAGTCTTGCTTCTGGCGCGGCGCAGGCGACCGGCGGTGCTGGCACCGACACCCTGATCGGCATCGAGAACCTCACCGGCAGCAGCCATAACGACAGCCTCACCGGCAACAGCGCCGCCAACCTCCTGGACGGCAGTGCCGGAGCCGATACCCTGGTCGGCGGCGACGGCTCCGACACCTACTACGTCGACAACGCTGGCGACCTCGTCATTGAGACCAACGCGCTTCTGGCGAGCGGTGGCGCTGACACCGTCTACAGCAGTCTCGCCGCCTACACCCTGACCGCCAACGTGGAGACCCTGCGCCTCGTTGCCACCGGCGCGGCTGATGGTACCGGAAACAGCCTCGACAACACGCTTTTCGCCAGTGCGGGCAACAACGTGCTGGATGGTGGCGCGGGCCTTGACACCGTGTCTTACGCCCTTGCCACGGCCGCCGTGGCGGTCAATCTTGCCAGCAACGCGGCGCACGCGACCGGCGGTTCCGGGTCCGACACCCTGATCAGCATTGAGAATCTCGTGGGCAGCGCGTATAACGACCGCCTCACCGGCGACGGTGTCGCCAATTGGCTGGACGGTGGCGCCGGTAACGATACGCTGGATGGTGGTGCGGGGGCCGATACCCTGATCGGCGGCGACGGCTCGGATAGCTACTACGTCGACAACCTCAGTGATCTGGTGAGCGAAACCAACGCCGACCTGACCGCCGGGGGCAACGACACTGTGTACAGCACTCTGGCTGACTACGCGCTGCCGGCCAACGTCGAGAACCTGCGCATTCTTGCCGTGGGGACTGCCAACGGTTCGGGGAATGCTCTCGCCAACACGCTCTATGCCGGCGCTGGGGACAACGTTCTCGACGGCGGCGGTGGCACCGATACCGTGTCCTACGCTTACGCGGCAGCCGGCGTTGCCGTCAGCCTGGCCAGCAGTCTTGCGCAGGCCACCGGCGGTTCCGGTTTCGACACTCTGCTCAATATCGAACGACTCACCGGGAGCAACTACAATGATCGCCTGACGGGCGACAGTCTGGCCAACGTCCTCAACGGAGGTGCCGGTGTCGATACGCTGATCGGTGGCGATGGCTCCGACACCTACTACGTCGACAACGTCGCTGACCTGGTGAGTGAAACCAACACCGAGCCGATGGCCGGTGGCAACGACACGGTTTACAGCTACCTTTCTGCCTATACGCTGCCGGACAACGTCGAGAACCTGCGCATCCTGTCGAGCGCAGCGGCCAATGCTACTGGCAATTCCCTGGCCAACACGCTCTATGCAGGCGCTGGCAACAACTTACTCGATGGCGGCAGCGGTGCGGACACCGTTTCCTACGCCTATGCCACTGCCGGCGTGACCGTCAGCCTCGCCATCGCCGGTGACCAGGCCACCGGCGGCTCGGGTTCCGATACCCTGATCAGTATCGAAAGGCTGACCGGCAGCAACTACAACGACAGTCTGAGTGGCAACGTCGGCGACAACCGCCTCAGTGGCGGGGCAGGCAACGACCTTGTGGTCGGTGGGCTCGGTAACGACACGCTGAGCGGCGGCGCGGGCGCCGACCGATTCCGCTTCGACACCCTGTTCGACGCCCTCGCCAACCGCGACACGATCAGCGACTACAACGTGTTCGACGACACCGTCGAGCTGGAGAACGCGATCTTCACTTCGCTGATCACTTCCGGCACCCTGGCGGCCGGCTCGTTCCGCTCTGGCGCGGGCGTCATCAGCGCCGCCGATGCCGACGACTACCTGATCTACAACAGCAGCTCAGGGGCGCTGTACTACGACGCCGACGGCAACGGAGCGGGCGTTGCGGTGCAGTTCGCCACCCTGAGCGGCGGACTGGCGCTGAGCAACCTCGACTTCATGGTGACCTGATGGTCTGTACTCGCAGCCAGGCCCAGGGGGCTTGGCGCGCCTAACGAGGTCCTTCGACGATGGTGCCAGTACGGGCAAGGCCGCTGCGCACAGCGTGAAACTGGCAAGGAAATTTCCTCTCGGCAAACGCTTTCCCCCCACACCAATGCCTGCTGAGTAGTTTCAGATCATGCACCGCATAGGCCAGGCTTGTCGGCAGTAGGGGTCACGGTCCTGGACAGCGTCGCGGGTGGTGTACCGATCGCCGACGCGTCGTCGGCGCGCCCGTGCCGATGCCTGCGGCAAGCCGCTGGCAGAACTCCCCGGCGTGGATCAGCGAGCAGCGCGTTGCCGAGTGCCTTGAGGAGTCGCCCGGGCGAGAGAAATGGCGAGGGTTGCTATTGCCTTGGCGCTTGCTAGACTGAGGTCCGTAGTCAGTAGTCAGTAGTCCGTAGTCCGTAGTCCGTAGTCCGTAGCCGCAGTCCGCGATCAACCATCACCGATCAATCGACAGGAGGCAGTCATGAGCAAGCGCGCGCTTTGTATGGGGATCAACAACTACCCCGGTACTCACATGGATCTCAGTGGTTGTGTCAACGATGCCAACGATTGGGCTGCCGAGCTCGCGGGGCGTGGCTTTGCGGTCAGCAAGCTGATCGACAGCCAGGCCACCAAGGCAGCGATGTTCAACGCCATCCAGTCGCTGATTGCCGGCGGGGTCAGTGGCGATGTGCTGGTAATTACCTATTCCGGACACGGGACCTATGTCCCCGACACCAACGGCGACGAGATTGACGGCCTCGACGAGGCGCTTTGCCCCTACGACATTCAGACCGGTGGGGGTGCGCTGATCGATGACGAGATCAACACCCTGTTTTCGGCGCGCAAGGCGGGTGTGCGCTTGCTGTTGATCTCCGACAGTTGCCATTCGGGTACCGTGACCCGTGCCGCGGCTGCCGATCCGGACGCCGACGATGCGCCGCGTCCCCGGTTTTTGCCGATGGGCAACTGGCTGGCCGCCAACAAGTTGCCGCACGGCATCAGCGGCCAGTCGCTGACGGCGGTGCCGGTGACCGGAGGCTCTCCTTTTACCGGCGCGCTGTCGCAAATGATGGGCGATCTGCTGCTGGCGGGCTGCAAGGAGGGGCCGAACAATTTCAGCTACGATGCACGCATCGCGGGCCGTCCTTGTGGCGCGTTCAGCTATTACGCGCTGAAGGCGCTCAAACAGCTGCCAGCCAACGCCACTTACGCGCAGTGGCATGCGGCGATCAGCCCGGCCTACCTGCCGTCGGCGTCGTATCCGCAAAGCCCGCAGATTTTTGGCAGCGAGGATGCGTGCAAGCGCCAGATTTTCACTTGATGGCCGCTCTGTAGGCAGTCCAAATGTCCAGGCGTGACAGGCCGGCCTGAGCCGACCCAGGGCGCTACAGGATCTGGCGTGGCAAGAACTCGATGGAGGCGATGATGGCTGACACCACTACTCTCAACTTCACTGGTCGGCAGAGCGACGAGAAGCAGTTGCCGGCACTGCTGCAGAACGTTCGACGGTCGGCGGGTGAGCCGGAGGATCCTTTCCTGCCGGCCGGCTACCTGAAGACGCGGGCGAGCTTTGAAGTCGGTGCGGCGGTGCGCGCTGCCGGGGCCAGCGTCAGTGCCCAGCAGTATGCGGCGCAGGGCGATGAGGTGCTGGTCATCGAACTCGCCGACGGCGGTGTTCTCATCACTTCGGCCGGCAAGCTCAAGGCTTCCCTGGAGCGCAGCCGACCCGAGCTGATCGGTAGCGACGGGGAGATTCTGTTCGATCAGCTGAGCGGCGAAGGAGCAGCCACGCGCGGGCTGCTCGGGGACGCGGTCGGCGGCCTGATCAGCAAAGTCTTTGCGCTGGCGGTAGGGACCGCCAGCGACGAAATCATCGAGGCGGCGAAGAAGAAGCTTGGCGAGTTGGGCAAAGGTGGCGGTGATGGTGAACTCGCCGAGCTGGGGGTCAGCGGGCTGGGCACCAAGGCGCTGATGTGGGCGATCGAGGCGCGGCTGGGTCGGCCGACCGGCGTTTACTGCTGGGACGGCGGACGCCGTGCCACCGAGGCGCAAGACAGCAAGGCGCTGGCGCGCGCGCAGCGCGAGCTACAGCGCGCCGCTGCCGAGAAGCTGCCGGTGCTGGTTTTCGTGCATGGCACTGGTTCCAATACCGTGGGCAGTTTTGGCGACCTGCCGCTCGACGAGCGCGATCTGTGGAGCGTCTTGCAGCGCCATTTCAGCGGCGGTATCTACGCCTACGAGCACCGCACGCTCTCCGCGAGCCCGATCGAGAACGCCCTGGAGCTGCTGGCGATGTTGCCTGACGGCCTGCAGCTCAACCTGGTCTCGCACTCGCGCGGCGGCCTGGTTGCCGACCTGCTCTGCGTGCAGGATTTCGACCCGCTGATCGAGCTCTACAAAGCCGATCTGCCGGGCACTGGTGACGCCTACGAGAGCGAAGCTGCCGCGCAGGACGTGCGTCGCGAAGTCGACTCGGCGCACGCCGAGCAGCGCGAGCAACTGCGCCAGCTGTCCAGGGTGCTGGCGGACAGGAAGCTGGTCGTGCAGCGCTACGTGCGGGTGGCCAGTCCGGCGCAGGGAACGCGGCTGGCCAGCGGCAACCTGGACCTCTTCCTGTCCGGGATGCTGACCCTGATCGGGCAGGTGCCGTTCTTTTTCGGCAACCCCTTCTATTCGGCTTTCAAACGGGTGGTGCTGGAAATCGCCCACAAGCGCACCAACGCGCATCTGGTTCCCGGCATCGAAGCGATGTTGCCGGATTCGCCGATGGCGCGTCTCTTGCGCGACGCACCGGTGCGCGCCGGGATCGAGATGGCGGTGATCGCTGGCGACATCGAAGGCGGCAATCTGCTCAAACGTCTCGGCGTCCTGCTTACCGACTATCTCTTTTTCGACAACGTCGACAACGACCTGGTGGTCGATAGCGACTCGATGTTTGCCGGCATTGCGCCGCAGGCGCGGGCACGGGCGCTGTTCGATCGCGGTGCCGAGGTCTCGCATTTCCGCTACTTCACCAACATCGACACGCGCCTTGCCCTGCGCGACTGGTTGGTGGCCGGCGAGGTCTTGCCGCTGACGGCTTTCCAGGCTTTGCCGGGTCCCTTCGCGGATGGCGAGGTAAGCGCGCTCGAGGCGGCTGCGGGCGACGGTCGCAGGCGTGCTGCGCGTGGCATATCGCGCTCGCCGGAGACGCCGCGTGCCGATTTGCCGGTGCTTGTCGTGCTGCCGGGGGTGATGGGTTCGCACCTGTCGGTGAATGGCCAGGACCGGGTGTGGTTCGACCCGCTGGATATCGCCAGCGGTGGCCTGAGCAAGATCGCCTGGGAGCAGTCCGGCGTCGAGGCCGAGAAGCTGTTCGATATGTTCTACGGCGACATTTGCACGTATCTGTCGACCAGTCACCGCGTCGAGCCCTTCGCTTACGACTGGCGGCAACCGCTGGATGTGCTCGCCGAGCGCTTTGCCGAATTCCTCGATCGCTTGCTGCGCGAGACGACGCAGCCGGTGCGCCTGCTTGCGCACAGCATGGGCGGACTGGTGGTGCGCGCCAGCATCCACAAGCGCCGTGCAGTGATCGACGCGCTGATGGCGCGCGATGGTGCGCGCCTGGTGATGCTCGGGACGCCCAATCAGGGCGCCTACTCGATGGTCGAGAACCTGCTCGGCAAGGGCGATACGCTGCGCTCCCTGGTGCGTCTCGACGTCCGCCACGACATGCGGGAAGTGCTGCAGATCGTCTCCGGTTTTCGCGGCGCGCTGCAGTTGCTGCCCAAGCGCGGCTTTGTCGATACCTTCCAGGGGCAGCCCGACGGCGGCGACGACAAGCAGGATTTCTGGCTGGCCAAGACCTGGGTCGACTACCAGGCGAAAGTCTTCGATTTCTGGTTCGGAAACGGCAATTCGGCGACACCGGACCAGTCACAGCTGGACGCGGCGAACTGGCTTTGGCAACAGGACGGCGAGGCAACGCCGGCGCTTCCCGAGGCCTATGCCAGCAAAGCCGTCTATGTCTTTGGTGTGGCGCGCAATACCCCGTGCGGAATTCGCGAGGTGCAAGGGCGCCTGAAAATGGTCGGCACCAGCCAGGGTGACGGCACCGTCACCTGGGCTTCCGGGCGCATCGGCAATGTCGGCAGTCACTACTACCTGCCGGCCAAGCATGGCGATCTGCCGTCGACCAGCGAGTACTTTCCGGCGCTTGGCGAGCTGCTGAGCAGCGGCGGGACCGGCGCCCTGCTGAGCAGCCCGCCGGCGGTGCGCGGCGAAGAGCAGCCGCTACCGGTGACCTACGACGCCGGACCGCCGACGCTCGACGGCGGCGAGGCCGTGGCACGCGGTCTGCTCGGCGGATCGCCGCGCAGTCGCGTCGCGGCGCGACCGAAGCGCCGCCTGGAGGTCAAGGTCAAGGCCATGGACCTGCGCTTCCTGGCCCAACCCGTTCTGCTCGGTCACTACGAGCAGGATCCGATTGCTGGCGCCGAGGCGCTGATCGACAGCGAACTGCTCGATGGTGATCTCACCCAGCGCTACAACCTCGGCCTTTATGCCGGTCCGCGCGGCACGGCGAGCGTCGTCCTGCGCGTTCCCAACGAGCAGGAGCGCCGCCGCGGCAGCCTCACTGGCGCGATTGTTACCGGTCTCGGCGCCTACGATGGCAACCTCAGCGTTGGCGATCTGATCGAGGCGGTGCGCGCCGGCGTCCTGCGCTACCTGCTGCAGGTCATCGACGTGCTTGGCAAGGACGAACGCGAACTGCCACTGGCGGCGCTGCTGCTCGGTTACAACTCTTCGGCGAACCTCTCGGTCGCGGCCTCTGTCGAGGCGCTGTTGCGTGGCGTCATGGAAGCCAACGCACGTTTCTACGAGACGACACGACTCGATATTCGCGTGGCGCGCCTCGATATCGTCGAGCTCTATCAGGATACGGCGATCACCGCCGTCTACGCGCTGCGGCGAATGCCCGACCGGCTCGCCGAACTGACCCGGCGCTACGACGTGGCGCTGGTTTGTTGGCCGGAGCTCGAACAGGGCGAAGGACTGCGTCGGCGCCTGTTCGACAGCGGCAACCCGAGTTACTGGCCACGGCTGATCGTCACCGACGCGGATCGCCACGAGCAGGGCCTGGCCGTTCGGCTGCCGGCGTGCGACGACGCCAAGGCCGGCGACTCTGGCCAAGGGGGCGCGTCGCAAGGCGCGCCGCGACAGCGCACGGCGATCGCCGAACGGCTACGCTTTCTCTATGTCGGCCAGCGTGCGCGCGCCGAGTCGGTGGTTCTCCAGCGGCAACCGGGCCTGGTCGAAAAACTCGTGCGCCAGCAGATCCAGAGGCCGGTGTGGCGCGAGGACTTCGGCCGCGTGCTCTTCCAGTTGATGGTGCCGCACGACTTCAAGGATGCCGCACGACAGCTCGAGAGCATCGTCCTGGTGGTCGACGACTACACTGCCAACCTGCCGTGGGAATTGATGTTTGCCGACGATCAGCGTGGTGCGGGGGAAAAACTGCCACTGGCCTTGCGTACCCCGGTGGTACGGCAGCTTGCGGCCATGCAGTTTCGTCGTCAGGTGCGGCAGGGGCTGGAGCGCACGGCCTTTGTCGTCGGCAATCCATCGGTTGAAGGTTTTGTCGCGGCTTTTCCGGATCCGCGGCATCCCGATGCTCTCGACCCGCCACCGCTGCCGGGCGCAGAGGAGGAAGCTACGCAGGTGGCCGCCATCCTGCAGGGCCTTGCCTACCAGGTAGTCGCCGAGATCGGCAGCGACCGCAACGCATCCGACGTGCTGACACGGCTCTACCAGCATCCCTATCGGCTGCTGCATATCTCGGCGCACGGCATTTTCGATCAGCAGCACGTCGATGGCCGCCGCCGTTCGGGCGTCGTCCTTTCCGATGGTCTGTTGATTACTGCCGCCGAGATCCGCGCCATGGAAAGCGTGCCCGAGCTCGTTTTCCTGAGCTGCTGCCACCTTGGCAAGGTCGATACGGGCAGCGCCAAGGGAGCAAACGACAACAGCGGCGAGCGCACGCTGCAAGACGGCAACCTGTTGGCGGCCAGCGTCGCGCGCGAGTTGATCAATATCGGTGTGCGCTGCGTGGTCGTTGCCGGCTGGGCGGTGGACGACAAGGGAGCGATGATCTTCGGCAAAGCTTTCTACGAGAGCCTGCTGCTCGAAGGCCGCCCCTTCGGGCAGGCGGTCTTCGAAGCCAGGCGGGCGGTGTGGCAGGCCAATCGCGAAGACATCACCTGGGGCGCCTACCAGGCCTATGGCGAACCGGGTTGGCTGGCCGAACCGCGCCTGTCGGGCCAAGCCGCTGCCGCGGTTGCCTATGTCTCGCCGGACGAATTGCTCGACGAACTGTCCAGCCGCCGTGCGGCGCTGTCGCGTGCCGGCGAGCGGCAGACCCGGCGCGAGCTTGACACGCAGGTGAGCAGCATCGAGGCCTTGCTCAGGGAGCGTTGTCCGCCAGGCTGGTTACGCCTACCGGCCCTACAGTCGGCGCTGGCGAGCGTGTGGGCGGACCTCGGTGAATTCGCCAAGGCGCGGGCGGCTTACCTCGACGCGATCCAGTCCGAAGACGGCGACGGACAGGTGCCGATACGCGACATCGAGCAGTTGGCCAATATCGAGGCGCGCATGGGCGAGAAGGATGAAAGTGACGATAAGGACGATAAGGACGGCGGCGCGCTGAAGTTGATCGAGAGCGCGCTCGAACGTCTGCGCGCTCTCGACGCTCTGGTCTCGCATGCGGCGGGTGAGGCGGCTAGCGGTCAGGTCAATAGCGAACGTTGCGCACTGCGCGGCAGTGCTGCCAAGCGCAAGGCCAATGTTTTTGCACGCCGGGCGCTTGCCGCCGACGCCGCGACGGGAAGCGCGACCGAAGCCGGCAGCAAAGCAGCTCAGGTGGACAGTGCAGGCGCGCTGGCGCAGATGGACCAGGCTTTGCGCGACAGCGCTGGTTTCTACCGGCAAGGCGAGGGACGGCCGGGCGATGCGGCTTTCCGATCCTACAACGCGCTCAACCGGCTGGCGATCGAGGCTTTGTTGGTGCCGGCAGATGGCGAGCGGCGAGAGGAGGGCAACGCGGCCAACGCCGACAGCGAGGCCATTGCCCTGGCGCGTTACTGCCGTTCCGCGGCCCGCGACGCTTACGCACGCAGTGCCGATTTCTGGGACGCGATGCGCGAGCCTGAGTCGCTGCTCGTCGAGCACCTGCTCGATGCTCGGCTCATGCACTCGGGAGCTGTTGGCCAACTGGCGTTCGACGAAGTGACGCGCGCTTTCCAGGAGACGCTGTCCTCTCTTTGCCTCAAGCCGAAGCAGCTCGACTCGGTGGTCGCTCAGATTTGCCTGTTTTCCCGATTCTGTGACGCTCGCTCGCTAAGTCACGATCACGGTGACGGCGGCTGGCAGTTGGCGGCCGACCGCCTGATCGCTCTTGCTGAACGCCTCAGGCCCGGCGCATGCCAGCGAGGCGATCGCCCGCATGGTGCGACGCCGGTCGCGGCGGCGTTGGCGAAAGCACTGCCGTCGAAGGCAGCGGCCAGTGCCGGGCGTCAACGCGCGACGCGGAAACGCTAGGGGCGTTTGCCGCCTCCGCCGCTTGTAGCAAGTGACGTGTACAGCCATTTTTCCATCAACCATCGTTCAGAAAGGATAGCCATGATGCAGAAGTTCCTGTCTTGCCTGTCGGTCCTTGTCCTCGTCAGCTTCCTCACGGCTTGTGCCGGCGCCAGCCGGCAAGCGGGGGAAATGGCGATTCGTAGCGGCGTCGTCGAACAGATCCTTGAGGTCCAGTTGCCGAGCAATCATCATCCGGGTGTCGGCGCGGTGGTTGGTGGTCTGGCCGGTCTGGGGGTTGGCAGCCTGATCGGTGCGGGTACCGGGCGCGATGTGGCGATGGTGCTGGGAAGCGTCGGCGGCGCGCTCGCCGGTAATGAGATCGAGAAGAAATATGAGCAACCGGTCGCCGGGCAGCAGATCGTCGTGCGTACCGGCAGTGGTGTCCTGATTTCAGTTACTCAGGCCGGTGTCTCGGGTTTGCGCAAGGGACAGCTCGTCTATGTCGAGGGCCACGGTGACGGTGCCCGCGTCGTTGCGCGCTGACTGGCGTGTCTCTACATGTTATGACGCTTAGACGGGCATGAAGGCCCACGCTTTCGTCGTCATGCCCTTCGGCAGCAAGCGCGGGCCCGATGGGCAGCTGATCGATTTCAATCGGGTCTACGCCGAGTACATCTGGCCGGCCCTGACGGCGGCCGGGATGGCAGTTTTCAAGGCCGACGAAGAGGAGCGTCCCGGCGATATCCTGGATGACATGTTCCAGGAACTGCTGCTCGCCGATCTGGTGGTTGCCGATCTGACGCTGGACAATCCCAATGTCTGGTATGAGCTCGGTATCCGGCACGCGCTGCGCGCGCGTGGCGTGGTGCTGGTGCAGGGGCCACGGGCCAGCCAGCCCTTCGACACCTATACCGATCGCAAGCTGCGCTACACGCTGCGCGACGGAGCCCCTGACCCGGCCACTCTGGCCGCGGACTGTGCCGCCTTGACGGCGATGGCGCGCGCCAGCATGGCCAGCTCGACGCGGCGCAAGGTGAGCCCCGTTTTTAAGCGCATCCCCAATCTTGAACAGCCGCAGTGGCGGCAGCTGCTGCTCGAACAGCACAACGAGTTTTCCGATGCCCATGCCAGCTGGGATCGGCGAATGGAGATCGCGCGGCAGAAAAACCGTCCCGGCGACATTCTGCTGCTCGCCGACGAGACGCCGATCCGCGCCCTGCACCGTGAAGCCAGGCATACCGCCGGCAACGCCTTGCTCAAGCTCAAGCAGTATCAGCTGGCGCTCGAGCAGTTCGACCTGGCGCTGGCCATCGACGCTGACGACAAGGCCAGCCGGGAGAAGAAAGCGGTCTGCCTGGGTCGCCTGGGCCGCTTCGAGGAGGCGCGCGAATGGGTGCGGCAACTGACGCGTGACTATCCTCGCGATGCCGAATGCTGGGCACTGCTCGGGCGCGTCGAAAAGGAGAACTGGCTGGCGCGCTGGCGCCGGCCAGGGCTGACGCCGGCAGAGATGCACGCTGCCGCCAAGCATGAGAATGCGGCGCTTGGCGAGGCCATTGACCCCTACTACCAGGCCTTCATCGCCGACCCGGCACATCATTACTCGGGGATCAACGCGCTGACCTTGCAACTTCTGCGCCGGCATTGTGGCGGCGAGACCAGCCAGACGGTGATCGACAACCTCGTCGGTGGTGTCCTCTGGTCCAGCCTGACTGCCCAGGAGCGCGATCGCAAGGACTACTGGGCGCGCGCCAGCTACGCCGAACTCTGTTTGCTGGTCAATCCGCCGGCGAGTATCGGCAAGGAGTACGCGAACATGGTGGCGGCGGCCAACGGCGACTGGTTCGCGCTCGATTCGAGTCGCCAGACGCTGCAGCTTCTGCGCGATATCGACTTCCGGCCAGCCGAGACGGCTGCGGCGCTGGCCATCGTCGAACGCGAGATCGAGCGCAGCAGTCCGCCGTTCGAGCCCCGCCAGGTGCTGCTCTTCAGCGGTCACATGATCGATTCCGCCGGCCGCCAACCGCCGCGTTTTGCTGCCGAGAAGGAGGCGCTGGCGGCAGCGAAGATCGCCGAGGCGCTCGACCAGCTCGCCGCGGGGCCAGGGGACCTGGCGCTGGCGCAGGCCGCCAGTGGCGGCGACCTGCTGTTTCTGGAAGCCTGTCAGGCGCGCGGCGTCCGCCTGCAAGCGATGCTCCCTTTCGAGGAACCCGAGTTCATCGAGCGCTCGGTGCTGCCGGCGAGCAACGGCGAGCAGTGGCGGCAGCGCTACTTCACGCTGATCAGCATGCTTGCCGAGGAGCCGCGGATCATGCCGGCGGAACTCGGTACGCTGCCAAAGGATCTGCGTGGCGAAGCGGCGAATGCTTTCGAGCGCTGTAACCTCTGGCTCCTGTACACCGCCCTGGCCTGGGGGGTCGACAAGGTGCGTTTCATCTGTCTGTGGAATGGCGGTGGCGGCGACGGCCCGGGCGGAACCGCGCACATGTACCACGAAGTCAAGCGTCGCACCGGACGGGTGAGCTGGCTCGATACGCGCAAGCTGTGGTGAGCCGCGGCTCACCCGCCGGGGGTTAATACGAAGGTCGCGCAAGCGACTCACGAAACTCCCTTCTCCCCTCGCGGGAGAAGGGTCAGGGGAAGAGGGGGACGGTCATGACTTTCATCATCCGGGGGATCTCGACTGTCATGACCGTTAGCGCCTCATGGCTCGATGCGCGTTCCCAGAACCTTCAGGAATTTGGCCAGCCAGTCTGCGTGTGCGGGCCAGGCCGGTGCGCTGACCAGATTGCCATCGACCAGCGCCTCATCGACCGGGATGTCCGCGAAGCTGCCACCGGCCGCGCGGACTTCGGGCGCGCAGGCTGGATAGGCGGAGCACGAGCGTCCCGCCAGCACACCGGCGGCAGCCAGCAGTTGCGCACCGTGGCAGATGGCGGCAATCGGTTTGCCGGCGCTGGCGAAATGTTGAACCATGGCGATCACTGCCGGGTCGAGGCGCAGGTATTCGGGCGCGCGGCCACCGGGAATGACCAGCGCGTCGTAGTCTTCGGCGTTCACGGTGGCGAACTCGGCGTTGAGCGTGAAGCGGTGTCCCGGTTTCTCGCTGTAGGTCTGGTCGCCTTCGAAATCGTGGATTGCGGTGCGTACCTGTTCGCCGCCGGTTTTGCCCGGGCAGACGGCGTGCACGGTATGGCCGACCATCTGCAGGGCCTGGAAGGGAACCATCGTTTCGTAGTCCTCGGTAAAGTCACCGGTGATCATCAGAATCATTTTTGCGGCCATTTGGGTCTCCTTGGGGTGAGGGAAACGAGCGCTCGAAAGAAGCGTCACGAAGTTGATACGCAAGGATTGTATACAAAGCCTGTCGAATGCGCAGGCGCTGCCGGGCGCCAGTTGCCGGGACGGCGTCGCGCGGCGTGCATTTTTCCCAGAAAGGGGAGGGCGTTGCATTAATGTGAAAGTCGCGAAAGCGACTCACGAACCTCCCTTCGCCCCCTGCGGGAGAAGGGCCGGGGGAAGAGGTGGACGGTCATGACTTTCATCATCCGGGGTATCTCGACTGTCATGACCGTTAATGTGAAAGTCGCGCAAGCGACTCACGAACCTCCCTTCGCCCCCTGCGGGAGAAGGGCCGGGGGAAGGGGGACGGTCATGACTTTCATGATTTGAGGTGTCTCCACGTGGCATGACCGTTAGCGGCTATTATTGAAGCTGTCGCCGACCAGAACTCGCCCGCAGCTGCGATTGCGGAGGCCACGCCAGCCACCAAGCCACGCCGGCCGGGTTGGCTGCGTGCCCAGCGGCGGCAACGAGCCCGATTGCGCAATTGCCTGCTGCGCGATGTCGGCCCGATTGTTTCCTGTATCTCGTGCAAAACCCTGCGGAGGTCTTCCATGTCGCATTCGCCGTTTAATACGCTGTCCCGCTTCAATCCGCCGGCTCAGCCGGAGGCGCTGTTCTACTCGCTGCCGGCGCTGGCAGCGGCCGAGATCGGCAACATTGCCCGCCTGCCGGTGTCCCTGCGCATCGTGCTGGAATCGTTGCTGCGCCACTGCGATGGCCATCGGGTCACCGAGAGGAATATCCGTGAGCTGGCGCAGTGGCAGCCAAGGGCACCACGCAGCGAGGAGATTCCCTTTGTCGTCGCGCGTGTGGTGCTGCAGGATTTCACCGGCGTGCCGCTGCTCTGCGATCTGGCGGCGATGCGCCACGCAGCACAGGCCAGCGGCCACGATCCGCGCAGCATCGAGCCGCTGGTGCCGGTCGATCTGGTCGTCGATCATTCGGTGCAGGTTGACTATTACGGCACGCCGCAGGCGCTGGAGCAGAACATGCGCCGGGAGTTCGAGCGCAACCACGAGCGCTATCAGTTCATGAAGTGGGGCATGCAGGCTTTCAACACCTTCCGTGTCGTACCCCCCGGCGTGGGCATCGTGCACCAGGTCAACCTCGAACATCTCTTCGCCGGCGTTCGCCGGCAGGAAAGCGCAGGCGGCAGCCTGTGTTTTCCGGACACGCTGGTGGGTACCGACTCGCACACGACGATGATCAACGCCGTTGGCGTCGTTGGCTGGGGCGTCGGTGGCATCGAGGCCGAAGCGGCGATGCTCGGTCAGCCGGTCTATTTTCTAACCCCGGACGTGGTCGGCGTCGAACTGGTCGGGCGCTTGCGGGAAGGGGTTACGGCGACCGATCTGGTGCTGACGGTGACCGAGCTGTTGCGCCGCCAGAAAGTGGTCGGTACCTTTGTCGAGTATTTCGGCGAGGGTGCCAGTACGCTGACGGTCACCGACCGCGCGACATTGGCCAATATGGCGCCCGAGTACGGTGCGACGATGGGTTTCTTCCCGGTTGACCAGAAGACCGTCAGTTACCTGCGGACCACCGGCAATAGCGAAGCAGATTGTGAGCTTTTCGAAGCCTATTTTCGTGCCCAGGGACTGTTCGGTATTCCCCGTGCCGGCCAGATCGACTACTCGCGTAGCGTGCGCCTCGACCTGGCCAGCATCGTTCCCTCTCTGGCCGGGCCGAAGCGGCCGCAGGACCGCATCGCGCTGCCCGATATGGCGAGCAAATTCAATGCCTTGTTCAGCGCCCCGGAAGCGGATGACGGCTTCGCCCGGCCGCCCGAGACGCTGACGCAGCGCTACCCGAGCGAGCGACCAGGCGTTGCTCTTGGCAATGGTGACGTGCTGATTGCAGCGATCACCTCGTGCACCAATACCAGCAACCCGGCGGTGATGATCGCCGCCGGCTTGCTGGCCAGGAAAGCGGTGGCCCGTGGCCTGCAGGTGCAGCCGCACATCAAGACTTCGCTGGCCCCCGGCTCACGCGTGGTCACCGACTACCTGGAGAAGGCCGGCTTGCTGGCGCCGCTCGCCGAACTCGGCTTCGCGCTGGCCGGCTATGGTTGCACGACCTGCATCGGCAACGCCGGTGACCTCGATCCGGCCTTCAACAAGGCGATCAACGAAAACCAGTTGGTCGTCGCGGCGGTGCTCTCCGGTAACCGCAACTTCGAGGCGCGCATCCATCCCAACCTGCGCGCCAATTACCTGGCTTCGCCGCCGCTGGTGGTGGCTTTCGCCATTGCCGGGCGAGTCAACATCGATCTCGACAGCGAAGCACTGGGCATCGGCGCCGATGCCCAGCCGGTTTTTCTGCGCGATGTCTGGCCAACGCCGGAAGAAATTGAGGCGCTGCTCCCCTTGGCGCTCGATCCGGAAACTTTCCGCCGTCGCTACGCCGACGTCAGCGCCGACCAGGAGCTGTGGAATGCCATTGAGGCACGTAGTGGCGCGGTCTACGACTGGCCGCCATCGAGCTACATCGCGCGCCCGCCATTCTTCGAGTTGCCGGCCCTGCCGGCAGGCGATATCACCGGCGCACGCGCGCTGCTGCTGCTCGGCGACTCGGTGACCACCGATCATATTTCGCCGGCCGGTGCTTTCGGCGAGGCGACGCCGGCGGGCAGCTGGCTCAAGGCCCAGGGCGTCGAGCGCGCCGACTTCAATTCCTATGGCGCACGCCGTGGGCACCACGAAGTCATGATGCGCGGCACTTTTGCCAACGTCCGCATTCGCAACCTGATGCTGCCGGCAGACACCACAGGGCGCCGACCAGAGGGCGGCTTTACTCTGCTCGATGGTCAGCAGACGACGGTCTACGCGGCGGCGATGGCCTACCTCGAGCGCGGTACGCCGAGCATCGTCGTCGCCGGCGAAGAGTACGGCACCGGCTCGTCGCGCGACTGGGCGGCCAAGGGAACGCGGCTACTCGGCGTGCGTGCCGTGATTGCGCGCAGCTTCGAACGCATCCACCGCGCCAACCTGGTCGGCATGGGCGTGCTGCCCCTGCAGTTCATGGCCGACGACTCGGCGACGGCGCTGCAGCTGCGCGGCGACGAGAGCTTCGAGATCCTGGGTCTGGGCCCGGATCTGATGCCCATGCAGAACCTCACCCTGGCTATCGTACGGGCCGACGGTGAGCGCCTGGAGCGTCCACTGCTATGTCGCATCGATACACCGATCGAGGTTCAGTACTACTGGTCGGGTGGCATTCTGCCCTATGTGTTCGGTGAACTGATGGCCGAAGCTGCGGCCAGTCGCTGAAACCAGGATGCCGACAAGGGCTGGCGCCGCGCCGGCCCTTGCCGCCATGCTCCGGGAGACCCGCTTGCCTTCTCGCATCTCGATCAGCACCGCCCTTTCGGCGAGCGCGATTCCGCGCCAGGCGTGGGATCGCCTCTGCCCTGCCGGTCATCCTTTCCTGAACGCCGATTTCCTGACCATCATCGAGCAGTATGGCGCGGCGGCGCGCGCATGGGGATGGGCGGCCCGCCATCTGGTGGCCAGCGACGCAAGCGGTGCCGTCGTCGGCATTCTGCCGCTCTACCTGAAGACCCATTCGCATGGCGATTTCATCTACGACTGGTCGTGGGCCGCCGCCTATCGGCAGCTTGGCCGGCAGTACTACCCGAAGTTGATGAGCTGCCTGCCGCACACGCCGGTGGCCGGGCCACGCTTGCTGGTTGCCGCCGGGCCGCAGGCGGCTGGCGTTCGCCAGGCCTTGCTCGCTGGCGCCAGGACGCTGCTGAGCAGCGCCGGTTTGTCTTCCTGGCACGTGGCCTTGCCGGACGAGGACGAAGCAAGGATGTTGCAGAGCGAGGGCTTGTTGATCAGCCACGACGTTCAGTTCCACTGGATCAACCCGGGGTGTGGCGATTTCGACGGCTATCTGGCGAGCTTCAGCGCCGCCAAGCGCCGCAAGGTGCGCGCTGAAAGACGGCGGGTGCAGGAAAGCGGCCTGGCGATCGAAATCAGGCACGGCGATCAGATCGATCCCGCCGAATGGCCGCTGCTGCACGCCCTCTACGCCGATACCTTCGAGAAGTTCAACAATCACGCCGTTTTCTCGGCGGCCTGTTTCGCCGCTCTGGGGACGGCGCTGGGTCGCCGCATGGTCGCTTTCATCGCTCGCGATCACGGCTTGCCGGTAGCCGTGGCAATCTGTTTTCGCAGCGACGAAGCGCTCTATGGGCGCTACTGGGGTTGCCGCGGCAATTACCACAGCCTGCACTTCGAACTCTGCTTCTACCAGGGCATCGCCTATTGCCTGCGGCAGGGACTGGCGCGCTTCGAGCCCGGCGCCGGCGGCGAGCACAAGCTGTCACGCGGCTTCACGCCGACCGCTGTGCATTCTGCGCACTGGATCGGCGATCCGGAAATGCGTGCCTTGCTTGGCCGGCATCTGGCGCTGCAGGGCCAGGCGCTGGCCGATTACCGCGAGCAGGCGGCCGAGCACTTGCCGTTCCGGCGAGATCTGGGCCCGCCGTCAGCCGCCTGACGTGGCAAAGCGGCATCAGCGGAGGTCGGCGCTGCTCGCTATTCGAGACTCGCGGCGATGGCGCGCAGCGCTTCCAGACCGCCGGCAGCGATAGCCAGGCCGTGGCCAGCTTTTCCGTCTTTGCCGCTTTTTTCAGCGGGGAGTTGCGCTTCGCTGGGGTTGATACGGATCAGAGTTCCCTTGAGGCGCTCGCCGAGCAGGCGCACGGTCGGGATGTTGGTGCCGGCGCCGACTTCGATGATCAGCAGGCGCTCGACGCGCCGCAGCCAGGCTTGCCGGCGGCGATCCTGGGCGTCGCTGCGCTGCCCCAGCCATCCCCAGTCGCCGAACATCAGGATGTTCGGGCGGGCGATTTTCCGGCAGCGGGGGCAGAGCGGCAAGTCGCCGGTCAGCAGGCACCGTTCTTCGTCGAGCTCGGGCTCGAAGTCGTCGGCGGGCCAGATGCTGTCGCGGTCGGCGCTACAGCCAGCGCTGCACTGCAGGTGATGGATGGAGCCGTGGCATTCGCTGATGCGCTCGTCGGGAAAACCCGCTTTCTGAAATTGCCCGTCGACATTGCTGGTGAATACGAAACTGCCATGCGCCAAGCTTTCGCCGATCCGGCGCAGGATCGCAAAGCCCTGCTGGGGAACGGTCCGTCGGTAGAGCTGCAGGCGATGCCCGTAGAAGCCCCAGGCGAGGCGGGGCTGGCGCTCGAAGGCGGCCGGATTGGCAATCTGCTCGAAGGCGATGCGCGCTCGACCGAGTGCCGGGTAGGCGCCCCAGAAACCCTGTGCGCCGCGAAAATCGGGCAGGCCGGAATCGACACCGATGCCGGCGCCGGCGGTGATCAGCAGGCCATCGGCCTGGGCGATCAGTTCCGCGCAACGCTGGTAGTCGGCAGGCACTTACAGTCCGCGCGCCCAGGACGGTCGCAGTGGCGCGCCTTGCGGATCGGTGATTGCCTGCCGCAGCTGCTGCAGCAAGCGCTGCTTGTCGGCGCCCAGTGTGCCCTTCAGCACCAGCCAGTTCGACGCGTGGTCGCTGCGGAAAAGCGTGCGTTTGAGTTGCAGTTGGTCGACAAAACTTTCCATTTCGACGAACAGCTCGTGCTGGCTGAGCGGCCGCCAGGCCGGGAAGCCGCCACGGAAACGTTCCTCGCCGAGGGGGAAGCTGACCACCAGCGTTGCCAGATACTCGGGCTGCGTGGCATTGAGCAGGCGTGCCGAGTTCTCGGCGTGGCGCAGGGACAGCGCCGGGCCGGCGAGACCGTTGAGAATCATCACCGAGCGCGTGATGCCGGCGGCTCCGAGCTTGTCGAGTGCGGCGCGCGTCGATTCGAAAGTCTCGCCCTTGTTGACCCGTTCGAGGACTTCATCGTCGCCGGATTCGGCACCGACGTAGGCGATCGACAGGCCCGCGGCGGCCAGTTCGCGCAGTTCGTCGACCGATTTGCGGCGCAGATTGCGCGGCAGGCAGTAGCTCGATACGCGGCGCACGGCCGGCAGGTGCTGGCGGATGGCGTCGAGGACGGCGAGCAGGCGGCGCGTGGGAAGTACCAGGGCGTCGCCGTCGGCCAGGAAGACGCGCCGGATCTCGCTGCCGAAGCGTTCGCCGCTGCGCTGTATGCTCTCCAGCACCTCGCTCTCGTCGCGTGCACGAAAGCGTTTCTGCGCCGCGGTGTACATTTCGCAGAACGTGCAGTGGTTCCACGAACAGCCGTCGGTGATCGGCAGGATCAGCGACTCGGCTTCGCTGGGTGGCCGGTAAACAGGTTCGATGTAACGGATCGGGATGACGGATGGCATGGTATCGGGGAGCGCGGGAGCGGCAAGCGGCGAGTGAACAAGCCCATATTAGCCTGCTTTCGCCCTCTTGGTGATGGTCGCCAGGTGGCGATGGCGGTCTCAGCTCTTGCGCGCGCGGCGCGACGGTGCTTGCCCTTCCGGGCCGGAGCGCACTAGTGCATAGTCTGCGCTGCGCACTTCGCGCAACAGCATATCGGTTTCGTCGTTGCTGATGCCCAGCGATTCCAGGGTTTCGGCCGCCAGGCGCAGGCTGGCTTCGAGTGTCTCGGGATAGGCCTTGCTGACGCCGGCGCGTAGCAGGGCATCGCAGCTGGCCAGATCGCGCGCGCGGGCGACGATGCTCACCTGCGGCAGTTGCGAGCGGATCAGCGACGCGGCGCGGACGGCGGTGTGCCGCTGGTCGATGGTCAGCACGACCAGGTCGACGTTCTGCAAGGACGCAGCGATCAGCAACTGCGGGTCGGCGAGGTCACCGTAGAACACCGGATGACCTTCGGCACTCCATTTGGCGACCAATACGGCGTCGGTATCGAAGGCGACGTAGGAGATGCCGGTACTGGCCAGGATGGTCCCGACGGTGTGGCCGACGCGGCCATAGCCGCCGATCACCACGCGCACTGCCGATTCGCCGCCCTGCCCGGAGTAACGGAAGCTCGGGTCAACGCCGGTGGGCGGCACTGCGGTGTGTTGCGCGAGCCAGTTGCCGAGCTTCACCAGCATCGGGGTGAGCAGCATGGTGAGTGAAATGACGGCCGCAGCCATGACGAAGACGAGATCGTCGATGATTCCCAGCGCTTTGGCGGCGCCGAAGAGCACGAAGCCGAACTCGCCGCCCTGCGCCAGCAGGAAGGACACTTTCAAGGCGATGCGACGCCCGGTTCCGAAGCTCAGACAGAGCAGGTAGAGCACGAGGATTTTGATGACGATGATCGCCAGCACGTGCAGGCCGAACTTGAAGGGGTGCTGGACCAGCACTCCCACGTCCAGCGACATGCCGACGGCGACGAAGAAGAGGCTCATCAGCAGCCCCTTGTGCGGCTCCATGCCGGCCTCGATTTGCAGGCTGTAGCGCGAGGTCGAGAGCATCATCCCCATCAGGAAGGCGCCCAGGGCCATGGACATGCCGGCATGGTGCATCGCCCAGGCGGCGATGAACACAGCGCCCATTGCCGCCAGCAGGAAAGCTTCGCGGTTGTTCTGGCGCGCCAGATGGTCGAGGATCCGCGGCACCAGATAGCGACCGCCGCAGACTACCAGGGCGACCATCGCCGCTGCCACGCCGAGCTGCTCCCACAAGGGCATGTCTTTGGGCAGTGGTCCGACGTCGGCGAGGACCGGCACCAGCGCCAGCAGCGGCACGATCGCCAGATCCTGCATCAGCAGCACGGCAAACGCTGTCTGACCGTGATGGCTGGCGATTTCGCCCTGATCTCTGAGCATCTGCACCACGAAGGCTGTGGAGGACAGGGCGAAGCTGAAGCCGATCAGCAGCGCCGTGCTCCAGCGGTGCTCGAAGAGCCAGAAGTAGCCGGCGATCAGCAAAGCGGACAGAACGATCTGCAGCGAACCGAGGCCGAAGAGGGTGCGCCGTAGATCCCACAGATGGCGTGGTTTCATCTCCAGGCCGATCAGGAACAGCAGCAGCACCACCCCGAGTTCCGTGAATTGGCGGACGTCGTCGACGCTGGTGGTAACGAAAGGCCCCGCCGTATGCGGCCCGACGATGATTCCGGTGACCAGCAGGCCAAGCACTGAACCGAGGCCGAAATGCCTAAACACGGTAACGGCGATCGCGGCGACGACCAGCAAGAGCACTGCGGAGTCAACGAAAGACTTGGGGTCCATGGTGCGCTGTCCGAGAACTCGGCCAAGTGGGTCGAGAGCCCAATACTAACGTGCTTTCGGCCTGCCGGCGCCTGCTCCGGTGGTGCTAACGGTCATGACATGTCGGGATACCCCGGATCATGAAAGTCATGACCGTTTCCCCTCTTCCCCGACCCTTCTCCCGCGAGGGGAGAAGGGAGATTCGTGAGCCGCTTGCGCGACTTTCACATTAAGATCACTCGCTTGGCCGGTTTGCCGCCTGCGGGCAGGGCGGGCCGTCGAGACTCACTGCATTGAGAAGGAGTAGCAGGTCATGAAGCACGAACACATTCTCGCCGGCTCGTTGCTGGCGCTTGCCTTATCGCCGCTGGCTTTGGCGCAAGGCAACTCGCAGTTACAGTTACCCAGTAGCGTGGATGATTATCGCGAGTTGAAGCGAGCGCAACGTGGCGGGCCTTGCGAGCGCTGTGGTGTCGTCGTCGGGCTACGTTCGGAGAATCGCCAGGCGTCGGGTCGTCGCGATCCGGCCAACGCCGCCCGCCAGAACCCCGCGTCGCCCACCGCGCACATGGTGACGACACCGGTTCTCGCTTCCGGCACAACCGTCAAGGATGCGCGCCAGGCGGCGGCGCCGGTGCTGATCTACGTGCTTACCGTTCGCTACGAGGACGGCAGTTTCGCTTTCCTTGAACAGAGCGACGAGCCGACGGTGCATAAGGGCGACCGGGTGCGGGTGGTCGAGGGCCGCGTCGAGCTACGCAACGACTAGCTGCAAGTTCAGTGGAATTCAGTGGCGTTCAGTCGAAGTAGTTGCGTGCCGTCTGGAAGCGCTGTGCGTAGTAGCTGGCGGCCAGTTTATCGATGCGCACCTGGCCGCGGGTCGATGGCGCGTGCACGAAGCGATCATCGCCGATGTAGATGCCGACGTGCGAATACGGGGCGTTGCGGGTGTTGAAGAAAACCAGGTCACCAGGGCGCAGCTCAGCGCGGTCCACCGGGCGGCCGTGACGCGCGATGTCGGCTGCGCTGCCAGCGACCCTGACGTCGGCTGCCTGTCGGTAGATGTAGCTGACCATACCGCTGCAGTCGAAGCCGGCTTCGGGGTTCTTGCCGCCGAAGCGGTAGTTGGTGTCGATCAGCCCGAGCGCGAAGATCACCACGTCCATGCCTTTTTCGCTGGCCAGCGGTCTGTCCGCCGAGCTGCTCGCTCTTGGCGCGGGGACGCTGCCGCATGCCACAAGCAGCAGTGATAGGACACTGACGACGAGGATCTGTAGTACACGCATGACGCACAGTATAAACTGCGGTTTTCAGAAATACGGAGATTGTCATGCATCTGAACGATCCGCGCCTGTTGCGCTCCGATTGCTACATCGATGGTCGCTGGGAAGCCGCCGACGATGGCCGAACGCTGGCCGTCATTGACCCGGCAAGTGGTGCAGCCATTGCCGATGTGCCGTTGATGACCGCTGTCGAGACGGTACGAGCGATCGATGCGGCTGCCGTCGCACTGCCGGAGTGGCGGGCAAAGACGGCCAAGGAACGCGCCGCGGCTTTGCGCCGCTGGTTTGACCTGATCCTTGAAAACACCGAGGACCTGGCGCAGTTGATGACTGCCGAATCGGGCAAGCCGATTGTCGAGGCGCGCGGGGAGGTGGCTTACGGGGCGTCGTTTGTCGAGTGGTTTGCCGAAGAGGGCAAGCGTGCCTATGGCGAGAGCATTCCAAGTCCGGCCGCTGATCGGCGCCTGTTGACCATTCGCCAGCCGATCGGCGTCTGTGCGGCGATCACGCCGTGGAACTTCCCCCTGGCGATGATCACCCGCAAGGTGGCGCCGGCGCTTGCCGCCGGTTGTACGGTGGTCGTCAAACCGGCCGAGCAGACGCCGCTGACGGCGCTGGCGCTGGCCAGGCTGGCACACGACGCCGAACTGCCGGCCGGCGTGTTCAACGTGCTGACCGGTGACCCGAAGACCATCGGGGCAACGCTGACCGCCAGCCCGGTGATTCGCAAGCTGTCGTTTACCGGCTCGACCGAGGTCGGTCGCCTGCTGATGGCGCAGAGCGCGCCGACGATCAAGAAGCTGTCGCTCGAGTTGGGCGGCAACGCGCCATTCATCGTTTTCGATGATGCGGACGTCGATGCGGCGGTCGAAGGCGCGCTGATCGCCAAGTACCGCAATACCGGACAGACCTGCGTCTGCGCCAACCGTTTTCTGGTTCAGGACGGCGTCTATGACGCTTTTGTCGCCAAGCTGGCCAGGCGCGTGCAGTCACTGCGCGTTGGACCGGGAAGCGACGAAGGTGTCACGCAGGGGCCGTTGATCGACGAAGCTGCTTTGAGCAAGGTGCAGGCGCATATCGAAGATGCGCTGCGCAAGGGCGCGCGGGTGGTGACCGGCGGCAGTCGTCATCAACGTGGCGGCACTTTCTTTGAACCGACGGTACTTGCCGACGTGAGCAGCGATATGCGCGTTGCGCAAGAAGAAACCTTTGGCCCGGTCGCCCCGGTGTTCAGGTTTGCCGACGAGGCGGAGGCCGTGCACATGGCCAACGACACCGAGTTCGGCCTTGCCGCTTACTTTTATTCGCGTGACGTCGCGCGTTGTCTGCGCGTCGGCGAAGCACTCGAATACGGCATGATCGGCATCAATACCGGCCTGATTTCGAACGAGGTCGCGCCTTTCGGTGGTGTCAAGCAGTCCGGGCTGGGCCGTGAAGGCTCGAAGCACGGGCTTGATGAGTATCTCGAGATCAAGTACCTCTGCTTCAGTACCGTTTGACGCGTTGGCGGGAATTCCTCCGGTGACGATGCTGGTGGGGGGCGGCTGCGGTGATTTCACTGTCCTGCGCGAGCACGGATTTTCCGATCCGGACATCTGGGACATTGGCGCCGTGGCTGCCTTTTCCCCGATGTCGAACCGCATGGCGAACATGACATCGATGCGTGCGAACGACGAGTTCTTCCTGATCAGTCGCTTGCCGAAGGGGCCTGATCCTGGCCCTTCTCGCGCAAGGGGCGACGGGAGTTTCGTGAGTCGCGTACGCGACTTTTACATTAATCAGCCAACCTCGCGATGCCTTGCATGCTGACCGCCGGTAGCCAGGCGGCAGCGCTGCCGCGGCCGGGGATCAGCGCCTGCGGTGCGATTTCGAGCAGCGGTGCGATGACGAAAGCGCGCAGGTGCATGCGCGGGTGCGGTACGCGCAGCCGCTGACTATCGACGGTCTGGTCATCGTAAAGCAAGAGGTCGAGGTCGAGGGTGCGTGGCGCGTGGTGATACTCGCGGCGGCGTCCAAAAAGACGTTCGATGGCGAACAGGGCGTCGAGCAGTTGCGACGGCGTCAGGCGAGTGTGCAGGGCGGCGACGGCGTTGATGAAATCGGCCTGGCCGCGGATCGAGCGGTTTCCCACCGGCGCGCTGCGGTACAGCGACGACAGGCGCAGCAGTCGGCATTCGGGTACGTCGGCCAGCGCGCGACCGGCTGCACGGACCTGCGCCAGAGGGTCCGCCAGGTTGGCGCCCAGGGCGACGTAGGCCAGATGCTCGCCTGTGCTGTCGGTGCGCGACGCGGGCGGCAGTTGCTTGGCTTTGGCGCTTCTTTCTGCCGGCTGCGCGGGATCAGCGCCCATTAGCGCCGCGTCAGCGCGAATCATTCCCCAGCGTTGGGGTTTTGCCCAGTGTCCTCGCTGGCGCGACGGCGCCGGCGACGGCGTTTCTTGGCCATCCCCGGTGCCGCCGGCAGGAGCATCGCCGCGCGGGCTTCATCGCTGGCATGCAGAAACTCGGTCCACCAGTCGCCGATCTCCTGCTCGACTTCGCCGGATTCGACGCGCAGCAGCAGGAAGTCGTAGCCGGCCTTGAAACGAAGCTGCTGCAGCACGCCGTAGGCTCGCTTTCCGGAGCGCTGTTCGAAGCGCGGCTGCAGAGCCCAGATGTCCTTGATGTCGCCAGCAATGCGTCGGGTGATGGCGAGCTTTTCGGCCTGTACGTGCAGGACTTTGTCCATGGCCAGGAAAAGTGAGGGGATCGCGGGTTCGCCGCCGTTCTTTAGCGGCTCCCAGGTGGCCAGGACCTGATGCCAGAGCAGCGTGGCGAACAGAAAGCCCGGCGAGATCGGTTTGCCTTCCTCGACGCGCCGGTCGGTGGCCTCCAGGGCGAGCACCACGAAGCGTTCGCCGCGCGGCTGTTCGAGGATCACGTCGAGCATGGGCAGGACGCCGTTATGGAGCCCTTCTTCACGCAGACGTGTGACGCAGCGCAGCGCATGCCCGCAAGTGAGCAGCTTGAGCATCTCGTCAAACAGGCGCGACGGCGGCACGTTGTCGAGCAGATCAGCCATCTCGCGGATCGGCCGCCGTGCCGCCGGGTCGATGGCCAGCCCGATCTTGGCCGCCAGACGCACTGCCCGCAGCATGCGCACCGGGTCTTCGCGGTAGCGCGTCTTGGGATCGCCAATCATGCGCAGGGTCTTCTGCTGCAGGTCGGCGACGCCGTGGTGGTAGTCGATGATGGTTTCGGAGCTGGGGTCGTAGTACAGCGCGTTGACCGTAAAATCCCGGCGGGCGGCGTCTTCCGACTGGCTGCCAAAAACGTTGTCGCGCAGCAAGCGGCCCTGCGCGTCGGTCTGTGCCGTGTTGCCACCATGTGCACCGTCTTCGCCGTGATGGCCGCGGAAAGTGGTCACTTCGATGGTTTCCGCGCCCATGTTGACGTGCACGATCTGAAAGCGGCGGCCAATGATCCGCGAGCGACGGAAGCAGCGGCGGACCTGCTCCGGTGTGGCGTTGGTGGCGACGTCGAAATCTTTCGGCGTCAATCCGGCAAGCAGGTCGCGAACCGCACCGCCGACGATGTAGGCCTGGTAGCCATTCTGCTGCAAGTCCTCGACAGTCTGCCGGCAGCCACGGCTGATCTGCTCCCGCTGCAGGCCGTGCTGGTCAACGGCGATCAGTGCCGGTTCGTCGCGCTTGTCGCTGCCTTTTCTTCCGAGAACGCGGGATATGAACTTGCGGATCATCGATGGATTCTTGGTCCTGTGTTGTGGTACTCCAGGCGCGGCATGATAGCCGATATTGCTGGCGCCATCAGCGATTGATCGGTGCTGCGCGTCAGCCTAGGAGGCTGACAACCGGCCAGCCGGCGGATTCGGCGTGCGCGCGCAGCGTCTGGTCAGGGTCTACTGCGACCGGATTGCTGACCCTCGACAGCAAGGGCAGGTCATTCTGCGAGTCGCTGTAGAACCAACTGCGCTCGAAACTTCCCCACCACAGGCCCATCGCTTCAAGCCAGGCCTCGACACGAATGATCTTGCCTTCGCGGAACGACGGTGTGCCGCGAGGCTGGCCGGTGAAGCGGCCGTTCTCGTGGGCAGGAATGGTGGCAATCAGGTGCGCGATACCGAGATTGCGGGCCAGGGGCGCGGTGACGAAACTGTTGGTAGCGGTGACGATGGCGCACAGTGCGTCGCTGTCGAGGTGCCGGCGAACCAGGGCGCGTGCCTTGCCACCGACGATCGGCAGGATGTGTCGGCTCATGAACTCGCCGAGCCAGGTGTCGAGTACTTCGCGTGGGTAGCGCGTCAGCGGCTGCAGCTGGAAATCGAGGAAGACTTCGATATCGAGCGTGCCGGCCTTGTACTGCTCGTAAAATTCCAGGTTTCGTGCTTCGTACAAGGCGCGGTCGAGAACCCCTTTGGCGATCAGGAACTGCGCCCATTCAAAGTCGCTGTCACCAGCGATCAGGGTATTGTCAAGGTCAAAAAGAACAAGATCCATGGGTAGGCCTTTCGGGCAGCTTAGAGCTGCAGTGGCGCCTGCAGGACTTCGCGCAGCAAGCTCAGGGTGACCGGGCGTTTGTGTTCCAGCGAGTAGCGGTCGATGGCCATCAGCAAGGTGCTCAGGCTGCGCATGTCGCGCGGTGCGCGCAGGAAAAGGTAGGCCAGAGCGTCCGCCGGCAGGGTCAGCCCGCGTGCCCGGGCCTGCTCGCCGAGCGCTGCCAGTTTCTCGGCGTCGCTCAAGGGTTGCAGTCGGTAGACCAGGCTGCTACCGAGCCGCGTACGCAGATCCTCGCGCAAGGCGAGCTGTCGCGGCGGCACGCTGGCCGCTGCGACAAGGCGTCCGTCGCTGGCACGTAGGCGATTGATCAGGTTGAAAAGGCTGATCTGTCCGCTGGCGCTGAGTGCTTCGACGTTGTCGACGGCGTAGGCGCTGTCGTTCGGCGCGAATGGCGACATTCCCGAGAGATCCGGGTCCACGCGCGCATCCGTGTACACGGAGGCGCTGGCCTGGAGCAGGTGCGATTTACCGGCGCCGGCTTCACCACAGAGAAAGAACAGCGGCTCGCGGTTGGCCGGCGCCAGCCAGGAGGCTAATCCGGTCAGCGCTTCACCGTTGCTGCCGACGACGAAATTCTCGAAGCTGGGTCGCTCTTCCGGCAGCAGGTCGAGAATCAACTGGCGCATCTGGAGTAGTTCAAGCCTTGCGGGTTTGCGGTGCGATCAGCACGCAGGAGGGTCATTTCGGATAAAATTCGGGATCGGGCAGATCGAAGTGGCCCATTCTACCACTACGTGGCATCTGCCAGCCTTGCTCGGGACGCGCTACAAGATGACTCTGGAATCTCTCTCCTATCGCGATGCGGGTGTTGACATCGACGCCGGTGATGAACTCGTCGAACGTATCAAGCCCTTTGCCAGAAAGACGCTGCGCGAAGGGGTACTCGGAGGCATCGGCGGCTTCGGTGCACTGTTCGAGGTCCCGAAGCGCTATCGCGAGCCGGTACTGGTCTCGGGTACCGATGGTGTCGGCACCAAACTCAAGCTGGCATTCCAGCTGCGGCGGCATGACACGATCGGCATCGACCTGGTAGCGATGAGTGTGAACGACATTCTCGTACAAGGTGCCGAACCGCTCTTCTTCCTCGATTACCTGGCCTGCGGCAAGCTCGATGTCGGTACTGCGGCGCGCGTCATCAAGGGCATTGCCGAGGGCTGCGAGCGGGCCGGATGCGCCTTGATCGGCGGCGAGACCGCCGAAATGCCGGGGATGTATCCCGAAGGCGAATACGATCTGGCCGGTTTTGCGGTCGGCGTCGTCGAAAAATCGGCAATCATCGATGGGTCGAGCATCATTCCGGGTGACGTGCTGCTCGGCCTCCCGTCGTCGGGTGCGCATTCCAACGGCTACTCGCTGGTACGCAAGATCATCGCCCGTTCCGGGGCTGATCTGGCGGCGCTTTTCGACGGCGAGCAGACCCTGGCCGACGCGGCGATGGCGCCCACGCGAATCTACGTCAAGCCACTCCTGGCATTGATGCAGGCGCTGCCGGTCAAGGGCATGGCGCACATTACGGGGGGTGGTTTGACCGGTAACGTGCCGCGCATCCTGCCGGACAATGTTCGCGCCGAGATCGCTCAGGCGGCATGGCAGCGGCCAAAGTTGTTCGACTGGCTGCAGCAGGAAGGCGGCGTCAGCGACGACGAAATGCACCGTGTCTTCAACTGCGGGATCGGCATGGTCGTTGTTGTCGCCCGCGAGGACGCACCACAGGCCATCAAGATCCTGAACGATGCTGGCGAAGCAGCGCTGGTCATCGGGAGCATCAAGCCGCGCCGCGAGGGCGAAGCGCAGACCACCGTAGCGTGAGTATTGGTGTGAGTGCTCGGTGCTGACTGATCGATGAGCTGAGCCATGCTGGCCGAGCGTGCTTGGCGATCAGACCTTGATGTTGATCTTGACGTCGCCGCCGGCTTTTCGGCGGCCGCTTTTTGAACGGGTGTCGAGCAAGACGGGGCGCTTTTCCGAGCGCCGTTCCTTCTGCCGTCGCTCGACCGCTGCTGGCCGATTCTCCGCCTCGGTCGGCGTGTTTTCGGGAGCATCGTGCGGCTCGCGCCGCGGTCGCTCAGGGGCTGGCCAGGGCTGCTTTGGCAGCGCACTCGAAAGCTCGTTGTTGATGCCTTTGGCACCGGTCACGGGTTCCGGTTTGCTGACGTCGTCGGATTCTCGCCTGATGTTCGCGACGGGCGGCACCACTTCAGCGGGAATTCTCATTGTCCTGCTCTCTCCTATCCCGGTTCATTTTGCGGTTTCTCCATACAAGCGACCGCTACACAAAGAATCCGAGCGGCCTGCGGGCCATCCGCAGACAATCGGTCAACGGAAAACTCCAGGCCGAACTTTAGCACTGGTGGTCGGAGATTGCCGGCCGTAGCGCTGCGATCAACTTCAAGGATGGTGCCACGGTCAGCGGCGGGCGGTGACCATCAGCGCCAATCTGACGCCCGGCTACGGCATGCGTGATGCGCTGAGCTTCTTCGAGGTGGACTGCCGGGCGTGTTCTGCCGGCGGGCTAGGCGATCGACCATGCGGGTCAGTCGCGCGAGTTTACGCTCTCGTCGTCGCTGGCTCTGCGGCTCGGCGGTTTTCTTTCGTAGCGCAGGCGAGTATGCTGTCAAGCTAAGTGCTTGGCGGTCGTGCGCCGGCTTTGTCTGCCGCGGAGAGGGTGCTCATGAATCTCGAGAAGGTGATTTTCGGCTTTTTTATCGTTCTCGCGGCAACGCTGAACTTCGGCTTCTTCATTGGCGATATCGACAATCCGAGGCACCACCACATCTATGAACTGTTTGCCGCGATCGTCGTCAACCTGATCGCCACTGTCCTGAAGTTCGGCGACCGCACGCAGATCGGCGCGGTGCACCTGTCGACCAGCCTGGTCGCTGACCTGCAACTGGTGGCCGCAGCCTGCGTATGGGCCATCGCCATGCATGTCACAGGCGAGGGAATGTCGCCTGACGTCACCACCAGTGTCGTTTCGCTCAGTGGCGGAGCCTTGCTGGCAAACTTCGTTTCACTGGTGCTGCTGATCGCGGAAACGGTGATGTTGCGACGCTGATGGCGGCGCCGGAATGAATACCAGCATCTTCTTCCTGGCCCTGCGGCGGATGCGTGTGCCGCTGATTGTGCTGATCGTCCTGTATGCGGTGTCCACCCTTGGCCTGACGCTGGTTCCCGGCATCGACGAGCAAGGCCACCCGGCACCGCCGATGAGTTTCTTTCACGCCTTCTACTTCGTTAGCTACACCGCCAGCACCATTGGCTTTGGCGAAATTCCGGTGCCCTTTTCCGACGCCCAGCGGATGTGGGTCACGGTGTGTATCTTCCTCTCGGTGATCGGCTGGTCGTACTCGATCATCAGCTTGCTGGCACTGGTTCAGGACAAGGGCTTTCAGGAGGTACTGCGGAGCGGCCAGTTCGCGCGCCGGGTCAGGCATCTTGGCGAGCCTTTCTATATCGTCTGTGGCTGTGGCGAAACGGGTTTGCTGATTGCACGTGCGCTCGATCGCAGCGGCATCCGTGTGGTGGCGCTGGAGCGCAATGATGCGCGCATCCAGGAAGTGGAGCTTGAAGACTTCGCAGCGGACATTCTGGTGCTCTGTGCCGATGCGGCGCAACCGCAAAACCTGTTGCTCGCCGGTTTGAAGCATCGCAGTTGTCGCGGCGTGCTGGCGATCACCGACGACGATGCAGCCAATCTCGCGGTGGCGATTGCCAGCCGGCTGGTCAATCCACGCTTGATGGTCGTGACGCGCGTCGCCAGTCCGGCGGTCGAGCGCAACATGATGTCCTTCGGGACTCACTACGTGGTCAATCACTTCGAGAAGTTCGCCGACTATCTGGCGCAGGCGATTCATTCACCGAGCTGGTTCCGTCTGGTCGACCTGCTCACCGGGCTGCCCGGCCAGGAAGTCCCTGAGCGGCACGATCCGCCGGTTGGCGACTGGGTGGTTTGCGGCTACGGACTGTTTGGTCAGGCGGTGGTGCGCAATTTGGAGAGGCAGGGCGTGAGCCTGACAGTGATCGCGCCGGAACAGAATCTGCCGGTCACCGTCCGCCACATCGTCGGCCATGGCATGGAAGCGGAGCCGCTACGCCAGGCGGGAATCGAGACCGCTGTCGGAATCGTCGCCGGTGGCGACAACGATACCAACAACCTGTCGATCGCGATGACTGCCAAGGAGATCAACCCGGAGCTGTTTGTCGTGGTGCGTCAGAACCGGGTGGCCAATGAGGTCTTGTTCGACGCTTACGACGCCGATTTCACCATGGTTCCGTCACGAATCGTCGCGCGTGAGTGCATGGCGCTAATTACCTCACCGCTGCTGACCCGTTTTCTGCGTCATATCCGCGCCTGGCCAGATGCACGTGCTGCAACCGTGGCCAAGCAACTTGAGGAGCTCTGCATCCACCGCGTACCCCTGGTCTGGAGCGTCCGACTGAACGCGGCAGACGCGCCGGCGGCGCACAAGCTGCTGATGATGGAGCAGGTGAAGATCAGTATGGGAATCTTGCGGCGCGACCCGGCGGCGCGCCAGGAGTTTTTGCCGCTTCTGCCGCTGCTGCTGGTGCGCGACGGACGCGATCAGGAGTTGCCGGGCGATGAAACGGCTTTGAGACCGGGTGACCAACTTTTGTTTGCCGGTACGCGGGCCGCCAAGGCGGCGCAGAACCTGACGCTCGACAATCGCAATGCCCTCGAATACGTCCTGACAGGGCAGGATGCACAGGGCTTGCTGTGGCGCTGGTTCAATGCAAAGAAGGCAGTCGGCGATCCTGACAGCCGCTAGGGCTTGTTCTCAGGCCGCTTTTGTTCGCGCTGGGTCGCGGCCTCGGACGGGGCCGGCTGATCGGGCGTCAGCGCAAACTGCGAGCGTGACGGACGGGGTATGTGGAGCGCGCAGGAAAACGCTGCCAACCTATGCTTGCGCAGGCTTTCCTGCTGCCTTTTCTGCTGCCCTTTTCCTACACCGAGAATGACGAACCGCAACCGCAAGTAGTCGAGGCGTTGGGGTTCTTGATGACGAATTGCGAACCCTCGAGGCCTTCCGTGTAGTCAATTTCGGCGCCCACCAGATACTGATAACTCATCGGGTCGACCAGCAAGGTGACGCCGTTCTTCTGCAGCGCCGTATCGTCGTCGTTGGCGACTTCGTCAAAGGTGAAACCGTACTGGAAGCCGGAGCATCCGCCGCCGGTGACGAAAACCCGAAGTTTCAGATCCGGATTACCTTCGTCCTCGATCAATTCCTTCACTTTGCCGGCCGCGTTGTCGGTAAAAACGAAAGGCATGGGCATTTCAGTTGCTGCATTCATGGGTGGTTCTCCTGAAGCGGATATCTGAGACTGCTGACGGCCAAGTCAGCTACTTGAAGCCAGTTTAAGTTCCTGCGTCTTGGTGTCTGCCTGGTGCATGAGACGGCTGTCGACAACAGCTCCCAGCTGAATTTCGATTTGACGGTATTCAATTTGACGGTCTTCAACGTCACCTGTGACACGCGCATTGGGGAGGAGTTCCAGCGCGTCTCTGGCCACGATCGGGCCGACGACGGCGCCGTTGATCGCCGCGTGTGACACCGCGATACTGCCCTCGACCCGCAAGCAGCCGCTCAATGATAACATTTTTGCCTTCCTGGCGTACCGTGAGCAGGAGCTCGAGCGCTCCCTTGAACTCCTGTGCGGGCGGTCAGTGGTGCGTTGGTGCCGAAGTGTTGGCGTAGGCGTTCGAGTTTTAGGGAAGCACCGCCAGCTGCCACAGGCCTTCAGTTTCCGGTAGACCGAACATGATGTTCATGTTCTGTACCGCTTGTCCCGCAGCCCCTTTGACGAGGTTGTCGATGACCGACAGCACGACCAGGACCTTGCCTTGCTGCGGTCGATGCAGCGCAATGCGGCAGACGTTCGCGGCGCGTACCGAGCGCGTGTCGGGGTGCGATCCGGGCGGCAGGACGTCGACGAAGGCCTCGCCGTTGTAGCGTTCTTCGAAGAGCTGTTGAAAGTCGGCCTCGCTCTTGATGCGCGCGTAGAGCGTCGCATGGATCCCCCGGATCATCGGCGTCAGGTGCGGGACGAAGGTCAGCCCCACTGGCTGCGCGGCCATGCTCGACAAGCCCTGCTGGATCTCGGGCAGATGACGATGCCCAGGGACGCCGTAGGCCTTGAAATTGTCGGCGGCTTCGGAAAAAAGTGCGCCTACCTCGGCCTTGCGCCCGGCCCCCGAGACACCCGATTTGGCGTCGGCAATCAGCTGGTCGAGGTCCACCAAGCCCGCTTCGACCAGGGGCATGAAGCCCAGCTGGACGGCTGTTGGATAACACCCCGGGTTGGCCACCAGGCGAGCGTTACCGATGCCGGCACGGTCGTGCTCGGGGAGTCCGTAGACCGCCTTCGCTACCCACGCGGGGCTGGCATGCGACATCCCGTACCAGCGCTCCCATTCGGCAACGTCCTTGATCCGAAAATCGGCCGCCAGGTCAATGACCCGTACTCCTGCGTCAAGCAACGCTGGCGCCTGGGCCATCGCGACGCCGTTGGGCGTTGCGAAGAAAACGACATCACAACTCTGCAGATCCGCGCTGGCTGGATCGGCGAACTTGAGATCCAGCCTTCGTCGCAGACTGGGAAACATGCTCGAGACTGCCGTGCCGGCTTCTGCACGCGAGGTGATGGCGATGAGTTGCACCTGCGGGTGTTGTGCCAGCAAGCGCAAGAGTTCGACACCGGTGTAGCCGGTGCCGCCGACGATTCCAACCTTGATCATGAAAGACTCCCGGATAGCCAGCAATCATGGTCCCGAGCTCCCCAAAGCACAAAAGCCGCCCTGGGGCGGCTTTTGGCTACGAAAAAACACGTAGCGGGTACGTAGCAGGTACGTAGCGAGTGCGCAGCCGCTTTTCGAGACGCAGACTTATCGTTTCGAGAACTGCTTGCGCCGACGGGCCTTGTGGAAACCGACTTTCTTGCGCTCGACTTCACGCGCGTCACGAGTTACGAAGCCGGCCTTGGAAAGCGTTGGTTTGAGATCGCTATCGTAGGCGATGAGGGCGCGGGTGATTCCATGCCGTACTGCACCAGCCTGTCCAGATTCGCCACCGCCCTGCACGTTGACCAGAATGTCGAAGTCTGACAGTTGCTCAATGAGTTGCAGCGGCTGGCGGACGATCATGCGCCCGGTGACGCGCGAGAAAAATTCATCAACCGGCTTGCCGTTGACAACGAAGTTGCCGCTGCCGCGCTTCATGAATACACGCGCTACGGCGCTTTTCCGTCGGCCGGTGCCGTAGAAATAGTTATCAGCCATTGTGACCCCTTAGAGTTCCAGAACCTTCGGCTGCTGGGCAGCGTGCGGATGGGTTGTGCCCGCGTAGCACTTCATCTTTTTCAGCATGGCATAACCAAGAGGCCCCTTCGGGAGCATACCCTTGACCGCTTTTTCAAGGACGCGGCCTGGAAAGCGCTGCTGCATCTTACTGAAGTTCGTCTCGTAGAGACCGCCAGCGTAGCCCGAGTGGCGGTAGTACTTTTTGTCTTCAGCCTTGTTGCCGGTGACGCGCAGTTTCTCGACGTTGGTGACGACAATGTAGTCACCTGTATCGACGTGCGGCGTGAACTCAGGCTTGTGCTTGCCGCGCAAGCGACGAGCAATTTCGGTTGCAAGGCGACCCAATACCTTGTCGGTGGCGTCAACCACAAGCCACTCGCGGGTCACTTCATGCGACTTGGCGGAGAAAGTCTTCATCAAAAACGCCGTCCTTATTTGCCTGATCACGGAAAGCCCAGCATGTTATGGCAAGTGCCCTGCTGGTGTCAATCGATGTTTGGCCGCCAGGCACGATAGATTTGTTCAGGGCCGGTGCTCGCCGTGCGCACCGGTACTGTGTTTTCGAAGTCGAGACTCGACAACCGGTGCCCGGTCGCTGGCGCGCGTTTCTGGCGCTGCTCGTCGCCATCTCTGGCGGTCGGTCGCAGGGCAAAAAAAAGCGCGGCTCGTTGGAACCGCGCTAAATCCACACCAAAGGAGGAGGGTGGAGGAGACAACCGAAAAAGCCAAAAAGGTGAATCAGCAAAAGTGCTTACTGCTTACGATGAAAGAATTATGACCCATCCGAGTGTAAAGGTCAAGTATTATTTGTGCGCTGCGCCATAATTTTTCCGGCATCCACGACAAAGGCATGGTTGAAGAATGAAAGTGACATTAATCCAACGGTTTGCTGTATATATAGGTAACTCCTCAAAAACCCCGGGCATGGCCGTTCGCTGAATCTGGAATTCTTGCTTGCAGGTAGTGCTGGACACAGCTCGCGAAGCGTGGTTCAATTGCAAGCATGAGCACGGAGCCCCCTCGGACAC
>Ga0209573_1001520_pt1 | contig 35247 bp, 31 predicted proteins | sample TNRBio252014_DNA_FD_185870 | JGI IMG/M metagenome (GOLD analysis project Ga0209573, IMG submission 185870) | Wastewater treatment Type I Accumulibacter community from EBPR Bioreactor in Madison, WI, USA - TNR Reactor_6/25/2014_ DNA (SPAdes)... | ecosystem: Engineered > Bioreactor > EBPR >...
GTCGCACACAAATGGTCGGCAGTCTGATGCCTATTCCATCAAAGAAGCCCCGGCGCGAATAGTCGGCCAGAAGCGTCTCGCTCATCAACTTTTGAGAGCCATAGGACGTCAGGGGCGTTGGATGGAAATCATCCGGTATCACGTCTGGAAATGGCGCGCCAAACACGGCAATCGACGAGGTGAAGACAACCCGTGGCGCGTAATTGACGACCCGGATGGCGTCAAATAATTGCCGCGTTCCATCGAGATTGACCCGGTAACCAAGATCGAAATTGCTCTCGGCCTCCCCGGACACGACGCCTGCGAGGTGAAAAATTATGTCAGGCTTTTGCGCGATGAGATTGGCTGCCGCGCCAGTGTCGGCCAGATCGCCGGTCAAGATCCTGACCTCGACGCCCGGAATTTGCAGCGGCGCCGGAGCCACAATGTCGTGCAGATCGAGCGCCGTAATCGTCTTGTCGCCGAGTGCATCAGGTCTGGCAAGCCGCGCCGTCAATTTGCGCCCAATCATGCCAGCAGCGCCGGTGATCAAGACGCGCATCGTTTAACCTCCGCGCGACCGGCCACGCAGCCAGAACACCAGAAAAAAGGCCACGACAAAGGCAACGGCGATGAAGCCCGCAGCAACCGTTGAATATTCGCCAACCGCGAGCATGATCTTCGGCATCAGAAAGGCCACAAGCCCAAAGCCGATCAGGATAACGGCTGCGGCAATCGCGGAGTTTCGGTTTTCAGTGTTCACGGCGGTTATCCATCAATGCCTGTGTCCCGCGTGGCTATGTCGAATTGCATGCGAACCGGCTTTGTTGCCGTGGTCATGATCATGGTGACCGTCCTCATGATCGTCGTCTTTCCGCAAATCTGCACACAGGCCCAGTTCCGGCTCCACCGTGGCGTGCGTGATGCCATGGACAGTTGCCAGACGCGCCTTGACAGCAACAATTGCAGCGAACGGGTCCGAGCCTTCTTTAAGGCATGCATGCATCGTGGCGATAGTTTGCGACCCGTCCATCGACCACACATGGACATGGTGGATCTCCTCAACGGTCTCGACATTGGCGACCAGATCATCGGCAACCACATCGCGATCTATGGACTGCGGCGTGGCTTCAAGCAGCACGCCAGCCGCGTCCTTCATTAGCGACCAGGCGGTGGAGAGAATCAGCACCGCCACCAGCATGGAGAGAATCGGATCGATCGGCGTCCAGCCCGTCCACAGAATTATGAGAGCAGCAACGATAGCAGCCGCAGAACCCAACATGTCTCCCAGCACGTGCAGGATCGCGCCGCGCATATTGAGACTGCCATGGTCCCCACCATGCAAAACGAAAAAACCGATCGCGTTGACGACGAGGCCGAGAATGGCGACTGCCAGCATGGGTCCGCCAAGCACTGGACCTGGTTCAATGAAGCGCCGTATCGCCTCGTAACAGATCCAGAGCGCCACGGCGAAAATTGTGATACCATTGGTGTAAGCAACCAGCGTCTTTACCCGGCCAAAGCCGTAGCTGTGTCTTTCAGTCGCCGGGCGTTCAGCAAGCCGGAATGCATACCATGCCAGCCACAGAGCGACAGAGTCGGTCAACATGTGACCAGCGTCAGCCAGAAGTGCCAATGAGCCGGTTATCAAACCGCCAATCACCTCGGCAATCATGAAGCCACCGGTCAGTGCGGCGACGATCAGCACACGGGTCTTGTCGCTTGCGCCGTGACCATGGCTGTGCCCTGCGTGACCTGTCGGGCCGTGGCTGTGTTCTGCGTGGCTATGCGCCATTGTCTTGTTTACGCTCCGATCTTGGCGCGACACTCTTCAAGCCGAAGTCTTTGATTGCCCTCACTATCAAAATTGGAAGGGTCCAACCATGCCTGATAGGCCTTTTTGAGTGGCGGCCACTCCTTGTCGATAACAGAGTACCAGGCGGTATCGCGGTTCTCGCCCTTGATGATCATATGCTGCCGGAAAAGCCCCTCAAATGTGAAGCCAAAGCGATCTGCCGCGCGCTTGGAGGGTTCATTGCGGTTATTGCATTTCCATTCCCAGCGCCGGTAGCCCAGTTCATCGAAGATATACTGCATAAACAGGAAATGCGCTTCGGTCGCAGCCGGCTTGCGCTGCATCAGCGGACCCCAATGAATATGGCCGATCTCGATCACGCCGTTAGCCGGATCGATCCGCAAAAAGGTCTGACGTCCGGCGGCCTTGCCGGTCGCCTTGTCGATGCAGACAAAATAGAGCGGGTCCTCACTGGCCTCGGCTTTTTCCAGCCAAGGCTGGAACTCAGCTCGGCCAGCAGGCGTCACCTCGCCTAACCAGAGGAACCGTTCGTCAGCATTTCCTTCAGTTGCAGCGACGTAAAGGCCGTCGCCATGTTTGGCGGCGTCAAGCGGCTCAAGGCGCACATAGCGTCCGTCGAGCGCCTTGCGTTCTGGCTTTGGGCGTGGCGTCCAGCTCTTCAGATCACGGGTCATGCGCTTCTCGTCCTGTTGACTTTGGCGTGGTCATTGCCAAGAACCAGTACATCGCGACAGCGCCAAACTGGACCAACGCAATGCTCCACACCGTAGCCGCCTTTGACCGACTTGGCGAAGAGAACGCCTTTGCCGTTTTGGCCCGGGCAACGTCTCTTGCATCGCAAGGCCGAGACATCATCAATCTTGGCATCGGCCAGCCTGATTTCAGAACCCCGGATCATATCGTCGAAGCCGCCATCAAGGCGCTGCGCGACGGACATCACGGCTATACGCCCGCCACCGGTCTTTTGGCCTGTCGCGAGGCAGTTGCGCGGCGCACGCTGACCACCACTGGTATCGAGGTATCGCCCGATACGGTGATGATCCTGCCGGGCGGCAAACCAACTATGTTTGCAGCGATCATCATGTTTGGCGAACCAGGCTCCGAGATTCTCTACCCTGACCCCGGATTCCCGATCTACCGATCGATGATTGAATTCACTGGCGCCACACCTGTCCCGGTGCCGGTCCGGGAGGCCAATGGCTTCGCCTTTTCGGCTGAGGAGACGCTGTCGCTGATCACGCCGAAGACGCGACTGTTGATCCTCAACTCGCCCGCCAACCCGACCGGAGGCGTGACGCCGCGAGCCGAAATCGAGGCGCTGGTGAAAGGCCTTGAGCGGTTTCCCGACGTGGCGATCATGTCTGACGAGATTTATGACGTCATGACCTATGACCGCGAGATCGCGACATCGCTGCTGCAGTTCCCGGAAATCCGTGACCGGCTGATTGTGCTCAATGGCTGGTCGAAGACCTGGGCAATGACCGGTTGGCGTATGGGATGGTCGATCTGGCCGATCGGAGCGGCTGGCGCCAATCTCTACGACAAGGTGCGCAAGCTGGCGGTGAATTGCTGGTCTTGTGTTAACGCACCATCGCAATTGGCGGGCATCGCAGCAATCGACGGGCCTCAGGACGACGTCGCCAAAATGATGCGCGCTTTCGACAACCGCCGAAAGATCGTTGTTGAAGGGCTGAATACCCTGCCCGGCGTGTCGTGCATCGAGCCAAAGGGAGCGTTCTACGCCTTTCCGAATATTTCGGGGACTGGCCGCAAGGCGAAGCCTCTGGCCAATACGCTGTTGGACGAAGTTGGCGTCGCGCTGATCGGCGGACCAGATTTCGGCACGCTGGGCGAAGGGTATATACGGCTCTCCTACGCCAATTCGGAGGAGAACATCCTGCGGGCAATCGAGCGGATCGAGGCGTATCTTAGCCGGTAATGCGCGACCCGGCCGCTTCATTGGCTCAGTTCCTTCTCGAACCAGAAATGGGCATAAGGATTGTCGTTGTAGGCCGTGATCTCGCGATAGCCGCGTTTGAGGTAAAGCCGGCGCGCCTCAGACAACGCCTCGTTTGTGTCGAGCCGCACACGCCTGTACCCCAACTTGAGGGCAAGAGCCTCCAGCCAGTCCATAATGCGGGACGCCACACCGATGCCGCGGACATCCGGTGAGATCCAGACGCGTTTGACTTCACAAGCCGAAACGTCGAGACGGCTGAGCGCTCCACATCCAACCGGGTGGCCATTCCGCCTGGCTATGATGAAAGCGCCTTGTGGCGGCGCATAGTCAGACATCGTCGGCGGACTGCCGAGCGATGGATTGAAGCCTGCTTCAAAGCGCCGGTTCAGCTCAGCGAAATACTGATCGAGACACCAGAGCGCGTCAGGTGAGTCCGGCGGCTCGACGGTCAGGTCAATATCGGTCGCGCCAGTCACCTTATCCCCGACCGACAAACGGCATGTTGGTCGCCATTACGGTCATAGACAGGACATTCGCTCCTGGCGGCAGGCTGGCCATATGCAGCACCGCGTCGGCGACCTGCTTCACATCCATGACCGGCTCCACAGCGATCTCGCCATTAGCTTGCGGCATGCCGGTCGTCATCTTCTGCGCCATATCGGTGAGCGCGTTGCCGATATCTATCTGGCCGCACGCAATGCCGAAGGGCCGGCCATCAAGCGCCAAGGTTTTGGTCAGGCCGGTGATTGCGTGTTTGGTCGTGGTGTAGGGTACTGATCCCGGCCGCGGCGCATAGGCCGAGATCGAGCCATTGTTGATAATGCGTCCGCCCTGCGGATCCTGCTTGCGCATGGCGGCGAAAGCAGCACGGGCGCACAGGAATGAGCCTGTCAGATTGACGGCTACAATATCGTTCCAGGCTTCGACGGGGATCTCGTCAATCAGTGTAGTCGGGTAGCTTGCGCCGGCATTGTTGAAGAGCAGATCGACCCGGCCAAAAGCCTGCATGACGGCCTCGAACAGATGATCAACCTGCTTAGGTTTTGAGACATCACAGGCGACGGCCATCGCCTTGGCCTGCGTATCGCCAGCCAGCATGATCGCTTCGTCCAGCTTCGCCTTGCGGCGGCCAACAAAGACGGTGTTCCATCCAGCCTGCAAAAGTGCGGTCGCGCTTGCCTTGCCGATGCCGCTGCCTGCGCCAGTTACGATTGCAGTCTTTCCGTTGCTCATAGACCCAGTCCTCCAAGGCACAATGCTTGGAAGGCGGCGCGTCGCTGGTCAACTGGAAAAGTCAACAAAAAGGGCGGCCAGTTTGACCGCCCTAATCTGAACCGCGCTTGGGAGGAGGAGCTACGATCCGACTGAGTTAGATGATGCGCCTCGTTGGTAAACGAAAGGTTAACGCAAAAGTGGGCGCCGCCTGACACCGTCAAAACGATCAGGCCGGTGAAACCGTAACCTGTTCGACCGTCGCCTCGATATGGTCAACCAGCGCGTCAGGAAGACCCAGCCGGCCTGCCAGCTGATCGAGATAGCCGCGCTCGGCGCGCGTATCGGAATTGATGGCAAGACGCGCCGCTGTGTAGAGTTCCGCCTTCTGCGCGTCGGAGCGGGCCGCAGCAACAAGTTGGTCAATCGACTGCGGGCGGGCAATTTCCTGGTTGAGGAAATCCTGCGCTTCGCCGTCAAGACCGGCCAGGCTGAGCTTGCCACTGATATTGCGGCGCTCCTCGTCGTCAATATGTCCGTCAGCAGCGGCTGCCGAGATCATGGCGCGGATCAAGGTGATGGCAAACTCGTCCTCACCCTGCGGCGCCTGCGAGGGCGCAAACCCGGTATCGGAAGGCGGCGGCAGCAATTCAGGCTGCTTTTGCGTCTCGACCTGCGGTTTGTTGCCGGACTGGTAGTTCTGGTAGGCCTTGTAGGCAAGCCCGCCGATAGCTGCGAGGCCGCCAAGCTTGATCGCCGTCCCGGTAACCTGCCTGCCTGCGCCCGTGCCCAAAAGGACAGCGGCAATAGCGCCTGCGGCGAGCGGATTGTCCTTCGCCATCTGCGTGACCTGGGCAGCCTTGTCCCGCACGGTTCCGGTTGTGCCAGGCACGCTAGAGCCTAGCAGGTCATCAAGCAGCTTCTTGGGGTCGAACATCAAATCCTCCGGATCTCAGTCAAGCTGAAGCCGAGAGGTAGGCAGCCGTCGCCGTCTTTGCAATGACGGGCGCATCAAATTGTGCGCCTCAGCCGCCGATATGGAGGCGGCCGCGCCGTCCGGCGAGCTCCACCTGCTTGTGGCGTTCACTGTAGCGCCGGCGGTCAGCCTCCGAACGTTCGTCAACGCATCCGGCACAAGAAATACCTTCACGATAATGCGGTGATGCGCGATCCTGAGCCGTCAGCGGACGGCGGCATGCGCGGCACAGTTCAGCATCGCCCTCGGCAAGCCCGTGAGTGACCGAAACGCGTTCATCGAATACGAAACACTCGCCACCCCACAGACTTTCGCCGGCCGGAACATCCTCGAGATATTTCAGGATGCCGCCCTTGAGGTGGAACACCTGATCGAGACCGACGGAGCGCATGTAGCTGGTCGCCTTTTCACAACGTATACCGCCGGTGCAGAACATCGCCACCTTGCGGCCTTCGAGCGCGGCGCGGTTGGCCTCGACCCATGCAGGGAACTCGGTAAAGCTCTTGGTCTGCGGATCGAGCGCCCGCTGGAAGGTGCCGAGCGTAACTTCATAATCATTGCGCGTGTCGACCACGACCGTGTCCGGATCGGCGATCAGGGCATTCCAGTCGCGCGCATCGACATAGGCGCCGGCGTCGCGGCGCGGGTCGAGCCCTTCGACGCCCATGGTGACAATTTCTTTCTTCAACCGCACCTTCATGCGGTGGAACGGTATTGCCTGCGCCGTGCTGAGCTTGAGCTCCATACCTTCAAACTCGGGGATGGCGCCGAGCCAGGCGATCAAGGCGTCAATGGCCTCGGATGAGCCGGCGACCGTGCCATTTATGCCTTCTGGCGCAAGCAACAGCGTGCCTTTAATAGTGTGTCCGCAACAGAATTCGGCCAACGGCGACCGAAGCGTCTCATACCGGTCAAGGCGGCAGAAGCGGTAAAGCGCGGCGACCGCAAAATGTGCGGCTGACTGAGACTGGTCCATGGCGCATGCCGGTAATGCCAGGAAGCGGCAAAGGCAAGGCGATAGGCATTTTTGATTTAGCAGTAGTTCGCTTCGCTTGAGTTGACTTTTTTCACGGCCCGCCGGCCGCACTGTCTGATCGACAATTTGAGAACAAGCCCTATCTTCGCCACGCCCTCCGTTTCAGGAGTCTGGCCATTCACCCTTCCGTGTCCCCGGAAGGCGGGAAAGTGGCGGCCTCCAGGTCGCGCACAAAACAGAGATTTAAAGCAACCTTTCGGCCGCCACCCGGTGGGTATAGGTCAACGGCGCCCTTTCTGTTCTTGGCGGCGGCGGGGCTTTCAGCCTCTTCTTCTCCGTCGCACAATGTGCGCCTGCCGGTCTGGCGCGCGGGGCCGTAGTACCCCTGGGCAAAGCGGACTTCTTCCGATGACCCCCGGACCCTGCGCCACGTTAGCGCCTGATCGGAGCACCGGTCCCTCCCACACTCACCACCGTCGCGACAGGCGCTTCCCATGAGAGAGACTGGGATGATTGTCTCACAGGCTGGAAAAGGGTGGACAAAATCCAGGGCAATTCAGGCAATAAAAATGACAAGCGATTGATATTATTACGAAAGATATGTGGATGGACCAACAACCGATCCACACTCCAAAGAGCTGACGGATGATCAGGTCCTCGCACGAAATGCAATCGGAGCTGATCATGTTTTCAAAGTCCACCATTGCGGAAATCGCCGCTGTTGCGCGTGAATTCGGCCATGAACCCGCCGCCTTGCTCGCCATTGCCGAAGTCGAAAGCGGTGGGGTCGCCTATGCTTGCATCGACGATAGACGCGAGCCGCTGGTCCGCTATGAAGGTCACTACTTCGACCGGCGCATAGCGAAGGATCTGAAAGAACAGGCGCGCGCCGAGGGTCTTGCATCGGCACGGGCCGGCGGCATACCGAACCCGCGCAGTCAGGCAGGCCGCTGGCGGCTGATCAAGAAGGCGGCTGCGATCAACCGCACTGCTGCCTATGAATCCGTTTCGTGGGGCCTTGGCCAGGTGATGGGCGCGCACTGGAAGATGCTTGGCTATGACAGTGTCGAAGCGCTGGTTGCGGACGCCCGTTCCGGCGCGGGTGGGCAGGCGCGGCTGATGGCGCGCTATATCGAAAAAACTGGCATCGCATGGACGCTCGCCAGGCGCGATTGGGCGGCCTTCGCCCGCGCTTACAACGGCCCCGGCTATCGCCGCAACCACTATGACACAAAGATTGCCGCAGCCTATCGGCGCTACGCCGGCAACAAGCCAGCGACGGCTGCAAAAATGCTGCGGATCGGATCAACCGGCGACGCAGTCCGGCAATTGCAGGAGGCGCTCGACCGCCACGGTTTTGTTGTGGCCGCGGACGGCATTTTCGGCCCACACACCAAACGCGCCCTGCAACGTTTCCAGCGGGCCAAGGGGCTGCTCAATGACGCCATAGCGGGCCCGGCCACACTCGATGCGCTGGAAAAAATGCCTGTCCGCCCTGCCCGCAAAAGAAGAAAATGCGTTCTGGGCGCATTGGGTGGACTGTTCGGCGGCGCCGCCAACAGATTGAAATAGTAGCGCGTGTTGCGACAACATGGCGAAACAGCCTGGCCGCACGATGTGGACTTGGCCGAGCCGTTTTGTTAAATCGGTTGAAAATTCAGGTCGCCTGGAGCGTGGAATGTCGAAAACCGAAAAGCTGTTGAAGCTCCTGAATGGTCAGCCAGTAATCCCGGTGATCAAGATCGAACGCGCTGCTGACGCGATTCCGCTGGCCCGCGCGCTGGCGGCGGGCGGATTGCGGGCGATCGAGATTACGCTACGCACCGCCGACGCGCTGGAGGCAATCAGCCTGGTCGCAAGCGAAGTGCCCGAGGCGATTGTCGGCGCTGGCACGATCCTGTCTCCGAGACAATTCGACCAGGCCGCCGAGGCGGGATCACAATTCATTGTCAGTCCTGGTCTGACACGGGCATTGATCGATGTTGCGGCCAGTAGCCCCGTTCCTCTGTTGCCCGGCGCAATTACGCCCGGCGAGATTATGACGGCGCGCGATGCGGGTATCGATTTCCTCAAGTTTTTCCCGGCCGAACAGGCTGGCGGCGCAGCCTTCCTGAAGGCGTTGGCCTCGCCGATCGCCGATGTGCGGTTTTGCCCGACGGGCGGCATCACGGCCAAAAACGCCGCCGACTATCTCAGCCTGCCCAATATTGTGTGCGTCGGCGGCTCGTGGGTCGCGCCGGACGCCTACGTCAAGGACGGCCGCTGGGCCGATATCACCGAATTGGCCGCCGGCGCCGGCGCGCTGCGCAAAAACTGATCAGCGCTACAGAACTTTCCCGCTTCAAACCAAAACAACCGCTCAAGGCGGTCGTTTCAGAGAGCTTGGCTCCAGTCGCACTGGGAAATAGCAGGCTTGGCTATTTGCTGAATTTTGCGACGGTCAGGAATTTGACGGCCTTGCCGGTGAACCGGTTAATGCTACCGCCGTCGTCGCCCTGCTGGAAGCCGGCCGTATAGACCTCGAGCGGCTTGGCCCGGACATTGTAGACGAAGGACGGCGCAGTTGTACGCTTGGTGGCCTTGGCGACATAATTCTTGTCAAGCGCCCATCGCGCCGCGTCCGGCGCTGCCGCAACGATCACCGGTTTTGGATCCGGCTTGCTGTCGAGCGGACCTGGGCGAGCGGTCTTTGCAGTTGTGACCGTTTTTGGCGCTGAGACACGCGCCTGCTTCGGAGACGGGACCACAATCGCTCCAGTTACAGCAGGCGCTTTGGCCGGGCGTACGCCAGGGACCGGATAGACCGCGTCGGTGGTTTCGGTGGTTTCAACCGACGCCATAGCCAGAAGGGCGGATGAATCAGCGGCGGGCGCCGCTTGATGGTCCGGACGCCAACTCGGCAACGGAATGCCCAGTGCGACTTCCGTCCCGCCTGTCGCAGTTCCATCGACCGGAACTGCCGTAGCCGGATCCTGAATGGATTCCGCAATCGTTTCAGAGGGCTGCGGGCCAATATCAGCCTGTGGCCGTGGTGCGAAGCCTGGCATCGGCACCTTGCGCGCTGGCAAGGCCGCAATAATCGTTTCTGGCGTCTCGACAACAGGTTCGGGCTGCTCAACAACCTCTGGCTCAGGCGTACGGACCGGCGCTGGCTTCGCCTGGCCCGGCGAAAGGATCGTGATGCCAGGCAAATCATTCTTTGGCGCTGCCGCAACCGCAGGCTTTACGACCGGCTTCTTAGCGACCGCCTTCTTGGCCGGGGCCTCCGACTCAGCAATGTCTTCCTCTTCGTCCGCGCCGCCGCCAAACAGGCGTGACAACAGACCGCCGGACTTCTTGCCGCTTTCGGCGAAAGCGACGACCGAACCGCCGCCCGACTGAAAGCGCTTGCCGGAGCGAACCGCCGAAGCGACTTCCGAGTCGCTGATCGGACCCCAGTGGCGCACATTACCGACGTCCATATGGACAAACGGCGACCCGGAGCTCGGATAATATCCAACGCCGCCAGCCTGCAGAGCCAGGCCTGCATTGCGCAGGGTCTTCAGCTTGACGCCGGGAATGAAGAAATCGATTGCATTGCCCAAAGTGTGCTGGCTGTTCTTAGCCACACCTTTGGAGCGGCTGCGCAGCATCGAGTTGGTGGCGGGCGAGCGATAGCCGCAGATAACGTGAATATATCCGGAGGCGCCCGTGTTGCGGTAGGCTTCCCAGACCACATCGAGAACCTTCGGGTTCATCTTGGTTGGCTGGTTCTTGCGCCAGTCGCGCATAATGTAATTAATCTTTTTCAAAGCGGCGGCGTCATATGAATTGCCGCGCTTGTAAACAATCTCAATACGCTCATTGGTATGGACGTTGAGCAGTTTGATCGTACGGGACTGAGCGTCAGCCGCTGACGAAGCGAAGGTCGCGGCAAGAAGGGACGCTACACCAGCCCATACTGGCCAGGAGCGCTGCTTCAAAACTCGGCTGACTGTGTGTCCGTCGATTCTTATCAAATCAAAAGGCCTTGTACGCTGCCATTGTCCCCGGATTTGACTCCAGATGCTCATAAAGCACACCCGGACTATCCACTCTATTGGTTAACCGGGACTTATGGGAAGTCTCGTCTCACCAGTTAACCACCGCTTTTTGCAGTCGAAATGCGGTAACACCGTGGCGACAATTGGTCAAAATGTTTGCTTGGACCAGCGTGGTAAAGCCCGCGTTACGGAAACACACCGGCACGGGGATGCATTTCACGATTGCGCAGACGTTTTCGGCGGCTGCTCTGCATCATCGAGCCCGTATTCCTTGAGCTTGCGGTATAAGGTCGAGCGACCGATGCCGAGCCGTCGGGCGACCTCGCTCATCTGGCCGTCATAAAGCTCGATGGCGAACTTGATCATATCCAGTTCGACATCGGCGAGCGAACGGACCTCGCCGCTAGAATCCAACGCCGGCAACATATTGCGGGGCGGGGCAGGTTCTGCCTTGGCGCCGAAAAGGGTCCCGCCGAGCTCCGCCGTCAGATCACCTTCAGGCGGCATAAGAGATTGATTCTTAACGAGTTCAGGTGCGCGGATATCGAGTCCGAGATCGCCGTCGACCTGCGTGCGAATATTGGGAAACTCCATTTCTGTGAGGGTTTCGCCTTCCGCCAGCACACAGGCGCGGAAAATCGCATTCTCAAGTTCGCGTATATTCCCGGGCCAATCAAAAGCCTCCAGCATACGCAGCGCCGATGGGGTGATGCGGCGCACAACCTGCTCCCCAGTGGCGCCGAAGCGGGCGATGAACGTTTTCACAAGCCCGGCGATTTCGCTGCGCCGTTCGCGAAGCGGCGGCACGACTATCGGATAGACATTCAGGCGGTAAAAAAGATCCTCTCGGAACCTGCCGGCCTTGACCTGCTGCAAAAGGTCGCGGTGGGTGGCGGAAATAAGGCGGATGTCAACCTTGACCGTAGAGCGTCCACCAACCGGATCAACCTCACCTTCCTGTACCGCGCGCAGCAGCTTGACCTGTACATCAAGCGGCAGATCGCCGATTTCATCAAGAAAGAGCGTACCGCCACTGGCTTCGACAAACTTGCCGGCGTGCCTTTCGGTGGCGCCGGTGAATGACCCTTTCTCGTGACCGAAGAGTATACTCTCCACCAGATTGTCGGGAATGGCGCCGCAATTGACGGTCACAAAAGGTTTGCCACGCCGACCGCCTGCGCCCTGGATTGCGCGCGCAACGTATTCCTTGCCGACGCCCGATTCGCCTTCGATCAGGATCGGAATGGCTGTAGCGGCGGCCTTTTGCGCCAGCCTGAGCGCTCTTTGCATGCTCGGACTACCCGACACGATATCCTTGAACGCCGGTGCGCCAGCGCGCCGCGCATCTTTCGGAGTCGCCTGCGCGGCGTCGCCAAGCTTGAGAGCATCAGTCAGCGCCTTGTTCAGCCGCTCTGGCGAAGCCGGTTTCACGACAAAATCGAATGCGCCAGCGCGCATCGCCTTGACAACCGTCTCAATGCCGCCTTGCGAGGTCTGCACAATCACTGGCGGCGCAGAATCGCGCCGCATCAGCCGTTCAAGCACCGCCAGCCCGTCGGTTCCCGGCATGATCAGATCGAGGATGACCGCTCCAATGCCGGAACTTCCTGCATCGTCAAGGATGGCCAGACCCGCCTCACCGCCGTCGGCGACAAGCGCCTTGTGGCCAAACCTGGTGACCGTCGCCTCAAGCAGGCGGCGCTGTACGGGGTCGTCGTCGACAATAAGTATGGTTCGCGCCATGGGTTCAGCCTGTTTATGGAGTGGATCAGATTGGCACAGGAGGCTGAAGAGGCATTGAACATTTCCAGTGAACGAAATCTTTATGACAACAAGGCCAGACAAGCGGTGAACGGAGCGGCAAGATGAAAAATGCGCTGAAAAAGCCTGCGCAGCGCAGCGCCCCTGATCTCGGCAATCTGCCGGAGTGGAACCTGGCCGATCTCTATCCGGCGATGGATTCACCGCTGCTTGCAACCGACCTGTCGCGAGCCGCCGATATGGCGCTTGCTTTCGAAAACAACTGGAAGGGCGGCTTGGAAAAAGCCGCTCGTGAGGCGAGGCTCGGCCAGTCCGTCAAGGATTATGAAGCGCTGGAGGAGTTGATCGGGCGCATAGCCTCCTACGCCGGACTGATCTACGCCGGCGACACGTCCGACCCTGCACGCGCCAAATTTTATGGCGACGTCCAGGAAAAAATGACCGACGCCTCGACGCATCTGCTGTTTTTTTCACTTGAGCTCAATCGCATCGGCGACGAGGCGCTGACGCAGGCTATGGAGACTGACCCGGTCCTGGCGCGCTATCGCCCCTGGATTGACGATCTCCGCAAAGAAAAGCCCTATCAGCTCGATGATCGGCTTGAACAACTGTTCCACGAAAAGAGCGTGACGGGGCGCAGCGCCTGGAACCGCCTGTTTGACGAAACGATGAGCGGCCTGCGCTTCGACCTGGACGGAGAAAGCCTGGCGATCGAACCGGCGCTTAACAGGCTGCAGGAGCCCGATGCGGCTTTGCGCAAGCGCGCCGCTGATGCGCTGGCCAAAACGTTCGGGGCCAATATCCGCACCTTTTCGCTGATCACCAACACCCTGGCCAAAGACCTCGACATCTCCAACCGATGGCGCGGCTTTGACGACATAGCTGATTTCCGCCATCTGTCGAACCGGATCGAACGGCCAATGGTCGGCGCTCTCGCGGCAGCGGTACAGGATGCCTACCCCCGCCTGTCACATCGCTATTATGCGATGAAAGCGCGATGGCTCGGCATGGAGCAGTTGAACCATTGGGATCGAAATGCGCCCCTGCCTGAGACGCCGAATGCGCCAATCTCCTGGGAGGACGCCCGCAATACGGTCCTGGAGGCCTATGCCGGTTTCGCACCAGAAATGGCCGATCTGGCGCGTCCCTTCTTTGATCGCAATTGGATCGACGCACCGGCGCGGCCAGGCAAATCCCCTGGAGCGTTCGCCCACCCGACTGTTCCTTCGGCACATCCCTACGTGCTGGTGAATTATCTTGGCAAACCACGCGACGTGATGACGCTTGCCCATGAATTGGGCCATGGCGTGCATCAGGTGCTGGCCGGCGGGCAAGGCGCCTTGATGGCGCAGACGCCGCTGACATTGGCCGAGACCGCCTCGGTATTTGGTGAAATGCTCACCTTTCGCTTGCTGCTCGACCGCGCCGCCGACAAGCGCACGCGCAAGGCCATGCTGGCGCAAAAGGTCGAGGACATGATCAACACCGTTGTTCGCCAGATCGCTTTTTATGAGTTCGAGCGGCGCATCCACACCAGCCGGCGCGATGGAGAACTGACCGCCGAGCGAATTGGCGAAATATGGCTGGCGGTACAGCGCGAAAGCCTGGGTCCTGCGGTTGCCCTGCGGGAAGGCTACGAAACCTTCTGGGCCTACATCCCCCACTTCATCCACTCACCATTCTATGTCTACGCCTACGCATTCGGCGACTGTCTGGTGAACTCGCTTTATGCAGTCTACCAGAATGCGGAGCGCGGATTTCAGGCGAAATATTTCGACATGCTCAAGGCTGGCGGCTCCAAACATCATTCGGAATTACTAAAGCCCTTTGGCATTGACGCCGCCGATCCGCTGTTCTGGCGGCAAGGGCTATCAGTAATCGCCGGGCTGATTGACGAGCTGGAGACGCTCGACTGAGGCGCAACCGCTGCGCGATTCTACGCCGCGCCCTCACAAGACCCTATTATCAGCATTCGCTGAACTTCATAAGCACATGATATTATGTTGTTTTTACATGATTCTTTTTGCTTTGATTCGAGCTTGCCTGTGCTAGCCTAAAACTCTCTCCACGTCGTACGAGGGACAGAAGAGGGGAAGAGATGCGACTGCTACTGACGATAATCTGGGCGGCCTTGGCCGCCCTGCTCTGTTGGCGCGCCTATGAGGTTAACGCTCCGGCGATCGAGCGGGACATTCTGACCAGAACGACCGAAGCGGTGGAACAGCTGAACGCCGACGCCCAGGTTTTAGTCGACGGCCGCTTCGTGACCGTGCGTGGGCCTGAACCTAGCGAGGCCGCCAAGCAAAGAACACTTGCGGCGGCGGACAATGTATGGGGCGCGCTAGGACCAACTGACGGACTCTGGGTCCCGCAGGTGACAAGGGCGGTAGAATTCTTCACCGCGGAAAAGAAGCTCGACGGCAGTCTGGTCCTGAGCGGATCAACGCCCAGCGAAGAAGCTAAGACTGCCATCGAGGCCGCCGCAAGAGACTTTTTCTCCGGTGAGATCGACAACCAGCTCGTCGTCTCGGGAAGCGGCGACCCCTCAACGCTGCAGGGCGTCGAGGATGCGTTCAAGTCGCTGGCGTCGCTCGATCTGGGCACGCTGGTCGCACTGCCCGACCGGCTGCGGCTTTCAGGCACAACCTCCAATCAGATGGCAGCGGACGCAGCCTCTTCTCTGGAGACGAACAGCCCGAATCTGTGGCAAGTCTTCGTCAAGGGCCCTGCCCCGATCCCGCCATCCGCGCCAGCACGGCTGGGCGTCTCCAAGACGCCGGACGGCGCGCTGATTGCTTCCGGAGACGTGCCATCCAGCGATGCGCGCGCCGCCCTTCTTGAGGCGCTCAAAGCCGATGATCCAAATCGCGCTGTCATCGACCGGCTGACAGTGCGCGAGGAAGGCTTAGGCGACGGCTGGACCAACCGGGCTCTGGCCGGCGCCAGAGTATTGACTGGATTGGATTGGGGCAACCTGTCGCTGGAAGGCGCAAAATCTTATCTCACCGGCATGGCCCCACAGGACAAGATCGGCAGCTTGACTGCCGATCTTGGCTCAGGTTTTGAAGCTCGGGTCGAACCCCGCCCCGACGATCCGGACGCAGCCCGGATCGCGCAGCTTGAAGAGCAGGCGGCGGCGCTCGGAACTGAGTTGGACGCCGCCAAAAAGCGCGAGACCGATCTGGAGGGTCAGATTGGGTCCGTCGCAAGCGAACTTGGCGCAGCCAGGAAACGCATCGAAGAGCTGATGGCGCAAGTGTCGGCCCAGCCTGCCCCGGCGCCAACGCCGCCGCCTGCTCCCGCGGCAGCGGCGCCAGTTCCGGCTCCAGCATCGCCGCCGGTGACGCCAAACGATGCGCTGGCGCGTTGCAACGCCGCCATTGGAGATATCCTCAACGAGGTCTCGATCAACTTCGAGACCGCGAAGGCCACAATCACGCCCGAGGGCCTGGAGGTGCTTGGCCGGGTACTTGAAGCAGCCAAGCCGTGTCTCGGAAACCCGGCGCTGCGCGTAACAATTGGAGGTCACACCGACAGCCAGGGCCAGGAAGCGAAAAACCTGGCGCTGAGCCAGGATCGCGCCGAGGCGGTCAAGGCGGTCCTGGTTCGGCGCGGCGTCGCTGAAGCAGACATCACTGCGATCGGCTTTGGCGAATCGATGCCAATCGCCGACAACTCGACAGCAGATGGCCGTGCGAAAAACCGGCGCATCACCCTTGAATGGACGCTGCGCTAAGGACGCCGGCCAACAGAAAATCGGAGACGAACGATGGGTTACCTCCTGACGCAAATGTTCTTTTATCTGCTTGGCGCGTTTCTGCTTGGCCTGTTTATGGGCTGGATCCTGTGGGGCCGGTGGCGCAGCAGGATCAGCGAACTTGAAGCCGACAATTCGCGGCTGAGCAATGAGAATAACAGCCTCAAGCCCGAACTCGAAGCCTGCGGCGCAAACCGCGCCGAGCTGGAGCGGCGGCTGCGCGAAACAGAAGCAGAGTTTGCCGAACTGCGCTCGCGCCCTGCACGCACAGCAACGGCGACGCAGGCGCCCGCGCAACTGATCTCAATGCCTGAGAAGGAAGCGCCAAAGGAGCCCGCGAAAAAGCAGGCGCCAAAGAAGGCCCCTGCCCCCAAAAAGGCTGCGGCTGCGCCGACCAAACCCGACGATCTGCGCCGCATGATTGGCATCGGACCAGTGAACGAACGCCTGCTTCACAAGGCCGGCGTCACCACCTTCGCACAGATCGCCAAGTGGAAAGCCGCCGATGTGAAGCGGATCGAGGAGATCCTGCAGTTTGACGGTCGAATCGCGCGCGAGCGCTGGATCGAACAGGCCAAACTGCTTGCCGCTGGCAAGGATGAAGAGTTCCTTCGGGCGTTTCCTGGTGCAGGAGGTTCCGGCAACACCTGACGGGCTCCACATCGTTCGGCGTCTTTCGGCGCTGCGCCGCTTCTCATTTAGCGCGCGCGCGGTATTGTGCGCCCGCCATGACCAAGCATACGCCCTATGACGGCGCTTCAACGCCCTTCGCCATCGGCCTGAAACCGCTCGACCTCGCCGACTGGATCGAGCTTGACGAGACCTACGATGCGCAGATGGCCGAGAAGTTACGGCTTTATAAGACTGTGGGCGACAAAGTCTTTGTCGCCCAGCCTGACACTGAAAGCGCCCAGCAGGAAGTGCTCGATCTGCTAAGTGCGCACATGCTGGCGCATTACCCTGATCGATTCAAGCAAACGGCAGACGGCGTGGCGGCAACCGGCGATCCTGCCTTGGTGGCAGGCGCCAGAGACAAGCCCCCGCTGCACAAGGCGTCGCTTCTGGTGCAGGAAGACCTGATCCTGATGCGCCACGGCCAAACAGGATGGCGTCTGGCAGCCGGATCCTTGTGCTTTCCTTCATCCTGGACGCTGACCGAAAAATTTGGCCTGCCTATGCACGCGATCCACCAACCGGTGCCTGACTTTGGCAAAGGAACGCGCAATGACGAGTTGATCAACCGCATGTTTGACCGGCTGCACCAGCCCGTCCAGCGGTTCAACTGGTCGATCCAGGCCGGCGGCGCGCTCTATCATCCGCTGTCCAATGAGGGTAGGCAGGACAGAACCGATCACCCCAGCCCGCGTTTCGGCGACGATGTCGATGCAGCGGCCTTCGTGCGGGTAGAGCGCCAGACACTGCGCAAACTGCCGCAGTCGCGCGATGTTCTTTTCACCATCCGCATCTATCTCAACCCGTTGGGCTGGATTGCGCGTCAGCCGGAGCGTGTGCGGCTGGCGCAAGGATTTGCCGGGCAGCTGCGCGCCATGCCGCGCGAGCAGCTCGACTACAAGGGACTGACTGCGGACCGCGACCGGATTGTCGCGGCGCTGGATGCAATGGCAACGGACGAAAATTAGGCCTGCCGCACGATAGCGCCAATGGCGTTGACCAAAATGCGCGATGCGGTCAGCGCCGACAGGCCGTCAATATCGGCAGGCGGATAGAATTCGACCAGGTCGAAACCCACGATGCGGGCCTGTTTGCCAAGCCCGGCGATCAGGTCAATCACCTGCGTATATGTGAGGCCGCCCGGCGTACGCGCCGCGACGCCTGGCATGACGGACGGGTCAAGCCCGTCACAATCCAGCGTGACGACCACGCGCGCACCGTCTGGAATATGCTTGAGCGCAGCCTCCACGCCGTGTGCGTGAACCATGCGCGCCGTGACCAGATGACTGCCATAGGCTTGCGCAGCGTCCACCTCGGCCTGGCGCGCACTCCCGACGCTACGGATGCCTACCTGGACCATGCCCGCAACATGCGCCATCTCGCTGATCCGGCGCATCGGATTTGAGTAGCCGAACCGCTCGCCATAGACCTCGTCGCGCCAGTCAATATGCGCGTCAATCTGCAGAATCCAGATTGGGCCGTGATCGGCAAAAGCTGCGAGAAAGGGGATCGGAACAGAATCATCACCGCCAAGCAGGATCGGCACTGCGGACTGAGCCAGAACCTGACATGTGCTTGTCTCGATGCAGGCCCGGTTGGCGGCATTTTCACCCATGACCGTCGCCACCTCGCCTGTGTCAATGCAACTGAGCGGTTTGCCGTCAAACAGCGGACCGCCGAGGTCAAAGTCCCAATTGTCGATCAGCGCGACATCGGCCTGGCTGGCGGCGCGGATCGCAGCAGCAGCCAAAGCGTAACCGCTGCTATCCTGACCCGGATATGTGGTTGCGTGGGCCGCGGAAAAGATCACCGCGCGCGGCGGCTGGCCATCCGGCAGGCGATCGGGAAGGCCGAGAAAAGAGTGCGGAGCAGGCATGAGACCGGCGCTTTGAGTTGTAGGAGCGGGCCAAGCTATGTCCTGAAACGCAAAACACCAAATTCAAACCAGCGCGTGTCTCCGGGGCATCGAGAATTCAACCGGCGCGGGCGAATACCCGTGCGCCACCGCCCGGCACGACGATCAGTTTCTTGACCTTGCCCTTTTTGAAGGCGGTCAGGAACTTGTGGTATTCTTTGAACGCGACGCAGCCATGCGACTGATCCGGGCGGTTACGCAGCAGATAGCTGTGAGTCAGGAAGCCGTCGCGGCCAAATTTGTTTTTGCCGTCGACAGGCAACATGCGGATCGCCTCGACGCCATGGAAACGCTTCTCGCGCATCCTGAGATTGTAGGTGTGCGCCGGTGTCGGTCCGTTCATTTTGACATGGGTGTATATCGGATTGTCAGCCATCTTGCCGATGCCCGAATGCGCCTCGAGAACCGAGCCGTCCGGCATATAGACCTTGGCGGCGGAAATATCATACACGGCGACGCCATTGCCGGCGCGCGGACGGCTGCCGAACAGTTCCTTAAGGAAACCGCCTCCGCCGGAGCCCGTCTCTTCTTTTGCCGGATTGTTGGGGCGCGCAAGCGCAGCGACCTTGATCTCCTTGACCTGTTTGCCCGGCTCGAGCTGAGCATCGGGTTTCAGCTTTGGACGATTGAGCGGTACGGCGATGCTGTCCGGCAACAGCGCGCCAAGATCAACGCCAGCGCCGACCTCTTCGTCGCTGGGGACGATGGCGTTGTTGATGGCTGCAAGCGCACCGTTTTCAGCAGCAGGCGACGGATCGGCGAAGGCCATTGCGACAACTTGCGTAGGTTTGTCAGGGGCGCCGGCGACAGAGGCGACCGGCTTCTTGAATACGCCGGCTGCAGGCCCGGCAGAGGCCACCTCGGCGCGTCCAAAGATGCGGGCGAGTTTTGACGGCGAGACGGCAGCCTGCCGCACCACCGCGTCAAATGGCGATTCAAACGTACCGGCTGAGGTGCGGTCAGCCGTGCGCGGCGCAAAGTGATTGTACCATTCGGTCGAGGAGGCCTTGGGGGCAGGCGCGACATCAGCACCGGCAAAGCGGAAGAAGCCTGCGCGGGAGCGCAGCGCGTCAAGCGACAGATCAAGCGAGGCGACGCCGGAGCCGGCACGACCCGCCTTCGGCGCTTCAGCCGCAAGAGCGGGCGCAGCGCCCGCAGCAAACGCGGTAACAGCCAAGGCGGCGATGGCTGTCACAGAGCGACGATAATTGGAGGATGGCCGCGAAAAACGCGACAGGACTTGCCAAAAACTCAAGACGCACCAACCCGTGACACAAACAATGCGCCGGAACTCGGCCCGGCAAGACACGCCGCACTCAACGAGCGGCGGCAATCATGGTGAATCAACAGGGTTAAGGATGCGTTGCACCGTGCTAAGGGCACACTCCAAGCCTCCGCAGATTGATAAATTCAGGCCAGCGCACGCATGGCAGCCCGCCACAGCAAAGCCGAAACACGAAAAATGTGGCGAAAATCGCTCACGAAGGCGTGAGCATTGGCGGATACGATCCGGCCAACCGTCACAAGATCAACAGCTATGCCGCTTTTGTGATGGTAAAATCAACATGGACGGCGTCATAGGGAAACTCGACCTTGCCATCTGCGGTACGGTGCAAGATGCGCTTTTCCAGGAAAAAATGCACGTCAGAATGAACCGCCTTAACGTCCCTACTCATGCGTCGCGCTATTTCTCGTATCGAAAGAGGCCCGGCTCCCGCCATAACTTCGACCATGTCGAAACGCCTGGGGCTGAATGTTTTCCAGAGCAGTTCGCGCGACGCAAAAGACCAGGTCGGACGCTCTGGTTGCCCGCGCAAGGCCAATCGCAGCCGTTGATGCATCTGATCAACAGACTCCACCGCGATAGTTATCGTCTTTTTTTCTTCAGCCATTCGTCCACGTCCGTCCAGAAGTCGACATAAAGCGTCTCAAGGTCCGAGAAGTCGTAGCGGAATTGACGAGGCCCGATATGTTTGTGGTCGCCCTTTCCTGCTTCATTGTCATACCGCAAAACGCACAGTCCGTCCGACATCAGAGCCATGCGATACTTATAACCATGATTGCTGCCTCTAACGGGTGTTGGAGGTTGCCAAACGACCATTTCAACGAAGGCAGTTTCCGACAGTTCATAGCGCTGATCGATCAACGAAACCGACTTCATGTTGTTGGACTGTAGTCCAACAACATGGCATTGTCAAAATAGCCAGCCTATTGCGGCGAATCCCCTACTCCGGCACGACGCGCACCGCGCCCTTGTCGGCGCTTTGCGCAAAGGCGGCGTAGGCGCGCAACGCGGTGGTGACGTTGCGCTTGCGCTTTTCCACCGGCTTCCAGCCCTTGGCGTCTTGCTCCTTGCGGCGCTCAGCCATTTCGGCATCACTGACTATCAGGTTGATCGTGCGGTTTGGAATGTCGATCTCGATGATATCGCCGGTGCGCACCAGCCCGATCGCGCCGCCGGATGCCGCCTCTGGCGCGGCGTGACCGATCGAGAGGCCGGACGTTCCGCCCGAAAAGCGCCCGTCGGTCAGCAGCGCACAGGCTTTGCCGAGACCCTTCGATTTCAGATAGCTGGTCGGGTAGAGCATTTCCTGCATGCCCGGTCCGCCCTTCGGTCCCTCGTAGCGGATAACGACGACATCGCCAGCCTTCACCTCGTTGGACAGAATGCCCTTCACGGCTGAATCCTGGCTCTCGTAGACGACAGCCGGGCCGGTGAACTTCAGGATCGACTCATCAACGCCCGCAGTTTTCACCACACAGCCGTCGAGCGCAATATTGCCCTTGAGCACCGCGAGGCCGCCATCCTTGGAGAAGGGATGCTCGGGAGAGCGGATGACGCCCGTCTTGCGGTCGAGGTCGAGTTCGGCCCAACGGTTCGACTGCGAGAATGCCTGCGTTGTGCGCACCCCGCCAGGCGCCGCCATATAGAACTGGCGTACACTTTCGGAGTTGGTGCGCGAGATATCCCACTGGTCGAGCGCGTCGCCAATTGTCACGGCATGAACGGTTGGCTCATCGCGATTGATGAGACCACCGCGGTCCAACTGGCCGAGGATCGCCATAATGCCGCCGGCGCGGTGCACATCTTCCACATGAACGTCACTCTTGGCAGGCGCGACCTTGCACAGCACCGGCACGCGCAACGAGAGCGCGTTGATATCGTCGAGCGTAAAGTCGATGCCGCCTTCATGGGCAGCGGCGAGAATATGCAGTACAGTGTTGGTTGACCCGCCCATGGCGATGTCCAGCGCCATGGCGTTTTCAAATGCCTTTCTGGTCGCGATGGAACGCGGCAGCGCAGACATGTCATCCTGTTCATAATAGCGGCGAGCAAGATCGACGATCAGGTGTCCAGCCTCGATAAACAGGCGTTTACGGTCCGAATGGGTCGCCAGCGTCGAGCCGTTGCCAGGCAGCGAGAGGCCGAGCGCCTCGGTAAGACAGTTCATTGAGTTAGCTGTGAACATGCCAGAGCACGAGCCGCAGGTCGGGCAGGCAGCCTGTTCGACTTCTCTGACCTCTTCGTCAGTGTATTTGTCATCGGCGGCGTAGACCATGGCGTCAATCAGGTCGAGCGCCTGCAGCTTGCCCTTGATCATCGCTTTACCGGCTTCCATTGGTCCGCCCGAAACGAAAACTGCCGGAATGTTCAGCCGCATCGCGGCATTGAGCATGCCGGGCGTGATCTTGTCGCAATTGGAGATGCAGACCATGGCGTCAGCGCAATGGCCGTTGACCATGTACTCGACCGCATCGGCGATGACTTCGCGGCTGGGGAGCGAATAGAGCATGCCGTCATGCCCCATCGCGATGCCGTCATCGACTGCGATCGTGTTGAATTCTTTCGCCACACCGCCCGCCGCTTCGATTTCGCGCGCGACAAGCTGGCCGAGATCCTTGAGATGCACATGACCAGGCACAAACTGCGTGAAGGAATTGACCACCGCGATAATCGGCTTGCCAAAATCGCCATCCTTCATGCCGGTGGCTCGCCAAAGGCCGCGTGCGCCAGCCATATTGCGGCCATGGGTGGTGGTCCGGGAACGGTAAACAGGCATGGATTGTCCTCAGATAGAACCGGTCTGGTTGGGCATTCACCCCTGCCCTGTCCCATAATACGAAAGGTTAGGCTCGGCAACTCAAAACCGTACCGTACGTTACGGTACTGTTTATTTTTTCAGCTGCGCAGACTAGCGCCAGTCAAGCGATAGAACTCGCAGGGTTCGCCGTCAGACGGGTCGACAAAGCTCTCCATCAAAACAAAACCCAGCTTAGCCAGAATCCGGCGCGATGCGAGATTGCGCGCAGCGGCCTCAGCACGCACCTCGGACACGCCAAGCGCATCAAAGGCGAAGCGCAGCACTGTGTGGGCGGCTTCCGTGCCCAGCCCTTGCCCCCAGAAGGCGCGCGCCAGCACAAAACCCAGCTCTGCCAATTGTGGGTCCTCCGGTTTGAAGGACAGCGTGATCGAACCGATGCTATCTCCGTCTCCTCGGCGGTGGATTGCCCACTTGAATGCGCGGCCTTCCGCCCGCTGAAGTCGCGCGCGGGCCAGCCATTCGACCCCCGCTGCCAGGCTTTCCGGCACGGCGTCACCAGCCAGCGCTGCGGACTCGCGATCAGTCGCGCGCGCAAACCACGGCGCAATATCGCGCTCATCGGGAGCCCGAAGGCAAAGCCTCTCGGTGGCGAGTTCAATGAAAATGCGCTGCGGAACGCCCATACCGGCATTGTCGAGCTCAGAAACAGCAAAAACAATACCGACGGCGCGCAACCTGTATGAGTAGCCGAGCTGCACCAACCCATTGAGCCAGACTGTCCGCTTGCTCTGCGGCCGCGCATCACGTCTGTCTCGCGACCCCAATCGGAGCAGGTGATGAACAAGACAAGCAGCGGCTTCCTGAACGGCCTGATCGGCGTTGTTATCTTCAGTGGATCGCTGCCGGCAACCCGCGTAGCGGTGGCCGATTTCGACCCGCTGTTTCTGACCGGCGCGCGCGCCGCCATAGCAGGCCTGTTGGCGATTGCGCTTCTCGCCATCTTTCGCGAGAAGCGCCCCCGGCGCTCCGATCTGTGGCCGCTGACAATCACCGCGCTAGGCGTCGTCGTCGGCTTCCCACTGCTGACTGCGCTGGCGCTGCGCCACATCACGTCGGCGCATTCGATTGTTTTTATCGGTCTGTTGCCGCTGGCGACGGCAATTTTCGGCGTCTTGCGCGGTGGTGAGCGCCCGCGTCCCGCCTTCTGGATCTTTTCCATTCTGGGAGCAGCATTGGTTGCGGGATTTGCCCTGTTCCAAAGTGGCGGCGGTTCGGCGACCGGCGATCTTCTGATGTTGGCGGCCATCATCGTTTGCGGTCTGGGCTACGCCGAAGGCGGGGTCTTGTCGCGCAGACTGGGCGGCTGGCAGGTGATCTCCTGGGCGCTGGTGCTGTCCTTGCCGGTCATGGCGGCTCTGGCGCTGGCAACCCTGCCTGCGAGCGTGGCCAATGTCAGCGCCGGCGCTTGGCTCGGCCTCGCCTATGTTTCGGTGTTTTCAATGCTGGTCGGTTTCATCTTCTGGTATCGCGGGCTGGCGCAGGGCGGTATCGCCGCCGTCGGACAGTTACAGCTTCTACAGCCCTTTTTTGGGCTGGCGCTGGCGGCGGGTCTGTTGGGCGAAGCAGTGAGCCCGGCGATGCTGGTCGCAACAGTTGGCGTTGTCGCCTGTGTCGCCGGCGCACGGAAGTTTGCGCGTTGACCAGGCCAGCTTGATCGGCGCATCTTCAGGCCATGCCGCCGGTCCTTGTCGATCCCCAAAAAGTCCACGAGTTCAAAGACGCACAGTCATTTCACGATTGGCTGGCGAAGCACCATGACAGGGAGACAGAGCTCTGGATCAAGATCCACAAAAAGAGGTTCTGACCTGCCCTCGATCAGTCATGTCGAGGCTATCGACGCGGCCCTATGTTGGGGTTGGATCGACGCTATACGCAAGGGTTTTGACGACAGGAGTTTCCTCCAGCGCTACACGCCGCGCGGCAAGAAGAGCACATGGAGCAAGGTGAATGTCGATAATGTCACCCGGCTGATTGCCGAAGGGCGCATGACCGGCCATGGCCTGCGCCATGTCGAGGCCGCCAAGGCGGATGGACGCTGGGACAAGGCGTACAGAATCAAGGATGCGGAGCTACCCGCCGATCTCCGCGCCGCAATCGACGCGGAGCCGAAAGCCCAGGCGATGTTCGCGACGCTCTCAAGCCAGAACCGCTTCGCGCTGATCTTCCGCACCAATGCTATGAAAACCGCGGCGGGGCGCAAGAAGCGCATCGCCGCTTTTGTCGACATGCTCAAACGCGGCGAGACGATCCATCCGCAGAAACGCTGAGACGGCGATTTGCTCCTTGCGCCAATTGGCGCGTGCGGCCACTCCTTTCCCCGGCAATTCAAGCAAGGGTAATCTGACGTGAAAATTGCGTACTGGCGCTCGGCGGCATGGGCAATGCGATCACGAATGCATAGACGGCGCGATCATCACACCAAACCTTGGCGCGAGGTTCTCGCACCTGCAGCGTTGCTGCCGTAGAGGCGGCTCGCGCGTAGAGGCTCATCCGATGCCAACATGCATTCTTGCCATGCCATCATTGTCGTAGCGCCATGCGCCGAGGCTCAGCGGACTTGCGAATCTTGTCTCACTCTGCTTCTATTTGCCTAGGGGCTGACCGCGATGGCCCCGTGAGGCGACAGCCGAATATCGCGTCCTGACAACTCGCCAAGCGGGAGTGGACGCAATGACATCCAACACCGAAATTTCCGAATCGCAGCTGGCGCGCCTGATTGGCCTGCCCGATGCGCCCGCAATCATCGACGTACGCATCGACGAGGATTTTGCCAGCGATCCGCGCCTGCTGCCTGCCGCCATGCGCCGCGACTACCGGTCAGTCGGTGAATGGGGACTGAGCCTGGCTGGCAAACGCGCCGTTGTCGTTTGCCATCGCGGCAAGAAGATCAGTCAGGGGGTTGCAGCCTGGCTGCGCCAGATGGGTATTCAAGCCGAAACGCTGCAGGGCGGCTTTGAAGCCTGGCGCGACGCAAACAACCTGTTGGTTAGTCCGACCGCCCTTCCCTCCCCGGACCATCAAGGCCGCACAGTTTGGGTGACGCGCGCGCGCCCCAAAGTGGACCGCATCGCGTGCCCTTGGCTGATCCGCCGGTTTGTCGATCCGTACGCCGTATTTCTTTATGTCGACGCATCCGAAGTAATGGGCGTAGCGGAGCGTTTCGCGGCGACGCCATTCGACATTGAAGGTGTGTTCTGGAGCCATCGCGGCAACGGCTGCACCTTTGATACGATGGTCGCGGAGTTCGGGCTGAGTAGCGATACAGCCCTGCTGGGACTGGCCGAAATCGTACGCGCCGCCGACACAGCCCGGCCTGATCTTGCGGCAGAAGCTGCCGGCCTTCTTGCCGCTTCGCTCGGCCTGTCGCGCATGTATCGCGACGATCTTGCACAATTGGACGCTGGCATGGCGCTCTACGACGCATTTTATCGTTGGCGTCGAGATGCAACTGGTGAAACGCACAATTGGCCAAATCCGGAGAAAGCCTGATCGTGGCCGAGGAGACCACGCCGGCGCCGGCGCCGCCCACGCTTGCCGAAGCCACGCGCGTCTGGGCCAAGATCGGTCTGCTGAGTTTTGGCGGGCCGGCCGGTCAGATCGCCCTGATGCACAAGGAACTGGTCGAGGACCGGCGCTGGATCGACGAACAGCGCTTCCTGCACGCCTTGAACTACTGCATGCTGCTGCCCGGACCCGAGGCTCAGCAACTTACAATCTATATCGGCTGGCTGCTGCACAAGACACGCGGCGGCCTGATAGCAGGCATACTTTTTGTGCTGCCAGGCGCACTGGTTATGCTCGGCCTGAGCATACTCTATGTGCTCTATCGGCAGGTTCCGTTCGTCGATGCTTTGCTTCTGGGCGTCAAGGCCGCGGTGCTGGCTGTTGTGGTTGAGGCGCTGATGCGGATCGGCAAGCGCGCCCTGAAGACGCGAGCGTCCTATGCTATTGCAGTACTGGCTTTCATCGCGATTGCCGCGTTTCGCGTCCCCTTCCCACTCATCATTTTATGCGCGGGGCTTGGCGGGTGGCTAATGGCGCGCACGGGCGGCACAGCCAATAGAGCGGCCAAGACGCTTGGCCCGGAAACGCCAACCGTAGTCGATCTGATGTTCGAACACGGCAGGATGACGCACACGCTGCCATCGGCGCGGCGCGCCTTGCTTGTGCTGGCGACATGGCTGCCAATCTGGCTACTGCCGGTGGTGGTGCTTTGGGCGATAACTGGTGAAGCGAGCGTCTGGACCCGCATCGCCACCTTTTTCTCGACAATGGCGATCATCACCTTCGGCGGGGCTTATGCAGTTCTTGCCTATGTCGCACAGGCCGCGGTGGAGAATTTCGGCTGGCTGGCGCCGGGCGAAATGATCGACGGGCTGGGGCTGGCCGAGACGACGCCGGGCCCGTTGATCATGGTGCTTCAGTTTGTCGGTTTTCTGGCCGCGTATCGCGACCCGGGCGGGCTGGCGCCACTGGTCGGCGGGGCTCTCGGCGCGGCACTGACAACCTGGGTGACTTTCGCGCCATGCTTCCTGTGGATCTTTCTCGGCGCGCCTTATGTCGAGCGCCTGCGTGGCAACGCGGTCATCTCGGCCGCGCTTGGCGCTATCACCGCCGCTGTCGTCGGCGTCATCCTGAACCTTGCGGTCTGGTTTGCTCTGCATGTACTGTTTCGCCAGGTGGCGAGCGTGGATTTCGGCTGGCTACAACTAGACCTGCCCGTGCTCGAAAGCGCCGACTGGCGCGCGGTGCTGCTAACGATGATCGCAATGGTCGCGATGTTCCGCTTTTATTCCGGCATGATCACCACTTTGCTCGGCTGTTCAATCGCAGGGCTCGTACTTTCCCTGATTGGATAAATAGAGCAGCGGGCCAAAAGTAGCCGTCACCGATTCCGCTTTTATGTGACGGCTTCATGTGCTTTGAACTTTGGCGGTCTCAACAATCACAGGAGTGCCGCCCAAAATGGCGACTGCAAAGAATGCGAAATGGCCCGTTTACGGGGAAATTGCCGGTCCAATCGTGATGATCGGGTTCGGTTCGATTGGCCGCGGAGCGCTTCCGCTAATCGAACGCCACTTCAAATTCGACAAGTCTCTGATGGTGGTTATCGACCCCAACGACGCCGACAGGAAATTGTTGGACGAGCGCGGCATCGCCTTCATTCAGGAAGCTGTGACTGAAAAGAACTACAAAAAGCTGCTGACCCCGCTTTTGACCAAAGGGGAGGGACAGGGCTTTTGCGTCAATCTGTCGGTCGACACCGGCTCGGTCGACCTCATGCGGCTTTGCCGCAAGCTCGGGGCGCTCTATGTCGACACAGTCATCGAACCCTGGCTCGGTTTCTACTTTGACGCCTCGAAGGACAACGCCGACCGCACCAATTATGCGCTGCGCGAAACGCTGGTCGCCGAAAAGCACAAGCACCCGGGCGGAACAACCGCGGTGTCTACGTGCGGCGCAAATCCAGGCATGGTGTCGTGGTTTGTCAAGCAGGCGCTCGTCAACCTGGCCAATGATCTCGGGTTGAAGTTCACGATCCCGAACGCGAATGATCGCGAAGGCTGGGCCAAGCTCATGAAGAAGGCGGGGGTGAAAGGCGTTCACATCGCCGAGCGCGACACCCAGCGCGCTAAAAAGCCAAAACCACTCAACGTGTTCTGGAACACCTGGTCGGTCGAAGGCTTCATCTCCGAAGGACTACAGCCGGCCGAACTCGGCTGGGGCACCCACGAAAAATGGATGCCCAAGAACGCCAGGAAGCACAAGCACGGGTCAAAGGCGGCGATCTATCTTGAACAGCCTGGCGCCAATACCCGCGTACGGACCTGGTGTCCGACACCAGGGCCACAATACGGCTTCCTCGTCACGCACAATGAAGCAATCTCCATTGCCGACTTTTTTACGGTGCGCGACAAGAACGGCAAGGTCAAATACCGTCCGACCTGTCACTATGCCTACCATCCTGCCAACGACGCAGTGCTGTCCATGCACGAGATGTTCGGCGCCGGCGGCAAGGCCCAGCCGGTGCAACATGTACTGGACGAGAACGAACTGGTCGACGGCGTCGACGAACTCGGCGTGCTGCTCTACGGCCACAAGAAGAACGCCTACTGGTACGGCTCGCAGTTGTCGCTGGAGGAGGCCCGCAAACTGGCTCCCTACCAGAACGCCACGGGGATGCAGGTGACGTCGGCGGTGCTGGCCGGCATGGTCTGGGCGCTGGAGAATCCGAATGCGGGCATTGTCGAGGCCGACGAAATGGATTTCGAGCGCTGTCTTGAGGTGCAGATGCCCTATCTCGGACCGGTGAATGGCTATTATACGGACTGGACTCCGCTCGAAGGGAGGCCCGGCCTCTTCGCCGAAGACATTGACGCCAAGGACCCGTGGCAGTTCCGGAATATCCTGGTTCGCCAATGAACTTCGTTTAGGCAGACGGTCTAACTGTCTGTAACCGTAACTGAATCGCCCGGTTACTTGATTTCGCTTCAAATCCGGGCGATTGATCGGCTGCGGACCGAGGAGAGGTTATTCGCAATGACGAACAGATTTCGAGTTACTGTTGCGGCAATTTTGCTGTCTGGCGTAGCGGCTGGCTGCACGACCAATAGCGGCGGCGGCTACAACAACCCACCCCCCATGGCGGCAGCGCCCGCGGCGACGCCGTTCGACGGAGAATGGGCCAGCGCAGACGGCGCGGCTGCGTCGCGCTTTTCAGGCGGCATCTTCACCACAACCGACACCAGCACTGGCAACAAGGTGGCCGACGGCAGTTATGTGGTGACGGATAGTCGCACCGCCAACATTACAGTGAAATCACTGGTACGCGGCACCACCTCGAATGTGACTTGTCTGCTGGCGACGGAAGCCCAGTTGAACTGCACCAATTCGGCTGGCGCCACTTTTACGTTAACCCGCCGTCAATTCAGCTGAACAAGCTGACTGGACTTGCGCCAAGGCAGACCTACATGGAGCTTTGGCGGGAGATTTGGTCAAATTGGTCGGCTGCACGTTTCAGGCAAGGGTGAACTAAGTGGTGGCGCTTCTCGCCATGGCTGTGCTTGCTGTTGTACTGCTTCCGCAGCTTTGGGTGCGTTTCACCCTCGACAAGCACGCTGCCGAGCGGCCTGACTTGCCCGGCACCGGAGGCGAACTGGCGCGCCATCTCCTCAATCGTTTTGACCTGCCCAACGTAAAGGTCGAAATGACCGACAAGGGCGATCACTACGATCCCAAGGACAAGGCCGTGCGGCTGCTCAAGGCGCACCATGACGGCAAGTCGCTATCGGCCGTTGCGGTTGCAACCCACGAAGTGGCGCACGCACTGCAGGATGCGCGTGGGGAGCGCATGCTGGCGCTCAGGCAAAGGCTGGCCGAATTCGCCATGTGGACTGACCGCGGCGCGGGCGTCTTTTTTATCGCAGCCCCCGTTCTGGCCGCGCTGGTGCGCAGCCCGGCTGCGCTGATTGGCGTGATTGGCATCGGCGTTGCGTTGTTGGCGGTGCGTGTCATCGTCACTCTGGTGACGCTGCCAGTCGAGGTCGACGCATCATTCTCCAAGGCGCTGCCGATCCTCAAGGATGGCAGTTATCTTGATGAGAGGGACCTGCCCGCCGCCCGCAGCGTCCTGCGCGCCGCCGCCTTCACCTATGTCGCCGGCGCGCTGATCTCGCTGGTCAATCTCCGGCGCTGGGCCCGACTGCTGCGTTGACGGCCGCAAGGCGCCAAGCGCCTGCCTTGCCTCGCCCATGCCCCCTTGCCATAGTGCCAGCGCCAGCAGGATAGACAATCTATGAGCGACTATTTCGACAGTCAGGAAACCCGCACGCCGCAAGAGCGGGAGGCCGCGCTATTTGCGGCGCTGCCGGGTTTTCTGGAAGAAGCGACCGCCAATGCCCCGGGTCTTGCCAGGTGGCTAGGCGGCGTCAAACTCGCCCATATCAATTCGCGCGAAAACCTGGCGGCCCTGCCCGTGCTGCGCAAATCCGAGCTGATGGAATTTCAGGCTGAGCAACCGCCTTTCGGCGGTTTCGCCAATCCGGCGGCGCTGAAGCACAACCATGTGTTCATGTCGCCCGGCCCCGTCTGGGAGGCGCAGGGACTGGGAGCCGACCCCTGGAATGCGGCGCGCGCCTTCTGGGCGGCGGGCATCCGGCCCGGTGAAATCGTCCAGAACTGCTTTTCCTACCACATGACGCCGGGCGGCTTCATGCTGGATGAGGGCGCACGCGCGCTTGGCTGTCTGGTGTTTCCCGCCGGCACCGGCAATACCGACATTCAGGTCGAGGCCGCAGCCGCACTGAAGCCGCAGGTCTATGCCGGCACGCCGGACTTTTTGAAAGTGATCCTCGACCGCGGCGCCGAACTGGGCAAAGATCTGACATCGATCCAACGCGGGCTGGTTTCGGGAGGCGCGCTGTTTCCGTCGCTGCGCGAAGAGTATCGGAAACGCGGCGTCAGCGTGCTGCAATGCTACGCCACAGCCGATCTGGGCATAATCGCCTATGAAAGCGCCGACGAGAATGGCGGTCCGCACCCGGGTATGATCATGAACGAGAGTTTGATCACTGAAATCGTGCGACCGGGCACCGGCGATCCGGTGGCCGTTGGCGAGGTCGGCGAACTGGTGATTACAACCTTCAATCCGGCCTATCCGCTAGTCCGCTTCGGAACCGGCGACCTGTCGGCGGTGCTGCCGGGCGTATCCCCATGTGGGCGCACCAACACCCGTATCAAGGGCTGGATGGGGCGCGCCGACCAGCGCACCAAGATCAAGGGCATGTTTGTCGATCCCAAACAGGTGGCCGAAATACTCAAGCGCCACGGCGAGATCTCCCGGGCGCGGCTCGTAGTCACCCGCGACGGCGAACGCGACGCCATGACGCTGCGCGTCGCAGTCAGCGGGACAGTCGATCCCAAGGCAATTGCGGCCACCTTACGCGAGGTCACCAAGCTTGGCGGCATCGTCGAACTGGTCGACGCCGCAAGCCTGCCCAATGACGGCAAGGTCATCGATGATGCAAGGGACTACTCGAAGTAATTGGAACCGCGCCCGATTTCCCCTTGCAACGACCTGCCCGCGATGGAAACATGGATTTTGAAGGGCTGTCGCGCAACCGGCGTACAAAACCGGTAGACGGCCCCATAGCTATTGCTTGGGAGAGCCTCAGATGAAGAAACTAGCCGCCGTCGCCGCCTTGTCGACTTCGGTGCTCGGCCTGACCGCCGGCGCAGCCTTTGCCGACTACACATTGAACATTCTGCATTTTAACGATTGGCACAGCCGGATCGAATCCAACAACAAGTTTGAATCGACCTGTTCTGCCGAAGAAGAAGGCAAGGGAGAATGTCTGGGCGGCGCAGCCCGTCTGCTGCCGGCGATCAAACAGGAGCGTGAACGGCTAAAGGATCAGAATGTCATCCTGCTCAATGCGGGCGACAATTTCCAGGGCTCGCTCTTCTATACGACCTACAAGGGCGACGCCGAAGGCGAGTTTCTGAACCAGATGGGCATCGACGCGATGGCGCTGGGCAATCATGAATTCGACGATGGCGAAGAGGCGCTGGTTCCCTTCATCGACAAGGCGAAATTCCCCATTCTCGGCGTCAACATCAAGCCGAACAACCAATCCAAGGCTAATGGGAAGATCAAGCCGTCTGTCGTGCTCGACGTCGGCGGACAGAAGATCGGCATTGTCGGAGCGGTGACCACGGAGACGCCTGACATCGCCTCCCCCGGCCCCGACATCCAGATCGAAGATGACGTCGCCAACATCACTGCCGAAGTGAAAAAGCTTGAGGCGGAAGGCGTCAACAAGATTATCGCTCTGACCCATATCGGCTATGCCCGCGAAATGGCGATGATCGCCAAGATCCCGGGCGTCGACGTTGTGGTCGGCGGCCATTCGCACACGCTTTTGTCCAACAACCCGGACGACAAGGCTGCCGGCCCCTATCCGACGATGGTCGACAATCCTGGCGGCTACAAGGTTCCGGTCGTACAGGCAGCGTCCTACTCGAAGGTGCTTGGCGACCTGAATGTGGTGTTCGACGACGCGGGCGTCGTCAAGGAAGCCAAGGGCGACCCGCTTTGGCTGAACAAGGATATCAAGCCGGATGAGACGGTGCTGGCCCGCATCAAGGAACTGGGCGCGCCGATTGAGGAACTCAAAAAGAAAGAGGTTGGCGAGACCACCGCTCCCGTTGACGGCAGCCGCGACAATTGCCGCGCCAAGGAATGCGAGATGGGCAACCTGGTCTCGGATGCGGTTCTCGACCGCACAAAGGGCCAGGGCGTCACCATCGCGGTGACCAATGGCGGCGGCTTGCGCGCCTCCATTGACCAGGGCGTCGTGACGATGGGCGAAGTGCTGACCGTGCTGCCATTCCAGAACACCATCGCCACCTTTCAGATTGACGGCGCCGATCTCGTCGCCGGGCTGGAGAACGGCGTCAGCAAGGTTGAGGAAGGCGCTGGCCGCTTTCCGCAGGTCGCAGGCCTGAAATATTCGTTTGATGGAACTGGCGAGGCCGGCAAGAGCCGTATCAAGGACGTGATGGTGCAGGACGGCGACAAATGGGTTCCGATCGACCCAGCCAAGACCTATACTGTCGCCACAAACAATTATGTGCGCGGCGGCGGCGACGGCTACAAGGTTTTCGCCAGCAAGGCGAAGAACGCTTATGATTTTGGTCCCGGCCTGGAACAGGCGCTGGCCGATTATCTGACAGCGCACCGCCCCTACAAGCCGTATACCGACGGTCGCATAACCATCCTGGCGGAAGCGCCCAAGCCGGCGCCGAAAGAGCCGGCGCCGGCCCCTGCGACTCCTGCACCGGCAGCTCCTGCGCCTGCGGCTCCTGCTCCGGCTGCTCCTCCTGCCGCGCCGGCTCCGGCTCCGGCTGACGCTGCTCCGCCTCCGCCGCCACCCGGCTCGAACGATATCGCCAACACGCCACCAAATTTCGGCGCGCCGCCAGCGGCGGAACCTGCCCCGCCAGCAGCACCTGCCCCGGCTCCCGCAGCGCCAGCGCCGGAACCTGCTCCACCAGCAGCTCCGGCTCCTGCACCTGCTGCTCCGGCTCCCGCTCCAGCTGCACCTGCTGCCCCGGCGCCAGCTGCCCCGGCGCCAGCTGAGCCAGCACCTGCTCCTGCTCCTGCTGCACCTGCTCCGGCTCCGGCAGCTCCTGCTCCAGCAGCACCAGCCCCGGCTCCTGCACCGGCTGAAGCAGCCCCGGCGCCAGCTGCTGGTGAGCAGAGCCATGTCATCGTGAAAGGCGATACATTCTGGGATCTTGCGGAAAAGTACTACAATGACGGCCAGAAGTGGACGCTCATCCGCGACGCCAACCCGGAAGCGAAGGAACGCGACCTGACCATCGGCGAGACGCTGAAGATCCCCGCAGCCTGAACGGCCGGCGATTGAACGATAGCCCGTCCGGTTCGCCGGGCGGGCTTTTGTTTAGACAAGGGTTGAAGCAGCCAAGCGCCTGCGACCTTGATGCGCTTGCCGCTGATTGCCACCCGGTGCAAAAAGCCAGCCATGAAAAGTACAGCAACGTCCAAGCCAGCGGCCTCCGCACAGCCAGACTCGGTCCGACCGGAAGGGCATCCCGTCGTTCCTGCGCGCAAGATCGGCGTTCTTCTCGTTAATTTGGGCACACCAGACGGGACCGATTACTGGTCGATGTGGCGCTATTTGCGGGAGTTCCTCTCCGACCCGCGCGTCATCGAGCTTAACAAGGCGATCTGGTACCCGATTCTCTATGGCCTGGTGCTGACGACCCGACCGCAGAAATCCGGCGCAAACTACCGCAAAATCTGGAATACGGCCAAGGACGAGTCGCCGCTGCGCACCATTACCCGCGCCCAGAGCGAGGCGCTCGCCACTGCCTTCAAAGATCAGCCTGAAATCATCGTCGAATGGGGCATGCGGTATGGCAGCCCGTCGATCAAGGAGGTGGTTGAGCGCATGGAGGCACACGGTGTCGACCGGTTGCTGACCGTGCCGCTCTATCCGCAATATTCAGCGACGACGACCGCGACCGCCAATGACAAGCTGTTTCGCGCGCTAATGGAGATGCGCCGCGCACCT
>Ga0209573_1001521_pt1 | contig 35237 bp, 27 predicted proteins | sample TNRBio252014_DNA_FD_185870 | JGI IMG/M metagenome (GOLD analysis project Ga0209573, IMG submission 185870) | Wastewater treatment Type I Accumulibacter community from EBPR Bioreactor in Madison, WI, USA - TNR Reactor_6/25/2014_ DNA (SPAdes)... | ecosystem: Engineered > Bioreactor > EBPR >...
GAAGGTGACATCTCTTCCTGAGAAAACAACGCCCCGAGATGACACCTCTCCTCACGTCGAGATGTCACCTCGTCATCCCCAAAGACGAGCCACGGACTCACAGCTCCATTCGCGAGGCACGAAAGAAGGTGACATCTCTTCCTGAGAAAACAACGCCCCGAGATGACACCTCTCCTCACGTCGAGATGTCACCTCGTCCCTTCACCCTTTGCCATCACAGTTTCAACTGCTCCCTCACCAACTCGTAATACGGGCCCTTGCCGGCGATCAGTGCATCGTGGGTGCCCAGCTCCACCAGGCGACCGTGGGCCAGCACGGCAATCTGGTCGGCGTCGCGGACGGTGCTGAGGCGGTGGGCGACTATGACTACCGTGCGGCCCTGGTAAAACTCGCGCAGGTTTTCCACTATTTTTTTCTCGTGGTGGGCGTCGAGGGCGTTGGTGGCCTCGTCGAAGAAGAGGTAGGCGGGGTCTTTGTAGACGGCCCGGGCGATGAGCAGGCGCTGCTGCTGGCCCTGACTGAGTCCGTTGCCGCGCGAGCCGACCTGGGTGTCGTAGGCTAAGGGCAGACTTTCGATTACATCCTCCAGGCAGGCGACCTTTGCCGCCCGGAGCATCCGCTCCAGGTCAATCTGGTCGCTACTCTCGGCGATGTTGCGCGCCAGGCTATCTGAGAAGACGTAACCGTCCTGCAATACCGCCCCACAACGGCTACGCCACAGGTGCTTGCTGATGGCGCCGAGGGGCGCCTCCCCTACTCTGATCTCGCCCGACAGCGGCTCGTAAAAGCCGAGCAATAACTTGACCAACGTGGTTTTACCGCTGCCGCTGGCGCCGACGATGGCGGTAACTTTGCCACGGGGTATGGTGAGACTGAGGTCGTGCAAGGCATACTCGTCGAGCGGGTTGTATTTGAACGAAAGCCTGTCTATGGCAATATCGCCGGCATCGGGCAGTTCGGTGGCAACTTCTGCTCCGGCGGGTTCTTCGTCGGGCTGTTCGTGGATCTCCCGCATGCGCTCGAGGCTGATGCGGCCGTCCTGGGCGGCGCGCAGGAAAAACAAAAGTTGCTGCAAGGGTGCGTTGAGCTGTCCGGCGATGTACTGTACGGCCAGCATCATACCCAGGGTGAGCTCGTCGGTGATGACGCTGCGGGCCGCCACGAAGGTAATCAGGATATCCTTGAGCTGACTAAGAAACGCCGCGCCGCTGTCCTGGTATTGGGTGAGGGTGAGCCAGCGCAGGTTGGTTTTAAACAATTTCATCTGCACCCCTTCCCATTGCCAACGCCGCCGTTTTTCGCTGTTTTGCAATTTGATTTCGGGCATGGCCTGCAGTAGTTCGATAATAGTAGATTGATTTTCAGCCAATTCCGAAAATCGCTTTTGATCCAGTACCGCTCTTTTTTTCATAAATAAAAAAATCCACCCCAGGTAAAGCAGGCTACCGGCCACAAACAGCGCAAAGATGAGCGGATGGTAATAAAGCAATACGAGCCCGAAGACGGCGATATACACCATCGAAAACAGGGCGCTAAGCGTAGATTGGGTGAGAAAAACCTCTATGCGGCGGTGGTCGGCGATGCGCTGCAGGAGGTCGCCGGTGTGTTTGGCATCGAAAAAACGCAGGGGCAGGCGAAAGAGCTTGGCCAGGAAATCGCTGAGCAAAGACAGGTTGACCCGGGCGCCGATGTGCAACAAGATAAATGACTGCAAAACCTGTACGCCCATTTGCCCAAGGAAGATGGCCAACTGTCCCAATAGCAGCAGATAGATAAACGGAATATCGCGCTGCTGCACGCCGATGTCCACGATGGCCTGGGTGAGAAAAGGAAAGAGCAATTGCAATACGCTACCCGCCAGCACGCCCACTATCAACTGTATCATTAAGCTGCGATAGGGCTGCAGGTAGCTCCACAGGTGAGATAAGCCCTGCGGACGGAGTTTTTCCCCTTCGCGATCATAAAAGGCGGGAGTAGGTTCGAGCAGCAGCGCAATACCTTCGGGCTGCCCTTCGAGCCAATGGGAGCGAAAATGGGCGTGCGACAGGCTCAGTTTGCCCACAGCCGGGTCGGCGATCCACACTTTGCGGCGGGTGATGCGATACACCGCCACAAAATGCCTTCCTTGCCAATGCACAATGAGTGGCAAAGGCGCCTCAAGCAGGCCGGGCCGTCCCTCCTCCCGGCTGTCAAAAGGCAGCTTCACCGCCAAGGCCCTGAAACCGATGGCCTCGGCGGCCTCCGTCAACCCCAGCATCGACACCCCCTCCCTGTCGACATGGCAGTAGCCGCGCAGGGTATCCAGCGAATAACTGCGCCCGTAATATGCCGCAACCATGCGCAGGCAGGCGGGCCCACAGTCCATGGTGTCGTATTGGGGGTGGAAGGGGAGGGTCATTAGGTTGTAGGTTGTAGGTTGTAGGTTGTAGGTTGTAGGTTGTAGGTTGTAGGTTGTAGGTTGTAGGTTGTAGGTTGTAGGGGTAGGTTTGTAGGGGTCATAGGACTTACAACTTACAACCTACAACGGAACTAATTCCCTATCAAAAACCTTTACTACCATGACAAAAATATCACTATCTTGGAATTAAGCACCGGCATTTTATGACCAAATTGCAATTGCGCGGCAAAGATCTCATCGACATCGGCTTCCCGGAGGGGCGGGTGATCGGCGTAGCCATCAATGCCATGACGAAGCACCACAAGCGCACGTCGAAGTACAAAGCCCTGGAAATGCTGGGCGAGGTGCTATCCGACCCCGAGCGGTTTGCCGGCGACGGTATCTTTGGAGAGGTATCGGAATTGCTTTTGCGGCAGCAAAAAAAAGCGGAGCCGGAAACCCCCGTGTTGCGGCAGGAACCGCTGCCGTATGTGACATTTGGCGAAAGCCAAATTGAAAAAGGGGCTATTGAACAAATGCGCACCGCCATGCGCTTGCCCATCACGGTGGCCGGCGCGCTGATGCCCGACGCCCACGAAGGCTACGGGCTGCCCATCGGCGGCGTATTGGCCACCGATAATGCAGTGATCCCCTACGGCGTCGGCATGGACATCGGCTGCCGCATGTGCCTGTCGGTATACGAGATGCCCGAGGGCGCCTTTGAAAAAGACCGCAAACACCTGCTCGACCTGTTGAAAGACTATACGCGCTTTGGAAATGAAGTCTTCGAGCGCCCCATGGACGACGAAGTGCTCGAGCGCGATGAATTCAAGCTCATCCCGAAAGCAAAAGAACTGCGCGAGCGGGCTCGCCGGCAGATCGGCACCTCGGGATCGGGCAACCACTTTGTAGAATTCGGACTGGTGCATCTGCCCGAGGCTGCCAACCCCTGGTCGCTGCCGCCAGGCAAATACCTCGGCTTATTGTCGCATTCGGGTTCCCGGGCGCTGGGCGCCGGGCTGGCCCAGCACTACACCAAGCTGGCCATGTCGCTCTGCCAGTTGCCGCCCGAGGCGCGCCACCTGGCCTGGCTGGATTTGGATACCGAAGAAGGGCAGGAATACTGGCACGCCATGAACCTGGCCGGCGATTACGCGTCGGCCTGCCACCACCACATCCACCGCCGCATGGGCAAGGTGCTGGGTATGGAGCCCCTGGCGCGCGTAGAAAACCACCACAACTTTGCCTGGAAAGAGCAATTAGCCGACGGCCGCGAAGTCGTTGTGCACCGCAAAGGCGCCACGCCTGCGGCCAAAGGCGTACTGGGCATCATACCGGGCTCCATGACCTCGCCGGCGTATATCGTGGCGGGGCGCGGCGGTGCCGACTCCTTGAATTCGGCCTCGCACGGCGCGGGGCGCCTCATGTCGCGGCGCAAAGCCAAAGCCAGCATCGACTTCGGCGAGCTCAAAAAACACCTCAAAACCCACGGGGTGGATCTCATCGGCGGCGGCCTCGACGAGGCGCCTTTTGCTTACAAAGACATCGGGCAGGTGATGGCCGCCCAAAGCGAACTCGTCGACATCCTCGGCACCTTTGTCCCGAAAGTAGTGCGGATGGATGCGGAATGAAGCGCCGGGTCTGTCGTGGCTTTTCAGCGATACGTGGAGATGGTCGGCGCTGCCGGTATGCCGCAGGGTGCGAAAGCCTAGTAGTCTGAAATAGAGTTTCACCAAACCGTTGCGCACAAAACTATGCCCGATGGTGCGAATATCGACGGCATGCACGTAGCCGTTGCTCTGTCGGTAGTGTAGCGAATAGCGTTTGGAGGGTAGTCCCATCGCTTTGTAATCTTCGGGCAGGCGCTGGGCGTCGGTGAGCATCAGCGAGCCGTCGAGGTATACCAGCGTACTCACGCCGAGTCGCAAAACCGGGTGCAGGCTGCGGAATTTGCGCTGTACTTCTGCGCCTTTGGCATTGGCTGCCGAAAAAAACAAGACCGTCTGGCTGCAATAAAACAAAGCAGCGGCCAGCGCAATCAAATAATTCTGTTTGATCTGCCGCTCGATGGGCGTTTTGGAATCCAGCAAGCGGTTGCGCCCATAACTGACGTACAAAAACAAGAGGGCCGCACTGCCCATTACGCCTCCAAATACGCATAACCACCCAGGGTAGTCGTATTGCGAGTGCAAAAAAACGGCTACCCGTACCAACACAAAAAAAGGCAGCGCGATGAGCGTAAACAGGCCGGCAATAAAAAGCAGCACCTTGTGTAAGGCATTGTTTTTTAATAAATTAATAAAAATATCGGGTTGTGCTGCCACAGCCTTTTTGGTCATAAAAAATGAATTTATGGCGTACGGGGACTTTCCCGCATCATCTTTGCGTAAATTTGGAACATAAAACTAACTCATACACCTTTAACTTAATTCCAGTTATCATGAAAACACAACAATATAAGTCAGGGTTAGCCATAGCTGCCCTAATTTTGATAAATAGTCAGGCCCTTTTTGCGATCCACATGGTAGCTGACACCCAAAGCCTGTTTAGGGAATGGCATAATCAGGAAGGCCTCAAATTCGATTTGGAGTTTGATATCAACTTGCTGATCGCCCACAAAAACAGCGACACCAGCCTGACGGCGACGCTAAAATACAAAAACGCAAAAAAGGAATTGATCACCTGGAAGGCGGAAGTAAAAACCGGCGGCCGTTACCGACTAAAAGTATGTGATTTTCCGCCACTGAGAATCAAATTGCCCAAAGAAGAATTACTTGCCAGGGGCTATAGCGGCCACAACAAATTCAAAATTGTCACCCACTGTAGCGATTCCAACCCTGGCACGCAGTCCGTTTTGGCTAAAGAATACGTCCTGTACCAAATCTATCAATTACTCAGCGAGTATGGGTTGCATTCCAAAATAGTAAAAATCACCTACCGCGACGCGGTCAGCGGCAAAAAGTTTACCCGAATGGGTATTCTGCTTGAAGACGACGACGAAATGGCCGAGCGCATCAAGGGCAAGATATGCAATGAATGCTACGGCACCTCGCCCGCGCAAATCGAACCCAAAAACCAACTCACGCAGGCCCTGTTCCAATACATGATCGGCAATACCGACTGGTCGGTGGAGATGAACCGCAACTTAGAGATCATTACGCTGAAGGGCAATGGCGCTAAAGTATTAGTGCCCTACGATTTCGACTTCGCGGGTTTTGTCAATGCCCCCTATGCCGTACCCGACGCCAATTACGGTCTGAAAAACATGCGGGAGCGAAAATTTCTGGGGCAGCCGGCAGATAAAAATACCGTTGAACAGGTTGTTGCTCTTTATATTGAAAAAAAGAAAGCCGTTTTGCGTCAAATCGAACGCTGTCCGAATATAAGTTCGGTAGAAAAGACGGACTTGCTGCAGTACGTCGAAAGTTTTTACGCAGAGTTGGAAAGTGGGGAATTAATGGGCGTGATTGCCGGGCCTAATGCGAATTAAGTGTGAAAAAAAATTCCTAAACTTGTGCCTGCACACAAACCGAACCGTGAAAAAACACCTGCCTGCACTACTAAGCATCGTTTTCCTGCTCGTCACCGCGGCCAGCGCCTACGCCATGTGGCAGCGTACGCAAGACCAACAATTATGGGGCTACAGGCCGCTTTTGCTGCTACTGGCGGGCTGGGGCGCCATTGCCGCTTTTCGCTACTGGCGGGCACAGGGCAAAGCGGGGCAGGAATCGCACCCGAGATGGATGGGATTGTCGACGCTCAGCGGCGTTATCCTGGGGCTGGGATTTCCGGGCTTGTTGCCTTTTCCCTTGCTGCTTTTTGTGGGCTGGGTACCCTTATTATTATTATTAAAAGAACTCGAAGCTGCCGGCGCCTCCTGGCGGCGCATGTTCCGCTATAGCTACCATACTTTTGTCGTTTGGAACATACTCACCACCTATTGGGTAGCCAATACCGCCATGGTAGCCGGTTTGTTTGCCATATTAGTCAACTCGGCATTCATGAGCACGGTGGTAGTGCTGGCCATGTTGTCGCGCAAGCGCATGCCTCGTTTTGGCTTTCTGATACTAGCTGTATATTGGCTGGCCTTTGAATACCTACACCTCAACTGGGAGCTGACCTGGCCCTGGCTCACCCTTGGCAACGGCTTTGCCCAGTGGTACCCCATCGTGCAGTGGTACGAATACACAGGCGTCTTTGGCGGTTCGCTGTGGATATGGGTGGCCAACCTGCTGGCCTTCCAAGCCTGGCAGCGCTATCGCGAGCAAAAAAAATGGCCCTGGCCTACCCTGCTGCGCCTGGCCGCCCTGATCGCCCTGCCCGTTGCCGTCTCACTTGGGATATACACCACCTGGCGCGACGAAGGCCCGCAGATCGACGTGGCCATCGTACAACCCAACTACGAACCGCACTACGAGAAATTCGAGATACCCGAACGAGTGCAACTCGAACGATTCCTGCAGCTCAGCAGCCAGGTGACCGACAGTCTAACCGATTACCTGGTATTCCCCGAAACCAGCTTCGGACTCGTAGAATCGGACAACATGAACGATTACCCATCCTTTAGCCGGCTGCAAAGTTTCATCAAGCCTTATCCGCAATTGCGTATCATTACAGGTATTGACGGCTATCACATCTTCAAACCCGGCGAAAAACACAGCGACTACGTGCGCAGCCAAAAGCGCGCCAACGGCGACGTGCTGCACTACGAAGTCTTCAACGCAGCCGTCGAACTTTCACCCCTGCCCAATTCGCCTATTCCATTATATAAAAAATCAAAACTCGTGCCCGGCCCGGAAATACTGCCTTACCGGCACATCTTTTTCTTTTTAAAACCCCTCATCGAACGTCTCGACGGCACCACCGCCGGATTGGCCACACAACCCGAGCGTTCCATTTTTAACAGCGGCAAAGCCGGCATCGGCCCCGCCATTTGCTATGAATCCGTTTTTGGCGAATACTTCACCGGCTATATCCGCAAAGGCGCCCAGGCCATCTTCATCATGACCAACGACGGCTGGTGGGACAATACCGCCGGCCACCGGCAGCACCTGTGGTATGCCTCGCTTCGAGCTATTGAAACCCGGCGCAGCATCGCCCGCGCGGCCAATACAGGAATCTCCGCGTTTGTCAACGCCAGAGGCGATATCTCCCAGCCCACCGCCTACGGCGAGCAGGCCGCCATACGCCAGAAAATAACCATTAGCGATCAACGCACCTTATATGTAAAATGGGGTGACATGATCGCCCGCATTGCTATTTTCCTCTCGCTGTTGTGGTTGCTCAATACGATTGTAGGGGTGCGGCGAGCAAAATCGTGATGCGCGTTTTCGGCCTGGATTTTATTCACCACAGAGTTTCACGGAGTCAAGCTACTGATCTGTGGGACTCCGTGTAAACTCCGTGAAACTCTGTGGTTAAAAAATATCACTGCCCTCCTCCCTACCATTGACTTTGTGCCCAAAACCAATTAATTTGCAAGGTTGTTTATATACAATGAAAGCCTGCCGTAGCGACACGGCAGGCTTTTTGCGCCTATAAAGGAATTTTTAAAATACAGTAATTATGACAGACTTAAATCTGAACACAGCGAAACACCCGATGAAGCAATGGAGCAAACAGCTCAAAGGCGAGAACTCCTGGACGATGTTTAAGGTGATTTCCGAATTTGTAGAAGGCTTTGAAACCCTCAACGAGGTGGGCCCCTGTGTGTCCATCTTCGGCTCGGCCCGCACCCGGCCCGACCACCCCTATTACAAGGTGGCAGTAGATATCGCCCGCCTGCTCACCGAAGAAGGCTACGGCGTTATCACCGGCGGCGGCCCCGGCATCATGGAAGCCGGCAACAAAGGCGCTTCGCTCTATGGCGGCCTCTCGGTGGGGCTCAACATCAACCTGCCCCACGAACAGGGCCACAACAAATATATCGACCTCGATAAGTATCTCAGCTTTCGATACTTTTTTGTGCGAAAAGTGATGTTCGTCAAATACGCCCAGGCTTTCGTAGCCCTGCCCGGCGGCTTCGGCACCATGGACGAACTATTCGAAGTGCTCACCCTGGTGCAAACCGGCAAGATCAGCAAAGTGCCCATCATTTTGGTGGGAATGGAGTATTGGTCGGGGCTCAAGGGCTGGATACGGGAAGTGATGCTCGAAAAAGAAAACAATATCAATGCCATCGACCTCGACCTGATGCCTATCACCGATAGTCCGCAGGAGGTGGTGCAGTATATCAATACATTTTATGCACAGATGAACGAACAGCTCATTCCCAATTACGAGCTCTGATGTTTTTTTTACCACGGAGTTACACAGAGAATAATAATTTACTCCGTGTAACTCCGTGGTTAACTCCGTGTAACTCCGTGGTTAATAACTCTCGTATAGCATAAAAAACTCCATTTTTCCCTTAATTTTGCGCCGGCTTAACCAAACAAACAATGGCATACAGAAAAGAAAAAGACAGCATCGGCTACGTCGACGTGCCTGCTGACAAGTATTGGGGCGCGCAAACGCAGCGCTCTTCCGAAAACTTCAAAATCGGCGGGCACCGGATGCCCACAGAGATCATCCGCGCCTTCGCCATCCTTAAAAAAGCCGCCGCCCTTACCAACCTCGAATTGGGTGTGTTAGCCCAGGACAAAGCCGAGATGATAGGCCGCGTGTGCGACGAGATCACCGCCGGCCAACTCGACGACCAGTTCCCGCTGGTGGTGTGGCAAACCGGCTCGGGTACCCAGTCGAATATGAACGTCAACGAGGTGGTAGCCAACCGCGGCCATGTTTTGCACGGCGGCGCCCTCACCGACGACAAAAAATGGCTGCACCCCAACGACGACGTCAACAAGTCGCAGTCGTCCAACGATACTTTCCCCACGGCCATGCACATCGCCGCCTACAAGATACTCGTAGACGTGACCATCCCCGGCATCGAACGCCTGCGCGACACGCTCAAGGCCAAGTCGGAGGAATACATGAAAATCGTAAAGATCGGCCGCACCCACTTCATGGATGCCACGCCGCTCACACTTGGGCAGGAATTTTCGGGGTATGTATCGCAACTCGACCACGGCATCCGCGCCATCAAAAACACCCTGCCCCACCTCGGCGAACTGGCCCTGGGCGGCACGGCGGTAGGCACCGGCCTTAACACGCCCAAGGGTTACACCGAAAAAGTAGCCGCTAAAATCGCCGAGTTGTCGGGGCTGCCCTTCACCTCCGCTGAAAACAAATTTGAAGCGCTGGCCACCCACGACGCCCTGGTAGAAGCCCACGGCGCCCTGAAAACCGTGGCAGTAGCGCTGAGCAAAATAGGCAACGACATCCGCATGTTGTCGTCGGGGCCGCGCAGCGGCATCGGCGAGATCAACATCCCCGCCAACGAACCCGGCTCGTCGATCATGCCGGGCAAAGTGAACCCCACACAGTCGGAAGCCCTCACCATGGCCATGGCCCAGGTGATCGGCAACGACGTGGCGATCAATATCGGCGGCATGAACGGCCACTTCGAGCTCAATGTATTCAAGCCGTTGATTATCTTCAACTTTCTGATGTCGGCCCGCCTTATCGGCGACGCCTGCGTGAGCTTCGACGAACACTGCGCCGTAGGCATCGAACCCAACTACAGCCGCCTGCAGATGCACCTTCAGAATTCACTGATGCTGGTGACGGCCCTCAATACGAAGATCGGCTACGACAACGCCGCCGCTATCGCCAAAAAGGCCTACGCCGAAGACAAGACGCTCAAACAAGCCGCCATCGAACTCGGCCTGCTCACTTCGGAGCAATTTGACGAATGGGTGAAGCCGGAGGATATGATTGGGGAACTGCGGTAGGGCGACTGTACGACTGTGCGACTGTACGACTGTGCGACTGTGCGACTGTACGACTGTACGACTACAATTTCGGATGTCGGATTTTCGATTTCGGATTGAACCAGGATAAATCCGCATTCCGAATTCCGAATTCAGCAATCGGCAGTTGGTTACTTCTTTGGACTAAAATACTTTTCCATCACATAGTTGACTATCGTCACAAAAACGCCGAAAGCCAGGGCCGGCAACGCATTTGCCTTGAGATCCTGCCAGTAGCTCACTTTTGTTTCGCTATAGTCGAGCAGGGCAGTCATCAGCCAGTAGATGGGTGTGATGATTGCGAAGGAGAGGAATAGGCGCTTTTTTTTCATATCAAGTTTATAGGTTTATGGGTTAATAAGTTTATGCAAAATTAACCTATTAACCCATAAACCCATAAACCTAAAATTACCTCTTCCAGGGCAAACTATTCACCTCGCGGCCGCAGAGGTAGCCCAGGTCGACACCGGCTTTGCAGTCCATGCGCCAGTGCACGCCGAGAGGTACTCGGCTGATGGCATTTTCCTCTGCCATCTGGTAGAAATTGTCGAAATAACGCGGCGTACCGTTGAAGCCCGACCGGCCTTCGTGCGAGTTGTCGTACATGCCGTATTTGTTACCGAAAACTTCGGTGAGCACTTCGGCTGCACCACCGCCCATGGTAGAGTGGCCGGAAGGATAAGCCGGAAATGAAGGCGTAAGGCCCGTTTCACTCGTAAGCGGGTTGTCGAGCGAGGGTACCCAGTTGGGGTCGATAAGGCGCTGGATGTATGAAACCGGCCGCTCCACGTTGTACACATATTTCGAATACCAGCAAGCCACCGCTGCATCATTGAGGGCCATGCCTACTTTTGCATAGCAATACAGCGCGGTGGCCAGGTCCAGATCCTCTTTTTGAATAGCCTGGTTGGCAATGGAGATGAAGCGCGGGCCGGGGCTGAATGTCAGGTTGACAAGGTCGTCGCTCCAGTATTCGGCGATCCATTGCCCGTCGGGCCAGATGGCATCGCTGTTGGCGGTATATACTTCCACTGCCTGGGCATACATAGCAGAAAGTGGATCTTCACTGTATGGCAGCGGCGGCGGACACAACTTGTCGTTTTCCTGAATGGCAAACGTCCTTACGCTGCCCCAGTAGGGATACATGGGCTTGCCGGGACCAGGAAACGTAGCCACCCAGTCGCCCGGGCCATCATAATTCGCCTGCCAGTCGTAGTTGCCAAACGGATCGAGGTACGCGTCATGGCCAAAAGCATCGGTCGTCGACCAATCCCATACGGCATTGCCTACGCTTGCGCCGTATGCCTTCGAGCGGTCAAATACTTCCTGGCTAGTTTCGCCCTTGAATTTATTGAGCATTTCGATTTCCATCTCGTTCATACGAGTCTGGATGTCATTGGCCGGCGATGGGAAAAACTTACGCATCATCACGGAGTAAGTCTCGCAAACCACGGTAGGCCAGTGATACTCGGCGCCGGGTTCCACATCGGGAATGTTCAACCCGGAATAGCGGCTTTCCAGCGAGTTGTACTCGGGCATGCCCGTTACGCAAGCTTCATAAGCAGCCAGGCCCATGTAGGCCAACGCACGCGGCGCAGGGCCGGGGCGGTATCCGGCAGCGAAACGCTCGATCTCGAGGAACATCTTGTTCCACTCTAAAGCGGCTTCCGCGCTGTAATCCGCTACGCCCGCTATTTCAGGGTCTTCGTCTCTGTTACAAGACACTAGCGCCACTGAAACCAGGGCAACTCCAAAGAGAGTTCGGAAAAATGAAGAACTAAACTTCATAGGATAATAGTTTGATGGTCAATTAATAGTGTTCAATATAGGTTATTAGCAGTCAGGGCTTAGGGCTTAGCAGCTGACTGCTGAGACCTGACTGCTGACAGATAGGCGATGTGATTTGGATTGGATAGGTCAAAAGTAGATCAGAGGGAAAATAGGTCGGAGAGCGAATGAGCTATCAGCACACAATAATGCAACAAAATACAAAATAATTGTTCCGAAATCAGCGCCTTATTTTACTTAAAAAGTGTTCGCTGTAATGTCTGCTGAGCGACAAGTACTTCACTTTTCCATTTAGCCCGGTCAATGTTGTCTCAATTTCATCATGGCTGAAGAATCGAACGGCTCTGAGGGCGATAATTTCGGCTTTATTAATGCGACAAAACTGGGTGTCGGGCAGGATTTCTTCCAATTCATCAAAGGATATATTTTTTAATACCAGTTCCTGCTTGTCTTCCAGCAAGGCTACCTTATCGCGTTTATCCTGTTGCGAAGTGGTGATATACAGCAACTGATCAAATAATAGCAAGGCTTTTCCTTTGCTGGTATTTACTTGTACGAATTGTCTGGTTTGTTGTTGCGGTTTGAGGCATTTAATCGCTCGCCGGATGGCTTTTTCAAACCGATCCATGGTAATCGGCTTCCGGATGTAATCGATAGCCCCCAAATCAAAGGCCTCCGCAGCGTATTCTTTATGCGCGGAAATGAAGATGACAGGTTTGTCTTTTATTAGTTCCGCTACTTGCAGCCCATTCAGACCGGGCATTTCTATATCTAAAATACAAACATCATAATCCAGTTCCGGGCTTTCTTTTACCAATTCCATAGGATCACTAAATGCTTTTACGACTTCTACCCGGGGTATTTGTTCGCAAAGCATACGCAGGTACACAAGTCCTGGAAGCTCAACATCCAGTAACAGGCATTTGAGTGTCGAATTCGGCAAGGTGTTCAATTTTATAACTGAACACAAATATACGCTGTTTTAGTATGGAATGTTTCCATGGCGTGGCCGGCAAACGTTTAGGTAAACGGTAAACGTTCAGGTAAACGGTAAACGTTTACCCTACAGGGGATCAAATTCCCAATACTCCGGTTTGGTTTTTTCGCTCTGCTGCCGCCAATAGGCGGGTGTGACCTTGCGGCCGTCGAGGGTGCGCAGACGGCGCTGATAAACGTATATGACCGGATTGAATACCAGATTGGGCGTGGCTACGGTGTAAGTAGCCGGCGCACCTTCTTCTGCGGGCGGTATTTCTATTAAAATAACTTCAATACCGTTGTGTTCCAATAATTTTTTTAAAAAATCAGCGCGTTCAGCGCCCACTTTTTGCTCTACATAAGTAACGGTCTGGCCGTTGAGATCCCCAAATTGGTGTTTTCCACTTTCCAGCGACATAGTCAAGGTATTAAGCCGGTTTACAAATGCGCGCAAAGCGCATAAATCGCATCATAGACTCCGCTGGCTACGCCCAGCGCGACGATGCCCGCTACACAAATTACCAAACCCGCCCGCATCCAGCCGTCGCTGGTCACCAGCGGCAGCGGGTTATCGCTTTTGCGCAAGAACATGGCCCGTACAATAAGCAGATAATAATACAAGCTTATTACGGTGTTTATAACGGCGATGGTCAACAACAGGTAATAACCCGCCGAAGCCACCGTCATGAACAGGAAGAATTTGCCGAAAAAACCCGCCAGAGGCGGAATGCCGGCCAGTGAAAACAGGGCAAGCAACATGACAAGCGACAACCGCGGATTGGTGCGGTACAAACCCTCGTAATCACCTATGTCTTCTTTCCCCGTATGCATCTCGATGGTCTGAACCACGCCGAAGGCTGCCAGGTTGGAGAACAAGTACACGAGCATGAAGTATACGATCGAGGCTTTTCCATCCTGCTGGCTCGACATAAAGCCCAACATAATGAATCCCGCCTGCGCAACCGCCGAGTATGCCAACAGGCGCTTTAGATTGCGCTGCCGAAGGGCAAAAAGGTTTCCTATCGTCATGGTAAGAATGGCCAACAAGTATAGCACATTCACCCACAAATCAGTGATCAGCGGCGCAAAACCCATCAACAAGATCATCAGGATAAACACCGCCGCACCTTTGGAGATTACCGACAAATAGGCGGCGACGCTCACCGGCGCCCCCTCGTATACGTCGGGCGTCCAGAAGTGGAACGGCACCAGCGATATCTTGAAAGCAACTCCAGCAAAGAAGAAGATAAACCCCAGCGCTTCGAGGCTGTTGCCCTGCATCTGCTTGCCCAGATCGGCCAGCACAAAGGTGCCCGTACTACCATATAGCAGCGAAATACCCATAAGCGTTACCGCCGAGGCAAGGCCGGCTGTAAGTATGAACTTGATGCCGGCCTCTGCGCTGCGCATCTTCAATACTTCGTATGCTGCAAGGGCAGCCACCGGCAGCGTCGACAATTCGAGGCCGAGGAATACCATCAGCAAATCGCCGGCAGAGACCATGTAATACATCCCCAATAACGAGGACAAGATCAACAGGAAAAACTCACTAACGCGGTTTTCCGGCGCCAATTGCTTGCGCGCCCATCCTCCCGACTGCAGTATGACGATAAACACACCCACATCGAGTATGTTTTTCATTAGATGTATCAAGTTGTTGGTGCGGTACATACCGCCAAATAACTGGCCTTCGCCAAGCCATAGCCAGCCGGCAGCCATATGTATGCCGAATAAGGCCAGAGACAGCGGGATAATCCGGCTTTTGTCCCTGCCGCTCAGGTAAATTTCGGCACAGGTCACAATAAGAATCACAGCTAACAACTGTAATTCATGGCGCATTAATAAAAGGTCATCCCACTTCATCTCTTTGTATTATCGTTTATTTAACCCCTACCCCACTAATCCAACAGTCCAACAGTCCAACAGTCCAACAGTCCAATAGTCCAACAGTCCAATAGTCTAATAGTCCCTATCCTACCCCCAATGCCCGAAGCAAGGGGATCAGGCTAAATTGAATCATATCAGCGAGCCAAAGCGGCAACAAGCCCATTCCCAAAATGGGCAGGACGAGCAGCAAGGCGCCGGTTTTTTCGTACCAATACGCGCCCGGCAGCGCAGCGTATGCCGGCTCTTTGATAGGCCCCATCAACATGACGCCTACCACGCGAAGAATATATACCGCGGTAACTACGATAGCCGAAACGGCCAGGATAGTCCACACGCGGTGGAATAGGTCGGAGTGCTCAAAAGCGCCCACGAATATGCTCAATTCAGCTACAAAACCGCTCAGTCCCGGTAGGCCCAAAGAAGCCAAACCGGCTATCACATATACCGCCGAGATAAAAGGCAGTACTTTCAACAATCCACCCATCTCTTGCACGATGCGCGTATGCGTGCGCTCGTACAGCATGCCGATGAGGGCAAAGAAAAGGGCCGTCATCAAGCCGTGCGAGATCATCTGCAATACGGCGCCGGTGAGCGCGGTTTCGTTTAACATCAATATGGCAAACAATACCAATCCGCAGTGACTCACCGAAGAATAGGCATTGATGTATTTCAGGTCGGTCTGCCGAATAGCGCCAAAAGCGCCGTAAATCACACTAAAACCGGTAAGGATGATAAAAAACCAGGACATTTCTGCGGCCGCTTCCGGCATCAGGAATATGGCCACCCGGAAGCATCCGTAGCCGCCCAGTTTCATTAATACGCCGGCGTGCAACATCGACACAGCAGTGGGCGCCGAGGCGTGACCATCGGGCGACCAGGTATGGAACGGGAACAAAGCGCCCAACACGCCAAACCCTACAAAGGTCAGCGGAAAAAACAGGCGCTGCGCTTCAATGGGAATACCTCCCCTGGCAATTTCCAGCAAATTGAAGGTATGCTGATCTGCCGCATTGGCAGAGTAAAAATACAAGCCCAGCAAGCCTACCAGCAAAAAGGCCGAGCCCGCCATCAACATCAGGGTGAGTTTCATGGCCGCATATTCCCGGGGGCCGCTACCCCATATGCCGATCAGCAGGTACATGGGTATCACCGCCAACTCGTAAAACAGGAACATGCTGAACAAGTCGATAGAAATAAAAAAGCCGAATACGCCGGTGGCCAACAGGATGAGCGACACAAAAAACTCCTTGGCGAGGTCTTCCACCCGCCACGAAATAAACACCCCCGCCAATGTCACAATGGAGGTAAGCAGGATAAGCGATACCGATACGCCGTCGACACCCAGGTCGAACCGGATATTGAGATACTTAAACCACTCATAACTACTGGTAAACAGCATCTCGGCCGTATTGCCCGCAGCTCTCTCCTGAAGGTAGGCCAATACCAGGTAACACGAAGCTGCAAATTGCAGGCTCATGCCCACCGCAGCTACCATCCGCGGCATACGCTTGCCATTGCTAAACAGCAGCCCACCGACGGTCAGTGCGGGAATGATCAGTAAAAGGAGTAGCATATTCATGTGCTTATCTTCAGAACTTCAACCAATAAATAAATATCACCACGAGGCCCAGTACGCCGACTACAAAGCCGACGGCGTATTGTTGTACCTGTCCCGACTGCATGCCCTTGATAACCGAAGAAATCCAGGCAGTCAGGTTGGCAATAGCGTTCATGGTACCATCCACAATATGGCGGTCAAACCAGGCCACCGGGGTTGCTATGCCCCCAAACAAGACCTTTTTGGTGACGCCCATGTATATTTCGTCGATGTAAAACTTGTTTTTAGCCGACTGGTACAAGCTGCCCAGGCTGCCGGCAATTTGCGCCGGAACGGCCGAGGGCTTGCGGTATAGCCACATCGCCAGCAAAATACCGGCAATGCTCACCACACTGGCCGTCACGGCAATGCTCATCTCGGGGTGCATGGCCATCACCTGGCGGTCGGAAGATACGTAGTGCCCAAAAGGAATAAAACCACCCACTACGCTCAGGGCCGCCAGTACCATTAAGGGCCCCCACATCACCAGAGGAGCTTCGTGCGGCTTGTGGGCATACGCTTTCTCTTCGCCCCAGAATACCCGGAAATACAAGCGGAACATATACAATGCGGTAAGGCCGGCTACCAGCAAGGCAATCCCGTAAATGGCCGGATTGTGATGCAGCGCCGCCGCCAGAATTTCGTCCTTAGAGAAAAATCCCGACAATGGCGGAATACCCGCGATAGCCAGACAAGCTACCAGAAACGCCGCATGCGTGATCGGCAGGTATTTGCGCAAGCCCCCCATGTCGCCCATCACGTTGCTGTGTACGGCGTGAATAACGGCGCCGGCGCCAAGGAATAACAAGGCCTTAAACATGGCGTGGGTAAATAAGTGGAACATAGAGGCCGTGTACCCCAGTCCTTCTTCTCCGCCATAACCCGACACGCCCAGCGACAACATCATATAACCTATCTGCGACATCGTAGAATAAGCCAGCACCCGCTTGATATCCTCCTGGGTGATGGCGATAAGTGCCGCAAACAATGCCGTAATAGCGCCGGTCCAGGCCACCACTTCGAGCGCGGCGCCCCCCGACATGTGATACACCGGGAATAGCCGCGCTACCAGGTATACGCCTGCCACAACCATCGTTGCGGCGTGGATCAATGCCGACACGGGCGTGGGGCCTTCCATGGCATCGGGTAGCCAGATATGCAGCGGGAACATGGCCGATTTACCGGCGCCCCCTATAAAGATCAGCACCAAAGCCCAGGTGAGCACCGAAGCGCCCATGAAAGTAGCTGATGCCGCTCCGGCAATCGCCGCTCCGTCGGGGTTGTTAAGCGCCAGAAAATCAAACGTGCCGCTATACCACGACAACAGCAGGATACCCACCAGAAAGCCGAAGTCGGCAAAACGCGTAACGATAAACGCCTTTTTGGCCGCCGCCACCGCCGAAGGCCGGTCGTAGTAAAAACCGATAAGCAGATACGACGACACACCCACCAATTCCCAGAAGAAATAGATCTGGAACAGGTTGGTGGCCAATACCAATCCGTACATCGAAAAGCTGAACAGCGACAAAAACGCAAAATACCGGGCATAACCGGGTTCGTCTTTCATGTACCCCAAGCTGTAAATGTGCACCATCGACGATACGATAGAGATCACCACCAGCATCATAATAGAAATGGGATCGAGCAAGACGCCCATATGCACTACCAGGGTTTCGCTAAACCGCAGCCAGGTATAATTGACCGGGATAACAGTAGGCCAACCGCCGTCGGCGGGCAGGGCCGCGCTGAAATAATTCCAGGCAGTGAGCAGGCTCAACACCAGCGTAACCAGGATGCCTGCCGTGCCGATCCATCCGGCCAGTTGGGGCCTGATGCGCAAGCTCAGCACACCCGTCACCAAAAAAACCAGAAACGGCAATAAAATAATCCAAATCGTAAAAGCATAACCTTCCATACCGCTAGTGTTTAAGTGTATTCACCTGCTCTACATCTACTGCCTTGATCTTGCGATACAAATTGATCACGATAGCAATGGCCAGCGCCACTTCACAAGCGGCAACGGCTATCAGGAACAAGGCAAAAAGCTGGCCGTTGGGCTGCCCCGGGTATAAGTATTTGTTGAAAGCTACAAAATTGATCGCGGCGCCGTTGAGCATCAGCTCCAGCGACATCAGTATAGTGATCAGGTTTTTGCGCGTCAAAAATCCGTATACGCCTATAAAAAACATCAGGGTGGAAACCGTCAGGATCTCAATCAGGCTGACTCCAGGTATCATGGCGCTTGTTTTTCTGGTGAAGAATTGTCGACGCTGTGTCTTTGCTTTGCAATCACGATAGCGCCGATCATAACAGCCAACAACAAGATGCTGACAACTTCAAAAGGCAGCAGGTAACCTCCTCCGCCAGGGTTCAGCAGCGTATTCCCCACCGTGTTGAGGTCGCTCTGCTCGGGCGCCTCCACCCTGCTAAACAGGCTGCCCTGCAACAGTTGCACGAACATAACCGCCCCTGCCACGCACAAGGCGCCGGCAACTGCCACCCGGCTCCAATCGGGGGTAGGCATTTGATGGTCGATCTCGTGGGTGAGCAAAATGGAGAAAATGATGAGCACAACGATACCGCCCGCATACACGGTGAGCTGAACGGCGCCCAGGAAATGGTAGCCTATCAGAAAATAAAAACCTGCGATAGCCGTAAGCACCCCAAAGAGGTAAACCGCCGAGCGCAGCAATTTGCGGCTGAGCACCGACATCAGACTGAGTGACAGTATTGTCGCAGATAAAATGTAGAAAATTATCTTTTCCATAAATTTGTTATTCTTCTACGCCTTTTTCCAGCTTCGAACCCGGCCGGTTGAGCACTTTAGTCAATTGAGAACGGTCGAATACCGCGTGCTCGAAATCATGCCCCATTTTGATCGCATCGGTGGGGCACGACAGAATACACAGATTGCACATCGTACACATCGACAAGTGGTATACGAAGGTCTCAATCTGCTTTTTCTTTTTGCCCGTCTCGGGGTCTTCCCTGCGCGCCCAGATGATCTCTATCGAGCCGTTGGGGCAGGCTACCTCGCAAGCCGAACAACCCGTGCAGCGGTGTTCGTTGTTTTCGTTGTGCAACAAAACCACCTCGCCCCGGAACCGGTCGAACATTTGTAACGTGTCGCGGTTGTCGGGATATTCCCGGGTGATAATTTCTTTGCGGGCATGGGCAATGTATTTGCCTGTGATCCGCATGCCGTTTATCAGCCCCCGGATAGCCAGCAAAATTTCTTTAAAATACTCATAAATCGCTCTAAACATGGCGCTTGCGTTTTCTTTTTTGTCTGATTATCCATGCCAGCCCAGGTATACCAGGATGGCCGTAAATACCAGATTCATCAGGTTGAGCGGCATCAGGTACTTCCACTCCAGCTTGAGCAACTGGTCGATGCGCAGGCGAGGGAAAGTCCATTTAAACCACATCATTAAAAATATAACTGCACTTACCTTCAGGAGAAACCAAAGGATAGGCGGTACAAAATCCATGACCGCGTTGAAGCCGGCCCAATCTCCGATATGGAAAGGCATCCAGCCCCCCAAAAAGACGGTAGTGGCAATGGCCGCAACGGTAAACATGTTGACGAATTCGGCGAGGAAAAAGAAGGCGAATTTCAAGCCCGAATATTCGGTGTGAAACCCGGCGGTGAGCTCCGATTCCGCCTCCGGCAAGTCGAAAGGCCCCCGGTTGATTTCGGCGATAGAAGCCGTGATATACAAAAAGAAAGCAATAACGGCAGGAACGTGCCCCTTGAATATCCACCAGCCGTTGGCCTGGGTTTCGATGATAGTCGACAATTGCAGGGTGCCTGTGAGCAATACCATGGTGAGCAGCGACAAGCCTACCGACAATTCGTAGCTCACAATTTGCGCCCCGCTACGCATGGCGCCGATCAGAGCGTATTTATTGTTACTCGACCAGCCGGCAAGCAAGATTCCCACCACGCCTATCGACGAAACCGCCACAATAAAGAGCAGCCCGATATTGATATCGAATGCCTGTAAGCCTTTGGCAAAAGGCACCAGCGAGATCACCGTGAGTGCAGCCAGCGTAATAATAAACGGCGCCAGGTTAAAGAGCAGCTTATCAGCCTTGTTAACGGTAACGGGTTCTTTCAGCAGCAATTTGAGCGCATCGGCCACGGTTTGCGCGGTGCCGGCCCAGCCAACCCGGTTGGGGCCCAGTCGCAACTGAAAAAATGCGCAAACGCGGCGTTCTACGTATACCAGCACCAAACCCAGAATGGCGTAAAGCGCCAGATAGACCAGAATTACCAGTGTCCATTCCAGTGCGGTGGCCACCCCCGGGCTGAATTGCCCGTGGAGAAAATTGCCGATAGATTGCACCAATGCAGTGAAGTCGTACATAGTTCAAGCGCTTTACCGGTCGATATCCGGCATGACATAATCAAAAGTAGACATGATGGCCACCAGGTCGGCAAGTTTACTGCCCCTGGCTACCAGGTCGAGCACAAATAAATTGGAAAAACCGGGCGAGCGGAATTTGAGCCGGTAAGGGCTCTTGTTGCCGTCGCTGATGATGTATACCCCGAAATCGCCGCGGGCAGTCTCTACGCGTTGATAAAATTCGCCTTTCGGCAATTTGATCACCTGCTTGGTGGGCGCCTGAAATTCGCCTTCGGGAATATTGTCGATTAATTGCTCGATGATGCGCAGCGATTCCCACATTTCGAGAATACGGGCCTTGTAGCGGGCAAAACAATCGCCGTCGGTCATGAGGATTTCTTTGAACTCGACCTGCGAGTACATGCCGTAGGGGTGGCGTTTGCGCACGTCGCAGGCAAACCCCGAAGCTCTGCCCGAAGGCCCTGTAACGCCATACGCAATGGCGTCTTCTTTCGACATATAACCGATGCCCTCGGTGCGAGCCCTGAAAATCGGGTTGTCGCTGAGCAACTGGTCGTATTCGGGTAGTTTTGTTTTGAAATGCTCGACAAAGTCTTTGGTCCTTTTCTGGAAATTGGGGTGTATGTCAAACATCAACCCGCCGGGCACGTTGTAATTCATGGTGAGCCGCGCGCCGCAGGTTTCTTCAAAAATATCGTTGATCATTTCGCGGTCGCGAAATCCGTACAAAAACGAAGTGATTGCGCCAAGGTCCATGCCCATTACCCCCCACCACAACTGGTGAGAAGCCAGACGGGTAAGCTCGTCGACAATGGTGCGGATTACTTTTACACGCTCAGGCACTTCTATCTGCAAAGCCTGCTCCACCGCCAGACAGACGGCTTCGTTGTTGATGTGGCAGGAGAGATAATCCATGCGGTCGGTGAGGTGAACGATCTGCCGGTAGGTGTCCTTTTCACACATCTTTTCAATAGACCGGTGGATGTAGCCGATGTGGGGCTCTACTTTGCGAATGATCTCGCCGTCAATCGTCAGCACCAATCGAAGCACGCCGTGCGTGGAAGGGTGCTGGGGGCCCATGTTGACGAAATATTCCTGACTGGTCAGGAGGTCGGTGGCAGGCGCCAGGTCAAGTTGATCGCTCACAGCTCTATCATATTTATTTCGTCCTTGTAATCTTTGCGCATCGGATATCCCTCCCAATCATCGGTCAGCAGCAATCGACGCAGGTCGGGGTGGTTGTTAAACCGGATGCCGAACATGTCGAACGCTTCCCGCTCGTGGGCATCGGCCGTAGGCCAGATATCGCATACCGTGTCGAGGCGGGGGTCTTCCCTGCCGTCGGTGCGCGATTTCAACACCATGCAATGCCCGTGTTTGGTCGATTCGAGGTGATACACCACTTCCATATATTCGGGCCAATCTACTCCCGAGAGGCAAAAGAGGTAGTCGAAAGAGGTCGCCTCGTCGTTTTTGAGCCTGAAGGCGAAATCGTGGAGTTGTGCGGCAGGTACCCTCACATTTAGGTATTGCGCATTTTCTTCCGTTTCGAGCCCTTCCGCCCATGTGTTGAGCAATTGTAGGAGTGCTTCGTTATTCATGATCGGCTATTTACATCAAAATCCTTCTTCAAATCCCTCCGCTGGCTTTTTCCTGGTAAGCATGCTTTCGGTTTTGATCTTTTCCTGCAATTTCATCAAGCCGTAAAGCAAAGCTTCGGGGCGGGGCGGACAACCGGGCACGTACACATCCACAGGAATGACGTGGTCGGCGCCTTTGATTACCGAATAGGAATTGTAATAAAACGGTCCTCCCGATATAGCGCAGGCGCCCATGGCGATTACGTATTTGGGGTCGGCCATCTGGTCGTACAAGCGCTTGAGCACGGGGCCCATCTTGTTGACAATAGTGCCGGCAATGACGATCAGGTCGGCCTGCCGGGGCGTAGCGCGGGCCACCTCGGTGCCAAACCGCGACCAGTCGTGCCGGGCAGCGCCCGTAGACATCATCTCGATAGCGCAGCAGCTGGTGCCGAATACCAGGGGCCACAGCGAATTGGCGCGCCCCCAGTTAACTACCTTGTCGAGGCTCGTCACCAGGATATTGCCACCGTTGCCGGCGCTGACCACCGTACCCAACTCGTGTTGTTGGAATACAGGTCCTTGTTCTTCAATTATTCCCATATCAGCGCTTTTTTCTTCCAGGCGTATAATAATCCCAGACCCAAAATCAGGATAAATATGATGGCAGAAATCAGGCCCGTAAGCCCAATATTTTTCATCACCACCGCCCAGGGCACCAGGAAAATCATTTCCACATCAAAGAGTAAAAAAAGAATGGCAAAAAGGTAATACCCCACCTTGAACTGTACGTGGGTAGGCCCCTGTGTAGGGATGCCGCATTCGTAAGGCTCAAGTTTTTGCGTGTTAGTCGACGTAGGGGCGAGCAATTTGGCGGCTATCATACCACCTCCCACCAGTACCACCGCGGCAATAAAAAATACGATAATGGCTTCTGTTCCCATGGTAATTATACGCTATAAGTTTCACCGGAAAATAGCAAATCGTCGATGCTTTTGTACTTCGAGCGGTTTTTGATGCTCTCCGCTTGGGTAGCCATACGTTCCTCGTAAGTAGGCGTTTCGACACTGCGAATGACGCCCACCGGCAGGGGGTTATCCATTTGCGTAAGCATAAAATGCATCGAAGGATTGGAGTCGTGGGCATCGTGAACCAGGATATCGTCTTCCGTAATCCCGTTTTCGCCGATGGTTACAGCTTCCAGCGCGCGGCCGTTAAAGCGGATGCCTTTATTTTTTTCTTTACCAAAAATCATTTTTTCGCCGTGCTTGAGATAAAGCAGCATGTCTTCGCGTACGGTTTTGTCGGTATACGAGTCGTAAGCGCCGTCGTTGAAAATCACGCAGTTTTGCAGGATCTCGACCACCGACGTACCCTTGTGGTTTTCGGCGGCTACAAAAATATCGGCCATGTCGTTGGGGTTATTGTCGGGTATGCGCGCATAAAACTGCCCGGCGCTGCCGATCGTCAACTCGCCGAAGTTAAAAGGCGGCTGGGTATTGCCGTAAGGCGAAGATTTCGTCTTTTGCCCCAAATCGGAGGTAGGCGAAAACTGCCCTTTGGTGAGGCCGTATATTTTATTGTTAAATAATACGACGTTGAGGTCCACGTTGCGCCTGATCACATGAATCATGTGGTTGCCGCCGATGGCCAGCCCATCGCCGTCGCCAGTCATCACCCATACGCTGAGAGCCGGGTTCGACAATTTCACGCCGGTGGCGATGGCCGGCGCCCGCCCGTGGATGGTGTGAAAACCGTAAGTCTCCATATAGTAGGGAAAACGGCTCGAACAGCCGATGCCCGATATAAAGACGAAGTCTTCTCTGCGTTTGCCCATCATGGGCAGCGCTTTCTGCATGGCTCTAAGAATAACATAATCGCCGCAGCCCGGGCACCAGCGCACTTCCTGGTCGCTGACAAAATCCTTGAAGGTATATGTTGGAGGTTGAGTAGACATAACAGCTTGTTGTTTAATTAAATAAATCCTGGTCAATTATTTCGCGTTCAATAAATTGCGGAAATGGGCATTCAATTCGAATACGGTAAAGGGCAGGCCCTGCACTTTGTTGTATTGTAAATAGGGAAACTCGGGGAAGGAACTGCGCAGCAGCGTAGCGAATTGCCCCAGGTTGAGTTCGCACACTACGATTTGCTTAAACCGCGAAAAGACTTCACGGGTATTGCGCGGCATGGGGTTGATGTAATGGAAGTGGGCAAGACTTACGGCGTGGCCTTCTTCCTGAAGGGCTTTCACAGCGGTATGCAAGCTGCCGTAAGTGCCGCCCCAGCCTACCACCAGCAGATCGCCGCTTTCGGCGCCGTCGAGTTGCAGTTCGGGGATATAATTTTCCACCCGGCACACCTTTTCAGCGCGCAGTTTGACCATGTGTTCGTGGTTTTCCGGGTCGTAGCTGATATGGCCGGTGCCGTCTTCTTTTTCCAGGCCGCCGATGCGGTGTTCAAATCCCGGCATGCCGGGCGTAGCCCAGCGTCGCGCCAGCGTTTCGGGGTTGCGCAGGTAGGGCAGCCATTCTTCGCCAGGCAGGGGTGCGACGGCGGGTTTGATGGGCTCCAGATCGTTTACGCTGCGGATGCGCCAGGGCGCCGAGCCGTTGGCGATATAGCCGTCGGTCAATAAAATCACGGGCGTCATGTGTTCAAGAGCCAGGCGGGAGGCTTCGTAGGCCATATCGAAGCAATTGGAGGGCGACGATGCAGCCACCACGATAACCGGACTTTCGCCGTTGCGGCCGTACATGGCCTGCAGCAAGTCGGCTTGCTCGGTTTTGGTGGGCAAACCGGTAGAAGGGCCGCCGCGCTGAACATTGACAATCACCAGGGGCAATTCGGTCATCACCGCCAGGCCGATAGCTTCGCTTTTGAGCGCCAGGCCGGGGCCGGAGGTAGTAGTGAGCGCCAGGTTGCCGGCAAAAGAAGCGCCTATGGCCGAGCAAATACCGGCAATTTCGTCTTCCGCCTGGAAAGTGGTAACGCCAAAGTGCTGGTGTTCACTCAATTCGTGCAAAATATCGGATGCGGGCGTAATAGGATAAGACCCCAGGAACAGGTGTTTGCCTGATCTTTCGGCCGCTGCCAGGAAACCCCAGGCGATGGCCGTGTTGCCCATCAAGATGCGATAGGTGCCTCCCGTCATCTTGGCGGGCAAGATCGTGTAAGCCGAGGAGAGCAGCTCCATCGTTTCGGCGTAGTGGTAACCCGACTTGAGCACTTTAACGTTGGCTTCAAAAATCTGCGGCTTATGGCCGAATTTCTTTTCCAGAAACTTAATGGTATAATCCAGCGGGCGGCTAAACATCCAGAACACCATGCCCAACGCAAACATATTGCGGGTGCGGTTCATGCTGGTGTTGTCCAGGCCCATTTCCTTAATGGCGCCTCTCGACAATTGGGTGATAGGCGCCGGGATGAGGTTATAGGCGGAGAGTGTGCCATCTTCGAGGGGATTATCGCTATAACCGGCTTTACCCAGGTTTTTGGTCGTAAATTCGTCTGCGTCAACGATAATCGTTTTGCCGTGTTGTACGGCCGAAATATTGGTTTTCAGTGCCGCAGGGTTCATCGCTACCAACACGTCCACATCGTCGCCGGGAGTTGAAATCTCCACTTCGCCGATATGCACCTGAAAACCCGAAACCCCGTAAATACTGCCTTCCGGGGCGCGGATTTCAGCGGGATAGTTGGGAAAAGTGGCAATGTCGTTGCCCAACATGGCCGATGTGTCGGAAAACTGGGAACCCGTGAGTTGCATGCCGTCGCCCGAGTCGCCGGCGAAACGGATCACCACGCGGTCGAGCCTGATCTTATTTTTATCCTGGGTAGTTGCGGTATCAGACATATTGTTTTGTATTTTAGCTCCTGCAAATTTTAAAACGGTCGAAAGGTACAACTATCGCCTATACGGCCCGAATGATTTTCGTCAGCCGATATATTGATGATAATCATATTTTGTTTGCGCCCGGTCTTCTAAAATTGGGGGTTGAAACAATGATCCGGTTGATACCCGGTTGTACAAACTTAATAAAAAAATTTTATTACCTATGGCTATTAAGATCACCGAAGATTGCATCAACTGCGATGCGTGCATTTCTGAATGCCCGAATAATGCGATCTACGAACCCGGAGAAGCTTGGCGTTATGCCGATGGCACTGATCTGAAAGGATCGGTTAAGGACCTGAGAGGTATGGATGTCAATGCCGAAGCATCTCACGATCCGATCTCCGACGAGTTTTATTATATCGTTGCTGATAAGTGCACAGAGTGCAAGGGTTTCCACGAGGAGCCGCAATGCGCCTCCGTCTGCCCCGTAGATTGCTGCGTGCCCGACGAAGCCCACGTGGAAAGCGAAGAAGCGCTGATGGCTAAGAAGGCGTGGCTGCATATTTGAGTTGTGGGTTGTGGGTTGTCGGTTAATTAAAGTAGATAACCGACAACTCACAACCGATAACCCACAACCTACAACGGAAATTACCGCTCCCTCAACGTCGGACTATCATCGACGGGGGCTTCGTGTTTTTTGTCTCCGCAGCCCAGTCGAACCTCTGCGCGGAGGTGGCCCTCCTGGTCGGGGTCGTGGCCTATCCGGATATTAAACCAGCACCCGTTGGCGGCGCGGCTATACTCAGCGGCGCCGTAGGCTTCTCCTGATTCATCGTCTTCATCTACCTCGTCGGCCAGGAAAAACATAGCGCTCAGGTCGGCGCGGCCGCTTTCATTGTAACTGGGTAATCCCAGGCGATGCAGTTGGAATTCGTAATCCAGCGAAGTGAGGTTAACCCTTTTTACTTTTAGCCGGTAAGACTTTCCGCCGCCGTCAGCGGAAAAAAAATAGATTTTACCCAATGCCATTTGGGTAGGAAAATACACCGTATCTGTGCCCACCAACAGGTATTCGCCCTGCAGGCTCATTTTCTCGGGATAATCCGAGGCTTTTAGTTGTTGCAAAAAATCGGGCGCGTATTGCGAAGAGTCAACTCCGCCGGCTTGCGCTGCGGACGCTTCCGGCGCAGCATTTTCCGACGCGGTTGATTTAGAAGCGCTATTGCCACAAGCAGAGAAAATGAGTGTCGAGATTATGATGAGCGGTCTATACATATTGTTGTAGGTTGTAGGTTGTAGGTTGTAGGTTATAACAAACTTACAACCTACAACTTACAACCTAAAATATCCAATCAATGATTACACTTCTCCATCACTTCGTGGAAGCGATCGTGGAGGGCAAACAAAGCGGTTTTGATTTCAGCTTCAGTTTTTTTGCGCTGCACCATTTTATCGAGCGCTTTGGATTCTTTGGCTAGTTTAGCCAACGATTGTTTTACGCCTTCTTTATTATAGGCGGCTGGAATTTTTGACTTTTTCAAAACGGATGCTTTCTGCGCCATCTCGCCCGAGCGCTCCATGATAGGCTTAAAGTTGCCATCCTCTGCGGGGTGGAACGTTTGAGACATCACGCCGTGAAAGTCGTCAAGCTCTTTCCAGCGTTCTTGTTGGGCCATAACTAACTGACTGCTACCTACGAGCAACAGGAGAATCAAAAGATTTTTCATATGTTTGAAATTAATTGGTTAAGCGATGTAGCACCAACCGGGAGTTCAGTCTAAACAGGCGCCCAAAGATACGGCAGAATTGCTGAATTTGCCATGTTATTTTCCGCGTTTTTCATGGCGACTGTTCGATACGACTGTGCGACTGTGCGACTGTGCGACTGTGCGACTGTACGACTGTACGACTGTACGACTGTACGACTGTTATAATGGACGTATAAAGATACGAAAAGTTTCCTTGATCGTAAAGTCGTAAAGTCGTAAAGTCGTAAAGTCGTAAAGTCGTAAAGTCCTAAAGTCGTAAAGTCCCAAACCCGACCCCCATGACAGCCTACAACATACCCCAGGCATTAACCCTGGGCGACAACATTACGGAGTTGATATTGGAGGCACAGTCGCTCGAGACCTGGCCGGTGGAGATATTTGCCCTGAAAAACCTTCGGATCTTGCGTATCCGGCATGGCGGCCTGAAATCGATACCCGCCGACATTGGCAAACTCAAACACCTCGACGAACTCGACCTTTCCCACAACGCGATTACCAAATTACCCGCCAGCATCGGTAATCTGGGCCGACTTTCCGTGTTGAATGTGAGCCACAACCGGCTGACCAGCCTGCCGGCAGCCTTGTCGCGTTGCCTCACCTTGCGCGAACTCGACCTATCCGGCAACTGTTTTTCGCGTTGTCCGCAGATTGTACTTAGCGCACCCTGGCTGGCCAGGCTGCGGATGGCGGACAATCAATTGCACAAGCTGCCTGCCGCGCTTGGGCATTGCACCCAATTGCAGGAATTAGACCTCTCGCATAACGCCCTCGCTACCCTGCCTACTGCCCTTGGCAAACTGGTCAAATTGCGCAAGCTCGACTTGTCGCACAACAACCTGCGCCGGTTGCCGGCGGCGCTGTCAAAATTGCCCTGGTTAGAAGATATCGACATCAGCGGCAACCTTACCCTACCCCAGCCTTTAGGCATATTGGCCCTGCCTGCATTAAAGCGGCTGCGGGGATTAACCGCCCCCGAAAAAACCGTCATGCTCGATGAACTGGTTGATAACTGCAACCGGCATAAATTGCCGCCGGCATGGCGAAAATTGTTGTGGCAATGGCGGGAAGGCGCCACAGCAGTTAACTGGCTTACTTTACCGGCTGCCGACTTGTCGAAGCTGCTGAATTTATCGTGGCCGGAACTGACGGTGGCCATCAGGGCGTATTTGTACGAGTTGCGCCCCGCAGCACTGGCGTCCCGCGCCGTGATCTCGCCTCTGGGCGAATGCCTGATAAGATACCACGACATAGAAGCGCGTTTACAACAACAAGGCATCCAATGGAAAGAAAAAGCGGATAAAACCACCACCCACCTATTACTCGGCGCGGCCCCGATCCAATTGCCCGTATTAAAAAACAGGCCATATATATTTATAGGTGAACGCGAGTTACTAAAATGGCTCGACCGCATCGAAGGCCGCTATCTGGCGCTTGATCCGCCTGCTGAAAAATTGGATATGCTGCGGCGTTTGCTGGCCGGGGGGCATCGGCAGCAACTTTTATTGGCATTGCAAATAATAAAGGGCGGGGGAATGCCGGAACAATTATTACCAGAGTGGTTTGAGGCTGCTCAAAAATGCAACGACCTTCAAGTGCAAGCGAAAATGATCAATTTGGCTCGACCATATATATAATTTCCAGCTTAGCGCCCCGCTTTTGGCGGGGTCGCGCCCGAGCTCAGATCATGTCCAAAATTTGGCGGCGCGAAGTATATCTGCTTCCTTTCGGCGGATCCTCAGGCCAGGAAATAATAAAAAATAGGCATTTTCGGTTAGACATCAAAAACCTACAAAAAAATTGCGTTAATAAATAATAATACCCCGCTCACCCCGTTTTCAGGATATATAGTACATGTTTTGTTTGATGGAATATTATATATTTATAAACCAACCGAAATGCCTAATGAAATGACTGTCTATTGCCATAAGATCCAAATTTTATTTACTTTACTTGTCATTTTTCCTGCGCTTCTCTTTTCCCAACCTGCCAATCAGTTATACAAAGAAGTGGCGATGCCCGCGCCCACACCGGCATCGCTGGGAAAATACGTGGACATTCCTGTCAGCCATCATACCGGCGTGCCTAATATTTCTATTCCCATTGAATCAATTACCGAGGGGCCGCTTTCGCTGACTATATCGCTGAATTACCACAGCTCGGGTGTCCGGGTAGACGAAGTAGCCTCCTGGGCAGGCCTGGGCTGGAGCCTTGAAGCCGGCGGGATGATTACGCGGATGGTGGCAGGGGCGCCGGATGAGGGCAGCGCACAACTTTTTTGCTACTCTGACGCCTGTGGAAGCGGCTGGTACGACGACTTCGGTATGGCGGCCAAATACAACGACCCCTCTTGTACCACTAATCCAAATAACCACTATGGTTACGCGCTGGATCCTACTTCGTGTTTTGCCCATTATCTGGATGCAGCCCAAGGCAGCGCGGATACCGAGCCGGATATTTTTACGTTCAATTTCAACGGCTATTCCGGAAAATTTCTTTTTGACGCTTCCAGGGGTATTCATATGCTGCCTGATCAGGATTTGAAAATCGAGGTACTGAATTATACTTCCGGCAATTTCGATAGCTGGAAAATCACCGCTCCCGACGGGACTAAGTATTTTTTCGGCGGCGCCGGCGCCACGGAAAACGTTTGGTCGGACCCCTCCGACCTGGGTTATACCAACGACGAGACTTTGTCGTCGACAACCTGGTACCTGACGCGCATAGAATCCCACGACGGCCACCACTGGATCAATTTCAGTTATGTCAATGAAAAATACGGTTATCCCGACCGCCTTTCTCACACTGTCGGCCTCGACCATTTCTGTGCAGCGCCCACCGGAGCGCTGGAAATAGGCCCGGTGGGCTTGATGATCAACAGCGTGGACGGTTACCGGCTCAGTCAAATTACGACCGGTAAAGGCTACGTCACGGTGGATTTTATAGTACAGAGCTTAAGACAAGACCTGACCAAGTTTGCAGCCATCGGCCATGCCAACGAAGAAGCCGCCCGCCTAAGCCGCATAAAAGTTACTTCCGGAACCTGGGTCAAAAATTTTGACCTGGGGCATTCCTATTTTACCACCGGCGGCAACACGCCCAATTTTGACCTTCGCACCACCACCGATAAAAAAAGGCTGCGGCTGGATTATCTGCGTATCAGCGGCGGCGGGGTTACGCTACCCGATTATCAGTTTTTTTATCACAGCCAGGAATTAGGCCGCCGCCTATCCTGGGGACGGGATGAGTGGGGGTATTACAACGGCGCGGACAATAACCAGGGGTTAATTCCCAATTTTGAAGCTTGCTACGATCACAATTACGTGGGGCTGGCCAATAGGGCGGTGAATGAAACCAGGATGAAAGCCGGTATTTTGGAAAAAATCACTTACCCCACCGGCGGTTCAACGGAATTGTATTACGAGGCCCACCGGGAACAACCCAATTCAACGAAGTTGATCGGCGGGCTTCGGGTCAAACAGATCATCGACCGCGATAATCAGGGCTCGCCGCCCGTGGTACGCGATTTTGTATATGGTACCGGTATCGTATACGCGGGTTATCCGCAATACCTGCAATATCCCTACAACAACCCGCAAGCCATAGGTAACAATCTGCCGGATATCGGCCCCATTGTCAGCAGCAGCCCCATACCGGCCATGAAAAACACACAGGGCTATCACATCGGCTATTCCGTGGTGGAGATCAACTACGGCGATAACGGCAGGAGCGTTTATCGCTATACCAATCTGACACCTACTCCTTCCATGTTTTTTCCGCCGGCGCCAACCCAGGAAGTGCTCGGCTCCGGGCTTTTGTACCAGGAAGAGCACTACGATGCGGACAACCAACTGGTAAAAAACACAGTCTTTACGCATGCGGTAGAATCGGCCGGACAAATAAACGGTCGAAAAGTGGCCGAAGTGCATTTATTGAATCCTCCGCCCTGCGACCCGCCTAATTTTACAGAGCCGCTATGTTCACACCGCAGTTTATACTCCAACTACTACGTCCAGCTGGGCCGGGTGCTGCTCACCAAACAAGAAGACATGCTGGACGGCGTAACGGCCATAACCACCTACGGCTATGCTACCCTGCACAATAACCCCGTGTCGGAAACCGTGGTCAACAGCGACGGAGTAGCGCACGAAAGGCGGATCAGCTATGCCCACGAACGGGGCGATACCTACATGATCAACGCCAACATGGTATCCATACCGATGGGGGAAGAAAAGCTCACCGGCGGGGCCCTGGCAGGCGGTTACGCCATTGATTTTTCATCGGGTAATCCGGTGATCTACAAAGAAATACTATCCAACGGCAGCCAGCTCACCCGGGGGCAGATCAGCGGTTACCAGGGCGGTTATCCCAACGACTACCAGGCTATGGGGTTTGCCGTGGAAGACTACGACTGGACCAACGGGCGGCTGACCGGCCGCCACTTCATCGACTGGCGCCGCGCGTATGAGCACTATGCAGGCACAAAAAAACTCAAAACCCTTACAGAAATCGACGGTCAGCGGGTGGACTACAGCTACGACGGATTAGGGCGCCTGCAATCGGTCGCCTCTCGCGAGGGCAACATAGTGACCACCTACACCTACATTTTCGGTGCTCCTAATAAGATCATCACCCAAACGGTGTATTCCGACGCCCCTACCCAAACGATCGAAGAAGAGTTTGACGGCCTGGGGCGGCCTAAGCGCACTAAACACAACGGAGTAGTCAAAAAAGAACAATATTACGACCACCACGGCAGGGTATTTAAAGAAACCTGGCTGCCGGGCAATTACATTACCTACGATTTTGATCTATCGCCGCTAAACCGCATCGTGAAACGCACTTACCCCGATTATTCCGCTACATACACCCGTTTCGGCTCGCAGGGCAATTACTACGATGTGGAAAGCGAGGATGAAAAGGGAAACAAATCGCACGTGATCAGCGATATTTTGGGCAGGTTGCACAAAACCCGCGATGCGCTGAACGGCGAAACGGAGTATTTCTACGACCCCCGAAGTAATCTGTTCAAAGTACAACCGCCCATCGGCCCCTATTACTTTTACGAGTACGATGTGCGCAACCGAATGGTCAGCAAAACCATTCCCGGTGCTGAAACGCAGTACCTGCGCTATTACGATAGCCACGACCTGCTCCAATTTACGGTAGACGGCAGCGGCAACCGCCAGGACTACGAATACGACGCCTATGGACGGGAATGGAAAACCAGGCTGGCCACGGGGGTGGTAGTAGATCTCAACTCCAACTATTTCGGCAGTCCTGGCGATTTGATCAAAGAAAACACCTACGGGGAGAGCTATGGCAACATCAACATCGGGCGTCTGGTAAAAAACAAAGCCCTGATGCTAAATGGCACGGGTACGTTTGTGCAAACCGAATACGGTTACGACCCCTACGGACGGGCGGTGGGCCAATCCGACAGCTACCAGTTGGACGGCGTCAACATCAGCGACAACTGGTCGTTCGGCTTCAACCAGGCCGACTGGCAGACCTATTCCGCCCGGCAGCATTCGCGGGGCGCTGCACAGATCACCGTGGCCAATACGCTGGGGTACGATAACTTCGGCAGAGAAATCCTCCACATCTTCGGCGCCGACCAGGCCTACGCCATGGCGGTGACTAAAAACTACAACGACCGCGACGAGTTGATCCTGAAAAAATACGGTTCGCTGGGCGGGTATGCCGCGCTGGAAAAAACCATATTTAAATACACGCCGCGCGGGTGGCTACAGGAGATGAACAGCGTTATTCCCCGAAAAAGCGACTGGCTGTTCTGCACCCGCCCGACAGAGGCGGTACCACCCCGCGAGGTGCACGAAGAAGCGGAAATTAGCCTGGAAGAACTCATAGACCGAATAGCTGCGGGCGAAGACGTGCTCGTGCGCGACCTGGACCCCTGCGCCAACGGAGATTGCTACGAACAACTGGCCTCTTACCGGGTTAGTTTTGATCTGGGCAGGACGCGCAACAACGGCATCGAGGAGGTAGTAGCCGGGGGTATCGCCATCAACCTGCCCAACTACCCCTACCTATTGGCCGATAGCGTGCTGTTTATCGCCGATTTGGGTAATTGGCTGACGGCCAACGGCTATGTTTTCAGCCAGATCAGGTTTTACGAACAGGCCGGTGAAACGCCGGGCGGTGCGCCCACGCGCATCGGCTGGGTGGAGATCATTCAGACAAACCTGCATTTTGCATACATCCGGGACACCAAAGCCATCAAACACAACTTCACCCGCTACAACGTACACTACGCGCCGTGTAAAAACCTGTTGCACAACCCCATCGGCGAGGCCTCGCAGCAGGCCGGCTCGGTAGCGGCGCTGGACGCCGCCATGCCCTCGGTGACGCCGGCTACGCTCAACTACCCGGCGCTCTTGTACAAGGTGTACCTGCCCGGCATAGGCACGCGCTGGGTCTTTAAATCCGAGCTACCCATCCTGCAAGGCCCCTATTCCCGGCTTGACCGGGTGCAGATCGGCAGCAGCGCCCAGACCTTCGAGGTGGTGAGAAACGACGGCAGCAAGGCTACCCTGACCCTGGGGCAATTGCTCGGCGAACGCCTGCAAGGCACGCTCAAAGACATTGTGCCAAAAGAAGAAACCAACAACGAAGAAGAATGCAACCTCGAACCGCTGGGATGTACGCCTTATGAGCAACAGCAGCAGGACTCCTCCCTGGCCCTGATCATGAACCAGATGGCCAATCTGGACGTCCAGAATTTGGCGTACCCTGACACGCTGTACCTGGTGCAGCTCTGCGACGGCTCCACGGTCTACATCCTGGGCTACGAATTGCTGCAGCAACTGCCGGGGCCTTATATTGTAAGAGACGAACTGGTACTCACCGGCCCGGAACAGACCTTGTCGGTAGTCATCGTCAAACGCGACCCGCTGTTTGCCATGGATTTTAGCTACGAGCCCAACGGCAACATCAAAAAGGCCAGGTGGAAAGTCACCCACCACAACGTCAAATTTTATCAATACGCCTACGACGCACTCAACCGCCTCACCAACGCCGAATACGGGGATATTTACCTGGAAGAAAACCCGGCCAACGGTACCCTGAGTTACCAGGAACTGCTCACCAATACCTACAAAGGCTACGGTTATTCCTATGACGCCATCGGCAACCTGTTGACGCTGAACCGCTACGGTGTAGTGGGCGGGCCCGATTGCGAGT
>Ga0209573_1001522_pt1 | contig 35237 bp, 36 predicted proteins | sample TNRBio252014_DNA_FD_185870 | JGI IMG/M metagenome (GOLD analysis project Ga0209573, IMG submission 185870) | Wastewater treatment Type I Accumulibacter community from EBPR Bioreactor in Madison, WI, USA - TNR Reactor_6/25/2014_ DNA (SPAdes)... | ecosystem: Engineered > Bioreactor > EBPR >...
CGCCCGGGACTGGCCTCGTCCGGAAGGGCTCCGCGTGTCTCAACCTCCCTCCCACCAGAAGTGTGGCGGCGGTTGGAAGCCCTCGCTAGAAAGCAGGGAATCTCGGTATCCGCTGCAGCGCGCGAGGTCCTCGCGGCCGCCTTGCTTCCGAAGGAGAAGGCATGAGTAGCATCCGGAGAAAGGCCGAGGGGGTCTGGATCGTCCGGTACCTCGACGGCGGGAAGCCCCCTGTCGGGCGGCACCGCCAAGTCACGGTGAAGGGCTCGCACGCCGACGCTAAGCGGGAACTGGAGCGGTTGATCGGCAAACGCGCGCAGCGTCCCCGAGGCACAACGCCCTCCAGGCTCACCTTTAAGGTCCTGGTGGAACGTTACCTCGAGGCGAAGGAGGGCAAGGTCTCGAAGGCGTGGCACGACTACGCGAAGCGCGTGTTGACATCAACCTTCGTCCCCCGATTCGGAGCGCGACTCGTTGAGGAACTCCGCGCTGCTGACGTCGTCCTTTACCAGCACCAGAGGGATGACGGCACCGTCGCGGGCGCCACCATCAACCGGGAGACCGACGTACTCATGGGGTCGCTCAACTTCGCCGAGAAGATCGGCTGGATCGAGCGGAACCCGATTCCAAGATCACGCCTGACTCGGCACAAGGAGAACCCGCGAGTCCAGAGTTTCTCCGAGGCGGAATGGACTGCCTTCTCTGGCGCCTTTGAGAACGAGGCCGTGTGGGAGGAATACCGCCGGAAGGTACGACGCCTCGGACCGGCTACCACAGACCTAGCCTCCGGGATAACCCGAAGGCACGGAGGAGCCATGCGGCCCGACAGCAAGGCTTCGCACGCGTACCGCCAACGCCTTCGTTCGGCCATGAACGTCTTCCAGGCCCTGCTCCTGACGGGTTCTCGGCGAGGGGAGATCCTCTCCCTCCGATGGAAGCAAGTCGACAGGAAGAAAGGAACGATAACGGTTCTGCTCTCCAAGACCGAGAAGCGGGGTCTGCAGAAAAAGACACTGCCTCTCGTCAGCGGCCTGAAGAGGCTCATCGACGCCCAGCCTGCCGGTGTCGGTGATGCGCTCGTGTTCCAGCGACCTGGCGGTGGGCCCTGGGAGGAGAGGAAGCTCCTTCACGCCTTCAAGCTCGCCGTCCAGCTCGCAGAGGTCCAGAAGTCCGAAGAGGTCGAGCGCGCCGAGAGGCTCGTCATCCACTCCATTCGGCACACGGCCGAAACATGGCTCGCTCGAGCCGACATCTCGGAACCGAAGCGGAACGCGTTCCTCGGTCATGCCGGCGACTCCATGGCGGACCGGTACACGCATCTCGTCCCCGAGGATCTGGTGCCCGTCGTCGAGCTGATCTCAGAAAAGGCCGGACTGGCCCCAGAGCCGGCCGAGGTTGCGCGTTAGGTTGCGCGTCCCACGAAAAAGCGCCCCGGTCTGGGGCGCTAAGTCCTTTAGATTGAGATGGTCGGGACGGCGGGATTCGAACCCGCGACCCCTTGAACCCCATTCGGCACCTCCGTCTGCGGACAGCCGCAACTAGCCATATACCATAGATTTACGCTGGCACACTTCACTTCCGCGGGTATCTACGGATAGCATGGGACAACGAAAATAGATACCCTTCCTCGCGTGCCCGGAACAGGGCTCTGCGGGATCCGTCGGCCGCCGCTTTCGAAGACTGAGCGGACCGTGTGCTATCTTCCGCGCCGGTGTTGAGAAGACTCCTCTTTCTGGTTTTCGCCGTCTTCCTGATCCAGGAGACGAACCTCGGCTCCCTCTTCCTCGGGGCCGAGTGTGTGGAGACCTGCCCCGACGACACCAGTCCCGGCCACTGCCCGCCGACGTGCGCCACGTGCGCCTGCGGCACCCACGTCAACCCGGTCGCGCCGGAAATGCCCGCCCTCGCAAGCCCCGCCCCGCGCCTGTGCCGCTCCTCGTTCGAGGCGTCCGTTCCTTCGGCCTCCCGGCACGTCGGCGATATCCTGCACGTCCCGAAACTGGCCCTCGCGTAGCAGCGGCTGAGAGAGGCCCCACACGGAAGCGTCGCGCAGAACGCGACGTTAGCCGGAGGCGGCACTCCCTCGGACCTCTTCGCTGACGGGTCGGCCAGCCCGGCCGGCACGCCGCCACCGCGACGGGACGACGCACGCGAATCCTGGTCGGATTCACTCGGATCCCGACCTGGACCTTTGGTCACGACCAGGGAGCGCGCCTCTCTCCCGCCGCCTCCAGGAGGACGGAATGGGAATTCGATCGTATTGCGGCCGGGTGCTCGCGCTTGCAGCCATGGCCGGCACCCTCGAAACACACGCGCAGGACGCGCTCCGGATGGACGACTACGTCCGGCTCGTCCTGGAGTCGCACCCGTCCGCGCGGTCGGCGCAGGCGCTCGACGCAAGCGCCGCGGCGGCGTCGAAGGCGGCACGCCTTCTCCCCGACCCGACGCTCGAGCTGAGCCTCGGAGAGGGTCGGGCGGCGGACGGCTCGGGGTCGCCGAAGACCGAGAAGGGCTTCTCCGTCTCGCAGTCGATCCCCTGGCTTCCGGCCCGATCGGCGTCGATCGAGGCCGCCGACCACGAGGCCCGCGCGTTGCGGGCCGAGGGCCTCGCGACGCGTTGGGGCCTCGAGCTCGACGCGCAGGTCACGTACGAGCGTCTCCTGTTCGCGCGGGCGCAGGTCGAGGTGGGCCGGGCCTCCGCGGAGGACGCCCGCTCCCTCCTCGACCTGATGACCCGCCGTGCCTCGCTCGGCGAGGCGCGTGCGGTTGATCGGATCAAGGCGCGCGTCGAGTGGCTCCGGCAGGATCGTCAGCTGAGCGCCGCCGACAGGGAGGAGCTCGCCGCGGAGGGCATCATGAGGACACTCGCGGGAGAGCCTCTCCCCACCCCGCTTCGCCTGGCGGGCGAGCTTCCACGGCACCCCGACGGCATGCGCGCCCTCCTCGACGCGCACCCCGACGCCCTCGAGCGAAGCCCGGCGCTGATCCGCGCCCGCGCCGAGGCCGCCCGCGCCTCGTCGCTCCTCTCGAGCGCCCGCAGAGGACGCGTCCCGGACCTCGGCTTCTCCTTCTTCCGGCAGAACGAGCTCGATCGCGAGGCATGGGGCGGCGCCCTCGGCCTCACCCTGCCCCTCTGGAACGCCCGACGAGGAGACGTCGCGCGGGCCGAGGCCGAGAGTCGCCTCCGGGCCGCGGACGCCGAGCGCGTGCGGCTCGCGCTCCTCTCCGACCTCGCGACACGCCGCCGGGACGTCGAGACGCTCGCCGTTCAGGTCGCCTCGCTCGAGGGAGACTTCCTCCCATCCGCCGCCGAGAGCGTCCGCCTCGCCCGCCTCCTCTTCGAGGAGGGCGAGACGTCCCTCCTCGACCTCCTCGACGCCCAGCGCACGGCCCGCGAGGCCCGCCGCGAGGAGATCCGCGCCCGCTTCGAGCTCGCGACCGCGATCGCGGAGCTTCGGCGGCTCCTCGGCCCGAACGACGACACCACGGGAGATAGCAAGTGAACAGGAAGCCCGCCATCCTCCTTTCCGGCCTCGCCCTTTCCGCCGCCGTCGCTCTCGCCGGCTGCGGCAAGGGCCGCGGTGCCGCTCCCGCGCCTGAAGCCCCCGCGAAAACCGCCGAGAAGGTCGAAGAGCCTGCGACCCCGCAGCGCGTCCATCTCACCGCCGCCGCTATCGCCGAAGCCGGCATCACGACGTGGAAGGTCCAGATCGTCGACCTCTCACACATTCTGTCTCTCACCGGCAGCGTGGGATTCGACGAGAACCGCCTCCTCCTGGTCGCCGCGAACGTAAAGGGCCGCGTGACGTCGATTCCCGTCGACCTGGGCGCTCGCGTGAAGCCCGGCGATCCGCTCCTCGTGATCGAGAGCGTCGACCTCGGTCGGACGCGTGAGGAGTTCGTGACGGAGCTGTCGAGCTTCAACGTATCGGCCAGCGCCTACGAGAGAGCCCGGAAGCTCGTCGAGGCGAATGCCATCAGCGCCGGGGAGTTCCAGGCTCGCGAAGGCGACTACCTGGCGAAGAAGACCGCCGTCGCTTCCGCCGAGAGGACGCTCCACCTCTACGGTGACAGCGAAGAGACGATCGCGCGTTTGCGAGCCAACGCTGTCGACCACAGGCTCTCCGCGGCTGACGGCGCCACGCTCACGCTCCGGGCTCCCTTCGCCGGCCGCGTCATCGACCGAAAGGTGACCTCCGGCGCCCTCTTCGAGGCGCTGCAGCCGCTCATGACGATTGCCGACCTGGGGTCCGTCTGGGTGTTCCTCAATGCCTACGAGAAAGACCTCGCCCTCCTTCACGAAGGGCTGTCTGTAACGCTGAGAACCGACGCGTATCCCCAGGAGACCTTCCGTGGCCGCGTGGACTTCCTCGGCAGCGTCGTCGATCCGCAGACCAGGAGCGTCCGGGTCCGCGCGACGGTGGAGAACCGTTCGGAGAAGCTCCGCCCGGGTCTCTTCGTCACTGCCCAGGTCGATGTCCCGAAGCCGCAGAGCGAGGCGCACCCGATCGTGGCCGTTCCCCAGTCGGCCATCCAGACGCTGGAGGGGCGCTCGACGGTCTTCGTTCAGGTCGAGCCCGGCGTCTTCCAACGGCACTACGTCGAGGTCGGACACAGCTTCGAGGGCTTCACCGAGATTCTCGCCGGCATCAAGGCTGGCGACGTCGTCGCCACCGAAGGGAGCTTCGTCCTGAAGTCGGAGTTCGCCAAGGCCTCGCTCGTGGAGGAGGACTGAAGTGCTGCGGCGGCTCGTCGACCTCAGCCTCGAAAACCGGGCGATCGTCCTACTGGCCGCGGTCCTCCTCATCGCCGGCGGCGCCTACTCCCTGACGCAGCTCCCGATCGACGCCCAGCCCGACATCACGAACGTCCAGGTACAGGTCCTCACGAAGGCTCCGGCCCTCGGGCCCGTGGAGATGGAGCAGTTCGTGACGTACCCGGTGGAGGCCGCGATGAACGGCCTTCCGAAGCTCCAGGAGATCCGCTCGATCTCACGCTATGGCCTCTCTGCGGTGACGATCGTCTTCCAGGACGGAGTCGACCTCTACTTCGCCCGCCAGCTCGTCTCCGAGCGCCTCGTCCAGGCACGCGAAGCGATCCCGGAGGGTCTGGGCACTCCCGAGCTGGGTCCGGTCACGACCGGGCTCGGCGACGTCTTCCAGTTCACCGTCGAGGGGGACGGCGTCTCCGCCATGGAGCGCCGAACGATCCTCGACTGGATGATCGCGCCCCGGCTGCGCGCCGTTCCCGGCGTCACGGAGGTCAACACCTGGGGCGGCCTTCCGAAGCAGTACCAGGTCGTCGTCGATCCCGCGAAGCTGCGGGCGCACGGCCTCTCCCTGAAGGAGGTCTTCGAGGCCGTCGAGCGAGGCAACGCGAACGCCGGCGGCGGTTACATCGAGCACAACCGCGAGCAGTACATCGTCCGCGGGGAGGGCCTCGTCGCCTCGCTCGCCGACATCGAGAAGATCGTGCTGAAGGCCGCCCCCGAGGGAACGCCCGTCACCGTCGGCGCCGTCGCGCAGGTGCGGGAAGGGTCGATGCTGCGAATCGGCGTCGCCACGGCGGACGGCCACGGCGAGACCGTGATCGGCCTCGTCCAGATGCTCGCGGGTGAGAACGCGCTCCAGGTCGCGACGCGTGCCCGCGAGGCTGTGGAAGAGCTCCAGCCGACGCTCCCGAAGGGCATCAGGGTCGTCCCCTACTACGACCGGGCCGCCCTCGTCCGGCGGGTGATCCGCACCGTGGAGACGAACCTCCTCGAGGGGAGCATCCTCGTCATCGCCGTGCTTTTCGCGTTCCTCGGGAACGTGCGCGCGGCCCTCATCGTGGCCTCCGCGATCCCTCTCTCGATGCTCCTGGCCTTCACGGGGATGGTCGAGTCGCGGATTTCGGCAAACCTCATGAGCCTCGGGGCCATCGACTTCGGGTTGATCGTGGACGGCGCCGTCGTCCTCGTCGAGAACGTCGTCCGGCGGCTCTCCGAGCCCGAAGGGCGCGACAAGACGGTGCGCCAGCTCACAGCCGAGGCCGCCCACGAGGTCGTCCGACCGATCACCTTCGGCATCGGCATCATCATCCTCGTCTACCTTCCCATCCTGAGCCTCCAGGGCGTCGAGGGAAAGATGTTCAAGCCGATGGCCTGGACCGTCGTCTTCGCCCTGGCCGGCTCCCTCCTGCTCACGTTGACCCTCACCCCGGTCCTCGCGTCGCTCTTCCTGAAGAAGACGGGGCACGACCACGAGCCTCGCTTCGTCGGAAAGCTGCGGGTTCTGTACCTTCGCGGCCTCGACGTCTGCCTCTCCCGGCGGGCCCCCGTGGTCATCGCCGCGGTCGTCCTCGTCGCCGTGGGCGCCGTCGTCGCCTCGACGCTCGGGGGCGAGTTCCTGCCTCGCCTCGACGAGGGCGACCTCTCGATCAGCGCCGTCCGGCCCCCCTCCGTCGGCATCTCCGAGGTCGCGGCCAGCACGGGGCGGATCGAGCGGGTCCTGAAGAGGTTCCCGGAGGTGATCACCGTCGTGAGCCGGTCCGGAAGCCCGGAGCTCGCCACCGACGTCATGGGGATCGAGCTCGGGGACGTCTTCGTGATGCTGAAGCCGAAGGACGAATGGACGTCTGCCAAATCCAAGGGGGAGCTCGTCGAGAAGATGGCGGAGGCCCTCGGCGAGACCGTTCCCGGCGTCGGCTTCTCCTTCCAGCAGCCGATCGAGATGCGCTTCAACGAGCTCATCGCGGGCGTGAGATCGGACGTCGGCATCAAGCTCTTCGGCGACGACCTCGAGCTCCTCCGGCAGAAGGGCGAGGAGATCGCGCGGGTCGTCGCCACCGTGCCCGGCGCGGCCGACGTCAAGGCGGAGCAGACAGCCGGTCTCCCGGTGCTCCGTGTGAAGGTCGATCGCGATCGCTGCGCCCGGTACGGCATCTCCGTGGGCGACGTGCTCGACACGGTCGAAGCGGCGAGGGCCGGAAAGGTCGTCGGGACCGTCTTCGAGGGTCAGCGCCGCTTCTCTCTCGCCGTGCGCTTCGACGACGCGGCGGCCCAGACGATCGAGGGCCTCCGGAACGTGCCCGTCGCGGCCCCCGGCGGTGCCCTCGTCCCGCTCGGACAGCTGGCCGACATCGTCCTGGACACCGGGCCGTCCCAGATCTCGCGCGAGGCCGTGAAGCGCCGCGTCGTCGTCGAGGTGAACGTCCGGGGCCGCGACGTCGCGTCCTTCGTGACGGAGACGAAGGCAAAGCTCCAGAGCGCCGTCAAGCTCCCCGACGGTTACTACATCCGCTGGGGAGGCCAATTCGAGAACCTCGAGAGAGCGTCCCGGAGGCTGATGGTCGTCGTGCCGCTCGCCCTCGCCCTGATCTTCGCGATGCTCTACTTCACCTTCGGGGCGCTGAAGCCCGCAGTTCTCATCTACCTCAACGTCCCGCTGGCCGCCACGGGAGGAGTCATCGCACTGGCCCTCCGAGGGCTTCCCTTCTCGATCGCCGCGGCCGTCGGGTTCATCGCGCTCTTCGGCGTCGCCGTCCTGAACGGCGTCGTCCTGATGACGCAAATCCGCGACCTCGAGGCACGATCACACCTGGACATCGCCGACGTCCTTCGAAAGGCGTGCGGACTGCGCCTCCGTCCGGTACTGATGACCGCCCTCGTCGCATCCCTCGGCTTCGTGCCGATGGCGCTCGCGACCGGGTCGGGCGCCGAGGTCCAGCGGCCGCTGGCCACTGTCGTGATCGGCGGCCTCGTGACCTCGACGATACTCACGCTCTTCATCCTCCCCACGATCTACAGCTTCTTCGGCCGGCCTGGCCGCGCCGCGATGACGGAGGCTTCCCATGAGCAGTGATTCGATGCACGCCGTCGTTGCCGTCATTCAGCCCTTCATGCTGGAACAGGTCGTCGATGCCCTCCGTCTCGTCCCGAGCTTCCCGGGAATGAGCGTGAGTGAGCTTCGCGGATTCGGCCGTCGCTGCGCCCACGCGCCGCACCGGGGCGAGCGAACGGAGGTGGAGCCTTTCGAGGAGAAGCTCCGGATCGAGATCTTCTGCCGCGACGCCGAGCTGAAGTCGATCCTTGACACGATCCGGACGACGGCACATACAGGGAACCCGGGCGACGGGAAAGTCTTCGTCAGCCCTCTCGCCCGGGTCGTCGGTATTCGGACCGGCGAGGAGGGACCCGAGGTCCTCCTCTGCGGCTACCCAGACGACAACCCCCATGGCTGATTCCGCCTCCCTCGCCCCGCTCTCATTCTGGAGGTCCCCCGCCGTCCGGCGAGTCCTCGCCGGCGGCGTCCTCCTCGCCGGCGGCCTCGCCCTGGAGCAGCTCGGATTCGGCCATGCCTGGGTCGTTCCGCTCTACCTCGCCTCGATCCTCCTCTCAGGCGCGGACTGGGGCCGCCACGGCTGGGAGGAGCTCGTCCACTGCCGGGAGGTCGGCATCGAGGCCCTCATGGCCGCGGCAGCCATTGGCGCCGCGGCCCTCGGCCTGTGGGACGAGGCCGCTGCGCTCGTCTTCCTCTACGGTCTGGCCGAATCCGTCGAGCACCTCACGTACGACCGGGCGAAACGCGCGATCGAACGCCTCCTCGACCTCGTCCCCGCTCAGGCGAGCGTCCTCCGGGATGGAACCGAGACCATCGTGGAGGCCGCACGCCTCCAGCGGGGGGATCGGATTCGCGTCCGTCCCGGCGAATCGATTCCCACGGACGGTGTCGTCGAAGAGGGCTCCTCGGCCGTCGACGAGTCCAGCCTCACCGGCGAGCCCATACCGATCGAGAAGAAGCCCGGAGAGCGACTCTTCGCCGGCACCCTGAACCGGACCGGAAGCCTCGTCTTCCGCGCCACCGCCGCCGCGGACGAGAACTCCGTGAGCCGCCTCGTGAAGCTCGTCGAGACGGCCCAGAAGTCCAAGGGCCGGAGCCAGCAGCTCGTCGAGCGCTTCACCAACATCTACTCTCCCCTCGTCCTCGGAGCCGCGGTGCTCCTTCTCCTCGTCCCCATCGCAACCGGCGCGAGCTTCTCCGTGTGGGCGCGATACGCCGTCGTCCTCCTCGTCGCGGCGGCTCCCTGCGCTCTCGCGATGTCGACGCCCGTGGCATTCGCGGCCGGAATGTCTGCCGCAGGTCGCCACGGCATCCTGATCAAGGGCGGCCGGTACCTCGAGGTACTCGGCCGGGTTCGGACCGTTGCCTTCGACAAGACCGGGACGCTCACGCGCGGGCGGCCGGAGCTCGTCGTCGTGGAGCCCGCGGAGGGCACGACGGCCTGGGAGCTGCTCTGGAAGGCAACCTCCCTCGAGGCGCTCTCTGAGCATCCGCTGGCCGAAGCGGTTCTCCGAGCAGCCAAGGCGAAGGGCGTTGAAGCGTCCCGTGCCGTCAGCGAGTTCCGGGCGCTCCCGGGCGCGGGTGTCGAGGGCATCGTCGACGGCGAGCGCGTGCAGATCCTCCAGCCGGACGCCGGAGGCGCACCCTTCGGCGGTCTCGGACACCGGCTCGAGGAGCTTGCAGGTACGGGCATCACGCCAGCGATCGTCGTCGCCGGCGGCCGTCTCCTCGGAATCCTCGGCTTTCGCGATGAGCCCAGACCCGAAGCGGCCGCGGCGCTCCGCCGCCTTCGAGCGGCAGGCGTCACCCGGCTCGTCGTCCTCTCGGGCGACCGACCCCTCGTTGCCCAAAACGTCGCACAGGCGGTCGGCATCGACGAGGCTCGCGGGGGGCTCCGGCCCGAAGACAAGGTCAAGGCCGTACAGTCGCTCTCGTTGGAGTCCGGCCCGCTCGCGATGGTCGGCGACGGGATCAACGACGCGCCGGCGCTGGCCGCCGCCGACGTCGGCATCGCGATGGGAGCGCTCGGGAGCGACGCCTCGATCGAGGCTGCGGACGTGGCCCTGATGGCTGACAGCCTCGAGCACCTCGACGAAGCCTTCCTCATCGGCCGGCGCGTCCGGTCGATCGTCCGACAGAACATCGTCTTCTCCATCGTCGTGCTGGCGGTCCTGATACCGGTGGCGCTCAGCGGGGTCATCAGCATCACGATGACGGTCGTCGCCCACGAAGCGGCGGAGCTGCTCGCCGTCGCGAACGGCCTTCGCGCGCTGAAGGGAGGACGGCACCACAACCCGATCGCTGAAGCGACCTGAATGACGCGACAGGAGGGAGTCCGGGCGCCGCGAGCGCTCAGGTCTGCTCACGGCCCTGTTTTCCGAGGCCAGGGCGCGGGTCTGCCAAGTTGAAACGATCGCTCCGGGGCACCGCCGGCGCCTGCCTCCTCGACACCTCCACCTCTGAAGTGAACGACAGCTGCCTTTCGGCTCTGCCGCCCGATCGGCGCAGAAATGGACTGAACCCTTGAACAAGCTCGTCGGCACCCTTGCATCCCTCAAGCTCGCCGTCGTCCTCCTCGTGGTACTCCTCCTCGGCCTCTCGGCCGGGACGATCCTCGAGTCCCGCACGGATGCGGCGACCGCGGGACGGCTCGTCTACTACTCGTGGTGGTTCCTGGGGCTCCAGGGGCTCTTCGCGGTCAACGTCGCCTGCTCGATCGCGACCCACTTCCCGTGGGGAAAGCAGCGGATCGGCTTCGTCACGACGCACGCTTCTCTTCTCCTCATCTTCGTCGGCGCGGCCCTGACCTACTTCGGGAAGACGGAGGGGCAGCTCGGGCTCTGGGAAGGGCAGGCGTCTTCGACGGTCGAGCACGTCGACGAGAAGGGGACGGTCCTCGCGAAGCACGAGCTCCCCTTTTCGGTGAAGCTCGAGGACTTCGTCCTCGAGACCTACCAGGGCACCAAGCGTCCCTCGGGCTTCGCGAGCCAGGTCGTCGTCACCGACCTCGACACTGGAAAGAGCTTTCCGACGCGGATCTTCATGAACACCCCGCTCCATCACCGCGGCTGGTCACTCTTCCAGTCGAGCTACCAGCAGCAGGGCGGGCGCGAGGCGACTGTGCTCTCGGTCTCGAAGGACCCGGGCCAGCTCGTCGTCTTCGCCGGCTACGCGACGCTGGTCCTCGGGATGATCCTCGTCCTCCTGACGCGCGTCTCGCAGGCTCGCGAGCGCGAGAAGAGCCGGAGCGAGCTCGAGGCGAAGGTCGCGCAGGCCGGGATGTCCCTTCCGACGATGGGGAAGGCGCTCGGCGCCGTCCTCGCCCTCGCGGGGCTGGCCGGCACGGCGAGCGCGCAGACGCCGGCAGAGGTCGAGGCGCTGAAGCGCTTGCCGGTGCAGCACGACGGACGCGTGATGCCGCTCGACACGCTCGCGCGAGAGACGGTCTGGAACGTGACGGGCTCCCGCTCCTGGAACGGCCAGGACCCGGCGGCGACGTTCATCGGGTGGCTCCTCGACCCGAAAAGCGCGTCAGCGGCACCGGCCGTGAAGGTCAGCAAGGAACTCGCCGCCGCGGCGGGCCTCGACCCGGCGGCGAGGCAGGCATCCTTCCACCAGCTCGTCTCGAACCCGACGGTGATGCGGCTCATCGAGTCGGCCGGTGAAGCCGCGCAGCACGACCAGCCGCGTCTCGGTGTCCTCAAGCACGCCGAGAAGCTCGAGGAACGCCTCAACGCTCTCTACGCCGTCCTCCAGCGGGACGTCGTACGGCCGATCCCCGCCCCGGGCGACCCGAAGGCCCGCTGGAACCTCCCGCTCGAAGTCTCGACGCCGTCGCTCCTTGCCCTCGCGAACGGGCCGCGCCTTCCGGGCTGGCCGACGAAGGAAAAGGTGGAGGGGGAGATCCTCTACAACCGGGTCAACCCCTCGCGCCTCGCCTGGCTCGTCCTCCTCGCCTCGCTCGTCGTCTCGATCGCGGCGTCGGGGAAGGCGAGCAAGGCCCTCGACTGGGCCTCGTTCGGCCTCCTCGTCCTCGGCTTCGGCGCGATGACGTGGGGGATCGGGATGCGCTGGGCCGCGGGAGAGCGGATCCCCGCGGCGAACATGTACGAATCGCTCCTCTTCCTCGGTTGGGGCGTCGGCCTCTTCGCCGTGATCGCCTACCTCCTGATGCGGAACCGGACCGTGGTCCTGAACGCCGCCGCGATGTCCGCGCTCACGATGGCGCTCACCGACCTCCTCCCGATGGACCGCTTCATCCATCCCATCGCCCCGGTCCTCGCGGGGACGCCGTGGCTCGCGATCCACGTCCCGATCATCATGGTCGGCTACGCCGTCCTCGCCCTCGGCGTCGTCGTCGCACACATGCAGATCGGCGTCGCCGCGTTCGGCAGGGGGCGCGGCGCGCTCGTCGAGAAGCTCTACGAGCTCCTCTACTGGTACATGCACGTCGGGTCGATATTTCTCCTCGCGGGGATCCTGACCGGCTCCGTCTGGGCCGCCTCGTCGTGGGGTCGCTACTGGGGCTGGGACCCGAAGGAGGTCTGGTCGCTCGTCGCCTTCCTCGCCTACATGGCGATTCTCCACCTGAAGGTCGACAAGGTGATCGGGACGTTCGGCGCGGCGGCAATCAGCATCCTCGCCTTCCAGACGATTCTGATGACGTACCTCGGCGTGAACTACGTCCTGAACGCGGGTATGCATTCCTACGGCATGGGCGACTCGCCCATCGTGAAGTGGATGATCGTCGTCGCCCTCGTCGAGGTCGTCTTCCTCGTCGTCTGCGGGGTCGCCTTCCGCGACCGGAAGAGGATGGTGGAGGCGTGAGATCGATGGGAGAAGCAGGGCGGGGCGAACCCGAGCGGGGGGATCGGGCCTCGACCACATCTCGCCGGAGGCGCTCAGTCTCTTGCACGAACCGCGCGAGGAGCCCGTACCTCTAAGGCGGTTCTAATGCGCGCAGACGTACTCTCCCCGAGGTGAAGGCGACCCGGATCCGGGCGGCTGAAGGTCTCGGCCCGCCGTTGGCGGCTGCGTTCCTCGTGACGCTCGTTGCCGCTGCGGGCTGGGTCGATTCCGCCGAGCTGCTGGTTCGGGACGCGCTCCTGCGGACCCGGCCGAGGGCGGCCGCGATATCCGTCGCGGCGGTCGTCGTCGACGAGGAGGCGATCGGCGCTGTCGGGCCGTGGCCTTGGGACCGGGAGCGCCTGGCCGCCCTCGTGGAGCGGATCGGGGCGGCAGGGGCCGCCGCCGTGGCGGTCGACCTCCTCCTCGCGGAGACCCGCCCGGGCGACGAGGCCCTCGCTACCGCGCTCGCGGCGAGACCGTCGGTCCTCGCCGCCGCGCCGGACGGGACGAAGCGATGGATTCTCCCCGCTTCCGGCCTGCGCGCGGCCTCAGAGGTGGCGCACGTCAGCTTCGCCGTCGATCGCGACGGCGTCGTTCGCGGCTTCCTCGCGACCCGGCAGCTCGACGGGCTCTCCCTCGGCGCGATGCCTTTCGCGGCGGCCCGGCTCCTGCGGCCGGAGATCCCCTTGCCGGTCGGGGCACCGATCCGGCCCGGCTTCCGTTCCGCGGACGAGGTGCCGACCTGGAGCGCCGCGGACGTGCTGAGCGGGAGCCTGCCGGAGGGCGCGCTCCTGGGCCGGGTCTGCTTCGTCGGCTCGGTCGCGGCTGGGGTCGGAGACCGCGTCGTGTCGCCTCTATCGAAGCGCGGAACGCCCGATCCGGGCGTCCTCGTGCAGGCGGCGGCGACCGAGTCGCTCCTGACGGGAGACCTGTACGAACGGCTCCCTCCGTTCGTTGCCGGGGGGCTCGCCGGTCTCCTGACGTGGGGCGCGACGGCTCTGCGGCGGCGGGTCGCGCCTCGTCTGGCTCCCGCGGCGGCCGCCGTCCCCCTGCTCGCGGTTCCGGCCGGGATGGTGTCGCTCCTTTGGGCCGGGCGGGAGCTGCCGCTCCTTGCGACGGCGTTCGGCGGCCTCGCCGCGACGGCGGGCCCCGAGCTGTGGCGCCTCCTCGCGGACCGCCGCCGGGCCGCGGTCGCGGTCCGGCGCATCGTCGAGCTCGAAGCGCTCGCCGCCACTCTCGAGAGCGAGCGAAAGGACGACGCGGAAGCGCGCCGCGTCCTGGCGCACGAGCTCAAGACGCCGCTGACGTCGGTGCGGGGGCTCGCGCAGCTCCTCTCCGGGTTCGACCTGAGCGAGGAGCGCCGCCGGTCGGTCGCCGGGATGGTCGCGCGGGAGAGCGCGCGGCTCGCGGAGATGGTGGAGACGCTCCTGGACCTCGAGAGGATCAAGCTGAGGGACTTCCAGAGGTCTTCCTCGCTCGTCGACCTCCCGGAGCTCGCCCGGGAGCGAACGGCGTTCCTCGCTTCAGGCGGCGAGCGGGAGATCCGGTACTCGGGCGAACCCGGGCTCGTCGTACGGGGCGATGCGGCGCTCCTCGTCCGCGTCGTCGACAACCTCGTCGGCAACGCCCTGAAGTTCGCGCCCGGCGAACCGGTCGACGTGGCGGTGGGCCCGGCCGGCGGCGAATCGGTCTGCCTCACGGTCCGTGACCGGGGGCCGGGAATCCCGCCTGACGAGCGGGAGGAGATCTTCCGGCGATTCGCCCGCGGGGGCACCGCGGCCGCCGTCCCGGGGCTCGGTCTCGGCCTCGCCCTCGTGGCCGAGATCGTGAGGTGGCACGGGGGCCGCATCGACGTCGAGGCTCCCGGCTCGGGTGGGAGCCTCTTCCGCGTCACGCTTCCCGCGGCGGGCGGGGGCGTAGAGCCCCGAAGGAGGACGTAGATGCCGCGTGCCCTCGTCATCGACGACGACGACGCCATCCGGGAGATGGTGGCCCTGACCCTCGAGGCGAGCGGGTTCGAGGTGGCGCGCGCCCGCGGGGCGCGCGACGCGCGGAGGGAGCTCGAGGCGGCCCGCCCCGACGTCATCCTCTGCGACATCTACATGCCCGGGGGCGACGGGCTGTCGGTGCTTCGCGAAGTCCAGGCGCGGCCGGCGCCGCCTCCGGTGATCCTGATGACGGCGCGCGGCTCGGTGGAGACGGCCGCCGCCGCGGAGGAGACGGGCGCCTTCGACTACCTTGCCAAGCCGTTCGACGTCTCGGTCCTCCTCGACCGCGTGTCGGCCGCCCTCGCCGCGCGGCCCGCCGGTCACGCGCCCGCCGAGGACGGCCCGGAGAGCATGATCGTCGGGTCGCACCCGGCGGTGGTCGAGGTCTACAAGGCGGTCGCGCGGGTCGCGCGTCTCCGCGTCCCCGTGCTCGTCCTCGGCGAGACGGGGACGGGGAAGGAGCTCGTCGCCCGCGCTCTCCACCGCTTCAGCGGCCGCGGCTCCGGCCCCCTCGTTCCCATCCACTGCGGGGCGATCCCCGACACGCTGCTCGAGAGCGAGCTCTTCGGCCACCGCCGCGGCGCCTTCACCGACGCCTCGCGGGATCGCCGCGGCGCGCTGTCGCAGGCTGCGGGAGGGACGCTCTTCCTCGACGAGATCGGCGAGGTGTCGGCCGCGTTCCAGGTCAAGCTCCTGAGGTTCCTCGAGGACCGCGTCGTGACCCCCGTCGGGGCCGAGGCGGGCGAAGCGGTCGACGTGCGCGTCGTGGCGGGGACGCATCGCGACGTGAAAGGGATGGTCGGCGAGGGACGCTTCCGGGAGGACCTCTACTACCGGCTTACCGGCTACGTCATCCGAATCCCGCCGCTCCGAGAGCGGCTGAGCGACCTGCCGGCGCTCGTTACCCACTTCGAGCGGCTCGGGCGACGAGAGCTCGGTCTCCCCGAGGTGGCGACCGTCTCGGCCGCCGTCCTCGAGAGGCTCGCCGGTCATACCTGGCCGGGAAACGTCCGGGAGCTCTCCCACGTCGTCCGCCGGGCGCTCATCGACGCCGGACGGCTCGACGACGACGCCGCCGTCGAGCACGCGCTCCGGGAGGGCGCCGGCCCTGCGGCGGCCTCCTCGTGGTCGAGGCCGATCGGGGGAGAGCCGCTGCCCGCGACGCCGCCGACGCTGGAAGAGGTCGAGCGGCACCACATCCTCTCCGTCCTCGCGTCGGCGGGAGGGAACCAGACGGTGGCCGCGCGTTTGCTCGGCATCGAGAGGAAGACGCTCGCCCGGAAGCTGCGGGCCGCGGGAGGCCCGGTCGCCGAGGGAGGCGAAGGGGAGGAACGATGAAGCTCATCCTGCCGCTGGCCGCGATCGCCGCCGGCATCCTGGCCGCGATCGAGCCCGGGACGCCGGCTTACCGCTTCGACGAGGTGAAGAGCAAGGTGCTGCGCGCCCCGGGAGGCGACGAGGCGGCCGAGGTTCGGGTCGCCGCCGGTGACACGGCGTCGGCCGGAGACCTCGTCCGGACCGGATTCTGGGGGAAGGCGGTGCTCTCCGTGCCCGAGCGGAAAGCGCGCTTCGAGATCGGGTCGAGCACGCGCGCCCGGCTCGCGGCCGGGACCCCGGGCGTCCTTCTCACGGTGGAGAGGGGACGCATCAAGGCCTTCTTCGAGGCGCTGACCGACGGCTCGGCCGAAGCGCGGACGGTCGCCGCGCCCGGTGCCCTCCTCGCCGTCCGCGGGACGCGGTACGGGCTGGAGGTGGCGAAAGACGGGCGCTCGTTCCTCGCAGTTTTCGAGGGGACGGTGGAAGTGAGGCCGACGAAGGCCGGTGCTCCTCCCCTCCTGGTGCGGGCCGACGAGGCCTGCACGTTCGGCCCGAAGGCGGAGCCGCTCTCGGTGCCGATGCGGTCGATGGGAATGAGCGAGCACTCCTGGGGAATGCACGGCGGCACGGGCATGTCTTCCGGATCGGAGCACGGGATGCCGGGTGCGGCGCCGGACGGGAAGATGCCACAGAGCCACGGTGGCGGCTCGCGCGGCAGCACCCCAATGGGACCGAAGGGCCATTGAGGACCCGCCTGTCCGCGCGAGATGCCGTCGGCGCCGCGGATCGGGTCAGGGTCGGTTTGCCCCTTTCGCCGGCGCCTCGCCGAGGTCCGGAAGCGGCATTTCGACCCGAACGAGGCCGGAAGGAGCGCCCATGAAGTGGCACGGGCGTTGCGGTTGGGAAAGCAGCCCGCGAGCCTCGGCTCGGGGCAATTCGTGAAGAGGTGAGATCGATGAGACGAACGGCAACCATCGCGACAATCGCGTTCCTGGCCTGCTCTCTGTCCGGCGCCGCCGCGGCGCAGATGATGGGCGGAGGCATGGGGAGCGGCGGGCACGGAAGCGGGCACGGCGGGTCGACGACGGGTCCCCGAGGGACCGGCGGGATGGGCTCGGGCTCAGGGATGGGCGGGGGGATGGGCTCCGGTTCGGGGATGGGCTCCGGCATGACGGACGACATGGGAGGAATGGGCCGCGTCCTGGTCTCGCCTGCTGGGACGACGTTCGTCGTCTCCCGCGAGCTGACGGCCACCGGCACGTCCACGATCGCCGACGAGCTCCTCGCCATCGGCCCGAACGGCACCAACGCCTGGTCCTGGAGGTCGACGGACGCCATCAGGGACCTGACGCTCGCCGCCGACCTCCTCGTCGTCTCCGTCGGCGAGCCGCACGGGTACGGCACGACCGGAACTGCTCCCCGAACCGGCGCGCTCGTCGCGCTTCGCTCCGCGACCGGCACCGAGGCGTGGCGGCTCACTCTCGACGGCATTCCGATGCGCGTCGAGGCCGCCTCGGACCGGCTCGTCCTCCTCGTCGGGACACCGACGTCGACGACGACGGGCGGCAGCACGTCCGGGCACATGGGTCCGGGCGATGCCGGCTTCCAGGGAATGCGACGGAGCCTCGTCGCCGTCGACCTCACTGGCCGCCTCCTCTGGACGGTCGCCCTCGACCAGTAGTTCGCGGCGACGCCGCCCCTGCCCACGATCACTGGGCGGCGCGACCCCGAGGTTGCGCCGCCCTTCGTCCGAAGAAGGAGCTCCCGATGACGACCGCCCGACTCCGCCTGACCGCGGCGCTCCCCCTGCTCGGGGCTCTCGCCGCGACCGCCGCCTCCCCCGCCCTCGGCGCGGTGCGCGAGTTCACCCTCACCGCCGCCGCTTCGACCTGGGAGATCTCGCCCGGGCAGAAGGTCGTCGCCTGGACGTACAACCAGACGCTTCCCGGCCCCGAGCTGCGCGTCTCCGCCGGGGACGTCGTCAGGGTCACGCTCGTGAACCAGCTCCCCGAAGCGACGACGATCCACTGGCACGGAGTCCCCGTCCCCAACGGGATGGACGGTGTGCCGGGAGTCTCGGCACCGGTCGTGGCGCGCGGTGCGAGGTTCACGTACGAGTTTCCCGCCCCCGACCCGGGGACGTACTGGTACCACCCGCACGCGAATTCCGCCGCTCAGATCGCCCGCGGCCTCTACGGCCTCCTCATCGTCGAACCAGCCGCAACGGCGCCGAAGGAGTGGGACCGCGAGGTCTCCCTCGTCGTCGGTGAATCCGGCTCGATGGCCGGCGCGATGGGAGGCGGAATGGGGATGGGGGGTGGAATGGGAATGGGGGGAGGGATGTCTTCGTCGGGCATGATGATGGGGACGCTCCTCATCAACGGAAAGACGGGCCCGTACGTCCCCGAGATCCGCGTGCGCAAAGGCGAGAGGGTCCTCTTCCGTATGGTGAACACCGGAAACATGGTCCACCCGATGCACCTCCACGGGATGAGCTGGACAGTCACGGCGACGGACGGCTTCCCGCTGCCGTCGCCCTACCGGAAGGACACGTTGCCGCTGAACGCCGGGGAGCGCTACGACGCCCTCCTCGAAGCCGACAACCCGGGCACGTGGATGCTCCACTGCCACAACCTGCAGCACGTGGGAGACAGCGCGGCGGGCGCGACCGGGCTTTCGATGATGGTCGTCGTCGAGCCGTGAACGGGACGGATCGCGAAGGGGAATCCTGACCTCGATACGGGCCTGACGCGATTCGCCGGGAACGCCGTCAGGCCCGTTCGAACCTCACGCGAGTCCTCTCGCCTCACCTCCCGGTCCCCTCGAGCTCGACGTCGCGCTCCGCTGGGGGGGCTTACTGCCCGCCCATGCCGGAGCCCATTCCGCCGCCCATACCACGACCGCCGTTCATCATGCTCCCCATGACGACGTACCCGTCATTCGTCGTGTTGTCGTTCACGACGGCGTAGGCCATCACCATTCCGGTTCCGCCCTGGTTCATCCGCACGCGGATCTGAAGGCCGGCGTCACCCGTCGCGAACTTGGAGTGGACGTTCAGCAGGACGTCGTTGAACTGGTGAGAAGAGTACCCCGCGAGCGTGAACGGGAGGCTCATGGGACCGGAGCCCGTCGGAGCCGATCCGTCGGCGTCGACGATCTCGACGACGCCGGTAGCGCCCGTCGAGGCCGCTGCAACGACGTTTACGTTCACACGGTTACCGGGCTCCGGGAGGAGTCCGAGCATGTACATCGCGTACTCGTCCATGCCGTACGACCCGCCCATAGGCATCGACGTCATCCCCGTCCGGCTCGGCATCCCCATGAAGGCCAGGCCATAGGCGCCCGCTCCCGTCTGGTTATAGACACGCACGGTCGCCGAGACCGAGAAGCTCGCTACTACCCGGATCGCCCCGGAGCCAGAAGCAAGACCGAAGTTCGCCTGGAGCACGTCGGGCAAATACGTGATCGGCTGAGAGATCTGGACCGTCGCCGTCGCCGTGGGCGAGGAGGACGCCGAGTCCGCCGCGTGGAAATAGAGCGTCGCCGTCCCGGTCCCGCTGGCCTTGATCCAGAGATCCGTGACGAAAAAGGAGCTGAGCTTTCCGGCTCCGCGAACGCCAACCGGGATGATCAGGTCCTCGGTCCCGTTCGTCATGCCGTCACCGGGCCCGCCGTTCGCCCCACCGCCGCCCATCTGGGCCGTGGCGGGAAACGTGACGAGGGCGCTGACGAGAGCCGCTGCACCGACAAAGGATTTGAGACACCGCATGGAAACCTCCTTGTTTCGGACCGTTGACGACCTTGGCTCGTCACGAGTCCTTCTATCACCTTATAGTCATATAGTGTGACGACCTGGCGTCGCGCCAGCTGGAACGCTAGGGACTGAACCACCAGGGGATCGTCAGGAAGGCAAGAGCGAGAGCGACGACGATCCAGAGCAGACGCCGCCGTCGACGCTCGAGCGGGTCTGGAGGCGCAGGCCTCGAATCGGTCCCGGTCGCGCAGCAGGTCGCGGACCTCTTCCGGTAGGTCAGCCCGATTGACGCCCAGAGGAGGACGATCGTGCCGATGGCGAGGTACGGCCGGTACTCGTGGAAGAGGGCGAAGGAGCCGGCCCCGGCGAGGCCGAGCAGGGCTGCAGCGGGCGGACCGATACAGCAGAGGGAGGCGCCGATTGCCGAGACGAGCGCCGCGACGAGGCTCGTTCCGCGGAGTGCCCGGGCCGCCGGAGGGGTCACGATGACGCTCCGCTGTCACCCGGACGAGGCGATCGGGACTGGAGCGCCGCGAGGATCACGGCCACAGAAGGCGCTCCGTGATCTCCCGCGGCGCCGTACAGGCGACAGGACGCGAGGCCGCCCGGTGGTGCGGACGCCCCCGCGGCGTCGACGCCGTCCACCAGGATCGTAGGAGAGCCCCAGCCCCGGGCGTGGTCGGGAACGTTCCGTCCGCTCGCATCGAGCTCTTGCCAAACGGACGGGAGGCCGGCTTCGGCAAGGGCCGCCCGGAGGTTCGCGCGAGCCCGGTCGCGGTTCGGGCAGCCGTCGAAGGCGACGAGCTCGACGATCGGCATCGGCCCGACATCCCCATGTCCGAACCGGACCACATCCCGAGGCCGAACTTCGCGCTTCAATGCGCGCTCCGTTCTCGCGGGGACGCGTCGGACGGGCCGGAGCCGGAGAGGAACGCCTCGATTTGACTCGCCTTCTCGTACTCGGCCGGGCTCTTCGGGTTGAGGGACTCCATCTCCGCGAGCTCGGCCTGCGTGAGCTTCGGAAGGTGGCGGACGAAGTGGACGAGCTCCCACGTGCCGACATCTTCCGGCGGCGTGCCATTGCCCCACGCGGGCATGCCGGTAAGGCGGATTCCATTCCTGATGATGGAGAAGAGCTCGCCGTCGGTGAGGAGCTGGGTCTCGCCGGAGCGCATGTCGGGCGCCCGCGGGTAGAGACGGCGGCCCATTGGCGTCTGCCCGCTCCCGTCGTTCCCGTGGCAGCTCGCGCAATGGTCGGCGAAGTGTGCCCGCGCCCGGGCGAGGACCTCGGGGCCTGTGGGGACGGGATTCGGCACACGGCGAACCGCCTCCGGCGTCGCCCACCTCCGAAAGGTCCGTGCCACAACCTCCTCGGCCTTCGTCGGCTCCTCGCGGGCGCTGAACCCCCGGCGGATGGCCGCGGCGAGGGCGTACCCGCAGCCGACGGCGATGACGGCTCCCGCGACGAGGAGGACCCGGCCTGTGCGCGTCACGTCGAACCACCTCCGGCCGAACCGGCGCTCACGCCTTCTTCTTCTCCAGGAACATGCCGCACTTCGGGCACTTCCCGGGGCCGGCGCTCTTCACCTCGGGATGCATCGGGCAGGTCCAGACAGCCTTCTCCTCGGCGCCGATCCGGATGATCCTGGCCTCGAGCCCCGACTTGCCATCGGCCGTCTCCACGGCGACGCGCATACCGGGCTTCAGGTCGGCCTTCTTCGCCTCGGAGTCTCCCCTGAGGTAGGTCGTCGCGCTCGTGAGCGTGACGGAGACCGTCTTGCCGTCGGGGTCCGCCACCTCGAGGTGGTCACCGTGGACCTGCGCGACGGTACCGAGGATCGCTTCCTTTCCATGGGCGTGCCCGTCGTGGGCCAAGGCCACGCCGGCCGAAAACGCGAGGGTGAGAGCCGTGAGAACGGAGAGAGCCTTACGCATGTCGATGTCTCCTGTCGATCGGTCGCTGAGCGAGCGTCTCGCACCGCAGCCGTGTATGGACGGAAAGATAGGACCCATACCTTAGAGCAGCATTAGAGGGTGAGATGCCTTCTCTCTCATCGAATTCTAAGGTCCGGTCCCCAACATAGAGACATGGAACGAACCTCTCCCCGCGCCACTCTGCTCCTGGTCGAGGACGACGTCTCGTTCGCGTTCTGTACTGCCGAGTTCCTCGCGCGGCGAGGTTTCGAGGCAGCGAAGGCTCTCGACCTCGACTCCGCCCTGGTCCTCCTGGCTGCCCGGCGCTGGGCGGCCGTCGTCACGGACCTCGACCTCACGGGACGGCACACGCGAGACGGCCTGGAAGTCGTCGCCGCGGCGGCGCGCTTCGAGCCGCGCCCCGTGATCTTCGTCTGGACGGGCTCGTCGACGGCCGAGGTACGACAGGAAGCGTTCCGTCTCGGCGCCGACCTCGTCGTCGAGAAGGGGAGCCTCTGGGACCTGGAGGCCCGGCTCAGGGCATGCCTCGCGGAACGCCCGTCACAAATCGCGTCCTGGCCGGAGGGCGTGGAATCCGTCCCCTCGCCCGAGCTCACGGCCGGGTCCGAAAAGGCGGCCGAATCCGCGTCAGCCGGGGGAAGGCGGTGAGCGCTGCGGAGCCCTTCGTGCCCGCGCTGCGATTCCACGCCCTCACGGGTCTCTTCGACCCGTTCATGACGGCCCTCATGAAAGAGCCAACGTTGCGCCAGAGGACCCTCACCCTCCTGCGACCCGAGCCTGGAGAGCGGGTCCTCGACCTCGGCTGCGGGACCGGGTCGTTCTGCCCGGGCGGCCTTCCCCCTCTGCGATCTTCCGTGACAGCTACTTCCCCCGCAGTGTTTCCCACTGCTTCCGATGGAATGTGGAGAACCGCTCCGCCTCGAGCGCGACGGCCTCCAACTTCTCTATGTACGCTTCGTAGTGCCGCCTCATCTCCAGGATCATCGGATCGGTGTTCGCCCTCTTCGGTTCTCTGTTCCCGGTGATGGAGTCCCCGAGCAGCTTTCGCTGTCTGGCGGCTTCCTTGCGGTACGACACCGCCTTCCCTTCGTATTCCTCGGCTCTTGCGAGATGAACCTCCGGGAGCCTCGCGATTTCGTCGGCGAACATCGGGTAAGCCCCTCCCTCCTGTTGCGCGTCCGCAACGAGCGGCAGAAGAGTGAGTGGCGCTGCGAGCAGGGCGGCAAAGGTGAGGCTCTGGATCTTGTGGACAACGTGGTTGAGCATGGCAGCTCCTTTCCATGGGCGGGAAGTCGGGAGGCGAAGCGGAGTCGGCACCTCGGGTCCAGAAACGGCCCGCCCGCACTCGGACAGGCTCACTGGCCGCTGAGCTCGGCCGCACGCATTTCGTGGTACTCGGCCAGCTTCTCCGCCTTCGCCGCCAGTGCCTCTGCGTCCTTGATGTAGCCGTTGCAGTGGCTCCGTAGCTTCTCCAGCTCGGGAGGCTCGTAGTTTCCTGGCCGGGTATCAGGCGGCAGTCGCTTCTTGAGGGCCAGAATCATCTCGCGATGCACGTTCGCCTCTTCGCGGTAGGCGGCGGCCTTCTTTCGATACTCGACGGCCCTGTCCAGGTGGTCCTTCGGGGTGACTGCGACCTTCATCACAGTTCGGCTCTCGGCCGCAGCGGAGGCCGGCACTTGTGGGCTAGCGGCAACCGGTCGGACGGACGAGATCATTGCGGAAGCCACGAGAATGACGGATGCCAGATGCCGAGTTGCCTTGGGACGCTCTGCGGACATCGCGAACCTCCTGCCATCGTCTTGGGCTGTGCCCTCGCGGGCTGGCCTACGTTTCGGGACGAACGTGAAAGGACTCTGATCCGAGGCAGTCGGAATGCTCCCGATTGCCTCTTGACCTCAATCATGGGTCGAGTAGATTAGAGGCGCCTTAATGCGTGCCGCTCCTTCAACGGACAGGCATACGGTCGCTCCTCCCCTGGAACACGGACTTCCGCGAAACAGCCGGGACGACGCCGCCCGGATCGGCTATTCGGCGCGAGACGGCGGGCGCCCCATGCCTGGTCGCGATTGCTTCGACAGGAGTCTCCGTCAGGCCCCCCCCGTGACCGGAGCCCCCATGCCACATCCGCCCCGAACGGGCCTCGCTTCCGAGCGTGCAGCGTCACCTGCAAACTCGAAAGCCGCTCCGAGGGTCCTCTCCGCCGCGGCGATCGCCTCGTCGACGCGCTCCGCGAGAGTGGGAGGTGCTGACTCCCGGGCGCACCCCTCACGTCCGCTTTCCATCGTCTAAGGCGCCTCTAATCTGCCGGGGCTATCTTCTCGACCAGAGGACGGCGAAGGCGGAACAGGGTCTCACCGAACTCGAGTTCATCGCTCCGCCAAGGGGATCGGCGGACGACTCCGAGAGGTAGGTATGCCAAAGAGTGAACAGGGCCTCACGAGCGGTCGAACGGTCAGCGTCGACGCCGTCGTCCGGGTTCTTCAGCGCGACCCTTCGGCCGAGGCCGCGTTTATTCCAGCTCTACGTTTCCACGCCCTGACAGGTCTCTTTGACCCTTTCATGCGGCTCGCCATGAGGGACGAACAGCTCAGGAGACTGACTCTGTCCCTTCTTCGCCCTGAGCCGGCAGAGCGCGTGCTCGACATTGGATGCGGGACCGGCTCTCTAGCGGTCCGGTTGAAGCAGGAGCACCCCCGAGCGACCGTCGTCGGCTACGACGTCGACCCCGCGGCTCTCGCCATCGCTGAGCACAAGGCACGGGCGGCGCAGGTCTCCGTGACCTGGGCCCGCGGCCCCGCCGACGATCCGCCCTTCCCCGATCAGTCTTTCGACCTCGTGACCTCGTCCCTCCTCCTCCACCATCTCCTCCCCTCCGGGAAGCGATCCGCCCTCGAAGCGGCCTGGAGGCTCCTCAAGCCCGGAGGCCGTCTCGTCCTCGTCGACTTCACCCGCCCGGAAGGGCGCCTCCGCGCCCTCGCCTTCTCACTCGTCCGCACGCTCGACGGCCGCCGGGAGACCGAGGACCACGCCAGGGGCCGAATGCCGGCCTTCGTCGAGGAGGCAGGCTTCGCGAACGTGGTGGAGCGCCTGCGGCTGAGCACGGCCGTCGGGACCATCGGATTCATTACCGCGTCCAAGCCGCGATCCGGGTGGGCTCCGTGAAGAGCCTCCGGACCCGAATCCGATGGTGGGTCGTCGCGTCGACGACCCTCACGGTCGGGCTCGTCACGACGATTGGTGTCATCGAGGATCGCCGGCAGATCGAACGCGCGGAGGTCGCCTACCTCGCCGGGTTCCTCGAGCACCTCTCCGCTATGCCCGAGTTCCGAGCGGACTCGGAGACGGCCCGGGCGCACCTCCGGATGCTTGCCCCCTCTTTCGAGCGAGCCGGGGGCCGCGTCGACCTCGTCCCGCTCTCTTCGGCGTCGCAGGCGCCCTCAGGCTCCGGGATCGTGGCCTGCCAGGCGCTGGACCTTTCCGACGGCCGGTGGACGCTTCATTACTGGAGCGATGGCCGGTTCGTACGCGACCGGTTCCGGAGCGCGCTCGCAATCCAGCTTCTCCAGGCCGCACTGACGATTGCCGGCCTCGTCGCGGGCATCGAATGGATCCTCCGGCGAAGCCTCCTCGGGCCGCTCAGTACGATCTCCCGACAGATCGAACGGATCACGGAAGGTGGGGGCTGGCTCGCGAACGTCCCTGCGACGGATCTCGAGCTCGACCGGCTCACGAGGGCCCTGCGAGCACTGGGGCCGGGACTCGAAGAGCAGACGCGCCAGTGGATCGCCACCGAGCGGCGCTGCGCCGTCGCGGCGTCCCTCGCCGGCATTCGCGAGAGAACGCTCGGACCTCTGAGGAGCGCTCATCTGGAGCTGAGCCAGCTCGAAGCGGGCTCCGTACGCGACGCCGAGACCAAGCGCCGACTTCGCCGCGCCGCTCGCTCCGTCGAGGAGCTCTCCGCGGCGCTCGCGGATTCAGACGCGCAGTGGTTCCCGCCGAATGTCGGCGAGGGCCAGGCCGCTCCGCGCGCAGCCCGGAGAGGCGCATGACGCTCCCGCACAAGAGAATCGCAGCGGAGCTCTCCGACGCCACAGCAGAGGCGTTTGACGAGATCCTCTTCGCAGCGACACGCGGCGCAGACCGCCGCTGGAAGGAGGCTCTCCTCGCGCACCTCGACGCCCCGGCGCGGGTTCTCGACCTCGCCTGCGGCACCGGGACCCTCACGTTCATGATTCGGGATCGTTTCCCCGAGGCGGAGGTCGTCGGTGTGGACGTCTCGGCCGTGCGTCTCGACCACGCGCTGAATCGGGCGCATCTCCGACGGGACCATCGGGCTCGTTTCGTCCTCGGCTCGTTTGAGCGCGTCGCTCCTGCCGGACGGTTCGACGCCGTTACGAGCTGCTACCTGGCCAAGTATGCAGATCTCCCCCGCCTCGTCTCGCGGTTGAGGTCGTTCTTGAATCCGGGCGGGTTCGTGGTCATGCACGACCTGACCTACCCGGAGCACCCTGTCGTCCGCAAGGCATGGGAGCGCCACTTTCAGCGGCTCCGACAGACCGCGCTGAACGAGTGGCCCGCGGCGATCCGGGTATTCGACGAGCTGCCCGAGATCGTCCGCCGCTCCGCCTGGGTCGAGGAGCTCACGATGCTCTTCGTCGCGCACGGCTACGGCGGTGTCGCCGTCGAGCGGCTGGGCCGAGGGACCTCTGCGCTCGTCCTTGCCCGCCTGCCCTGCGAGTAATCTCGCGACGCTGGGGCCCGTTCAGACCTCCGGCCGCTCCTCTATGGTGGTACGCCACGCCGACGGCGGCTCTTCAGTGTCCGGTCGGCTCTGATTCGGGTCCGCGGGAGGCTGCCAGCCTCGCTTCGACCTGCATCAGCTTCGCCTCCATCGCCGCTATCTCGTCCTGCGAGAAGCCAAGAGGATTCGCCGTCGCCGCGGCCCTGAGCGCCTTCCTCAGCGACGCCGCGGCGGCGAGCTCCTGACCCGCGGTGAGGTAGCGTTCGACACTCTCGACCTGATATCGGCGGACCCGCGCCTGGATGACCCGGTCCGGCGAGTTCGCCCCGAAACCGAGGATGGCGTAGGCCAATCCGTGAACGGTCTCGTACTCTTCGGCCCTGAGGGCTCGAAGCTCGGCGAGCTCGAAGTCGAGCAGGGCTCGACGGTCCGGTGGGGCGGCTTCGCGGGTCGCCGTGGTGCGCGCGATCTCGGCTTCGACTCGGGCGAGGCTTGCGTCCGCGGCGTCCAGGCGCTCCGAAGCCATCACGTGCAGACTGTGGCGGGAAGCGATGCGGACGGCGACCCCGGCCCCTCCGACGAGGGCCACGCCGAGCGCAGCGGCACCGGCTGAGGCGATCGCGGGGTGCCGGCGCATCCAGTTCGCAGCCCTCTCCCGGAACGTCGGGGGCGCAGCGTCCACCGGACGGAACTCCCGGTACCGGCGGATCTCCTCCGCCAGCTCTGTCGCTGAGCCGTATCGCGACGACGGGTCCCTGGCGAGGGCCTTCATGCAGACGGCTGAGAGCGCCCTCCCGGCTGCGCGATTCCTCTCGACGGGCGCTGCAGGCGACTCCTCCCGAACGCGGCGCATCGATTCGAGCGCATCGGCAGATGAGAACGGGTTCGCGCCGGTCAGAATCTCGTACAGGACCGTGCCCAACGAGAAGACGTCGGAGGCCGGGTTCGTCGGTGCAGCACGCGCCTGCTCGGGGGACATGTACGCCGGCGTCCCGGCAATGGACCCTCCCGGATGCGCGCGGAACCGACTGTCGCCCTCGAGCCGTACGGCGAGGCCCCAGTCCACCAGGTAGACGGAGCCCATATCGTCCACCATGATGTTCGCTGGCTTGACGTCGCGATGAACCAGGTCCTGCCGGTGCGCCGCGGCGAGCGTCTGACAAACCCGCTCGAAGACGTCGACGAAGTGGGCGATCGACTCGCGCGACCGGATCTCCCCGGGCCTCCGCGCCGACAGAAGGTCCTTCAGGGTCCGTCCCTGGACGCGCTTCATTGCATAGAAGGGCTCGCCGGTTTCGAGGGTCCCCGCGTCGTGCACCGGGACCGTCCCTGGATGCTCGAGACCCGCGAGAATGAGCGCTTCCTCTTCGAACAGGCGCCGGGCCTCGGGGTCTTCGGCAAGCTCGGGTCTCATGAGCTTGATGGCGACGTTCCGCCCGAGGTGGCGGTCTCTCGCGAGCACGACCGTCGCCATCCCTCCGCTGCCGAGCGTTTCACCGAGCTCATACCGCGGGATCGCGTGATCGGGGCGACCGGGCCGCGACCTCTCGCCGCCGGCCACTGCCTCGAGCGTCTCGTCGTCCAGGCTCACATCTTCGCCCGTCGAAGCCGCAGCGCGTTGCCGACGACCGAGACCGAGCTGAAGCTCATCGCGGCAGCCGCGATCACGGGCGAGAGCAAGAGCCCGAAGACCGGGTAGAGCACACCCGCAGCGATCGGCACCCCTGCCGCGTTGTAGACGAATGCGAAGAAGAGGTTCTGCTTGATGTTGGCCATCGTGCTGCGGGAAAGGCGCCGCGCCCGGACGATGCCCCGGAGGTCCCCCTTCACCAGCGTGACCCCGGCGCTCTCCATCGCGACGTCGGTGCCCGTCCCCATGGCGATCCCCACCTGCGCCTGCGCGAGCGCCGGGGCGTCGTTGATGCCGTCGCCTGCCATCGCGACGACGCGCCCCTGAGCCTGGAACCGCTTCACGACCTCCGCCTTCTGATCGGGCAGCACCTCGGCCACGATCTCGTCGATCGCGAGCTTCCTCGCGACCGCTTCGGCGGTCGTTCTGCTGTCGCCCGTGAGCATGACGATGCGGAGGCCCTCACCGTGTAGCTCTTTGATGGCCTCGGGCGTGCTGGCTTTGATCGGATCGGCCACCCCCAGGATGCCGGCGGCCTTGCCGTCGACCGCAACGAACATCGCCGTCTCTCCGTCCTTGCGGAGTGCCTCTGCGTCGGTCCCCAACTCTCCGAGGTCGATTCCCAGGTCCGCCATCAGGGACGTGTTCCCGAGCGTCACGGATCTGCCGTCTACGGTTCCCTTCACTCCCTTTCCCGTCACGGACTCGAACCCGTCCGTGCCCGAGAGAGCCACACCGCGCTTCTCGGCTCCCTTCACGATGGCCGCTGCGAGCGGGTGCTCGCTGCCTCGTTCGAGACTGGCGGCCAGATGGAGGAGGTCGGATTCGGAGAAGCCGGCGGCCGGCTTGACACTCACCAGCTCGGGCTTCCCTTCCGTCAGTGTCCCCGTCTTGTCGATGACGAGCGTATCGACCTTTCGAAGCACCTCGATCGCCTCGGCGTTCTTGAAGAGAACGCCCATGGTCGCGCCTCTGCCCGTTGCCACCATGATCGACATCGGGGTGGCGAGCCCCAGCGCACAGGGGCAGGCGATGATGAGCACCGCCACGGCGTTGATCAGCGCGTGCGCCATTCGGGGCGCCGGCCCGACGATCGCCCAGGCCGCGAATGTGAGGATCGAGATCAGGATGACGATCGGCACGAAGTAGCCGGCCACGACATCGGCGAGCTTCTGAATCGGCGCCCGGCTCCGCTGGGCCTCGGCGACCATCGCGACGATGCGCGAGAGAAGCGTCTCGGCGCCGACCTTCTCGGCCCGCATCACGAGGGCGCCGGTGCCGTTGACCGTTGCTCCGACGACCTTGTCGCCGGGGCCCTTCTGTACGGGTATCGGCTCGCCGCTCACCATCGACTCGTCGACGGAGCTCGCACCCTCGAGCACGACTCCGTCTACCGGAATCTTCTCGCCGGGCCGCACCCGCAGCGTGTCGCCGGCCTGCACGATCTCCAGCAGCACGTCCTCTTCGGAACCGTCAGCCTGGATTCGTCGCGCGGATGTAGCCGCCATCCCGAGCAGCTTCTGAATCGCTGCGCCTGTCTGGCTGCGCGCGCGAAGCTCCAGGACCTGCCCGAGCAGGATCAACGTGACGATGACCCCCGCCGCCTCGAAGTAGACGGCGACCTCGCCGGACGGGCTCCGGAAGGAGGCCGGGAACAGCCCCGGCAGGAGCGTCGCGATGACGCTGTAGCCGTACGCGACGCTCACGCCGAGGCCGATGAGCGTGAACATGTTGAGACTGCGGTTCCTCACCGACTGGACGGCCCGCACGTAGAAGGGCCACGCGGCCCAGAGACACACGGGCGTCGCCAGCGCCAGCTCGAGGAATGTGCGCAGGCGCGCCGAGAGGAGCGCAGACACGGGTTCTCCCGGCAGCATGTCGCCCATCGCCAGACCGAGAAGCGGCACGGTGAGCGCCACCGAAAACCAGAACCGGCGGCTCATGTCGCTGAGCTCGGCGTTCTCCCCGGCGTCCGCCGACGGCGCCCGAAGCTCCAGCGCCATGCCGCAGATCGGACACGAGCCCGGCGCGTCGCGCACGATCTCTGGGTGCATTGGGCACGTGTAGGCCCCCGGGATGACCCGAGAAGGAGCAGCCGTGGCCGCTGGGGCCTGTTTCGGGAACGAGCCTGGGTCCGCCACGAACCGATCGCGGCAAGTCGCGCTACAGAACACGAACTCGGCGCCCGCGTGCTCGTGTCGGTTCGGGCTATCCGCGGGCACCGACATTCCGCATACCGGGTCTTTCTTCTGCGGACGCACGGCGGTCGCCCGATCGTGCCCGGTGCGCTCGTGCTCGTCATGGTTCATGGGTTCCTCCAACCTGACTGATTCGTCGGCACCGCGAGCCTATTGCATAGGCCCTCAATGGTGCCCGCCGCTCGAGGCCGACGTCGAGCGGCTGTGGCCCGCGTGCGACTCGGGCTGCGGGCGCACCGCTGGCGAGGACCAGCCTTTCGCCAGAGTCTCGAGGAGCCCGTCGGCGGCGGCCAGCGCCCGCTCCACGTCCTTTCGCAGCCGCCGTGGGGCCGCCTTCGCCAGCGAATCGAGCGCCGTCGCCTGTAGAGCTACCGTCCTTCCCACCACGAGCTTGTCCGGCAACGCCGGGCCATCGGCACGCGGGGCGCGGCCGATCTCGTCCCGAAGGACCTCGAGGTAAGACACGTACGCTGCCGTGGCCGAAGCCAGTGCGGTGGCGTCTCTCTCGGCGGCGGCCGACCGGACGGAGGCCAGAAGCTCTTCGGAGCGGTCGAGCCGGCTGACAACTGGATTCGCCGGCTCCCCGTTAGCGGACGGAGCGACCAACGTGTCGAGACGTGGAGGCTCCTGGCCCGCCAGCGCGCCCGATCCGAGGAGCGCGCCGAAGAGGAGCCGAGCCATGAGTCGAGCCAGCGCCCCTGCTCGGTTCACCGGGCGCTCCTCAGGCCTTCTTCTTCTCGAGGAACATGCCGCATTTCGGGCACTTGGCGGGACCGGAGCCGGTCACTTCCGGGTGCATCGGGCAGGCCCAGACCGCTCCGTCGGCGGGGCCGATCCGGACGACCCTCGCTTCGAGCCCGGCCTTCCCGTCTGCCGTCTCGATGGCGACGCTCAGCCCGGGCTTCAGGTCAGCCTTCTTCGCCTCCTCAGCCCCCTTGAGGTACATGGTGGTGCGAGTCAGGCTGACGGAGACGGACTTGCCGTCGGGGTCGGCAACCTCCAGGCGGTCGCCCTCGACCTTGGCGATGGCGCCGAGGACTGCGTCCTGGCCGTGGGCGTCGGCGTGGCCCTGGTTGGCCGGAGCCGCGAGGGGCCAGAGCAAGAGGGCGAGAGCCGTGAGGGTGGCGAGAGGTCTGCGCATGTCGTCTTCTCCTGGTCCCGCTTCCGGCGGCGGGCGCTTCACGCCGGCGCCGGCGCTTGACCAGAAAGATAGAGGTCGAACCTTAGAGAGACGTTAGAGCCGCCCCGACACTCGCGTCGGCCCGGGCGTAAGACGCCGATCCCATAGATCAGTCCGGAGATGCTGGACGGATCTGCGGATCCCCCTTTCCCCGGGCGGCTCTCATCGGATTCCAATCTTCGGTCCGCATCATTCCTTCATGGAACGGCTCCTCCCCTCCCGCACCCTTCTCCTCGTCGAGGACAACGTCTCGCTCGCGGCCTGCGCCACCGAGTTCCTTGCCCGTCGGGGGCTCGACGTGGTGACCGCGTTCGATCTCTCCTCCGCGCTTCGACACCTGCCGACGAAATCCTGGGACGCGGTCGTCACCGACTTGGACCTCACGGGCAGGAGGTCCACCGACGGGCTCGAGGTGGTCGCCGCCGCCGCGTGTAGCGAGCCTCGCCCGGCGATCCTCGTCTGGACCGGAAGTGCAACCGCCGAGGTCCGGTCGGCTGCGTTCCACCTCGGCGCAGATGAGGTCGTCGAGAAGGGCAACCTCTCCGTGCTCAGTCTCAGGCTGGCCTCATGTCTCGTCTCCCGCGAGTCCGGAGAGCGCGGACGACCCGACCCTCCGAGCTGATGCCCCGGGAGGGCCGCTCTCTTCTACAGCCTCAGGGGTCGGATGCTCTGATCTGCGTACCCGCCTGCTACCTCTCGCCCCGCGAGCGCCTCCTGGCAAAGAGCAACGCAACCACCACAACGACGACAATCAGGGCCGGTATGGACCAGTACCCCCCCATCCCGCCCATTCCAAACCAACCTCCGTCGTGCATCACGTCCCCCCTACTCTCCGGGCTTCTTCCCCGCCCGCCGTCGCCGCGTACCGTCCGGGCTCCTTGTCAAACTTCGTCTTGCAGGCAGGGCTGCAGAACACATAGGTCTGCCCCGCATGCGTGCTTCTCAACGGGGCTTTGTCGTCGACGGCCATGCCACACACTGGATCCTTGGACATCTCAATCGTCTCCTTCCAGCGACCCATCGCTTCGGGCGCCGACCTCGAAATGGCGATGGCGGCGGGGCGTCTCCGCGGACACTCCGCCGCCAGGACCTCTCACATCTTGTGCTTCATCTCGCTTGCGCCTGGTTCGGGAGCCTTGCCGGTCTTCATCATCGGGCACCCCATTGCGCCCTTTGCGCCGGCCATCTCCATGTGACGCATCATGTGGGCCATCATCGCGGGTTGCATCTCCATCATCATGGAGCTGAGGGCCTTACGCTGAGCGACGAGCTCGTTGATGACGGCCGCCATCGGCTTCTCCATGGCGTCGACCTCTTTGGAGCCCTTGGTAGCGTTCATCTCCGCCACCAGCTTGTCCAGCGTGGCATCCATCTCTCTGTGCTTGGCCTGCATCTCCTCCTTCTTGGCCATCATGGCCTGGCACTCCGCCTTCATGTCGGAATGGTGCGTGGCTTTCGCGGCACCTTCCTTGTGGTGGCCGGTCATGGGGGCCGCCTGAGGGCTCTTGGCGGTCGCGGGGGTGACGGGAGGTGGCGGCGTTTGAGCGCCGGCGGTCGCGGCCAGCGCGAGGGCGGCGGCGGCGACGAGGCTGGGAACGGTCATCTTGATGTGGCTCTTCATTGTCGTGTTTCCTTTTCTGCGGCCCTTCGGGACGCGGGTTCGGACCTTGTGGGGGAAGTCAGGAGAGGACAAAGGTGCAGGGCCGGGGGGTCGGGCGGATCGTCCAGGCTGCGTCGTCTCCTTTATTCCGTCCTTCTTCCCTTCCCTCCGGCAGGACCGGACCTGGCAGGGACGGACTCCTGTCCCGCGAGGGTGTTGGCGACCCTCCCGCGAGGCTCGAATCTTCTTCCCGGTGGCGACGCAAGCACTCTGCCAGCGGCGGCGGCCGGTCTCGCGCTCGTTTGCCCGGTCGAAGTGCCTCTACCCGCCCGCGGCGTGGAAGGCCTTACACGGCTTCTGAAGAAGGTGCCATCCGAAGCTCTCTGACGGGCCCTGCGTCTCGTGTTGGACGGCGCTGTTCGAGCCGTCAAAGCGTGGCCCGCGACGGGACGCTGGATGAGCTCCCGAAGCGGCTCCTTGAAGCGGCTCGTCGACTCGGGCTGGCTTCGCAGGACCCATCCTCCCAACTCTACCGATCCGGCTCCGCCTGAACAGCCGCCCCGTCGGCCGTCTGGGCACCCAGGTGCGAGAGCCTGCCATCCACGCCTTCTCGCACACCGGTTCCAGCTTCCCGCTCGGTTTCCGCGGGTCCCCTACGACCCCCCAAGGCTATGCATGCTGACTGTTCCGCAGCACCCGCCTTCCTTGTCCACGACGGGCAGGCTCGTCGCTCGATGCTCGTAAAGCTTCCGGCGCGCCTCTTCCACCGGCTCATCTGCGCCACAGCATGCGGACGAGGCTCGCATGATCTCGTCGACGCGCACGTCGGAAGCATGACGGCCCTCGGCCGCCACGCCGCAACACACGTCCCGCTCCGTGACGACACCGACCAGCTTCCGGCTCTCCGTACTTTCAACCACGGCCGCGCAGCCGCAGCCTGAATCGCGTATCGCTCGCGCGGCGTCTGCCGCCGTGGCCTGTGGCGTACAGCACGACGCCGCTTCGACGGGTTCCATCACATCACTACAACAACGCATCTCTGTTTCCTCCTTCAATCTCTCGCGTTTGCACTTCACTCCACGCCCATCCCGGGCGACCCGCCATATCGCTATTCCGTTGCCGGCACATCCCACCGGCGGGCGAGGACGTTGTAGATCGGAACGAACACGAGGCCCGCATAGCAACCCCAGAGAAAGCTCTCGATCAAACCGAGCCAGAAGCTCCAGAAGGTCAACCACTTGAAGGCGGGTAACACCGCTTCCAGGAACTGGACCGAGTGCAGGCTCTGCGGCACGATCAGTCCGTAGATGACGCACAGGACGAAGCTGATCGCGGTGAAGATGCCCAGCGACCAGGTTACGAGCTTGATATTCCGCATTGTTCCGACTCCTTTACGTTCCGGGCTGGTGCTGCCCTCTACGATGGGCGACTCGCGTCACTTCGGCCTCTGCATGCGACCCAGGTGTTCCCTTCAATGTTGGTGCCCGCCTGCACTCGTGCTCACGACCCGACCCTCCGCCTCGTTCTTCTCTCCTTCAGCCCCGCCTCGTTGACGACCCCCTCCACCAGGACCGCCATGACGCCCGTGCCCGCCATGACCGAACAGGTGCATCGCGGCGAAGGCGATGAAGATGAACACCCAGAACCAGTTTGCCGTGAACCACGCCATGACCCCTCTCCTTTCGGCTTCTCGTCGCGCTCCCTCGTGAATACCGAGGACGGGAGCGCCGCTGAAACGCCATTGCGACGGTCCCCAACCGCATCGCCGCTGCCGGCTTGCCACTCAGACGCCTTCGGTAGGCCTACCCGCGCTGTTCCACGAAGTTTCAGTCATCCTGCGCACTTCCCGTTGGCAGTTCCGACTCGGAGGTCCAGCGCACTTCGTTGCCGCCATGTCACATGCTCGTAAACGCTGCTCCAATACATGCCGAAGGCAACACCGAACATCAGCTCCTCCAGCGGCAGCCCTGCGGGCCGCCAGCCGATCAGATCGTCGAGCCTCCACACCGCTTCGATGTAGCCAGGCCACAGCAACCTCAGGCCGAGCAGGAAGGCCGCGTACAGCGCGAGAAACACCAGTCCACCGACGAGCATGTAGCGCCACAGATCGGGTCTGCACAGGCCGCTGGCCACTGTTCCTACGCACAGCGCCGCAATACCCGGATAGATCGGGTTCCATGGCAGCAGCAGGAATGCGCCAAATACGAAGAACGGGCTCGCGAGCGCGGC